>Ga0180223_1001971_pt1 | contig 13645 bp, 15 predicted proteins | sample eDN5th30CKraftOP_FD_151337 | JGI IMG/M metagenome (GOLD analysis project Ga0180223, IMG submission 151337) | Enriched Organic Plus compost microbial communities from Emeryville, California, USA - eDNA 5th pass 30_C Kraft OP (version 2) (version 2) ...
TGAGAACCGGTCCCAGCCGGTGCGGTACAGCAGCCATCCGTTCTCGGGGAGTCGGCCGTGCTCGGCCTCCCACGCGAGCAGGTGCTCGACGTCGAGCAGGAAGTCGGGGTTCTGCTCGACCTCGTGGACGAGGTCGATGACCACGGCCGGTCCGATGAGGCGCGCCGGCGGGATCTGCGACACGTCGTGTCCCTCGCGCCCCGAGATCCAGTGCACCGGCGCGTCGATGTGGGTGCCGATGTGCTCACCCGTGTGGATGTTGTGGTGCTTCCAGAACGGTCCGGGCTCGTTGTACGCGCTGACCTCCTCGAGGCTGAAGTCGATGAGGTTCGCGAATGGCTCAGGCAACCTGAGCGTCGGCGTCGTCGCCGACAGCGGATTCGTCAGGTCGAGGATGCGGACGCGACCTGCGACCAGGTCGGCGGTGAGGTCGGACAGCGCAGTCATGAATACTCCTGGGGGTGGGGCGACGAGGGTGCCGGACACGTCCGCGACGGCAGACCGGCTCTGATTCGAGAGCCTATCGCCGTGCAGCGCGCCATCGTGTGCGCGGGTCAGGTCACGATGAGCGGGGACATGGCCGACAGCTCAGGTCCGAGCCCGAGGTCGATCAGCTCGACCCGGCCGGCGTAGCCGGCTCCCGGCTCGCGCAGCAGTCCTGCCTTGACGGCGCCGAAGGTCACCGTGATCGTCGCCCGAAGGACGGTCGGGTCGGGCACGCTCCCGTCATCGGGGTGGATGCCACTCGGCAGATCGACCGCGATCACTCGGGCGCCTGCGCGGTGAAGCACGGGGATCACCGCCGCAACGAGGTCCCTCGCCCGGCCTCGCAGCGCCGGGCTTGCGCTCGTGCCGGTGCCGAGGATGCCGTCGATCACCAGCGTGGCCCGCTCGGAGGCCGCGAGCAGTCCGGCGTCGTCGTCGGGCGCGAGGAAACGGACGCCCGCGTCGAGCGCGGCCGCGGTGGCGGCGGGGTGGGTTCGGCTCCCGGTCGGCATCACCTGGACCGCGACCCCGTCGCCCGCGAGCTCGGCCGCGGCGAAGAGTGCGTCGCCGCCGTTGTCACCGGACCCCGCGAGGACGAGGAGCCGTGCCGCGGAGGCATCCGTGCCGTGCATCTCGCGCCTGATCACCGACGCCAGCGCTGACGCCGCGCGCCGCATGAGCGGCTCGCCCGCCGCGAGGTGCGGCGCCTCCGCTGCGCGCACCTGTGCTGCGGAGTAGCCGACCCGGTCGGATACCCGGTCGGTGGGTCGCCGGTCGCTCATGACGCCTCGTCTCCGTCGGACATGCTCCGAGTGTGGCATGCCGGCTCGTCGTTCGCGGCAGTGCTCACCCTCCGTGGTCACCCCCGCGGCTCAGGCCGGCGCTCAGCGCTCGGCCGCCAACGCGAGCGCGGTCCACGAGACCGGCGGCAGGGTGATCGTGAGGACACCATCGTCGATGCTGGCCGAATCGTTCGCGTGCGGGGCGACTCGCTCTGGCTGCTCGAGCGTGTTCGCCGCGGTCGGATCGGCGTCCGCGATCGTGAGCGACTCGACCACTCGGACGGCGCCGAGCGCGCGGGTGTCGATGCGCACCGTCGTCGCGTCGTCGATGCTGCGGTTCACGAGGAAGACGGCGCTCGCACCGCCCTCGGCATCGTGCGTGGCGACCGCATCGACGATCGGGACGTCGCCGTAGGCGGCGGTCCCGTACGCCGGCGAGTCGATCGCGAGCCGGAGCGCGGTGCCGCGCGCGAGCCGAGAGGTGATCGCGAACGGGAAGAACGTCGTCTGACGCCAGGCCGGTCCGCCGGGCTCGGTCATGATCGGCGCGATCACGTTCACGAGTTGCGCGAGCGAGGCGGAGGCGACGCGGTCGGCATGTTTGAGCAGGGAGATCAGCAGGCTGCCGAAGACGACGGCATCGGCGACCGAGTAGACGTCCTCGAGCAGGCGGGGTGCGATGGGCCAGTTCTCGATGCCGGTGACCTTGTCGACCTGCTCGAAGCGCGACTGATACCAGACGTTCCACTCGTCGAACGAGATGTCGATCCGCTTCGACGAGCCGGTGACCGCGCGCACGTGATCGGCGGTCGCCGCGACCGACTCGATGAAGCCGTCCATGTCGACCGCGGACGCCAGGAAGCTGCCGAGGTCCCCGTCGCGCTCCTCGTAGTAGGCATGGCAGGAGATGAGGTCGACGTCCTCGTACGTGTGGGTCAGGACGGTTCGCTCCCACTCGCCGAACGTGGGCATGTGTGCGCTCGACGAGCCGCACACGACGAGTCGCACCGATGGGTCGAGCATCCGCATCGCCTTGGCGGTCCGGGACGCGAGCTTGCCATAGTCGTCGGCGCTGCGGTGACCGAGCTGCCAGGGGCCGTCCATCTCGTTGCCGAGGCACCACATGCCGACGGAGAACGGCTCGGTGCGCCCGTTCGCGATGCGGCGCTCACTCCGTTCGGTGCCGCCGCGGATGTTGGTGTACTCGAGCAGCTCGATCGCCTCGGCGACCCCTCGCGTTCCCAGGTTCACCGCGAGCATGAGGTCGCTGCCGACCTTCTCGAGCCAGGAGGCGAACTCGTGCAGGCCGACCTCGTTCGTCTCGGTCGAGTGCCAGGCGAGATCCAGCCGCCGCGGCCGCTCCGCGCGCGGCCCGACCGAGTCCTCCCAGGCGAAGCCCGACACGAAGTTCCCTCCGGGGTATCGGATGGTCGACACGCCGAGCTCCCGGACGAGGTCGATCACGTCGGTCCGGAACCCCTCCGTGTCGGCCGTGGGGTGCGTCGGCTCGTAGATGCCGTCGTAGATGTGTCGGCCGAGATGCTCGACGAATCCGCCGAACAGCTCGCGACGGATGCGTCCGACCGCGTGGTCGGGGTCGAGCGTGAAGTGCGCGGAAGGCATGCGGTCTGCTTTCTGGTCGATGGGGAGATGGTCTGGGCGGCGTGGTCGCGGCCAGGTGCGGTGTGGGAACTCGGCGGTCGATTACTTCAGGCCGGTGCTCGCGACGCTCGCGACGAAGCGGCGCTGGAGGAAGAGGAAAATGATCGCGAGTGGAATGAGCGCGATGAGCGAGCCGGCCATCATGACGCCGAACGGGATGATCCCGCCCGGGCCCGTCAGCTGGGTGAGCCCTGACGTGATGGTGCCCATCTGCGCGTCGGTCGTGAGCACGAGCGGCCAGAGCAGGTCGTTCCAGTTGTTGACGAAGGTGTACACCCCGAGCGTGAGCAACGCGGGGACGGCATTCGGGAGAGCGATGCTCCAGTAGATGCGCGCCTCGGATGCTCCGTCGAGCCGCGCCGCGCTGTCCAGGTCCTGGGGCAGCGAGAGAAAGAACTGCCGGAGGAAGAAGATGCCGAATGCGTCGGCGGCGCGCGGGAGGATGAGCCCCCAGTAGGTGTTGATCCAGCCGAGGTCGGCGATCACCTGGTACACCGGGATGAGCAGGGCCTGGAACGGAATCATGAGGCTCGCGATGATCGCGATGAGCAGCACCCGGTTTCCGCGGAAGTCGATGCGGGCGAGCACATACGCGGCGAGCGAGTCGAAGCACAGCGCCAGCAGGGTCACGCCGCCCGCGAACACGAAGCTGTTCAGGATCAGTCGCGCGAACGGCAGATCGTTGAAGATCCGCCCGAAGTTGTCGAGCGTCCAGTCGGTCGGGGCGAGGGTCGGCGGGAAGGCGTTCACCTCCGCGACGGGTTTGAACGCCGTGAGCACGATGATCGCGATCGGCAGCACGGTGATCGCGGTCACGGCGACGACCGCGACGAACAGCATCAAGCCGCTGACCCGCTCGCGGAGCGGGACGCGGCGGCGGCGTCGACCCCGGGCCGAGCGCTCGGGGACGGCGTGGTGGTGCGAGGCGTCCCGGGCGAGTGACGTGACCTGGCTCATGCTGCGGCGTCCTTCGCTCGGCGGCTGGACAGCGCGAACTGGACGAGACCGAGCAGGAGGGTCGCCACGAGCAGGACGTAGGAGAGCGCCGAGGCGAAGCCGAGCTCGAGGTTCTTGAAGCCGGACTCGTAGATCTGCATGACCACCGTCTGCGTGCTGCGGTACGGCCCCCCTCCCGTGAGGATGTAGATCTGATCGAAGGCCTGGAGTGCCGCGATCGTCGCAATCACGAGCACGAAGCCCGTGGTGTTCCCGAGCAGGGGCAGCGTGATGTGACGGAATCGGGACCAGTTCGACGCGCCGTCGACGCGCGCCGCTTCGTAGAGGCTCGGGGGGATCTCCTGGAGCCCGGCGAGGAACACGATCATGTAGAAGGGGAAGCTCTTCCAGACGGCGATGAGCGCGACGGTCGGCATCGCGAGGGCCGGATCCTGGAGCACATTGCCGATTCGGATGCCGAACGTCTGGAGCCAGTAGTTCACGAGCCCGACCTGTGGGTCGAGCAGGTACTGCCACGCGAACGCGGCGACGGCGAGCGAGACGATGAAGGGCAGGAAGAGCCAGGTCCGGAAGAATCCCCGCAGGGGAAGGCGTGGATGGTTCAGGGCCAGCGCGAGCGCGAGTGCCACGACGACCGCGGTCGGCGTGAAGAGCACCGCGTACCAGACGGTGTTGCCCATTGAGCGGACGATGGCCGAGTCGGTGAACACTTGGAGGTAGTTGTCGAGCCCGACGAACTCCTCGCGACCGAATCCGCTCGCGTCGGTGAACGAGAGACGCAGCGCGTCGATCATCGGCCAGAAGTTGAAGGTGCCAAGTACGACCAGCGCGGGGAGCAGGAACACGACGATCGTGAGCCAGCGGCGGGCCGACCGTGAGAGCGGCCCTGTTCCACCGAGACGAGCCGGCGTCCGGTGCTTCCGTGGCGGCGTGCGCTCCGCCCCGGGCAGCGACGACGCGATTCCCGTGACCATGGCATCCTCACCCGTGTCAGTCATACAACGTTGTAATGCACGATAGGCAGCGACCCACGGCATCGTCAAGTCAGCTGATGCGGCGCGCCTCGCGTCACGCGTCCGACCTGCCTTGACTTCCATCCGGCCTCTGCGCGACGATATGCTCACCGCAGCAATTACATCGTTGTACATTGGACGACCACCCCCGACACCGCAGTCGAACGGAGATCCCACCATGAGAAGGTCCCTCATCACGGCCGCCGCCGCGGCGGCCGCATCCGTGCTCGTCCTGACGGGCTGCACGAGCGCTGACGACGCCGGCGACTCGGGCGACTCGGGCGACGGCACGATCGAGCTCGAGTTCTGGCACGGCTACACCGAAGCCGACGGAAAGGTCCTCGACCAGCTCGTCGCCGACTTCAACGCCTCGCAGGACGGGATCGAGATCACGCCCGTCACCAAGCCCTGGGGCACTCTGCTCGACACTGCGCTGCCCGCGCTCACGGCGGGCAACGGGCCGCAGATGCTCGCCCTCCCGCCCGAGAACATCCCGGTCTTCGCCTCGAAGGGCGCGCTCCTTCCGCTGGACGAATGGTACGACTCGCCCGACAGCGGCGCCTCGAACCTCAACCCCGAAGCCGTCGCCACCGGCCTCGCCGACGGCGAGCGGTTCGGCGCACCGCTCAGCTTCACGCCGCTCACCATGTTCACCAACCAGGCATTGTTCGATGCGGCCGGCGTCGCGGTGCCGACGACCTGGGACGAGTGGGTCACCACCGCGACCGCCCTGACGGTGGACGAGAACGGTGACGGCACCCCCGAGCAGTACGGGTTGGCGCTGCAGGACAACGCGACGGTCGGCAACGGCGTCTGGATGTCGCTGCTGCAGAGCGGCGGCGGGCAGGTCGTCACCCCGGAGGGCGAGGTGCTCGTGGACTCGCCCGAGAACATCGCCACGCTCGAGTACTGGGCGGCCGCGGTGCGCGATCACCAGATCTCGCCGACCGGGCTGACGGGGGTCGACGCCGACGAGCTCTTCAAAGCCGGTAAGGCCGCCATGACGCTCGGCGGGCCGTGGATGGCGAGCATCGCCGAAGAGTCCGGCATCGAGTACGGCATCGCCGCCCTGCCGGCCGGCCCCGCGGGCATCAAGGCGTCGGCGCTCGCCGTCGACCTCACCATCACGGCGCAGGCGAGCGCGGAGGAGCAGGCGGCGGCCGAGGCCTTCCTCACCTGGTTCTACCAGCCGGAGAACATGGTCACCTGGTCGCTCGCCTCGGGCTGGCCGCCGCTCACGACCGACGTGGACGCGTCGGATGTCGCGGAAAACCCCGTCGTCGCGGCGCTCACCGAGCAGTCCCAGTACGGTGTCGCGCTGCTGCCGGGCGTGATCCCGCAGGCTGAGATCCTGACCGAGCTGGACACGGCCACCCAGAAGGCGATGGCTGGGGGAGCGGTCGCGGAGCTGCTGACGACCGCGCAGGCCGAGATGGAAGCCACCCTGGGCGGATAGCCCTCCTCGCCGGTCCGTGGGTAGGCTCCCACGGGCCGGCGCCCCGACCCCAGCACGATGACACCCGGGAGTACCACCCTGATGACCGATCGACCCTGGTTCCAGGACCGGCGGCTGCACTTCGCCGTCGGCATCGAGGACACCTTCGTGCCGCAGACCCGGCCGGGCGAGCGTGCGCTCGACGAGTACGAGCTCATGCAGCACGACCGATTCTGGGAGCAGGATCTCCGGCTGGCTGCGGAATCCGGCGCCTCGATGCTGCGCTGGGGGATCCCGTGGTACCGAGTCAATCCGGCGCCGGGGGTCTGGGACTGGGCCTGGCTCGACCGCGTCGTCGACCGGCTCCAGGAGCAGGGCACGGAGCTGATCGCCGATCTCATCCACTACGGCACGCCACTCTGGCTCGAAGGCGAGTTCGCGAACCCGGACTACGACCTGCGCGTGGCCGAGTACGGCGCGGCCGTCGCCGAGCGCTACCGCGGGCGCATCGGGCACTACACGCCGGCCAACGAGCCGCTGCTCAACACGATGTACTGTGGCGAGTTCGGCCACTGGCCCCCGTACCTCACGGGCGATCGCGGGTTCGTGACCGTCCTCCGCGCGATCACGCGCGGCATCGCCCGGACCCAGGCTGCGGTCGCCGAGCAGGACCCAGAGGCGGACTTCGTCCACGTCGAGGCATCCTTCCGGTTCGCCGGGGACCTGGCCGCGCACGGCGCCCTCACCGAGCATCTCGCGCATCGGGCCTATGTGGTGCAGGACCTCGTGATGGGCCGCGTGGGCTCGGAGCATCCGCTCGTGCCCTACCTGCTCGCGAACGGATTCTCCGAAGCCGATCTGCAGTGGGCGCGCGAGCACCCGGCGATCCCCGACGTCGTCGGCGTCAACTACTACCCCCAGCACTCGACCGAGCTGTTCGAGGCCGGCGTCGAGCTGCACGGTGGCCCGGGCGCGCTCAGGCCGCGGCGGAACGACTGGACCGAGGGGCTCAAGGAGGTGCTGGTCTCGTTCGCGAAGCGGTACGAGAAGCCCGTGTTCCTGACCGAGACCGGCTTCACCGGGACGGTCGAGGAGCGGTCGGCCTGGCTGGATGCCTCGGTCGCGGCCGTGCACGAGCTCCGCGCCGACGGCGTCGATGTCGTGGGCTACACGTGGTGGTCGCTCACCGACATGGTCGAGTGGACCTATCGTTACGGCGACGGTGAGCCCATGGACTACCGGCTGCGGATGGGGCTCTGGGCGCTCGAGGCGGACGCTTCGGGTGCGCTCGAGCGGATCCGCACGCCGGTCGCCGACCGGTTCCTGGCGCTCGCGTCGAGCGCGGAGCGGGTGCGCGCGTGACCGTACAGGTGGGCGGTGAGGCCGGCGGACGGTGACGCGCGGACGCGGTCAGTGCGACTCGCGCGCCACGACCTCGAAGTCGACCAGGATCTCCTCCGCGCTCTCCGGCAGGGCCCCTGATGCCATGCGCTCGACCAGGAGGTCGACGGCGCGCGTCGCGATCGGCGCGCGCCCCGGGTCGATGGTCGTGAGGCTCGGCACGGCGAAGTCGGCCTCCTCGATGTTGTCGAAGCCCACGAGCGAAACGTCCTCGGGAATTCGGTACCCGGCCTGTTGCAAGACACGCATGGCGCCGAGCGCGAGCGCGTCGTTCATGGCGAAGACGGCGTCGAACTCGACACCCGAGGCGATCAGCCCGGACATCGACTCGGCACCGTTCGCCCGGTGCCAGAGCGTCGTGTACGTCACGAGGCGCGGGTCGTAGGCGATCCCGGCCGCGGCCAGCGCCTGCCGATAGCCCTCGAGCCGGAGTCCGGCCGACCCGATGACCTCGTTCTCGTGCGCGCCGATCACCGCCACGCGGCGGCGCCCGCTCGCGAGCAGCAGCTCGGTCGCTGCCCTGGCGCCCTCGGTATTGCGCATCGTCACGTGGTCGACCGGGCCACCGAAGATGCGCTCGCCGAGGATTACCATCGGGTAGTCGACACGGAGGAGTCCGGCGTCCTCCTGGCCCATGCCGAGCGGGCTGAAGATGAGTCCGTCGGCGAGGCGCCGGCGCGGGCTCGAGAGCATCGCGATCTCGCGCTCGCGATCCCCGTTGGTCTGCTCCACCTGCACGATCAGGCCGTGGACGTCCGCGCGTTCGATGACGGCATCGGCGAGCTGCGCGAAGTAGCTGAGACCGAGTTCGGGGAGGACCAGGCTGATCACGCCGCTCTTGCCGGACCGTAGGCTGCGCGCCGAGAGGTTCGGCCGGTAGCCGAGCTCGTCGATCGCACGTTGGACGCGCTGCCGGGTCTCGGCACGCACGTGCACGTACTCGTTCACGACGTTCGAGACGGTCTTGATCGAGACGCCCGCCAACTTCGCGACGTCGTGCAGCGTGGCCGCCATGCTCGTCCCTTTCCGCCCGTGCTTCAATGGGCCGCTCCCGCGCCGCGCCGTCGCCGCGACGCGCGGAGTCCGCTTCGCCCTTCGTCGAGAGTACAACGTTGTGCACCCTTCACACCCGGTGAACAGCGGCGGGGTGGGTGCGGATCCGGCGGCCCCCCGCCGTGCTGTGCGCGGGCCGGTGGAGACGCTCAGGTGGTCCGCGGATCGAGGAGGTGGGCCCGCTCGGGGTGGCGATCGAACCACTCGCCCACGTACCAGCAGGAGGGCACGATCGTGCGCGTCGATGTCGCTTCGACATCGTCGACCGCGAAGGCCACGACCTCGCCGGCGAGCCCCTGGCCACGATACGGCGGATTCGTGAAGCTTCGGGTGAACGCGATCGCGTCGCCGAGCACCCGATAGTCGAGCACGCTCGCGAGCTCACCGTTCACCCGCAGTACGTAGCGCTGCGCCTGAGGCTCATGCGAGAACTCTTTCATCGTCCCAGCCTACGCATCGCGGGAGCCGCGGAGGCGGTCCAGGTCGCGGCGCTCGCGCTTCGTCGGCCGCCCCGCACCGCGGTCGCGCAGCGGGACGAACGCCTGCTCGGTGCGCGGTGGCGGCGGCGGTGTGAGGTCGTCGAGGGCGGTCGCGGCCAGGGTCGCCGACACGCGTTTCACGATCGTCCGGCGCACGATGAGGTGGCGGTCGAAGCCGTTCACGCGCACTCGCAGTTCGTCACCCGGGCGGACCTGCTGTGCCGCCTTCGCCCGTTCGCCGTTGACGCGCACATGCCCCGCGCGGCATGCCGCCGTCGCGGCGGACCTGGTCTTGTACTGTCGCACCGCCCACAGCCAGGCGTCCACGCGCACCGGGGAGTCATCGGTCACGGGCCCCAGCCTACGTCCGGTGACGCACGCGTGGCCTCGCGGGCCGCGCCGTGCGGCATGCTGGGGGAATGAGCGGCATGAGTGGCGACGCCTGGGTCGAAGGTCCCGACGGGGCCAAGTACTGGGGGCGGTTCGGTGCCGCGGGTCTGCTCGCGGTGAGCCCGGCGCGCGAGGTGCTGCTCCAGCATCGCGCGGTCTGGAGTCACTTCGGCGGCACGTGGGGGATGCCCGGCGGCGCCCGACACGAGGGTGAGAGCGCCGTCGACGCCGCTGTCCGCGAGGCAGCCGAGGAGGCCGGCGTGCCGGCCTCACTGCTCGTCGTCCGATTCAGCTCGGTGCTCGACCTCGGCTACTGGTCGTACACGACGGTCGTCGCCGACGCCGTGGAGCGCTTCACGCCGGTGGTCAGCGATCCAGAGAGCATCGCCCTCGCGTGGGTGGCTGTGGACGAGGTCGCGGCACTGCCGCTGCATCCGCGATTCGCCGAAGCTTGGCCCGCGCTCGCCGCCCAGATCTGACGGCGGGGGTCTCAGCGCGGTTCGGTCGCCGCGGCCGGCGCCGTGTGTGCGGGGCGCGGGAACCACGGGATGAGCATCGACGTGCGCCGGCGATACTCGTCGTACTCGGGATACCGGCTCCGCGAGATCGACTCCGTGAAGACCGTCGAACCGATGAACAACAGCGTGAGCAGCACCGCGCCGACAATGGTCCAGTGCAGCCACACGCCCGTCGCCGCGACCGCGAAGCCGTAGAACACCCACCACTGCGCCTGTTCGAAGAAGAAGTTCGGGTGCCGTGACACCCGGAACAGGCCGGTCTGCAGGAAGCCGGGATTCGGGCGGCGGCCGGCGGCGCGCTCGGCGGCCTTCCACGCATGGAATCGCCACTGCTCCTGATCGGCGCGCGTCTCGCCCGCGAGGAACACGACGAACGCGACCGCGAGCAGGACGTCCCAGAGGCCGAGCGGTGCGCCTGACTCGGCGGCCGTGAACGCGGGCAGGCAGAACGCGAGGATGAGCGCGTTCTGGTAGATCGAGATGAACCCGACGTTGAACAGCGCGAATGCCCAACCCGGCATACGACCCCGGAGAATCGCCCAACGGTAGTCCTCGCCGGTCCCGGGGCGGTAGCCACCCTTGCGCCAGAAATTGAAGGTCAGCCGGATGCCCCACAGCGTCACCAGGACGGCCATGAGCACGAGGCGCGGCGAGAATCCGCTGCCGGCCGCGAAGATCCAGACGTAGGCAACCGGGGCGAGCGACCAGATGCGGTCCACCCAGGAGTATTCGCGGGTGATGACGCTGGCGAGCCAGGTGGCGACGATGAGCACGCCGCACAGCACGAGACACACGGTGAGAGCGGTCATGGGCGCGATTCTACGACCTCGCTAGGATCAAGCTGTGGACGTGGAGGGGGTGACGACCGAGAGCAACCGGGTCTGGACCATCCCGAACCTGCTCAGCATGCTGCGACTGCTCCTCGTCCCGCTCTTCCTGCTCCTCATCGTCGCGGGTGACTACGTCGCCGCCCTGCTCGTGCTCATCGCGGCGGGCCTCACAGACCTGCTCGACGGCTATCTCGCCCGACGGCTGAATCAGGTCACGCGTCTCGGGCGCGTGCTGGACCCCGCTGCCGACCGCCTCTACATCTTCGCGGCGCTCATCGGGCTCGCCGCGCGCGGGCTCGTTCCGTGGTGGATCGTCGCGATCGTCGTGACCCGCGATCTGCTCATTATCGTGCTGGGGATCGTGCTTGCGAACCACGGCTTCGGCCCCCTCCACGTGCACCAGCTCGGCAAGGTGGCGACGTTCGCACTGTTCACCGGCTTGCCGCTGCTCATGGTCGGCGCGGCATTCCCCGCCGTCGAGGCGATCAGCGCCCCCGTCGGCTGGGCGATCACGCTCTGGGGCGCGTTCCTCTATTGGTGGGCCGGGGTCATCTACGCCATCGAGACCGTCAGAGCCATCAGGATTCCGCGGGTGGCGAGCGACGCACGATCCGATACGCTGGGATCGGGAGGTTAGCCGTGGCGGATTCCGACAACACCCAGGCCGGCGACACGATGGATGCGGGCTCACCGCTCGACCCGGCACAGGGCACGGGCCGAGGCGATGACACCACCATCGGGTTCAGCAGGGAAGCCGCAGCGCAGCTCAGTGCGCTCGACGCCGATGTCTCTGCCGAGGAGCAGGAGGCGATCGGGGCGCTTCCGTCCGGCTCGGCGCTGTTGATCGTGCGTCGCGGGCCGAACAGCGGCGCGAGGTTCCTGCTCGATCAGGACGTCACGACCGTGGGTCGTCACCCGGACGCCGACATCTTCCTCGACGACGTGACCGTCTCGCGCAAGCACGCCGAGTTCCTTCGCCACCGCACCGCGTTCGAGGTGAAGGACCTCAGCTCACTCAACGGCACCTACTTCGACGGCGTGCGCATCGAGACGGCGCTGCTGTCCGATGGAGCCGAAGTGCAGATCGGGAAGTACCGGCTCACGTTCTACGCCTCCCGGCGGGACCTCGCGTCGGTGGCAGGCGGCTAGTGGCCCGTTCGGCCGCATCGCAGGCCGCGGGCCGCAGCGCGCCGTTGCTCGGTATCGGGCAGGTGCTCGCTCGTCTGCAGCCCGAGTTCCCGGATCTGACCCCGTCGAAGCTTCGTTTCCTCGAAGAGCAGGGCCTCGTGACACCCGCTCGAACGCCCTCGGGCTACCGCAAGTTCGCGCCCGGAGATGTGGAGCGCATCGGGTTCGTGCTCGCCATGCAGCGCGATCACTACCTTCCGCTGAAGGTCATCCGAGCACACCTGCAGGCGATCGACGCGGGGGAGACGCCCGCGCTGCCCGGGGCGGCGCCCGCTGCACAGGTGACGAGGGCGCCTCGGTTCCGGCGTGAGGAGCTCGCCCGCGCCGCGGGCGGCACGGCGTCCCTCCTCGACGAGGCGATCTCGGCCGGTCTCTTGGCGCCCGCCGAGGACTACGGTGAGGACGCGCTCGAGGTCATGCAGGCGCTCGTCGTGCTGCGCGCGGTCGGCATCGAGCCGCGACACCTGCGCGGGGTCAGATTCGCTGCGGAACGCGACGCCGCGCTCATCGAGCGCGCGATCGCGCCCTCGCGCCGGAACGACCCAGCCGGCAAGGCGCGGGCGATGGAACGCGCGCTCGACCTCGGCCGGCAATTGGAGACGATTCACGGCAGCGTGCTGCGCCAGACCCTCGCCAAGCTGGCCCGCTGATGCGACACGCCGTGACGATCGGCCGGATGTGTTTGGCCGGGCTCCATCCCGTCGGTAGCGTGGGGAACACGCGCCGATCCCGACGCGTCGAACAAGTGAGGGGCGCCGGATGACAGAGCTCGAGCGGAGCGATCGATCACGCTACGACCTCGGCTTGCTCTTCACCGACGGCCTGCCTCAGCACGACGACGGAACGGGATACCGGGGGGCCGTGGCCGCTCGCGCGGCGGGTATCAGCTACCGGCAGCTCGACTACTGGGCGCGCACGAATCTCGTCGAACCCACCGTCCGCGGCGCCGCAGGCTCGGGCTCCCAGCGGCTGTACGGGTTCCGTGACATCCTCGTGCTCAAGCTCGTGAAGCGCCTGCTCGACACGGGCATCTCGCTGCAGCAGATCCGCACCGCCGTGACGCAGCTTCGCGAGGCGGGCGTGGAAGATCTGGCACAGACCACGCTCATGAGCGACGGCGCCAGCGTGTACCTCTGCACCTCTGATGACGAGGTCATCGACCTCGTGAATCGCGGCCAGGGCGTCTTCGGCATCGCGGTCGGCAAGGTGCTCCGCGAGGTCGAGTCGACGCTCGTCGAGATCGACACCCAGCCCGCTGACCCCATCGATGAGCTCGCCGCTCGCCGCGGGCAGCGGGCACGCCGGATCTCCTAGCCTCAGTCAGGTTCCGTCCTCACGGGTGGGGGCGTCGTGCGCGGAAGCGCCGCGCTGGGGCGCGAACGGCCTGCATCCCGCCCGCGTCTCACAAATGGTCGGTGACGTTGAGCCATCGCTTCGCTCGGAGCGACGTC
>Ga0180223_1001974_pt1 | contig 13627 bp, 13 predicted proteins | sample eDN5th30CKraftOP_FD_151337 | JGI IMG/M metagenome (GOLD analysis project Ga0180223, IMG submission 151337) | Enriched Organic Plus compost microbial communities from Emeryville, California, USA - eDNA 5th pass 30_C Kraft OP (version 2) (version 2) ...
GACGCCGGCGTGCATCAGATCTCGGGCGAGCCGCAGGCGCCGCACGCCGCCGAGGCAGCGGATGTGGCAACCCCGCCGGCCGAGCTCTCGGTGGCGACGCCGCTCGACGTGCCCGGCCAGCCGCGTCTCGACCTGGACCGCGCGCTCGAAGCGATCCTGTTCATCGCGGACGAGCCGCTGGGCGTCGTGACGCTCGCGGCCGCCGTCGCGCGGCCGGTCGCGGAGGTCAAGGCGGCGATCGGGAGGCTCGTCGCGGATTACGACGGCACCGGCACATCGGGCGAGCCGCGGACCGACGAGGCCGCCGCCGAGCACGGCGTCGCGCGCGTGCGACGCGGATTCGAGCTCCGCGAGGTCGGCGGCGGGTGGCGGTTCTACGTCCGTGGCGAGTACGACGCGCTCGTGTCGGGGTTCGTGCTGAACCAGACCTCGACGAGGCTGTCCCAGGCGGCGCTCGAAACGCTCGCCGTGATCGCGTACAAGCAGCCGATCTCGCGCTCACAGGTGGCGTCGATCCGTGCGGTCAACGTCGACTCGGTCGTGCGGACGCTGCTCGGTCGCGGCTTGATCACCGAGGTGGACACCGACTCGGAGACCGGCGCGATCAGGTACGGCACCACCGACCTGCTGCTCACCAACCTCGGGCTGAACTCGCTCGACGAACTGCCGCACATCTCGCCGTTGCTCGACGACGGCCAGGAAGGATTCGACCTTGACCGTGCCTGAGGCTCACGACGACCGACATTCCGGCGATGCCGGCCACCCCGGTGATGCCGGCCGCCCCGGTGATGCCGGACGCGAACGACTGCAGAAGGTGCTCGCCGCTGCGGGCGTGGCGTCGCGCCGGGTCGTCGAGCAGATGATCGTCGAGGGTCGGATCGAGGTGAACGGACGGATCGTCACCGAACTCGGTTCCCGAGTGGATGCGGCGACGGATCTGGTGCGGGTCGACGGCGTCGCGGTCCAGCTCGACACCGACAAGCGCTACTACAAGCTGAACAAGCCGACGGGCGTGGTGTCGACCATGCGCGATGAGCAGGGCCGCCCCGATCTGCGACGCTTCACCGATCAGCTGGAAGACCGCGTCTACAACGTGGGCCGCCTCGACCAGGACACGAGCGGGCTGCTCCTGCTCACGAACGACGGGGAGCTCGCGCACGTGCTCGCGCACCCGTCGTTCGGCGTCGAGAAGACCTACATCGCCAAGGTGCGCGGCGCCGTCGAGCCGCGCACCCTGCAGCGACTGAAATCGGGCGTCGAGCTCGACGACGGCCCGATCTCGATCGACCGCGGCAAGATCCTGCGGTCCGGGAGCGACGCACGGCACACCCTGGTGGAGGTGACCTTGCACTCGGGGCGCAATCGCATCGTGCGGCGCATGTTCGATGCCGTCGGGCACCCCGTCGTCGAACTGGTGCGGCGGCAGTTCGGCCCGCTGCATCTCGGCACCCTGCGTTCGGGAGAGCTGCGCGAGCTGACGAAATCCGAACGCGGACTGCTGCTGACCCTCGCCCGCGATGCGGATGCCCAGCAGAAAGGACACGCCTGAGATGGTCGAGTCACGACTCACGGGACCGGTGCGCGTGGTCGGCGCCGGGCTCCTCGGCACGAGCGTCGCGCTCGGGCTGCGCGCTCGAGGCATCGAGGTGATCCTCGACGACGCGTCCCCGACGCACGTCGCCGTCGCCGTCGACCTCGGCGCCGGGCGCACATCGGCGTCCGACGACGCGCCTGAGCTCGTGGTGGTGGCCGTGCCGCCGGACGTCACGGCGCGCGTGGTCGCCGCCGAGCTCGACGCGTTCCCGGACGCGGTCGTGACGGATGTCGCGAGCGTGAAGGCCGGCATCCTCGCCGAACTCGTGGCGGCGGGCGCCGACGTCTCCCGGTATATCGGCTCGCACCCGCTCGCGGGGCGCGAGCGGGGTGGCCCGCTCGCGGCGCGAGCCGACCTGTTCGCCGGACGTCCCTGGGTGGTCGCCGCCCACGACGCCATCAGCTACCAGCGTGCCAGCGCGGTCGACGACCTGATCCTCGACCTTGGGGCGACACTGGTCGAGATGACGCCCGAGGACCACGACCGGGGCGTCGCGCTCGTCTCGCACGTGCCGCAGGTCATCTCGAGCCTGATGGCGCGCCGTTTCCTCGACGCGCCGAACGCTGCGCTCGGACTCGCCGGCCAGGGTGTTCGCGACGTGACCCGGGTGGCCGCGAGCGACCCCGATCTCTGGGTGCAGATCCTCGGGGCGAACGCCCAGCCTGTGCGGGACATCCTGCTCGCCTACCGCGACGATCTCGACCGGTTCATCGACGCGCTCGCGGCGCCCACCGCACCCGGCGCGCGCCGCCGCGTGGCCGAAGAGCTCACGGGCGGCAACACGGGTGTCGCTCGCCTGCCCGGCAAGCACGGCACCGACAAACGCTTCACGACCGTCATCGTGATGGTCGACGACCGTCCTGGGCAGCTCGCGCGGCTGCTCGCCGAGATCGGTGAGATCGGCGTCAACCTGGAGGACCTGCGGCTCGAACACTCGCCGGGCCGGCAGGTCGGGCTCGCCGAGATCCAGGTGCTGCCGGAGGCCGCCGACCGGCTCACGAACGAGCTGGCCGAGCGTGGCTGGCGGATCGCAGGGTGATGATGATGGAGGCGTCTGTGGTGTTCCCGTTCGTGGTCGCGGTCGACGGACCCGCCGGGAGCGGCAAGTCCAGCGTGTCGAAGGCCGTTGCACGCCGGCTCGACTGGGGGTTCCTTGATACCGGCGCCGCCTACCGCGCGTTCGCGTGGCACGTCGAGGCATCCGGGGTCGACGTGGACGACGAGGCATCCGTCGTCTCGTGTCTCGACAGCTTCGCGTACCGCATCGGGACCGACCCGGCGGGGTACCACGTCCGTGTCGGGGACGTGGACGTCACCGAGGCGATCCGCGAACCGCACATCTCGGCGATCGTGAGTCGTGTCGCACGGATCCCCGCCGTGCGGCGGCACCTCATCGAGCTGTTCCGGGGCATCATGGCCGCGGAACTGCGGCCCGGGATCGTCGTCGAGGGGCGCGACATCACGACGGTCGTCGCGCCCGATGCGCCGGTGCGCATCCTGCTCACCGCGAGCGAGGAGGTGCGGATGTCGCGCCGCGCCGCCGAACTGACCGAGCAGGATGCCGGGGTGACGGGCGAGCAGCTCCGGGCGCGCGACCGCGCAGACTCGAAGGTCGTGGACTTCATGACCGCGGCGGACGGCGTGGCCACGGTCGACTCGACCGAGCTCGACTTCGCGGCGACGGTCGACGCCGTGATCGCGGTGATCGGCGCGGCGCACGAGATCGGGCACACCGTCACCGACTGAGTGTGGTGGCACGCTGCCCGGGGCTGGACTGCCTTGGGCTGGGCTGCCCGGGGCATCCGTTCTGCTCGGAGCATCCATCAGCCGGGTGCATCCACCCGACCGAGCCCATTCCTTGCTCAGGAATCACGCGCCGACACGCCGCGCGAGGCGCGGCACACCCGCGGTGGAGGCGAGAACTTCCTGAGCAAGCGAGGCGCGAATCGGTACGGGGCGGCGACCGCCGCAAGACGCTGATTGAATAGAGGCGGTGCGCCGCGGGTCAGACCCTGCCGCCGCCATCGAATTGAGGAGACACGATGACCGATCGCGGCGCCGATCACGACCCCGCCGACCAGGGTCCTGCCGACCAGGGTCCTGCCGACCAGGGTCCTGCCGACCAGGGTCCTGCCGAGTACGAGGCCGCGTCCGAGGGCGACCGCCTCGCCGAACGACTCGCCGACGTCGACGACGGTCTCGCCGAGCAGCGTGCGGCGGCCCTTCGGAGCGGGCTCGAGGACTACGACCTCGATGAGGAGGACCTCGATCTCCTCGAACTCTCCGAGGAGGGCGAGGACGGGATCACCTACCTCCCCGCGTTGCCCGTCATCGCGATCGTGGGCCGACCGAACGTCGGCAAGTCGGCGCTCGTCAACCGCATCCTCGGTCGCCGTGAGGCGGTTGTCGAGGACACGCCCGGCGTCACCCGCGACCGGGTCTCGTACAAGGGCGAGTGGTTGGACCGCCGGTTCACGCTCGTCGACACCGGCGGGTGGGAGCCCGACGCGAAGGGTATCGACGCGTCGGTCGCGGCGCAGGCCGAGGTCGCGATCGACCTCTCCGACGTGGTGCTCTTCGTCGTCGACGCGACGGTCGGCGCCACCGCGACCGATGAACATGTCGTCCGGCTGCTGCGCAAGACGAAGAAGCCGGTGTTCCTCGTCGCCAACAAGGTCGACGACGCGCGGCAGGAGCCCGAGGCCGCGGCGCTCTGGAATCTCGGCCTGGGGGAGCCGCACCCGGTGTCCGCCCTGCACGGGCGAGGGGTCGCCGACCTGCTCGACGAAGTGTTCACGGTTCTGCCGGAGGTCTCGGCGGTCGCGAAGCAGGAGGTCGGCGGGCCGCGGCGCGTCGCCATCCTCGGGCGTCCGAACGTCGGCAAGAGCTCGCTGCTCAATAAGGCCGCCGGCGAGGAACGCGTCGTCGTCAACGAGCTCGCGGGCACCACGCGTGACCCGGTCGACGAGCAGATCGAACTCGGCGGTCGCATCTGGCGCTTCGTCGACACCGCGGGCATCCGTCGTCGGGTGCACCTGCAGCACGGCGCCGACTTCTACGCGACGCTTCGCACGCAGGCGGCCCTCGAGAAGGCGGAAGTGGCCGTCGTCATCATCGACGTCACGCAGCCGATCTCCGAGCAGGACGTCCGGATCATCGACCTCGTCCTCGAGTCAGGGCGGGCGCTCGTCATCGCGTACAACAAGTGGGACCTGCTCGACGACGACCGGCGCAGGTACCTCGAGCGCGAGATCGAACAGGACCTGCACCACGTCGCGTGGGCGCCCCGTGTCAATATCTCGGCGCGCACCGGCCGGCACCTCGAGAAGCTGGTCCCCGCCCTCGAGGCCGCATTGGACTCGTGGGACACCCGCATCGCCACCGGGAAGTTCAACGCGTTCCTCACCGAGCTCACGCAGGAGCACCCGCACCCCGTGCGGGGCGGCAAGCAACCGCGCATCCTGTTCGGGACCCAGGCTTCGACCCGGCCGCCGACCTTCGTGCTGTTCACGACGGGGTTCCTGGACCCCGGCTATCGGCGGTTCATCCAGCGCCGGTTGCGCGAGATCTACGGCTTCGTTGGCACCCCCATCGTGGTGAACATGCGGGTCAGGGAGCGCCGGCAGCGGAGCTAGCTCCGCTGCCCAGGTTGCGTGCGCTTGGCGCGCACCGCGTCCCGTCGGCGTGTCTCACCCCGCAAGGATGTCGCGCAACGCAATCGGCCGTGCACGGGTCATCGGCCGCTCGGCCCGCCGCGCGAGCAGATATCCTGCGGGGACATCGCCGGACTCGACGAGGTAGCGACCGGTGGCGGTCGTGATGATGCAGCCCGGCGGGTACGCCGGTGAGAACGTCGTGGACATCTTCGGCCATTCGATCTGTGGAGCATTGGTGATGCGCCTCGGGGGATCGCCCGCGTCGGCGTCTCTGATCAGAATATCAGTACACCGCTAGTTCGGCAAACGCCGGCGCATGACCGCACGGCTCGGCGTCGGGCGGGCGACTTCGACGAATCCGGCGGCGACGAACATCGACACCGTGCCGTGGTACAGCTCGGCCGCGGTCACGTTCCTGCGCGCAGCCGGGTCGACCGGGTACCCCTCGATCGCGCGGGCGCCGCTCACGGCGGCGAGCTCCACCGCTGCGCGGGCGAGGTCGGTCGCGACACCCCGGCCGCGGTGCTCGGGTGGAATGACGAAACAGGAGAGCGCCCAGACCCGGTCGTCTTCGAAGTCGGGATCCTCGGTGCCGAGCTTCACGATCCGGCTCTGCCGGAGCCGGATCAGCGCTGAGCGCGGTTCGACGGCACACCAGCCCACGGGGGCTTCGCCCTCGTAGGCGAGGAGTCCGGGGCCAGGTCCGCCGGTGGCGAGTTGGCCGGCGAGCCGGTCGTGGAGCATCCGGTCGTCCATGTTCCGCCAGTCACGCGCCGGGAGCTTGAACCACTGGCACCAGCAGTGCGCCGCGTCGCCCCTGGTGCCGAACACGGTCTCCAGGTCGGGGAGCGGGGCGGCGTGAGCCGGCACGATGCGCCGCTCGCGGGCGGACTCCGTGGTGGCCATGCGTGCCGGTTCCCGCGCTCACAGACCCGGGAGGTGCCGGATGTTCGACCGTGCCATGGCCACGGCTTCGGCCCCGCCGCCGGTGAGGACGATCTTCGACATCGCGAGCGCGAAGCCCTTCACCTGCTCGCCCGAGATCGCCGGCGGCAGCGACAGTGCGCGCGGGTCGGTCACGATGTCCACGAGCGCCGGCCCGTCGTGCGCGAGCGCGTTCGCGACCGCGCTCGGCAGCAGCTTCGGATCCTCGATCCGCTCGGCGCGGAAGCCGATGGCCCGCGCGATGCCCGCGTAGTCGACGCCCGGGACGTCGACGCCGAAGTCGGGAAAGCCGTTCACGAGCATCTCGAGCTTCACGAGTCCGAGGGTGGAGTTGTTGAACACGAAGATCTTGACCGGCAGCCCGTACACGGCCGCCGTGATGAGCTCGCCGAGCAGCATCGAGAGCCCGCCGTCGCCGGCGATCGCGACGACCTGTCGTCCGGGGTACGCGACCTGCGCGCCGATCGCATGAGGGAGGGCGTTCGCCATCGAGCCGTGGATGAACGACCCGATGAGCCGCCGGTTCGGCCCGGGCGTGACGTAGCGCGCCTGCCAGACGTTGCCCATGCCGGTATCGGCCGTCACGATCGCGTCGTCCGCGGTCGCGTCGTCGATCACCGAGATGGCGAACTCGGGATGGATCGGCGTGACCGTGTCGACGTCGGTGTATGTGCCGACCACCGAGCCGAGGAGCTTGGCGTGCTTCTTCAGGATCCGGTCGAGGAAGCTGCGGTTCGTCTTCTCGGCCACCATCTCGGTGAGGAGATGGAGCGTTGCACGCACGTCGCCGTGCACGGGGTGCGCGACACTCACGCGACGGCCGAGGTGCGAGGCATCCGTGTCGACCTGGCCGATGACCACCTTCGCGGCGTCGGGCAGGAACTGCTCGTAGGGGAAGTCCGTGCCGAGCAGCAGCAGGAGGTCGGCGTCGTGGATGCCCGCGTGCGCCGCCCCGTACCCCAACAGACCGGTCATGCCGATGTCGTAGGGATTGTCGTACTGGATCCACTGTTTGCCACGCAGGGAATGTCCGATGGGCGCCTTCACGTGCTCCGCGAACGCGATGACCTCATCATGCGCTCCCTGCACGCCGGCGCCGGCGAAGATGGCGACGTTCTTCGCCCGATCGATCGCCTGCGCGAGGGCGCGCACGTCGGATTCGGCGGGGACGATGATCGGCGCGGCGGTGGGCACGAATGCGGGGAACGGGTCGGAAGCATCGAACTCCGCGATGTCGCCCGAGATGACGACGACCGAGACGCCCGGACCGGTGAGCGCGTGGCGGATGGCGGAGTTGACGACGCGGGGCGACTGCGTGGCCGTCGCGATCTGCTCGCAATAATTCGAGCACTCGGTGAACAGGCGTTCGGGATGCGTCTCCTGGAAGTACCCCGATCCGATCTCGGCGCTCGGGATGTGGCTCGCGATCGCGAGCACGGGCGCCTTCGAACGATGCGCGTCATAGAGCCCGTTGATGAGGTGCAGATTGCCGGGGCCGCAGCTTCCGGCGCAAACCGCCAGTTTGCCGGTGAGCTGCGCCTCGGCGGCGGCCATGAACGCGGCGGATTCCTCGTGCCTGACGTGGATCCAGTCGATGCCGCCCTTCGCCTTCCCGCCGCTGCGGCGCACCGCGTCGACGATCGGGTTGAGCGAGTCTCCGACGATGCCGTAGATGTGGTCGACGCCGGCATCGATGAGCTGGTCGACGAGCTGGTCGGCGATGGTGCGTGCCACGAGTTCCCCCTTCGGGCGCGGTGGACGAGTGGTTCAGTCTTGCGCGGTTCGGCGGGGGGCGTCGAGGGGTGGACAGTGTTCGAGGTGGCGCGCTGTTCGAGGTGGCGCGCTGTTCGAGGTGGTGCAGTGTTCGAGGTGGCGCCCTGCGCCACGACGCTCGTGCGTGCGCCAGAGCTGATGGCGCAACGCGAGCCGAGCTGGCGCAGAGCGGGCGCGGGCGGGCGTGTGCACGAGCATGGGTCCGGATGCCGCTATGATGGTCAAGTTGTCTTCGACGCGAAAGCGCCGGGGGCATCGGGCTGTGGCGCAGCTTGGTAGCGCACTTGACTGGGGGTCAAGGGGTCGCAGGTTCAAATCCTGTCAGCCCGACCAAAAGCCCTGGTGAGGGATTATTCTCACCAGGGCTTCGTCATGTTTGCCGACGGGTTCTGTAGCTTATGGGCACGAAAGAGTTTGATGGCTTCGGGCGTATCATGCGCGGCCAGCCCATCCTGATTGTTGCCAGAGTCCTTCGGTTGCGTCGAGTCCGTGTCGTGTCTGGCGACATGCCGTCATGGTGGTGGAGGAGGCGTTGCTTTCTGGAGCCGTCGAAGGTAGTTGTGGGTCGCCTCGGTCGCGAGGTGCGGGCTGTCGATCATGCGTCGCTGTGGTCGAGATGGTCACGGCTCGGCCTGCCGGTCTGGAGCGACTTCGGCTGCGTGGATACATGTTGAGGGCCGGCCAGCAAGGGTGGTGACCGGCCCTGCTGTGGCGTTCGCTGTGGCGAGCCCCGCGCAATCGAGTAGAGGCTTGCTGGTGGGTCGAAAGAGAGCGTGACGTTCGGACGCTGGGAGGTGCCTGCTGTTTCGCTGCCACTATGTGGTCTGGGCGTCGCCCGAGAAGATCTTTGTGATCCCTGACAGGCCGATGTTCAGTTGACCGGTCCCGTAATACCCGTAGCTCGTCTCGCCAGTCGCGCATGCATCGGTCGTTGCGCAGCCCGGGCCGCGCGGCGTGATCGCGAACAGGTTCGGCAGAGGGTCAGCGATACGCGCAGCGAGGTAGGTATTCGTCGTTGGGTCGTATAGCGACTCGGTCGGTCGGTCCGACTGCAGGATCGCGGCGATCTTGTCGGGTGACTGCGTGACAGACAGTCGTTCGAGTACGACGCGTACGGCCGCGTCGTATGCGGTCTCGCCGCCGGCCGAGGATTCTGGTGCGGGGGCCGCGGTCAGAGGCATGTCTTCTGCCGCGGATGGAGTTCCTGCGAACGCGAGCGCGCCGAGGATCGTTGCGCCGAGCACGGCGGCTTGAATGCTTCGTTTCATGAGCTTCCCTTCTGTTACTGATGAGGCGTAACGAGCGTACGCAGGAAGGCGGCATATGTCTGCTAATATGGCGGTATTTTTGCGCCGCGTCCGCGACGTTCATGGCACGCTGTGCGCGGGGACGTTGCTTACGGCTCTGAGGCCATGTAGGGGGCGTTGCGCACGCTCCCTTGAAGTCAGTGCCCCAGCGTCTCGGTGGAGACGCGTGCTGCACCGGAATCTCTGAAGCTGATAGTGGTCGGTCACGATCACTCGAATTGGGTGGACCGACGAATGCGACTGGGCCGGCCGGCAATCGAAGCCGCCGACCCCGACGCGGGTGACTTGTCAACCACCTAGGACGTGCTCGGCGGGGCCACCGCCCGCATTGACGGCAAAGGGCAGACCCTCGGATGCTGGTAGACGCGCTCGGGCGCACCACGAGCATCCGCGCCGGCTCACCGACCGGCGCCGTGCGGGCGTCCTGGCGCTCGGGGTGGCCGTCGTTGCGCAAGCAATCTGCTCTAAGGGGCGGAGGGAGAAGTTCTCCCGAAGATGATCTCAACCGATGCTGTTGCCGAAGCTTGATTGGCTTCGTCCACTGCGCCGCGGGCGACTATCTCCCAAAGCTGTCGCAGGAGGCAGTCAAAATCTGGCTCTGTGCCGTCACGCGTCGATATCCATGCGCCGATGAGAAGTGCGATGGAGGTGGCGCCGAAGCGGGGCGACATGGTGGCCGCGCAGCTTGGCAAATGGGCGGACGTCTCCAGCGCGTCCGCGAGGAGAGCCCAGTGTTGCCACACTTGCGAACGTGGAGGGAGTGAGCGTTCAGTCGAGATTTGTAGGCAGGCGCGGACGCCTGCGTCGGACACGATCAGTTCCGCGAGATCCGACGAGAAGCAGAGCAGGCGGTCGAGTGCAGCCGGCAGCGTTTCCCCAACATGGCCTGCCAGCTCATTCACGCGAACCCGCTGTCGCTGAAGGAGCTCCTCAGCCATGGCCCATTTCGTAGGAAAGTGGCTGTAGAGAGCGCCTGTCGTGACTCCGGCCTTCCGGCAGATGCGTGTAACCGACGCCTGCTTATAACCCAAGCGGGCGATCTCCACAGCGCCGGCATGGAGCAGCTGTTCGCGAGTATTCCGGGCTCGACCGCGGACCGGCGGGTACGGCTGATTGTGCCCCTGTTCACTCACCATACGGTGAGCGTACGCACACCATATGGTGAATGCAATATTGGATCCGAAATAATACAATTGCGGGATGCGTGAATCGGCTGAGCAGTTCCGTCGCGCGGTGGTGAGAGTAATCCGCGAGGAGCGTGAACGCCAAAGGATCCCTGTCGACGAGCTCGTGAGGCGGGGCGACTTCCAGCGGGGGACCCTGCTGCGTTACCTGTACACCGATCGGGATCTACCCATAACTGCGCTCTATCGCATCGCTGTGGGCCTAGGCATCGAGCCGGCCGAGATTGTCGCTCGGGCGGCTCAGTTGTTCAGCGAAAGGGTCAGCGACAGCGAGTGAGGGCTTGGCGGTACCTTCCGTCGGGTGCCGAGGGGGAAGCTGCGTCTATTCAGGTTGATCCAGTGCCAGCACGCTGATGCCGCAGGTGCGGCAAACCCATACCGATCCTTCCGGATAGCACCGGGTCTCGTACGACGGGCAGCCAGGGTCCGTCGCCTCGATCTCGGTCATGTGCCCTCCGCCGGTCGGATTTCCGACAACCGTACTGCGCATGTCAGTCAGCCGGGTGCGGAACGGGGCGTGGTGTGAGGAACAAGGATCGGACCGAGCGTGCGGTGCGCCGGCCGCGGTAGCGGGTAGGTGAATCCAGCTCGCGTCATACCGGAGGTCGGCCAGGTCTCCGGGAACGGCGCGAAGTGCGCCGAGAAGTCGAGTGGTCGGGTGTCCCAGACCCCGCGGCTCGGGTTCCGCACCGCGAGGGGTGGCGTCGGGGCTGCGACTGAGTGATTGGGTCACGGCTGCCATCGCGGGCGCTATGCCGGTACCTCGCCGAAAAATATACCGATAGACCTTGACTATTACCGCAATAGTATGCAGAATTACGGAAGTGCGGAAAATTTCCGCGGATATGTTATTTTTCAGCCACCGGAGTTACCCGTGAACAAGACGCCTCACCTCAGGTACCTGCCCAACCCCGAAACCGTACGTTCCCGCCGCACGGTGGTCGACCAGGTGCATGAGATCCTGCTCGACGCGATCAAGTCCGGCGAACTCAAGGCGGGGGATCCGCTGCACGACCAGACCTGGGCCGCGCACTTGAAGGTCTCCCGGACACCGATCCGCGAGGCGATCAAGCGGATGGAGAACTACGGCACCGTCAGCATCGCTCCGGCCCGCTACACCCGGATCACGACCTTCACCCCCGAACAGGCCCGGCAGGAGGCGACGGATTGGGCACTGATCCACCTCGCCCTGACCAGCGCACTCGACCTCTCGAGAGACCCGACGCTCATCAGCGATCTCGACACGCTGCGCACCCGCGCTCACACGGCCGACCAGGCGCAGCACGACGTGGCGATCTTCGACTTCTTCGACCGGCTCCGCACCGCCTCCCAGAACTTCAGCCTCACCATCGGCGCAACAGCGGCCGCCTACCGGCTCCGCCTGGCACAGCCATTGCTCCCGAGCAACCCCGCCGCCAACCACACTCTCTGCGCCGACATCATCACCGCACTCAGCTCGAACACCGTCGACACTCTCCCGTCAGTGTTCACCCGGTGGAGCACGGCAGTGACACAGAACTGATCGTCAAATCAAAGCATCGCGGAGCTCACCCAGAACTGTTGACGATGGCCGAAGGTACAAAGGACGATCCCTGGCGGTTGAAGACGCCTCCTGGGTCCGCCGGTTACACGATGTATCGGGACGGTGACGAGCTGGTCTGCCAGGTCGGATCGACCAGACTGACCTACCAGGCGCGCGCGATCGAAGATCTACACATGTGGCTGATGGAGCAGGTCGAGTGGGTGCCCCTCGGCGCGGCTGACGAGCAGAAGCCCGCGGCTGAGGGCACTGTCGAGGCGTGGGGTCGGTCAGAAGCGAACCCGGTCGGTGGTTGGTATGGCACCCGCAGGGGATACCGCGGTCGTTTCGGGATGTATCTGCCGCCGCTGCTCGAAGAGCTTGGGCTGGCCGAACTCACACATGACATCCGTAACAACCGAATCCGGCCCCGTGCGTAGCCGCGTAGACAGGTTGATCTGGGTTATGGATCATGCTCTTCTGCTTCAGATCCCGGAAAGGTGAGAACATCGCGATAAACCCAGTCGGCCCCGCACCTCGAACCCACCGACGAAGCCGGCTGGGTCGGCACGCGCGACCGCGAACGCATCCTCGGCTTCTGGGTACCCGTTCGTCCCGCGTCCTCGCCGGGGGAGCGGGATTGTTGGTGTTCCTGGCTGTGTACGCGTTGGTGGTCACGCTCTACGGCGTAAGCGACAACGGACAAAGAGTTTCGCTGGTACCGACAGGGCGCACATCGCCGATCGCCGTGCACTTAGAGTTGAGGGCCGTAGATCCGGCTTCCCAGCATCTCCAGTTCGATCTGCGCGTCATTCCGCACCGCTCGCTGGTCTCGGATACAGGCGAGCTCACCGAAACGATCCGCGCTCTTGTTGCTCCGTCACTGGATTCGCCGGTGGTCACCTTTCTCAAAGGGAGCATGCCCAGCGCCAAATCTGTAACGCTGATCGCTTCCGGCGACGTCGAACAGTGGCCATTTGACTCGTATCGAATCGTCAACCCAGCGATACGAATTTGCCCGGGTAGTTGCGATGAGTCGTCTCTGAGTGCCATCACGACAATTTCAGATTCGATGCCAGGGTGGACCCTCACCGACCCAGATGACCGGTTGTCCTCTCCGGCCTCTCTCAGCTTCAGTCGCTCGGTAAGCACGGCGGCTTTCGGCTTGATACTTCTCTCTCTTCTCATTTGTACGTCTGTGCTCAGCTTGGCGGTTTCCATATCTACAGCGATGTCCTCGCGCAAGGTAGAGACATCGTTGTTGAGCTGGATGGCAGCGCTACTGTTCGCTACGATCCCCCTGAGATCGTTTCTTCCCGGAGCTCCTCCTGTCGGGTCCTGGATCGACTACCTCGTCGTTCTGTGGGTCATCGCCGCTCAGGTTGTGTCATTAGCGATCTACGTCACATGCTGGTTCCGTCAATCACGCACAACTTCTTTGCCCCGGGCCATACCACCGGCGCTAAACAGAAGCCGTGGCCCTCGGCTACGAAACCCCTCGCCCCGCTTGCGACGCGCTAGTTGTACCCGGCCATCACGTTGGTAGCAGGCGGCTGATCGGTGGGTGGCCTCCGAGTGCGCTGTGGCGGCGTTCATTGTTGTAGTACTTGAGCCATGGTGCAAGGGCCGCGGTCCGTTCGATGTTGCTG
>Ga0180223_1001975_pt1 | contig 13626 bp, 20 predicted proteins | sample eDN5th30CKraftOP_FD_151337 | JGI IMG/M metagenome (GOLD analysis project Ga0180223, IMG submission 151337) | Enriched Organic Plus compost microbial communities from Emeryville, California, USA - eDNA 5th pass 30_C Kraft OP (version 2) (version 2) ...
CTGGAGCACAACTGGGTCCCGGGTTGGAAGACCTCGCTGTACGGCGCGTACGGCAAGCTCGAGTACTCGACGGCTGCCAGCACCGCTCTGCTCGGCGCCGCGACGACGATGAGCAACGCCGCGACTGGCGGTTCGGCCAACTGGTCGTTCTGGCAGGTCGGTTCGCGCACCGTCTGGACTCCGGTCACCAACCTCGATCTGAGCGTGGAAATCATGTACAATAACATGGATACCGCGTTCACCGGCGTCGGCGTCGGCGACAACAGCTGGTGGTCGGGCATGTTCCGCGCCCAGCGCAACTTCTATCCCTGATCGGATAGGGTAACTAAGGCCCCCGGCGAGAAATCGCCGGGGGCTTTTTGCTAGCGAGTTCGGCCCCTCTTGGGTCGCGTGCGTTTTGAGAAAGCCCATGTCGGCTCGTCAGGCGCCTGAGCGTCCGTTCGATCTTGCCCATCTGATGCGGATGGAGCGGCTTGCCTTTGCTGCCAAGGTGCGCATGGCGCGCGCGGTGGCCGGCTTGAGCCAAAGCGAACTGGCAGCGCGCATCGGCATGACGCAGCGCTCTATCCACAAGCTCGAGCAGGGCGGCACCGAGCCGCGCCGCGCCACGGTCGCGACGCTCGAAAGGCTGTGGCGCGAGCAGGGCATCGAATTCGAGGATCTGGTCGATGGCGGCGTCCGGGTCATTGTCCGGGCGGCGGCCTTTGAGACGGCGTTGCCGGCCCGGCGGCCGCGCGGCCGGCCCCAAGGTGCGCTGGGGCAGGTTCCGCCCGCCGCCTTCCGGGCCTGAGTGGTCCAAAACCTTCACGGTTTTCCGGTCAGTTGAACGGGCGCGTTGCCAGCGCACGGGCAGCCGCTTATACGGAATCGCGACCAAGCCGTTTGTCAGACAGGTCCGAAACCCATGACCGCGCGCATCTACCGTCCGTCCAAGACCGCCATGCAGTCCGGCGTCGCCAATACCCGGAAATGGGTCGTGGAGTACGACCTCAGCGAACCCCGCACCGTCGAACCGCTGATGGGCTGGACTTCGTCGGGCGACATGCGCCAGCAGCTCAAGCTGCGCTTCGATACGGAAGCGGAGGCGGTCGCCTATTGCGAGCGCAACGGAATCCCTTACCAGGTGTTCGAGACCAAGCCGTCGCCGCGGCGGACGATTTCCTATTCGGACAATTTCGCCTTCAAGCGTCGCGACGCCTGGACCCACTGAGCTTTGGTCGTTCCGCGCCGGCATGGCCGGTCAACCGGCGGGCGCCCCCTGTTTGCGACTGGCGGTGCGCTGGCGCAGCAGCGAGACGAAGCGGTCTTCCGGCATGGGCTGGCCGAGGAGGAATCCCTGGCCGTAGTCGCAGCCCATGCTGACCAGCGCCATCATGTCTGCGGCCTTCTCGATGCCGATGGCGACCGCGACCTGGCCGTAGTTGTGCGCGAGATCGATGACCGTCTTGCACAGCGGCGCATTGACCTTGTCGGTGCCGCAATCGGTCACAAACGAGCGGTCGAGCTTGAGCTCGGCGAACGGCATCTTGCCAAGCTTGGCCAGCGAGGACATGCCGCGGCCGAAATCGTCGATCGCCAGCCGGGCGCTGCACCGTTGCATCCGCTCCGCCAGCAAGCCGGCCAGCGACAGATCGGCGATGATCTGCTCCTCCGGGACGTCGATGATGAGACCCGCCCAGTTCGGAATGCGCGGCCGGTTGGCGCGGATGATGTCCTCTACGGCGAGCTTCTCCAGCGCTGTCACTGGAATATTGACGGTTACCGGCAGATTGAGACCAAACTGGGTGAAGCTCTGCGCCGTCCTGAGTGCGCTCAGCAGCGCCAGTTCCGACAACCGGACGACGCTGGCCACGTCGGCGGCTGGCATGAAGGCGCCGGGCAGGGCGATGCCGGTCGTTGGATGGCGTGCCCGGGCATAGGTCTCGGCGCCTGCCAATTGTCTTTTGCGCAGGTCGATTTTCGGTTGGAACCAGAATTCGACCCAGCCTGAATCGATCGCCTCGTTGAGGTCGATTTGCGATGCCGACAGCGCGACGGTGCCGAGCTTGAGCGCCTGCAGGGTCCTGACAACGAGGTCCGTCTCGAACGGTTTCTTGAGCACCGGCAGCATATTCAGGTTCTGCTCGATGCCGATCTTGCGCACGTGTTCGAGCACCGCACCGCCGCGTGTGCTCATGAGCTGAACCGCGCCGGCGAACGAATGGCGCCCAAGCGCGACCACGGTTTCGATGGCGTCGCGCGAATCCAGCGCGATATTGAGGAAGATGAGATCGGGCGTGCGCTGCGTCAGCGCCGGACGCATCGATGCGCCGTCCGCGAAATCCATGGTGTCGACGCCGGCGCCGTGCAGGATCAGCGACAGGAAGTGCCGGATGCTCGGCTCTTCGTCGACGACGAAGCAGAACGGCGCGTCGCCCGGCGACAGCGGCGGCGAAGCCAATGTCGCGTCGTCACCACGGGTACTGGCGGGCGCCTCGGGCATCGACGGCTCGCGTAGAAATGGAAATGTATCGAACAAAGAATCGACAGTAGAAGGTATCTCTGAACCAGAGCCGTTAAATTTGGGTTGTCAAAATGAATTGCCATTTCACGGCGTGCGCGAAGGCGCCTTGCCTGCACGGGTTCCCGGGAAATTGGCCGATGAACTGGTTCGATTGTCGGACGGTGGCGACCCCGGCTGGATTCGAACCAGCGACCCTCAGCTTAGAAGGCTAACGCGGGTATTTGTTTTTATTGCAGAATTTAGAGCCTTGTCGCGTGTGTGTCGCGCGCGCCGGGCCTTTGATGAACATTCCGACGCGGGATATTCATCGGCCCGCGTGTTCATCCGCGACGCGCGAGCACCCCAGCCAGTCGGTCCATTATGGCTTTGTTCGCGGTTTTTCGTCTTTCGACTATTTCCTGTGCCCTGCTGGCGTCGCCCGCCCGCAAAGCTTCGGTTTCCGCTGTCCAGGACGCTACATGGTCTCGCCATGCACCTCCGGGCTGTACGTGCTTGAAGTGAGAGCCGCCTGGCGCCAGCATTCGCCGCAAATCGTCCTGTGACCGGCCATGCTTTTCGTAGATGGCCCTAACGCGGGCGGCCGCGTAGGACGCTATGTCGGTGCAGTCGAAGTAGATCGTTTGACCGCCGCGACCTTCCGCCTTGAGGGCGCGCCACTTTCCGTCGCGGGCTGCTACATTATCGGCAGCGCGCCTTACAGCAACGCGGTGCTTTTTCTCGACCGCGCATTTGTTCGGGTAGGCCGCGCGGCACAATTCCTCAATTGTGAAAGACTGCCCGCAGCTTCCGGCAAAAACAGCCTTGATCGCCGTCTCGATGCGTCCCGGGCCTTTGCTCATAAGTGTTACCTTAACGTCATGGCTGGCGATTTGGAAACACTTAGGCCGCGCCGATCGCGGCTTCCAGGCGCTTCATGGCCTCATGGTCGCCGGCTCGATCCTCGAAAAGATGGCCGTAGCGATCGAAGGTTTGGGTAATCGAACTGTGGCCCATGACTTCCTGCAGCCGCTTCGGCGACCATCCCATATGCGCGATGAACAGGGACGCCGCGACGTGCCGCAGCATGTGAATGCCGTAGCGGCTCGGCAGGCCGCACCGCGCCTGCAGCGGCTCCCAAAACCGTTGCCGCAGGTTGCTGTGGCTTTCGACATTGCCGGCGCCGTTCGGAAAGACGAGCCCGGCCGCGGACGGCGGGCAGGCGACCTTCCATTGCCTCAGCACGTTGACGACCATCGGCGGCAACGGCACGTCACGCACGCCGGCCGCGCTCTTGGGGTTGCCGATCGTGCCCCACTTGTCGGCGCGCTGCCGAACGTGGATCATCGCCTTGTCGAGATCGACGTTTGACCACGGCAGGCCGCGTGCTTCGCTGGCGCGCAAGCCGGTCAGGACCAGTGTTATCAACAGCGCTCGGTCGCGGCCGTCGCGCGCCGAATCCATCAAGGTGCGGACCTCAGCGCGCGACGGGTAATCGGTGCCTTCCCTCAATTTCACTTTTTCGGCGCGCTTGTCGGATCTGATCTTGAAATCGCGCGCGACGTTCTGCGCAACCCATCCTTTGCCCTGGGCAAAGGAAAGGGCGGTCTTGAGGTTCGTCACGACCTTGCGGCGCATGGAAAGCGAGCGGCCCGCGTCTCTCAGCATGGCGTCGAATTCGACAACGCGCGGCATGGTCAGCCGCGAAAGCTTGTCGGCGCCGATGAACGGCTTGACGTGCAAATCCAAATGCTGTCGCCGCTGCTGAATTGTGCCGCGCTCGAGCCCGTTCGCCTCGCAATCCTCGATCCATGCCGCAAAGCCTTCCGCGACGGTGACGCTGGCGCTGTCCGCTGTGTGAATGCCGCGCGCGACCTCGTGCGCAGCATTGACGTTCCAAGCGTCAGCTTCCTTTTTCGTGGCGAAGGTTTTGAGCCGCCGGCGGCCTTGATTGTCGACGTAATCGCAGACCCACCGTTCTTTGACGATGCCCCGCGGCGACGTCCATTTGCGTTTGCGGATTGACATGCGGAGATCCTCCTACCGCTGACGTTTGGCTTTTGTGGAGGTTCGCGCACGTTCAACAAGCGACCCTAGGCCAGAATGCATTGTGTTAGCGCGCCAAGCCATTTGCGAACGCGCAGACTCTCCCGTGGCCGCTTCCATCAATATCTCTGCGGCAAGTGTCTGGCCGATGTTGGCCAGTGCTGATGCGGTGGATTCGGGCAGTCCGCGAACATCAATCTCGGCAGGCGCGCCTGTAGGGCGAAACTGTTCGAGTACGGCAACAGCAGCCCTAACGGCCTGATCGTATGCTGTAGGGTCATCTTGCCAATTGATGGCGCCCTGTGGTGACAGGGCAGAGAGTATTCCGGCGGTTTCGCCTGCCGCAGACATCGCCGCAATCGCCACTTGTCCGATCGCGCCAGCCGCGCCGCACTTGTTGATCATCTCGGCGGCTCCGAATGAACCGGACAGCCGCTCGACGATTTCATCGCTGACCGTGCGCCCTGAAATGGCAGCGGCTTGCCTCAGCCGTTCATGCAAATCGGCAGTGCCCCTAAACGTGAAGTTTTTGGATTTTCTCATCTTTTCGGGGAGGGAAGGGCGCCCAGGCGTTTTCTTGACCATGGCATTCTCCACAATGGCAATTAATGCACAAGACTAGATCGCATAAAATCGTTTTGCAAGCGCGCAAATCAGGCTAGGGATAATATCGCACGACGATGCATGAATATGCACAGGAGGCGCGAAGCTATGAGCGCATGTGAAGATCAAGCCAGAATTTTGGCCCAAGCAAGTATCTCCCCCGAGCAATTGCTTCGATCCGGCCTTTTGCCTTTGTCTCGGGGAAGCATCTACGAGGCTTGCGCGTCGGGCGAAATCGAATGCTTCAAGATTGGAAAGCGGATTGTGATTCCGACTGCGCCGCTGAAGCGCCGGCTCGGCATTGAAGCGGCCTGATCGCGCGATGTCGCACACGATCGAGATTCGCCGCGCCTCGCGCGGCGCCGTGATTGTTCCGGCTGGCGAGGTGGAATTGTGCCTCGCGATGGGATGGGTGCTTTGCGACGAGCCGCATTGCCGCGGCGCGCGGATGCTTCCGCCTTCCAGTGTTCACCGCGTTCCCGAAACTCTGGGCTCGGCGGGCATGAAAAATGCCCGGCTCGCTGGCGGCGAGACCGGGCAGAAACAATTCGACAATGCAAGACTTAACGAACGTCGATTGCAGTTGCAAGCCCGACGCTGACCAGATCACAGGCGGCCGATATCGCCGCAAGCGCCAGCCAATGAGCACTGAGACACGCGAGCGCATACGCGCGCGACTCCTGGCCTTCTACAGCAATCCTGACAACCGCAGCGCCGCCGTAAAGCGCATGGCGTCGCAAGCCGTGCGCGACCGCATATCAGAAGGCACGCGCGTCGGTCTGGCCAAGCGGGTACAGCCATGATCCTGCGGCCCGATTCCGATCTCGAATTGATGACGCTGGTCGCCGACGTGCTGCATGACGTTCGCCTCGAAGGCGACACGCGCGGCTTGCTGGCCGGTCTGTTGCTCGATCGGGCGCGGCCCTATTTCCCTTTGGTCGCCGATCTCGGCGTGGCCGCGCGGATGGCCATCGGCGAGGAGCGCGCTCGCCGCATGATGAACGAATTGCGCCGCGCCGGGTATCTGGCCCGCGTCTGTTGGTCGGTTCCCTACGTCAACCGCTCGCCGGCCTATGCGAGCGTCTGCGGTGCGCCCCAGGCGGTTGCCGCGGTGCTGGCGCAACATGGCGCCGGAAATCAGCGCAGCGGCGTCATGGCGCGCCCTAAGGGCCAGCGCGGGATAGGTGGGGCCGGTGGCTGACGCCTTTACGCGCGCGAAGCTGCGGCGGCTTAACGAGGCCATGCACGATGGCCGGCTGACGGCTTCGTCGCGGCTGGTATTCTATGAGATCGTGCAGCACATCAATCGCGTGTCCGGCAATGCCTGGCCGTCGGAATTGCGATTGGCCGAACGCCTTCACATAGACGTCAAGACGGTTAAGCGCGCGCTGCCTCCACTGTGCGCATGCGGCTATATCGAGATCGAGAAAACCGGACGGCACAACACCTATAGGCCTGTCTTTGGAGACGGGAGAAAAGGGGACAATTTGCCCCCTATTGGAGGTGCCCAAGGTGCCCACGTAGAGCGGGCACCTTCGGAAATGAAAGGGGACATTTTGTCCAGAGATAGGGGACATTTTGTCCCGGGAATAGGGGGCAAAAACGGTCCCCTATCTTACTTAAGAGAACCTATTAAAGAAAACCAATTCAAGAGCGCGCACCATGAACCATCTTTGCTGGGCTGCGCGCGCGAGGGACTTTCGAGGAAGGCTGACGACCCGATTGCATCGAAAGCGGACGACGGCAAAATTCAAGTGCTGCTGTCCGAGCAACTCGGCTGGGAAGCGGTACACGCGCTGAATGAGATCGACGGTGGCCGGCCGCTCAAGCAACTCACCGTGCTGCGGCGCGACCGCCCGTTGACCGCGATCGAGATCGGGCACGCGCGGAACGTAATCGCTGGCGATCTGCAATCCAGGCGCCGCGCCATCGCGTGCGACGAACGGGCAGAAGCGAGGGCCAAGGCGATCCGCGCCGACGTCGACCACTACCGCAAGCAAGGCGGTGGCGCATGATGCAGCCACGCAACAGGGGTGGTTCAACAGAAACATCGGCCAGATTTAGCCCCCGCCGGCAGCGAGGGCTAACCGAGTGACCCAAGCCGCGCGCCGCAACTCGGTCGACGCCTTGCGTGAACACCTGTTCGCGCGATGGCGGCACGACCGCGACGAGGCGGCGCTCGACTTGTTGCTCGCCGCGGTCCCGGCCGACATGCCGGCGGAAACCTGGCTCGCCGTGCGCAATGCCGCGATCGTGAACACGGCGCGTTGGCTTCACGCCATGACGAACGGGTCGAGAAACCAGATCGCCGAGATCATCGCCGAGGCGGGCGCGCGGTTGTCAGCTTCAAGGCCGCTTCCGTTGTCTGGCCCGATCTTTAAGTCGCTTGCGTCGGACGAGCGCGACGAGCTCAGCGAACGTCTTGGCACGGTACTTAAGCTGCGGCCCGAACGTCTTACGGAATCGTGGCCGCGCGCGCGGATGGTGAACGGCATTCTCGAGGCCGCAAACGGTGAAGCATCAATTAATTCAAGCACATCGCTTTGCAATTCAGGTGGCCTTGCGATTGCAAAACGAGGCGTCGGATAACGGCGCGAACGAACACGGAAAGGTGATCCAATGCTGCAAATGCTCCGAAGGTCGCACGACACTGCCGAGCCCGCCACGGCGCCGGCTGACACAATGCGCGCGTTCCTCGCGACATTGGTGCCGTCGTCGTTCGTGCGAGCCCGTGATCGCGTCGCTGCAACTCGTCGCGAATTGGCTGCGGCGAACGAGGTGGAGACCGCAGCCATCCACGCGAACATCAACCGGCCATCGGGCGCGCCCGAACGGGCGGCCGATATCCGTAAGGCGCAAGGCGCTGTTGCTGATATCGAGGCGCGCTTGCGGCCGGAACGCGCCGCGCTGGCCAATGAGCGCAAGGCACTCGCGGAGACAGTGCGAGTGGCATTGGCCCCGCGTCGTCTCGACATCGGCGAACGCCTCGCCGAACTCGCCGATGAACTCGCCGCCGTTCATGCCGAATTGCGCGCGGTCGACGCCTTTGCTTCCGAGCACGGGCTCACGGAATACCTGGCCAACGATGCACACGCGCTGCCGAATGCGGAAGCGCTACGGCTTGTCGCGCGTCGCTTCGGCGTCAAGGTCTAGCGATGCAGGTCGGCACCCGGACCAGCGAGGCGACGGCGGTCCTTTCCCTTTCAGCCGCCAGTCACCACGCATTGACGGCCGGCGGGCCTCGGGCTCGCCGGCCGCGCCCCAAGGGGGAGGGGGAGGGGGGTGCAAATCTCTACAGGGGTAGGGAGCGGCTACCGCATGGGTGTCACGCAGAGATTTTTTTTGCTAGCGCGTGAGATTTGATTGGCCGGGTCGAATTCAATGAATTCAAACGCGAGTCGGGACAACGGGTTAGCGGTTTGGCGATGACGGAAGCGGCGCATTTGTTTTCAGGACCAGTCGGCGGCGCGCGGTGCGCCTGCGGCACCGCGATCGAGCGCAAGCCGGGCACGCGCGGTCCATTGCCGCTGGCGTGCTCCGATGAATGTCACAAGGCCCGCGCCGCGGCGCGCTGGCAGGCCATCAAAGACGGCGGCCCGGTCCGATCATGTGCCGAGTGCGGCAATTCCTTCAGCTCGATCAATCCGGCGACGGTCTGCTGCTCGCTGGCGTGCGGGCTGTCCCATGCGCGCAAGTCGCGCGGCGAGAATGCGCGTCAGCGTAATGCGCGGCGGTGCGAGCAATGCGGCGGCGCCTTTCAGGCGCGCTCGCCGAGCGGCGCGGCTCGTCGCGGTCAAGTGCAAGAGGGCCGGTTCTGCAACCGTACATGCGCAGCGACCTGGCGCCGGCTTCACGTTCGATGCGACGAGGTGACAGCATGACGACGATCGCAGACATTGCCGCGCAAGCGGGTGCGGCCTTGGCGCCGGCGCTTCCGCGCGACGAGCTGGTTTCGTTCCGGTTGCGGCGCGACGGGACATCCGTCTTCACGCTCGCCAGCGGCGAAGTGATCGAGGTGGTCGCGCCGGATGATATCGGGATCCGGGACGGCGCGATGCGCGCGAAGCAAATCGAGATGATGGCCCGGCTCGCGGCGCTTGTGCCTGGCCAGCGGATCGAGGCGGGCGTCACCTATTTTCGCCGCGCGATCCAAATCGGCGACGACAAGACCGCCGCAATTTTTACGGAGGCAGGGCGATGAGTGCGACTAACGACACCAAACCGAATGAGCGTCCGCCGATCATCGACCAGGTGATCGACCTCCTCGACAACGCTTTCGCCCGTATCCGCGATCTGGAAAAGCGCGTCAAGGAACTGGAGCCAAGCGATGACCGCGAAGCCGACTAAGCCGACGGCGTTTGCCCGGCTGTGCGCCAGCGTTAAGACCATCGCGGCGCGATTGGCCGACATGATGGCGGTGCAGAATTCACGCCTTGCGGCGATCGAGGACCGGCTCGCGGCGCTTGATGACGGTCACGGCGCCGCCCAGGCGAAGCGTGCGGCTGTCGCGGCGGTCAATGCCAGCCGCAAAGCTGACGGGCAAAAGCCGCTCGGGCTTCGCGTGGCCAGCGAGGGCGATGCGTTCGAGTGGTGCGGCGCCGACACGATGGGGCGGCCGAAGCAATGAAGGCCGTGCCGAATTTCATCACCATCCGCGGCTACGCGATCGCGTTTGATCGGATGGTGAACATTGCCGGCCTCGGGCTTGAGATTGTCGACCGTGAAGCGTTAGATGCGATGCTGTCGCCGAAAAATCGGCGCGTGCCGGTGCGTTGGATTGAGCACGACGACGATGCGCAGCAAATCGCGTCCGATGTTCACCTGTTCGCCGATGACTACGGGCTCGGCTTTTCGGCGATGCTTGACGTGCGATCGAAAGCGGGCAGGCTCAGTGCGAATTGGTCTGTCTTGTCGGCGATGACGCGCGCGGCGAGGCCGCTCGATCAATGCAGCGTCGGCGAATTCGCGATCGCCGAGAGCGAAGCCGACAATATCCAAGGCATGGCGTGCCGGCGCGTCGTCAAGGCGACGATCGGGCATATCACGATTTGCGACAACGCAGCCTATGGCCCGCATACAGCCGTGTGGCGAACCGACGTCGACCTGTCCGCCGCGCCCTGGCGCATTCAGCAAATGGCCACGCGCTGGGAGCTTGGCAGACAGACAAGCGAACTCGAGACGAAAGCCCGCCGGGCATTCAAGAGCGCAGAGGCGATCGTACGCGGGCGCGGCGACGCCGCGGGCGGGGACCTTTCGTCGGCACAGGTCACGGCATTCGAAGCACATGCGCGCGATGTAGCGGCTTATCGTCGGCAGATCGCAGGGCTCAAATCGCAAGGTGCGCCGCGATGAATGCCGCGCTTGCAATGATTGTCGACAATCGAATGCCGCGCGCCCCTTCGCGTGGCTTGCGTCTCCCGCGTCCCGCGTGGATGTACCGCGGGGGCGGGGGAGTTTCGGCAACCGGATAGACGAGGCGAAAACTCATGACCGCAGTGAACGTCATCAGCACGAAGGACGGCATTCACCTTTTCGCCGACACCGCGTCTTATGACGTCGACGGCAAGGTGTTGGGCTTCCGATCAAAGCTTCGCGCGATCGGCACGGCGGGCGCCGCGCTCGCCGGGTCCGGCATAGGTCCGCTGATCGACGCGGTGTTCGGTGCCTTATCTGGCGCGCGTTCTTTCGCGGAGCTCGTCGAAAGGCTTCCGGCTTGCTTTATCGAAGCGGCCGGCAGGTTCGCCGGCGCATTGGAGGGTCTGCCGACCGAAGTCGAGATATATGCCGCCGGATACGCGGGTGGCAAAGCAAGCGTCGTGTCACTCAAGGGTGACGCGCGTTCGCCTTCAGACGCCCAAGTGATTGCCATGCCGGCCGGAACGTGGGCCTTCCAGCCGTCACCGCAGCATGACGGCTTCAACGCCGTCGGCAAACTCACCGTTGCCGGCCTCGAGGCCATGAACAAGCATGGCGAAAACATGCCCCTCGATCTGGTGCCCGCTTATGCCAGCACCATCCTGCAAATCCAGCGCCACTCCAAAACCGGCTATGGGCAGCTTGCTGGCGGGATGGGTGCATATGTCGTCGGCGGATCTGGCGAACTGATGACGTGCTGGCCGGATGGCCAAGTGTCGAGCCGATTGCTCGTCCATTGGGACGACGTGATTGGGGAACGCATCATGCCTGAATGCTATCGCAAGGAATCTGCAACATGAGACGGCCTGATCTGTGGTTCTATATCCGTGTCGGTGGCGTTTGGCAGCAAGTCGGCAGCGGCTTCACGCTTTCGACGTCGGCTCAGACCATACGACGGACAGGCAATTTCGAAGGTGTCGAAGCCGTCGCGCTCGTCACCGAGGCAAAGAGCTGGGGCTCAAACACGCACACTCTGACGGGTTTGAACGCCTTTGACGCGACTGTCGAGGCGTCAGTGGGCGATGCCTACATTGTGGGGCCTAGCGCCTTCGGTATCTTCGCCGGAAAAGACGGCCAGGTGGCGATCTGCGAGGTGGTGAATGAATTTTCGTACTATGTGCCACAGAAAGGCAATGGCGTTTATGACATTTCGATCGGCTACCGTGTCGAGTGGAACGGCATGGCATGGATTTCATCCGCTGGCGTCTTTGTCGGTGGAGACAGCATCTTCGCGACATCGCGAACGCCGGTGCAGAATTCTGTCAGCGGCGCGTACCCATGGTCGGACACGACCGCGCCGACAAAGATCTCACAAAACAATCGTTCTGATGAGCCGGGCGTGCTCACCTATCAGGCAAAGCGGTCCGGTGCGAAATTGTACTTCGACTATAGCGCCTTGGCGACTTTCACAACTGGCACGGCAACGGCGGCGACAGGCGGCACCGCCGATACGATCGTCGTTGCGTTGTTCCGCGGCTCGGAAACTGCCGCCGTCGATTGGAAAGCTGTGACCGTCGGGGCTACTGCACTAATCGTCGGAAGCAAGCACACGATAAAGGTCGATCTTGAATGCGAGGCGTTCGCCGACGATCCTGAAGATTACAGCGTGTCATTCTTCCTTCCGATTGTCGGAGGCGGCTCACCGAATACCTACTTGCGGGTCTCAAATGTTGGGCGTCCGAGTTTTAAAGTGAGGGAGGCCGCATAGTGCCGGGTGATCTCACTGGCGCGGACGCGACGGCTGGCCGGCCGCTTGCGCGGCCGAATCCGGCGTGATTCAATTTGAGCGGGAAAGAAAGGCGTCTGGCCCGTTGGCGCGGGGCGGGCGCCATTGGCGTGGCGCCGCGACGTATCAAGCCTAGACAGGGGCGCGTCGCGATGCAACCGCTATTCGAGGCTTACGGCTTTCCCATCTCAATGTTCGATCTGATAGCTTTTCCGATCATCCTGGCCGGCTCAGCGGCCATCATGTGGTTGGGCGATCGTTATAAGTTCTGAGGCCGCGTGCCGCCGCAACTCAGCCGAACTTCGCGACGCCGGCGGAACCGATGCCGACGGGATAGGCGCGCAGGCGCGCGCCTATCGTGTCCTACGGCGAATATCTGGCCCGACACAAAATCAGGACTGCCCGCGAAATCGGCGGCGCGCTGCGATAGGCGGAACGATCTTGCCGCCGAAACGGCCGGCGAAAGCCTGGGCTGTGGCGACGTCGTCATAACACCAGCGCATGTACTCGAGGGTTTCGTAGTTTCTCTCCACCCAGCGGGTTCCGCCGCGGATGATGGGAATGCCGCGCGCATGATGCCACTCATTCATGGCATCGAAGGCGCGGCCCCATCGGCGATAGTCGTCTTCCGTCCGGCACGGCAGCTTCAGCGTCTCGACGATGTGCGGGTAGTCTCGTTCATTGATCCGCCAGGTGCGCTCGCCTTTACGCCGGGTCATTTGGACAGTCTGATCTTGTTCTGATGCAACAGGATGGCTTCGAACTGACGCACAATCCGTTCAAGGTCGCCGCCTTTGGCCGCCTCAATCAACAGGGCCGCCGCGCGCTGCCATGGCTCGCGCGTTGCCTCATGTTCATCGAGAGCGATGCAATAATCGCGGCAATCGGAGAGAAGGCGCAGCGCGCTGCCGTCGCGCAGCATGATCGGCCGCGGGAGCCGACGCCGCCAATCTTCCGATCTACGCTTCAGCTTGTGTGCCATCGCGCTTCAATCCCTTGGCCACGACCTTCAGCGTTCCGTCCGGCAACGGGCGCTGCAGCTTCAATGCCTCTTCGACGGGGGCGGTCAGCCATGCCTCAATCTCATCGCGCTCCGTCAGGATCACCGGCATGGCCTTTGGATGGATCGCACCGACGACGTCATTCGGCTCGGTCGTCAGGAATCCGAACAGGTCGTTCGTCGTCTCGCCTTCCTTGACTTTGCGCACCGAGGTCCAGGTTGCCCAGATGCCGGCGAAGACGGCCAGCGGCCGATCATCGTCGAGAGCAAACCAGATATCGCCGCCGGCGGCCTTGTTGAATTCGCTGAACGAGGTGAACGGAACTACGCACCGGCTCTCGACGCCGAGCCATCGCC
>Ga0180223_1001976_pt1 | contig 13624 bp, 15 predicted proteins | sample eDN5th30CKraftOP_FD_151337 | JGI IMG/M metagenome (GOLD analysis project Ga0180223, IMG submission 151337) | Enriched Organic Plus compost microbial communities from Emeryville, California, USA - eDNA 5th pass 30_C Kraft OP (version 2) (version 2) ...
GGTCGTCGGAAATGAATTCCGCGCCCTGCAGCTGCATGCCCCGCTGCGACAGCAGCTCGACCAGCTTGGCAAAATGCTTGTCCTGGCGGCGGCCGGACAGGATCTCGTCGCCGATGATGAGCAGCCGCACGCGGGCCGCGGAAGCAGTGTCGGTCATAAGGCCTTTACCGGGTATGGGAAACGGGAGCGTTGTCGGCCGCCTGCTGGCGCAACTGGCGCAGGGCCTCGAGGCTGAAATGCGCGAACACCAGCGCCGAGAACACGGGCAGCACCAGCCAGGCCGGCGGGAACAGGTTGATCAGCGACAGGCACAAGCCTATCAGCCAGTACTGGCGATTGTGGCGGCGCCACAGCAGCTTGCGCTCGTGCGCGGTGGCGTGCTCGATGATGGAGTCGACGCGTAGCATGCGCGTGAAGGCAAAGGCCCACCACGCAATAGGCAGCAGCACCGGCAGCGGCGGGATCAGCCACAACGGCATGGTCAGCAGCCAGCCCAGCGAAAACAGCAGCCCCACCCATATGGCATTCCACAAGCCGTAGGCGGTGGTGAACTGCCCATGACGCACCAGCCCCAGGTATTCGCGCTTTTCCAGGTGGCGCAGCACAATGGGCATGACGAAGATGGCCGCGATGACCAGGCCCAGGATGCCGGACAAGGGCAGCAGTATGGCCACGGCCAACAGGGGCGCGAGATACAGCTTGATGGAGAACAGCCCGATCGCCACCAGCCATTGGTCGAGATCATTCAGATAGGACCAGTCCAGCGCCCGCGTGTCCAGCCAGTGCGTGAGCGGGGTCCAGAACGCCCACAGCAGCACCACGGCCCCCAGCAATGCGATGAAGAACGGCAGCAGCAGCGCCAGCAGCATGCGTGGATGCAATTGCGACACCAGCGCGCGCTTGAACGCCAGGCCCACCGCGGCCAGTCCGCCCATGGGCGCGGGCCTGACCGCAACTTGGAATTCATTCATGGGACATGCTTTAAAGTGGACATGAGGCTATGATAATCAAACCTTGTCGAGTTTGTCTTTGTATCCCCGCAACCTGCCCCGCAATCCGTGCCTACTTACAATCCGCAGCTTGATCCTTCCGCCCTGGCGCAACGCCTGCAAGACAACGACGACCTGCTGGTCGTGTGCTATTGCGCGCAGTGGTGCGACACCTGTACCCAATATCAGCCGCAGTTCGACGCGCTTGCCGAGCGCCTGCCCCGGCATGCGTTCATCTGGATAGACATCGAAGAAAACCCAGAGATGCTGGGCGACGAAGACGTCGAGAACTTCCCCACGGTGCTGGTGCAAAACGCCCGGGCCAACCTTTTCTTCGGGCCCCAGCTGCCCTACATAAGCCACCTGGAAAAACTGCTGGAGCATGTGGACGAATTGCCGCCCACTTCCGAAGGACCGCCCTTGCTGCGCCCGATGCTGGCGCAGGCCTGAGGCCCGCCCGGGGCGGGCCCTTCAGCCGTCCGGCAAGAGCCGGCAGGCCCCTGCGGCGCCGCCGTAAGCGGCAGGCCTAGCGGCCGCCGCCCAGCAGGACGCCGACGGATTTCTTGGCCTGGCCGGCGGGCTTGGCCGGCGCCTTGGACGATGCCGGCTGCGCGGAGGCGCTGGAGGGCACATAAGGCTTGTAGAAGAACTCGTCCACCGGCTTGCGGGCGCCGCCATACGCGCCGCGGCCGCGGTCTTGGCGGTCAGCGCGCTCGGGACGTTCGGCGCGGTCGCCCATGCGCGACGGCCTGGCGCGCGGCGGCAGCGCCAGCTGGCCGCGCGGGATCTTGGTCTTGATGAGTTTTTCGATGTCGAGCAGGAAACGCTCTTCGTCGGGGGTGAACAGTGCGATGGCCTCGCCCGAGGCGCCGGCGCGGCCGGTGCGGCCGATGCGGTGCACGTAGTCCTCGGCGTTGAATGGCAGGTCGTAGTTGATGACGCAGGGCACGCCGGCCACGTCCAGGCCGCGCGCGGCCACGTCGGTGGCCACCAGGACTTCCAGTTCGCCGGCCTTGAAGGCTTCGAGCGCCTTCATGCGGTCGAGCTGGCTTTTGTCGCCATGGATGGATTCGGCCTTGACGCCGTCGCGCTCCAGTTGGCGGGCCAGGCGGCCGGTGCCGATCTTGGTGTTGGAAAACACGATGACCTGGTTCAGGCCGCGCGACTTGACCAGATGCACCACGGCGGCGCGCTTGTCCTCGCTGGACAGCGGATAGGCGATCTGCGAGACCGTGTCGGCCGTGGCGTTGCGCGCCGCGACTTCGATTTCGATGGGGTTGTTCAGGCTGCTGCGGCCCAGCTTGCGGATTTCGTTGCTGAAAGTGGCCGAGAACAGCAGCGTCTGGCGCGTGGCGGGCAGCAGCCGCACGATGCGTTCGAGGTCGGGCAGAAAGCCCATGTCCAGCATGCGGTCGGCCTCGTCCAGCACGAAAATGCCCACCTGCCCCAGATTGACGTTTTTCTGCTCGACGTGGTCCAGCAGCCGGCCGGGGGTGGCGATCAGCACCTCACAGCCGCGGCGCAGCGCCTCGCGCTGGGGGCCGATGTCCACCCCGCCGAACACCACCGCGGAGCGCAGGGGAATTGACTGGCTGTACTTGGCGACGTTGTCGGAAACCTGGTCGGCCAGCTCGCGCGTGGGCGTCAGGATGAGGGCCCGCACAGGGTGGCGCGCCGGCGAGGCGCTGGTGTTGGCGTACGGCATCAGGCGGTGCAGGATGGGCAGCGTGAACGCCGCCGTCTTGCCTGTGCCCGTCTGGGCCGCGCCCATGACGTCGCGTCCGTCCATCACGGCGGGGATGGCCTGGGCCTGGATGGGCGTGGGGGTGGTGTACCCGGTTGCCGCGACCGCTTGCAGGATGCCGGGGTGCAAACCGAAGTCGGAAAACGTAATAGTGGCGGTATCGGGAGTAGTAGTGTCTGTCATTGAAAATGGTTGACGCCGGCCCCGGAAGCCCGGTCCGGCTGTTATAACCCGCTTATTTTAGCGCAGCGTCCCGTCGGACGCGTATTCCAGGGCGGGAAGAGCCGCCAAGTGTCGCGAAATGCCCACTCGCGGCCGGATTACAGCGCGGCCAGTATCCAGTAGGCCGTCATGCCCCCAAGCATGACCAGCAGGGTGCTGCGCGTGCGCCAATAGACCAGGATTGCCGCCACGGCAGCCAGCATCTTCGCATCGAGCAGGGCCGCCGCGCCGGCGTCCCAGGGCAGCAGCTCGGGCACAACGATGCCGGTCAGCGCCGCGACCGGCGCATAGCGCAGCGCGCGCCGCACGCTTTCCGGAAGCGGCAAGTGGTCGCCGAACAGAAAATACGTGGCGCGCGTCAGCAAGCTGCAGGCCACCAGCAGACCGATGGCCGCCAGCACATAGCCGTTCAGGGAGGGGTCGTCGTTCATGGACGGGCCCTGCGCGACTTGAAGTGTTCGGCCATCACGCCGGCGGCCACGCCGCCCGCCACCGAGACGGCCAGCCCGAGCCGCAGGGGCAGCGGCTGGCACAGCCAGGCGATGGCGCCGGACACCATTACCGACACCACCATGGGCATGGACTTGACGAGCGGAATGGCGATCCCCATCAGCGCCAGGGTGGCGGCGAAGCCCAGCGACCACGACGCGGGGATGAAAGCCCCCGTGTAGACACCCAGCAGCGAGCATATCTGCCAGGATATCCAGCCCGGCACGATGATGCCCAGGTAATACCACAGCTGGGCGTGCGTGCCCTTGCGCCGCGCGTCGCCGTAGCGGGTCATGAAGAACACGAACACGATATCGCTGCTCCAGTAACCCAGCGCCAGCCGCCTGGGCCATGAATACTTGCGGAAATACGGCTGCAGCGCGGCGCCGAAGATGATGAAGCGGATATTGACCACGAAGCCGGCGGCAAAGACCAGCCACAGCGGCGCGCCCGCCACGATGAGCGGCAGCGCCGTCAACTGCGCCGAGCCCGCATATACCAGTACAGTCATCAGCGCAGCCATGGTTTCGCTCAGGCCGGCGCCGACCATGGCGAACCCCGACACGAAGCCCCAGATGCTGGTCGCCACCAGCGCCGGCGCCACTTCGCTCATGCCGGCCTTGAAGCTGCGGCGGGCGCGGGCGTCGGGCCAGCGCCCGCGGGGTTGGACTTGCTGCGTCAACACACACCTCGATACGGGAACGGCGCGTCCGGAAAGGGACGCTACGCGATGATAGCCGATCGCGCCCGGAAACCCGCCCGCCCCGCCCGCCTGCGGACCCCCGCGCCTGCTACCGCTTGCTACAATTAGGCCTCATTTTAGGAGAGCATTATGTCGATGTCCGATCGTGACGGCTTTATCTGGTATGACGGCGAGATGGTTGCGTGGCGCGACGCCACCACACACGTCCTGACCCACTCGCTGCATTACGGATTGTCCGTTTTCGAGGGCATCCGCGCCTACGACACCGACATCGGCACCGCGGTCTTCCGCCTGCGCGAACATACCGACAGGCTGTTCAACTCGGCCCACATCTACCAGATGCCCATCCCCTACGACCGCCAGTCCATCATGGACGCCACCCTCGAGGTCGTGCGCCGCAACCAGCTGGCGTCCTGCTATATCCGTCCCCTGGTGTTCTATGGCTCTGAAAAAATGGGCGTGTCGCCCAAGGGCGCCAAGGTGCACGTGGCCATCGCCGCCTGGCCCTGGGGCGCCTACCTGGGCGAAGAAGCGCTTGCGCAGGGCATCCGGGTAAAAATCTCGTCCTACGCGCGCCAGCACGTCAACGTCACCATGCCGCGCGCCAAGGTGGCCAGCACCTATGCCAATTCCATCCTGGCCAACACCGAGGCGCTGGAACACGGCTACGACGAGGCCATCCTGCTCGACACCGATGGCTTCGTTGCCGAGGGCTCGGGCGAGAACATCTTCATCGTCAAGGATGGCGCCCTGTACGAACCGGAGATCGCCTCGGCGCTGACCGGCATCACCCGCGCCTCGGTGCACGCGGTGGCGGCCGACCTGGGCATCGCGGTGCACACGCGCCGCCTGACCCGCGACGACCTGTACATCGCCGACGAGGCATTCTTCACCGGCACGGCGGCCGAAGTCACGCCCATCCGCGAAGTCGACAACCGCCGCATCGGCGCGGGCAGCCGCGGGCCGGTCACCGAAAAACTGCAGAAAGCGTTCTTCGACGCCGTCCAGGGCCGCAACCCCAAGTATCATCACTGGCTAAGCAAGGTCTAAGGCCCGCCGCACCCAGGGCCCCCTACCTTGCCTTCCATCCCTACGCAGGAAACGCCATGAGCGCAGAAAACACCACCGCCCCCCACAGCCAGGCCATCGTCGTCGAAGCCGACGACCTGCCCGTCTATTGCCCAGGCCCCAAGGCGCCGCTGTGGTCCATGCACCCGCGGGTGTATATCGAGCTAAGCAAGTCGGGCACGGCCTCCTGCCCCTATTGCGGCGCCACCTATACGCTCAAGGACGGCGCGGGAGCGCACGGCCATTAGCTCCGGACCGGCCCCGGGGCCGACGCGCCGAGGCTTCGCGCACCACCGCCTGGATAGCAGCTCGTGACCGCCCTGATCGACTCTTCGGCCTGCCCGGCTCCTTTCTGGCTGCCCGGCGGCCACCTGCAGACGCTGTACGGCGCGCTTGCGGCGCGCCATCACCGCATCACTTTCGTGCGCGAGCGCGTCGATACGCCCGACGGCGACTTCATCGATTTCGACTGGATCGGCCCCGGGCTGTTCTCCAACAAGACCGCCGCCAACGTCTCGTCGCGGCCCGATCCCCGGCTGGCCGCCACGGCGGCGCGGCGCTGGATGCAGGACGCCGACCGGGACAACCTGCCCGCCGTGCCCGAGGCGCCCGCGCTGGTCCTGTTCCACGGCCTGGAGGGCAGCAGCGCCAGCCACTACGCACAGGCCATTGCGCAGCACTTCCGCGCCCGCGGCTGGGTGGTCGTCATCGCCCACCTGCGCGGCTGCTCGGGTTTCCCCAACCGCATGGCGCGCGCGTATTACTCGGGCGACTCGGACGACGTGGCCTTCATGCTGGACACCGTGCGGTCCCGCCTGCCCCAGGCCCGCTGGCATGCGGCAGGGGTGTCGCTGGGGGGCAATGCCATGCTGAAATGCCTGGGCGAGCGCCCCGACGCCACGCAATGGCTGGCGGCCGCCGCGGCGGTATCCGTGCCGCTGGATCTGGTCGCCTGCGGCGACTGCCTGTCGGACAGCCTGTCCGGCCGCCGCCTTTACAGCCCCTACTTCCTGAAGACCATGAAGCGCAAGGTGCTGGACAAGGCCAAGCGTTTTCCCGGCACCGTCGACATCCTGCGCCTTTCGCACCTGAAGACGCTGCGCGAGTTCGACGACATGTACACGGCGCCCATGCACGGGTTCAAGAACGCCCTGGACTACTGGACGCGCGCCTCCAGCAAGCCCTGGCTGAAAACCCTGGCGGTGCCGACGCTGATACTGAATGCGCGCAACGACCCCTTCGTGCCGGCGCCCTCGCTGCCCGGCTCGCAGGAATGCTCAGACACCGTACTGCTGCACCAGCCCGCAGAAGGCGGCCACGTGGGCTTCGTCACCGGGCGCTTTCCCGGCCACCTGAACTGGCTGCCTACGCGCCTGGCCAGGTATTTCGAGACCCGGCAGTGAATATTGCCCCCCACGCCGCGCCTGACGGCTTGCTGCCCACCTCGCGGCCTGCATGCCGCTCGGATTCATCTGGCACACTACAGTCCGCAGGGGACTGTTGTGTGTCCCGCCTCATCCCCCAAAGGGGGGGCGCTTTTGCCGGGGCTATTGTTTGAATTGTTCCAGCAGTTCGCGGTCGGACTTGACGCGTTCTTGCAGCGTGCGGATCTGCACATCAAGCTGGGACTGCACGTAGAAGTCTTTGCTCATGCTGCGCGCCTGCTGCAATTGTTCGACCGCGGTGGGCAGCGCGCCGATCTGCTTGTAGTATTCGGCCATGGCGCGCCGGGCTTCGACCGGCTGGCCCAGCCGCTCGTAGCTTTGGGCCTGCAGCTGATGCAGCCGGGGCTGGCCGGGCCACTGCTTGATGCGCTGGTCCAGGAAGGACACGGCCTGCCTGTCTTGCCCGGACTGCTGCATGGCGGCGACGACGGACAGCGCCACGCCGATGTTTCCGGGCCAGCGCGTCCAGGCCGCCTGCGCCGTTGAAAGCGCCTCGCCGGCCTTGCCCTGCTTCAGGGCCAGCGCCGAGGCCAGGCTGGCGATTTCGGGAGAATTGATGCCCCCCTTGCGCGCATTCTGAAGCGCCTGGTCCGCCCCCTTCAGGTCGCCGTTGCGCCATGCCGCATAGGCCAGCCCATACCATGCCGCCGATTGTGACACGCCCTGCCGGGCCCGGGTTTCACGGTTGAATTCGGCCGCGGCCGTGCGCTGCACGGGGGTGTCGCGCGCCTGGATGACGCGCAGTTTGGCGCGCACGTACCAGAAGGTGTCGCTGTCCTGATGCGCGGACACCCGCGTCTCGCGGATGCGGTTCTCGATGTCGGACATGCGCTGGATGGACAAGGGATGGGTGCTGACATATGCGCCGCCGCCCGTCCCCTCGTTGAGGCGCGAGGCGTTCATCAGCCGATGGAACATCTGCACCATGCCGCGCGGGTCGAAGCCCGCCCGGCTCAGCATCTGCAGGCCGATACGGTCCGCCTCCTGCTCGGCCTGCCGCGAGAAACCCAGCTGACGGTCCACCGCGGCCGCCTGGCCGAAAGCCGCCACACCCATGGCAAGATCGCCGCTGCCCGCCAGCGCGGCCAGCAGCGCGGCCGCCACCGACGCCATCATCAGGTGGCCCGACTGCGCCTGCTGGGTCATGCCCCGCGCCACGTGGCGCTGCAGCACATGACCGATTTCGTGCGATACCACGGCAGCGAGCTGGGATTCGTCGTCCGAGGACACCACCAGCCCGCTGTGGATGCCGATGTATCCGCCCGGCAGGGCAAAGGCGTTGATCTGCGGGTCGCGCAGGGCGAATACGGATATGTGCTGCTGCGGGTTGTTGGAGCCCGACACCAGCTTGCGCCCCAGCTCGGTCAGGTATTGGTTGACGTCGGGGTCGTCGATATAGGTGGGATCGCGCCGCCCTTGCTCCATGATGGCGTCGCCCAGCGTGCGTTCAAGCGTGGGGGAAAGCTCGGCCGACGAGGCCGCGCCCATGCTGGGCAGGCCCACGGGCTGGGCCTGGGCCGGCGCGGCCAGCGCCACGGCAAGCAAGGCCCCGACGCCGCGCCATGCCAGCCGCCGCATGCGGCCGTGCCGCCTGGATGCCTTTTGCCCGGCCATTTATGCGCCCAGGGCGGCGGGCGCCCCTTTTGCCTGCAGGCGGTCGCGCTTGTTGGGCAGGCGCCCCCTGCCGGACAGGCGCATCAGCGTGGCCAGCGCGAACAACAGGCCGAACACTTCGATGAAGCCGGCCAGCACCCACATGGTCAGCCCGCCTATGGCCTGGTCGGTGAGGGCCGACATGCCGGGGATGGCGCGGCCGCAAAGGTCGAAGACGGGGTAAAGGTCGTACTCGGTGAAGGTGATGACCGCCCCAACCACCATTTGCGGCACCATGGTGACCACCGGGGAGAGAATGCGCGCGCCCGGCGCCATGACGGCCGGCGGGCTGGGCCGCCGGTCGAGAATGAGGTTCCAGTACATGAAGCCGCTGATCACCACGGACCAGTTCATCAGCCGGTACAGCCGCCAGTCGAGCATGGAATAGAACTGCACCGAGGGAATGAGCCAGACCACCACCAGGAACACGAAAAGAAACGGCACCCAGTATTTATTGGTGAGCACTGCCCCGACGGCGCGGCCCGCCGCGCTGCGGCGAAAGCCGCGCAGCCAGACGCGCATGCGCATGGGCAGACCGGCCCGCATCACCTGGCCCGCATAGGCGCCCATGATGAGCAGCGGCCCCAGGTGGTGCAGCACCAGGTGCTGCACCCGGTGCGCGAAGAACATGCGTTCGGCGTAGTAGTCCACCCGCGTATGCAGCGACAGATACAGCAGCACGAAACCGACCCAGAACAAGGCCTGGCGCGCCGCGCCGACGCGGTGGACGCGCGTGCCGCGCACGAACAGCAAAGCGGTTGCGGCAAACACCAGCAGCAGGACTGGGGAGAATTCCCAAGGCGTGAGCCAGCCTATGAAATCCATGGACGACGATCCAGAAACAAGCCAGAAGCCAACGCCCTAGTTTAAAGCAATATGCCGGTGGTCGCCCCACTGAACGCCGCGCACGCCCGGGTAGGAACGCAGCTGGCGCGCGCGGTCCATCAGGACGGAACGCAGCTCGGGCGGGCAATTGACCGTGACACAGGCCGTGGCCATATCGGGGTCGGCGCCGCGGTCGACCTGCATGCCCGCCACCTTGAGGCCGGCGGCGCCGAAGTCGACGTAGATTTGCCTGCGCACCTCGGCCATGTCCTTGCGCGGACACATGACGGTCAGGCGCGACAAGGACTTGCGCACCGGAACAGGCGCCTGCTGGATGCCGGCGCGCCGCAGGAAAAGATTGAAAAGCCGCATGTTTACCCCCTTTGCGCGGCCGCGAGACACGCAACCGCACAGACAAGCCCATTGCCGCACACGGCAATAGCCTGAACATTGAAGAAGGTGGGAGTTTTTTGGCGGAAAGAGAACCCGCCTGAACCACCACGCCCTGAAATTACTGTTTGGTACCAGGGCGTGATGCTGAAAGACCGCCCGGCGAATGCCGGATATGCTGGAGAAGGTCTTTTCGTGCTGCAAGGGGGCAGGATGATACGGCTGTATTGCTGCCGCCACTACCCGTTTTGCATGCTTATGCCACGCGCCCGGTGACCGAGGACTTGCCCACCACATGGGCTGCCCGCACATGACCGCAAAAATCGATGCAAGATCGACTATTGCCGTCGCCTGAGTCGGAATTCACCGCACAGCTCCTATAAATTGCAACGACCACTATTCTAGCTGGTTTCAGCAGGGTAGAACAAGCCTGGAAGCGGGTTGGTGTGTGACAAAAAAACAGCAGCTTCCCGATGCACGCCTGTCCCGATGAATAACAATATTTCTTATTGCCGGCAGCCGCTACAGGACGTAGCCGTCCAGCCAGCCCATGGCGGTATAGACGTGCATGACGATGAGAGCGATGCCGAACAGCATGACCGAACTGCCGACCAGCGTGGTGAAGATGGCGATCAGCACGGGGCCCCAGCCCGTGCTGGTGCTGCGGCCGGAGCCCGGGTTGTAGCGCGCGTCGAACCAGGCATCGGGCTTCAGGGAAAAGACCAGCGCTTCGATGAAGCCCGCGGTGGCCGGCACGACAAGCAGCAGGAAAGGCGGGCTGTCCCACCAGACGGGATAAAGCCGGGCCAGCACGACCAACAAGCATGCCGTCCCGGTGACCAGCCAGGCGCGCGGGCGGCCCAGGTACCACCAATGCGCGCCGAACACCCCCAGGGCGGCGGCCAGCAACGCTACAATAATCTTGCTGCGATGGGGCGCGGCCGCGCCCGGCGAGGTGGTGCCTGATTGACTGTGCGTCATGCTCGATTCCGGATGGATAGGCCGGGCCCGCGCCGGCGCATGCTGATACTGATAATCACCGCATTGTAATAAAGGACGGCCGCCCGCGGGCTGCGCGCAAAGGCTCTCGCATGGACACACCCGAGTACGACATTGTCATCTCAGGCGCCGGCCCCGTCGGCGCCGTCCTGGCCCTGCTGCTGGCGGCCGGCGCGGCCCGGCCCGAGCGCATCGCCCTGCTCGGCCGGCAGCCGCGCGCGGCGCCGGCCCAAGCCCCCGCTACGGATACGCGGCCCAGCCCGGCATCTGCATCCATTGCCCCCGACGACCCCCGCACGCTGGCGCTCAACCACGGCAGCCGTGAACTGCTGGAACAGCTGGGCGCCTGGCCGGACCGCTCCGCCAGCATCGAGACGGTCCATGTCTCGCAGCGCGGACGGCTGGGGCGCACCCTGATACGGCACGAAGAATTCGGCGTGCCGCGCCTGGGCAGCGTGGTCGCCTACGACGCGCTGATGGCCGCGCTGCGCCAGGCCCTGGCGCAAAGCGGCGTCGCCCTGCTGGAAACCGCGGGCGCCGCACCCGAGGCCGGCGGCCCGCTCGTCGACGCAGCCGGCCGCCGCATCGAAGGCGCCATACGCGTCCAGTCGGACGGCGCACGCCCCCGGGGCCTGCGCCGCGATTACGGCCAGCATGCCGTGCTGGCCGCCGTGCGGCCCAGCCGCCCCCGGTCCGGCTGGGCCTACGAACGGTTTACCTCGCAAGGCCCGCTGGCCATGCTGCCCCATCCGCAGGGCGACGACTGCTATGGCGTGGTGTGGTGCTGCCACCCCGAACAGGCCCAGGCGCTGGCCGCCATGCCCGACGACGGTTTCGCCGCCGCGCTGGGCGAGGCTTTCGGCGAGCGGCTGGGCAGCTTCCAGTGCGCCGGCGCGCGCCATGTATTTCCCCTGGCGTTGCATGCCGGGCCCTCGCTGCTGGGCCCGCACGCCGTGGCCATAGGCAACGCCGCGCAAACCCTGCATCCCGTGGCGGGCCAGGGCCTGAACCTGGGGCTGCGCGACGCCGCGCAGCTGGCCCAGGCCCTGCGGGGCTGGCTGCCGCGGCCGGAACAGGATCCGGCCCCCGTGCTGGCCGATTTCGCCCGGCGCCGCCGCGCCGACCGCTGGCTGACGTCCGGCCTGACCGACCTGATGCCCCGCGTGTTCGCCACGCGCAATCCTCTCGTCGAGCATGCCGGCGGCCTGGCCCTGCTGGCCCTGGACCTTAGCGCCTCGCTCAGGGCGCCCCTGGCGCGCCATCTGCTGCAGGGCCTGCGCAGCTGACGGGCCCCGCGCGGCGAAGTGTTTCCGGCCCGCCGCAATCGGGCGGCTTTTCACGCGGACGCGCGCCCCGCCGCCGGACGCCCCCCTGCGCAAACTTGGTGCCTGCGGTTAAAATCCCTGCCATGCGCATCGGTCCATGGCAACTTCCCAACCCCGTTTTCGTCGCCCCAATGGCGGGGGTTACCGACCGCCCCTACCGCCAGCTGTGCAAGCGGCTGGGGGCGGGATACGCCGTGTCCGAGATGGCCGCCAGCAACCCCAGGCTATGGAACAGCGTCAAGTCGTCCCGGCGCCTGGACCATGCCGGCGAGGCCGACCCCGTCGCCGTGCAGATCGCGGGCTCGGACCCCGACATGATGGCCGAGGCCGCCGTCTTCAATATCGGCAAGGGCGCCCGCATCATCGACATCAACATGGGCTGCCCGGTAAAAAAAGTGTGCAATGTGGCCGCGGGCTCGGCGCTGCTGCGCGACGAAGACCTGGTGGCGCGCATTCTTGAAAGCGTGGTGCGCGCCTGCCGCCCCTACGAGGTGCCCGTCACATTGAAGACGCGCACCGGCTGGGACGCGCGTTCGCGCAATGCGCTGCGCGTGGCCAGGCTGGCCGAGGACGTCGGCGTGGCCGCCCTGACCCTGCACGGCCGCACGCGCGCCGACCTGTACCAGGGCCGGGCCGAATACGACACCCTCCGCGAAGTCAAGCGCGCGGTCGGCATTCCGGTGGTCGCCAACGGCGACATCGATTCCCCCGAAAAGGCGCAATACGTATTAAAGTATACGGGGGCCGACGCCGTCATGGTCGGCCGGGCCGCGCAAGGCCGTCCCTGGATTTTCCGCGAAATTGCATATTTCCTGGAAACCGGGTCGCATCTGCCGCCTCCAGTCTACGGCGAACTGCGATCCTGCCTGCTGGACCACCTGGAAGACCACTACCGGTTTTATGGCGAATACACGGGCGTGCGCTCGGCGCGCAAGCATATCGGCTGGTATCTGGCCGGCATGCCGGGCGCCGACACCCTGATCGCCTGTATCAATCAAACCGACCGGACGACCGACCAGGTTCGCGCGCTTGAACAATGGTTTGACCGCCAGCCCGCCAACGAGCCGGTTTCCACCTCGCCCGAACGTGCCCTTGCCGCGTAGGGCCGGCAACACTAGGGCGTACACAACATCAAGTCCACTATGAGCATCAACAATCCCATAGAGCAATGCGTGCGCGAAAGCCTCGAACGCTATTTTTCCGACCTGGGGGACTCCCAGCCGCACGACATGCTGGCCATGGTCCTTAGCTGCGTCGAACGCCCCGTGCTGCAGGTCGCGCTGGAAAAAGCCAACGGCAACCAGTCGCGCGCCGCCGACATGCTGGGCATCACGCGCAGCACCCTGCGCAAGAAACTGCTGGCCCACCACATCCAACCCTGAACCTTTTTCTTTTTTCCTAAATCAATCAGCGTCCCCTTCATGAAGATCCAAACAGCCCTGCTCTCGGTTTCAGACAAGACCGGCATCGTCGAATTCGCCCAGGCGCTCGCCCAGCGCGGCGTGCGCCTGCTTTCCACGGGGGGCACGGCCAAGCTGCTGGCGCAGTCCGGCCTGGACGTCACCGAGGTGGCCGCGCACACGGGCTCGCCCGAGATCCTGGACGGGCGCGTCAAGACTCTGCATCCCAAGATACACGGCGGCCTGCTGGCGCGGCGCGACAGCGAAGAACACCTGCAGACGCTGGCGCAGCACGGCATCGACCGCATCGACCTGCTGGTGGTCAACCTGTACCCCTTCCGTGAAACCATCGCCAAGCCGGACTGCACTTTC
>Ga0180223_1001979_pt1 | contig 13614 bp, 10 predicted proteins | sample eDN5th30CKraftOP_FD_151337 | JGI IMG/M metagenome (GOLD analysis project Ga0180223, IMG submission 151337) | Enriched Organic Plus compost microbial communities from Emeryville, California, USA - eDNA 5th pass 30_C Kraft OP (version 2) (version 2) ...
CCGGAAAGCGCCTTTTCCAGGTCCGACTCGGAAAAGCAGTCGTACCCGGACTTGTCTATGACGGGTTCTCCGGCCGCGGGAGCCAGCTCCGGGGTCACCTGCGCGGCATGCGCGCCGCCCAGGAACTCGAATCCGGGGGACGCTATGTCCATGCCGCGCTGGCGGGCAATGCGCCAATAGAACCGATTGGTCTGTTCTTCGCCGGAAATGCAAAAGCGCGTGAACACGACCGGTATGCCTTTGCCGCGGCAATATTGGACCAGGCCTTTGACCACCGGAACCTGGCGACGCGCCATCGGCACTTCCAGAATCGAGCCTTCTTCTATGAAGCCGTTCTGCATGTCTATGACGAGCAAGGCGCATTTTTCGGGATCCAGGCGGAAAACCGGTTCCCATTCCCAGTATCGTTTGGCCATTTTTCCTCCCACGATTGTCAGGTGTTTGCGGTCAAGGCGGGGAAATCCGAATGCCTGCGCAAGGCAGGCCCAGTGTCTTTCGGGGTGCCTCCCCGAGGTCCGCCAAGGGCGGGGGCCCTGGCCCCCGCCCCGGCGGCTGCCGCTGCCGCATCGAAAGTCAAGGCACCAGGGACAGGCCCACGCGCACTTGTGGCGAACTTTTCTCCCTGTAGCCCAGCAGTGTCTCGCCATACCCCTTGAAGTACTGGACATGGAGATAACCGTTCATGTTCAGGAAGGTGCGCCGCAGCGGCCATGCCGCATCGACCTGGGTGGCGTAGCGGCCGCCGTGGCCCTGCCGGTACAGGCCGCTGAGCACCAGGCCATTGTCCTGCGCCCAGCGCAGCTTCCAGTCCACATAGCCGGCATAGTGGCCGTAGTCGTCGTTGTCGGGCTTGGCGAAATAGCCCTTCAACCTGGGCGCGAAAGTCAGCGTGCTGCCGCCGTCGAAGCGGTAGTTGAATTCCGGCTGCACGAAGGCGTCGTTGACCGAGCGCGAGTCCGCGCCGCTCTTGCCGTTGGACATGTGTTCGACGCCGCTGGTCAGCCCGACGAAAAACCTGCCTTGCGGCGCGGCCCAGACCTTGTCCTTCTGCCAGAACAGGCTGGGGTTGTAGGTCGTGTCGACGAAAGGCTTGGAGTCGCCGTCCAGGTCCCACAGCGCCACCTGGGTATAGCCCAGGTACAGGTTGTCCATGAAGCCGGGCCTGGCGGGGTCTTCAGGGGTGGACAGCCGGTACTTGAAGCTGATCTGGAAACGGGCGTTGGCGCCGTCTTTGTTGCCCACGTCGAAGTAGACCGGCTCGAACGGCGAGATGGCATTGCGGAAGTTCTCGAATGCCGAAGGGGCGGCCGTGGCGGCGGCTGCCACGGGCCGGGGGCCCTGGCTGGCATCGGCCCCCGCGGCGGCGACCGCGCTTTCGGGCAGCAGCGGATCGCCGTTGGCGCTGTCGCCCGCGCCGGCGTCCACCAGCGGCGCCGTGGCGGGCGTGCCCGCCACCGGGCTTCTTTCCAGGGGGCTGGTGTCCAGGGCCAGAAGAGTGGGTTCGCCTTCGATGTTGATGGCCTGCAGGCCCTTGGCGGCGCTGGGCACCACGGCGCGCCACGAGAACGCCACGAAATTATTGACCGGCAGGTTCACCTGTTGCGCCGGCGTGTCCAGATAGGCCAGCGAACGGATGGCCTGGCCCTGTTCGTCGCGCCACTGCAGCACCAGGCTGGCGGGCGGCGTCCAGGTCATGGCACTGTCAGTATCGTTGAACAGCATGCCCTTGACGTGGACGGTCTCGCCGGCCATGGCGTGCACGGTGTCCAGCTTGTAGGTCATGCCTGCCTTGGCCAAGGGCGCATGCAGGGCGCCGGCTGCCAGGGCCAGCGGCAGCAGGCCGGCGCGCAAAAGCCGCAGAGGGCGGCGAGGCTGCCGGCGGGCGCCAAGGAGAACGGGGGATGTGAACAAAGGCTTCATCAGGAAAAGGCGCATGGGAGTCTGGATGCGGAAACAGTGTTGTGAGAACTTTATCACTAAGGTGTTGCCGCGACACTACTTCTTGTAACCACGGGCGCCTGTTAAAATGCGGGGCGCCGCGTGGCCCTCGGACCGCGCGTTCCACATGGCTCGTACCGCAAGGGCGCGCCCACGCGTCAGTAGCTCAGCTGGATAGAGCACGGGCCTTCTAAGCCTGAGGTCGGGGGTTCGAGACCCTCCTGACGCGCCAATTTTTGCCTCGATCCCCTCTGCCTCCACGCCCTCAGGCGCGCGCGTGGTCTTCTTCTTCGCGCCTCTCGCGCCGGGCCTGGTGCAGCAGGTCGACGATATCCCCCTGCGGCCGGTAGCCGTCCACCATGTGCTGGAACAGTTCGCGCACGCGGGCATAGTCGTCCCCCTTGATGGCGGCATGCAGGCCGGCCAGGACAGTCTTGAGCTCGTCCCAGGGCAGGTGTCTTTCGCTGGCGCGCATGATCATGGGGTGGCCGGTGGGCGTCACGTTGTCGCCGATCAGCAGTTCCTCGTACAGCTTTTCGCCGGGGCGCAGGCCGGTGTACTGGATCTCGATGTCGCCGTCGGCGTTGCCCGAGGACCGCACGCTCAGGCCGGAAAGCTGGATCATTTTTTCCGCCAGCCGGGCGATCTTGACGGGTTCGCCCATGTCCAGGACGAAGACCTCGCCGCTGCCGCCCATGGCGCCGGCCTGGATGACCAACTGGGCCGCCTCGGGTATGGTCATGAAATAGCGCGTGATGTCCGGATGCGTGACCGTCACGGGGCCGCCCCTGCGGATCTGCGAGCGGAACAGCGGTATGACCGAACCCGACGAGCCCAGCACATTGCCGAACCGCACCATGGTGAAGCGCGTGCGGCTTTCCACCGCCACGTGGGCAAGCCGCCCATACAGCCGCGGGCGCGCCTCGCGGGCCAGGGCCTGCAGCACCAGTTCGGCCATGCGCTTGGTGCCGCCCATGACATTGGTGGGGCGCACCGCCTTGTCCGTGGAAATCAGCACGAAGTGGCGCACGCCCGCGCGCAGCGCGGACTGGGCCGCGTAAAGCGTGCCGAAGATATTGTTGACCACGCCTTCGGCGATGTTGCGCTCTACCATGGGCACGTGCTTGTAGGCGGCGGCGTGATATACGGTGTCGACACGCCAGGCCGACATGGCGTCGTACAGGCGCGATTCATTGCGCACCGAGCCCAGCACGGGCACGATGCGCAGCGGCATGCCGGCTTCCCTGGCGTGGTTCTCCAGTTCCTGCTGGATGGCGTACAGGCTGAACTCGGCGTGTTCGAACAGTATCAGGATGCGCGGCGTATTGCGCACGATCTGGCGGCACAGCTCCGAGCCGATGGAGCCGCCGGCGCCCGTCACCATGACGGTCTGCCCTTTTATACAGCGGCTGAACAGGGTTTCATCCGGGGGCACGGGCTCGCGTCCGAGCAGGTCGTCCACCCGCACCTCGCGCAGGGACTCCACCTGCACCCGGCCGCTGGCCAGGTCCATCAGGCCGGGCAGCGTGCGCACCGGCACCGAATAGGGGGCCAGCATGTCCACGATCTGGCTGCGCCGCGCGCGCGAGGCCGAGGGAATGGCCAGCAGGATTTCATGCGCGCCGGTGTCGCGCAGCATATGCTCGATGTCCCCGGGCGAATAGACGTGCAGTCCCGCCATCAGCCGGCCGATCAGGTCGGGGTTGTCGTCCATGAAGCCCACCGGCAGCATTTCGCCGCCCAGGCGCAGGGCCTGCAGCAGCTGGTTGCCCGCCGCACCCGCGCCGTATATGACGACGCGGGGCCTTTCTTCCCTGCGCTTGCCGCCGCGCGGCAGCAGGGGCAGGACATTCTCGCCGAACTGGGTGTTGTTGAAGTAGCGGCGCATCAGCACGCGCAGGCCGCCTATGAAGAACAGGCACAGCAGCCAGTAGATGACCACGGTCGAGCGCGGCACCACGGCGCGCGGCTGGCCGTACAGGTAGATGACGACGGCCAGCAGGATGGCCGAGGCGGTGACGACGCGGCCGATGGTGATGAGGGCCTGGGGCCCTATGTAGCGCATGACCGCGCGGTACAGGCCGAAGCGTATGAAAAGCGGCAGGGCGGTCAGCGGCGCGGCGGCGAACAGCCAGGCATGGGCGCCGAAGGGGGCGATGATGCCCGGATCGTCCAGGCGTATGAAGAACGCCAGCCACAGCGCCAGCCAGATCAGCACCACGTCGACGGCCATCTGCAGCAGGCGTTTCTGCCCGCGCGGAAGGGCCAGCAGGCGCTGGCGCACAATGTGGCCGTTTTGCAGGATTCTTTCACTCGACATGTCGGTCTCCCGTGGGCGAGGCCTGGCGCATGACGGCCGCCAGGGTCTCGCAGCAAAGGGTGATCTCCGCGTCCGTCAAGGTGGGGTGCGCCAGGAACATCAGCGACGTCTCGCCCAGTTCGCGGGCCGTCGGCAGGCGGCGCCTGGGGCGCCAGCCGGTGCCGTCGAAGGCTTTTTCCAGATAGACCTCCGAGCACGATCCCTGGTAGCACGGCACGCCCCGCGCGTTGATTTCGCGGACGATGCGGTCGCGGTCCCAGCCCCTGGCCAGCTGGTCCGGCTCGACGAACACGTAGGCCTTGTAGGCGGCATGGCGCACGTCGGCGGGCGGGCGCGGCGCGCGCAGGCCGGGCAGCCGGCGCGCCGCCGCCCATATGCGTCCGGCATGGGCCAGCCGCCGGGCCTGCCAGTCCGGCATGCGCCGCAGCTGGATGCGGCCTATGGCGGCCTGGGCCTCCGTCATGCGCCAGTTGCTGCCGAAGCTTTCATGCAGCCAGCGAAAGCCGGGCGGATGCTCGCGTTCATAGACGGCGTCCCAGCTCTTGCCGTGGTCCTTGCTGGCCCATATCCGCTTCCACAGTCCGGTGTCGCTGGTGGTCACCATGCCGCCTTCCCCGCCGGTGCTCATGATCTTGTCCTGGCAGAACGACCACGCGCCCGCGTGGCCTATGCTGCCCACCGGCCTGCCCTTGTATTGCGCGCCGTGGGCCTGCGCGCAGTCTTCGATGACGAAGAGCCCGTGCCGCCGGGCCAGTTCCATGATGGGGTCCATGTCGCAGGGCCAGCCCGCCAGGTGCACGCAGACGATGGCCCGGGTGCGCGGGGTCAGCACGGCGGCGATGGAGTCGGCCGTGATGTTCTGCGTGTCCCGGTCGACGTCGGCGAAGACGGGCGCGCCGCCCGCGTTGACGATGCTGGAGGCCGAGGCCAGGAAGGTGCGCGGGGTGACGATGACCTCGTCGCCGCCGTCCAGGCCCAGCGCCTTCAGTATCGCGTCCAGGGCCAGCGTTCCGTTGCCCACCGCCACGGCGTGCCGGCATCCGGCCCATTCGGCGAACTCGGATTCGAACTGGCGGCATTCCCTCCCGGTCCAGTAGTTGACCTGGTTGGACAGGATGACGCGGCTGACCGCGTCGGCTTCTTCCTGGGTGAAAGAAGGCCAGGGGGAAAAAGAGGTGTTCAGCATGGGTTGCGCATCATGTCTGGAAAGAAGGAGGGGAGCGGCGCAGGGCGCGGGCCGGAACGCCGACCGCCGTGACGCCGCTGGGAAGATTGGAAACGACGGCGGCGCCGCCGCCGACGATGCTGTCCCGGCCTATGCGCACCAGGTGGTTCACGCTGGCGCCTATGCCTATCCAGGTGCGCAGGCCCAGCTGCACGCCGCCGCCCAGCGCCGCCCGCGGACCCACGTGGGTAAAGTCGCCCAACAGGCAGTCGTGGTCGATGGCGCAGCCGGTGTTCAGGATGACGCCTTCGCCCGCGGCCACGCCGGCATTGACGATGGCGCCGGCGAACACCACGCTGCCGGGGCCCAGGCTGGCATGGCTGCTGACGATGGCGGCCGGATGCACGATGGTGGCCAGCCGGGCGCCGGCGGCGCCCAGCTGGCGCTGCAGGCCCTGCCTGCTGCCGTTGCGTCCTATGGCCACCACGACGCCGTCATAGTCGTCCAGGCGGTCCAGCAGGGCCGCGGTGTCGCCGCAGACATTCCAGGGGCCCGCGCCGTCCGCCGCGTCGTCGTAGAACTCGATGCGCGTCCAGCCGCCGCACTGCGCGGCGTCCGCCACCACGCGGCCGTGGCCGCCAGCGCCCAGGATGGCCAGCCTCATCGCTCTTCTCCGGTGAACTCCGGCATGGTCGCCTCGCCCTGGGCGCTGATGCCCTTGCGCGTCAGCACGGCCTTGACCGTCATGGCCAGAATCTTCATGTCCAGCCAGAAACTGCGGTTGTCCACGTACCAGACGTCCAGGCGGAACTTCTCTTCCCAGCTCAGGGCGTTGCGTCCGTGCACCTGCGCCCATCCGGTGATGCCGGGCCTGACCAGGTGGCGGCGGCGCTGCCGCGCGCTGTAGCGCGGCAGGTATTCCATGAGCAGCGGGCGCGGCCCCACCAGGCTCAGGTCGCCCTTGAGCACATTCCACAGGCCGGGCAGCTCATCCAGGCTGGTCGAGCGCAGGAAAGCGCCGAAAGGCGTCAGCCGCTCGGCGTCGGACAGCGGGAGGCCGCGCGCGTCCACCGCATTGCGCATGCTGCGGAACTTGAGCATCCGGAAGGGCCGCTCGCGCAGGCCGGGACGCCATTGGCGGAACAGCACGGGGCGGCCCATCTTCAGGCGCACCAGCACGGCAAGCAGGGCAATCAGCGGCGCGAGCAGGAGCAGGGCAAGGGCGGATGCAAGAATGTCGAACAGGCGTTTGATCATGGCTGCTTCAGGCGATGTCCATTTCCGCGAGCATGGCCGCATTTACCTTGCCCACGTCGTATCTGTCTTCGGCCATCCGGCGCGAGCGGGCGCCCATGCGCGGCGCCAGGCCGGGGTCGTCGATGAACCGGCGCATGGCGTCGGCCAGGGCGCGCGCCGACTTCACCGGCACCAGATAGCCGTTCTCCCCCTCAGCCACGGTCTGTCTGCAGCCGGGCGCGTCGGTGGTGACGACGGCCCGGCCCATGGCCATGGCCTCCAGCACGGTGCGGGGGGTGCCTTCGCGGTAAGAGGGCAGCACATACACGCTGCACGCCTCGATGGCCGGACGCACGTCCGCCAGGCGGCCCAGGAAGTCGATGTCGCCCGAGGCCGTCCAGCCTTCCAGCTCGGCGGCGGCGATGGCGTCGGGGTTGTCGTCCAGCCACCCGGCCAGGCTGAATACGGCTTGCGGGCAGTCGGCACGCAGCAGCGCCGCCGCCTGCGCATACTCGCGCACGCCCTTGTCGCCCAGCAGCCTGGCGATCATCAGGAAACGCGGCTGCGGCGGCGCGGGGGCGGGGCGGTAGTGCGCCACGTCGACACCCGAGCCGTTCACGACGCAGCTGGGCGCGGCGGGCCCCAGAATGCCCAGGGAGCGGAACAGCTCCAGGTCGTCGGGGTTCTGGAAGAAGGTCTTGTGCGCGCGGCGCAGGCCCAGCGCGTAAAGCCGCTGGGCGATGCCGCGCAGCAGGCGCCGTTCGCCGCCGCCCGCCTGGAAGGCGTAGCCCAGGCCGGTTATCAGCGCGAACCGCCTGGGAACGCGCGCCAGCCAGGCCGCAAGCGTGCCGTAGATGACGGGCTTGATGGTATAGCCCATGGCGTAGTCCGGCCGGATGCGGCGCATCAGCCGCCACAGGCTGGCCAGGCACAGCAGGTCGGCCAGCGGATTCATGCCGGTGCGCCGCAGCGGTATGTCGTGCGCCGTCACGCCCCGCGCCTGCAACTGGCCGCGCACCGCGCTGTCGGGCCCCAGCCCCGGCGCCGCCACGTGCACTTGCTGGCCCCGCGCCTGCAGGGCTTCGATCAGCGCGCCGCGGAAATGCAGTATAGAGTCGGGAAAGCCGGCGATCAGCAGGAAGGTCATGGCGCGCCCTCCGCGCCCGCGGGCAGCGCGCGCGCCCGGCCCGTTTCCACGCGTCCGGGCCGGGTGGCCCGCGGCGTCTTGACCAGCAGGGAAACCAGCAAGTACAGCAGCATGGGGGCGAACATCCATTTCTGCCTGACCGCGATTCCCAGATTGGCCGTCGTCACCGCCAGGATGATCCAGGTCAGCAGGCAGTACAGCCACAGGAAGGCGCGATTGCCCTGCAGACTCCGGCCGCGACGCGTCAGCATCCGGCGCGCGCCCGCGATGAACAGGCACAGCAGCATCAGGTTGTCCACCGAGGCGGCCAGCGCGAAAATGCTGGCCGCCTCGAACGGAAGAGGGCGGAACAGGTAGCTGTAAAGCTGCATGGGCAGGCTCATGGAGGCGATGTCCACGCTGCTGCCGCCCTGGGTGTTGACCGCCTGGCGCTGTTCCATGTATTCGACCAGGTCGGCGGTGCCCGCGGCCTCGCCCACGCCCGCATAGTTCATGGCGAAGGGCACCATGGCCGCGGTGGCGGCCAGCGCCGCGGCGCCCAGCAGCATGCGCTGGCCCAGGGGGATGCGCCGCTGCACCACCAGCGAACCCGTCAGGGCGATGACCATGATGCCCGCGATGTGGGGCCGGACCAGCAGCATGACGCCCACCGCCAGCGCCAGCACGATGCTGCGCCGTTTCAGGTTCAGCGCCGCCCACAGGGCCAGGCCCGTCGCCATGAACGCCAGAGAATCCTTGCCCAGCGCCGACGACCAGAAGCTGATCGAAGGCAGAAGCACGATAAGCGTGGCCAGCCGGCGCAGCCGCCTGGCGTGGCGCGTCGCGTCCTGCAGGCTGGCGTCCAGCGCCAGCAGGCCTATCGTGCCGAACACGTTGAACAGCAGGCACGCGCCCAGAAAAGACAGGTTCAGCGTGGTGACGAACAGGGTGGCGATGCTGACCACCGCGCCGGTGCCCACCGACAGCATGAATTCGCCGTTCAGCGCCTTGGCGTAGTACACCAGCGCGTCCGCCCCATTGTTGACGGCATAGACGGCATAGGCGATGCAGAACATGGCGTGCCAGACATACAGCAGGGCGGCGCGTCTTGCGTTCAGGCCCAGGCGCCTGCCTATCCTGGCGCTGGCCAGCAGGCCCAGCGCGTACACCAGCAGCGCGCTGGCCAGTTGAAGCGTGGTGCCTATCAGGACCATGGCCGTCCTTCCCCGGCGCCCGCCGGCCGCATCGCCTCCGGCGAAAGCAGGTTCTTGACGATGCGGAACTTGCCGCTTTTCTCGCGGGGGATCTGCTCCACCAGGGTGAATTCCATGGCCATGGCGTCGCCCAGCCGCAGGCGCATGGCCTGCAGGAAGCGCTGCTGCTGGGCGGGCGTGAACTGCGGCCCGCCGACCACCGATATGCGCACCGCGTCGGGCTGTTCCTGCACGACCTGGAAGCACACGATGCCTTGCGCGTCCTTGGTGCAGTTGCTGATATTGCCCAGGTTGACCTTGCCGTTCTGCGGCGACCAGACGAAGTCGGCGCTGCGCCCGTCTATGCGCTCGACCAGCGGAAAGCACGATCCGCAGGCGCATTGCTCGTCCGGCGGCGCCAGCCTGATGCGATCGCCTATGCGGTAGCGGATCAGCGGCGTGCCGTTGGAGGTGAAAGAGGTCACCAGGATCTCGCCTTCGCGCGCCGGCCGCATGTTCTCGTCCACGACTTCGAACACGCCGGTCAGCGGGTGGATGTGCAGCCTGCCGTCGGGGCATTGCAGGATGAAGGGCACGCCTTCGGACGCGGCGTACTGGTCCACCAGCCGGCAGCCGAACACGCGGGAAATCACGTCCCTGTATTGCGGCAGCACTGTCTCGGCGGTGGGGAAAAAGGTCTTGACCTCGCCGGGATAGCGCAGCCCGCGCTCCAGCGACATGACGCAAAGGTCGTACACGCTGGACGGAAAGCCGACGATGTACTCGGGGCGGAAGTCGCAGAAGGCGCGCCAATAGGCGTCGAAATTGCGCTGGCTGATGTGGAAGGTGGAAAAAAAGCGGATCCTGTTTATGTAGTCGTCGCGCCAGACATTGCCGGCTTCCAGGTCGCTTGGGCGCACCAGGCTCTTGCCGCTGAACCACGCGACTTTCTTTCCCAGCCGGTAGCCGTAGCGGGCCCGGAAATGGTCCTTCAGTGCGAAGCGCTCCTGCATGTCGCGGTGCGTGTAGACCACTTTCATCGAGGCCCCGGTGGTGCCGCCGGTAAGGCTGACGATGCCGTCGCGCTCGCTTATCGTGCGTATGGCGTCCATATTGGCCATCAGCTCGGCCTTTTCCAGCACGGGGAATTCATGCAGCGGCTTGCCACGGTGCGCCGCATACCAGGGCGAGTCGCGGGTCGCCGCCTCCAGGAACTGCTCCTGGCGCAGCCGCGCCTCGCGCCTCACCTCGTCGGGACTCGCCGTTTCAAAGCGCCGGTAGTACTCGCGGTAGGCCTTGTACTGGCCGTTGTGGCGCTGCCTGTACAGATGGGTGTTGTACAGGCTGATGCCCAGGTTCTGCCCGGTGACGGGGGCGTACTTGAGTATGAAGTCTTTCAAAGCCATTTTCATCCGTGCAAAAGGGAGTCAGGAGGCCGGACGGGCCTGCGCTTGCGGGGCCTGGTAAAGCGCCTCGAACTTGCCGACGGCATGCGCCAGCGTGAAATGCGCCTGCACGCGCTGCCGGGCCAGGCGGCCCATGCGGCCGCGGCGGCACGAATCCATGCCGGCCATGCGCCGCAGGGCCGCGGCCAGCGCCGCGGGATCGCCCGGCGGGACCAGCAGCCCCGTCTCGCCCAGCAGGACCCGCGCGTCGCCCACGTCGGTGGCCACGCAGGGCAGGCCTACGCACATGGCCTCGCCCAGTACATTGGGAAAGCCTTCCGTCCTGGAGTGCAGGCAGAAGACGTCGGCGGCGCTCAGGCAGGCGGCGACGTCGCGGCGTTCGCCCAGAAGAAGAAAGCGCTCCGCCAGCCCCGTGGCGCCGATGCGCCGCGCCACCTCGGCATTGCCGGGCTCCAGGCCGCGGCCCACCATCAGAAAGCGCAGCCGGGGGTGCGAGCGGGCCGCGATGCCGGCCGCCTCGATGAAGCCGGCGTGGTCCTTGGCGGCGCTGTAGCGCCCCAGCGAGCAGACGGCGATGTCGTCCGCGCCCAGGCCCAGCTGCCTGCGCAGCCTGTCGCGGTCCTTCTGGGAAAAGACAAGCTCCGCGGGGTCGTAGCCGTTGTGGATGACCTGCATGCGCGAGGCGTCGTATCCCGCGGCGGCGTGTACCGCCCGGGCGGAGTCGGCCACGCAGACAATGCGTTCCGGCAGCACGTGCGAGCATAGGGCGCAGGTCTTGCGCACCGCGCGTTTCAGGCGCGTGCCGCCCGATTCGAAATGCGAATTGCGTATGCCCCACAGTATGCGGCGCATGCCCAGGCTGCGGCCCGCCAGCCCGCCCAGCAGGTCGGCGTAGTACATCCAGCACTGCAGCACGTCGGGGCGCTCGCGGCGCAGTATGCGGCGCAGCCGCAGGCCGGTGCGCGGCGCGTCCAGCAGTGTCCTCATGCCGAGGGCCTCCACGCGCACGCCCATTTCCTCCAGGCGGGGCGCCAGTGCGCCCGGCGTCGTCAGCGATATCACGCGATGGCGATAGGCGGGGTTGTCCCGATGCGCGCCCACCAACCGCAGCAGGAAGCGTTCGGCGCCGCCGACGTCCAGGCCGACGATGACATGGGCAACCGTTATGGGGCGGATCATCAGCGCTGCTCCTGCAGCCATGACTGGAACATCAGCACGCACCACAGGCGCGACGAAAGGTCTTCTTTGCCCTGCTGGTGCCGGCGCCATGCCTGGCGCACGGCGGCGGGGTCGAAATAGCCTTGCGCGCGCAGGCGGGAGGGGTCCAGCATGGCGTCCGCCCAGTCCCGCAGGGGCCCGCGCAGCCATGCCGCCAGCGGAACCGAAAAGCCTTTCTTGGGCCGTTCGATGAGTTCGCGCGGCACATGGCGGTACAGGACTTCGCGCAGCAGCCACTTGCCCTTGCCGTCGCGGATTTTCATGTCCAGCGGCAGGCGCCAGGCCAGCTCCAGCACGCGGTGGTCCAGCATGGGAACGCGCACCTCCAGGCTGTGCGCCATGGAGGCGCGGTCCACCTTGACCAGGATGTCGTCGGGCAGGTAGGTCTGCGCGCCCATGGCCATCATCCAGTCCTCGAACCGGCTGGCGGCCGGCCATGCGTGCGGCGTGGAAAACGGCGTGGGGGGCTCGGCCGCGCGCAGCGCGACGGCTTCGGGATGCGGCCAGTGGCTGCTGACGCGGCGGTACAGCTCCTCCCTGCCGGGGCTGTCCATCACGCGGGCCAGCTTTTGCGCCCTGGCGTCCGGCAGCGCGGCCAGGCAGCGCGCCGCGGCGCGGCGCAAGGGCAGCGGCATGCCGCCGATGCGGCGCCACAGGGCGGGCACGAAGCGGTAAGTGTTGTAGCCGCCGAACAGCTCGTCTCCGGCGTCGCCGCTCAGCGCGACGGTGACGTGGCGGCGGGCCAGCCGGCTGACCAGCAGGGTCGGTATCTGCGAGCTGTCGGCGAAAGGCTCGTCGTAGACGGCCGGCAGGCCAGGGATAAGGTCCAGCGCATCGCGGGGGCTGGCGCACAGCTCGGTATGGTCGGTGCCCAGGTGGCGGGCGACCTGCCGCGCATGGCCGGCCTCGTTGTGGCGCGCGTCGTCGAAGCCTATGGTGAAGGTGCGTACCGGACGGCTGCTTTGCGCCTGCATCAGGGCCACCACCAGGCTGCTGTCCACGCCGCCGCTCAGGAAGGCGCCCAGGGGCACGTCGGACACCATCTGCCCCTTCACGCTGCGCATCAGGCTCTGCTCCAGCGCGTCCGCGCCCTCCGATGCCGTGCCCAGGAAGGGATCGGCCAGGCCGGCGTGGATGACGTCGTTCATGCGCCAGTAGGCGGCGGGTGTGGCCTGGCGCGCGTCGTCCGGCCCGTCCAGCGGGATGCGCACGCTGTGTCCGCAGGGCAGCTTGCCGATGCCCTCGTAGATGCTGCGGGGCGCGGGCACGTACCCATGGCGCATCAGCAGCGCCAGCGCGCCCCGGTCTATGCCCGCCATGAAGGCGGGATGCGCTTTCAAGGCCTTGAGTTCCGAGCCGAACAGCAGAGTGTCGCCCTGCCAGCCCCAGTACAGCGGTTTTTCTCCCAGGCGGTCCCGGGCCAGCGTGAGCGTGCGTTCGCGCCTGTCCCACAGGGCGATGGCGAACATGCCGACGCTGGCGCGCAGGGTGGCTTCGGCGCCCCAGGCCGCAAAGCACGCCAGCAGGGTCTCGGTATCGGAATGGCCGCGCCAGGCGGGTGCCTGGCCGCGGCTTTCGAGCTGCCGGCGCAGCGCCATGTGGTTGTAGATTTCGCCATTGAAGGCAATGACGTAGCGCGAGCAGGGCGAATGCATGGGCTGGCCGCCGGCGGGCGACAGCTCCAGCACCGCCAGCCGGCGGTGGGCCAGCACCAGGCCGCATTGCTCGTCCACCCATACCCCCGCGTCGTCGGGACCGCGGTGGGCCAGGGTGTCCGCCATCCGGGCGCCGATGGCGCCGCTTGCTTCAATACTGGCGGGTGAATGAAAACCGGTCAAACCGCACATGCAAGACTACCTTTTCATGACTGGTCCGGCGCGGCATGCGCCGGATACAGGACGCGCAAATAAGCGTCCAGGGCGCGCTCCACGCTGAAATCCTCGGCGCGCCGCGCAACGTCCGGAGGGGCGGCATCGGCCAGGGTGCGGCGCAGCGCATCGGCCAGGGCGGGC
>Ga0180223_1001980_pt1 | contig 13613 bp, 13 predicted proteins | sample eDN5th30CKraftOP_FD_151337 | JGI IMG/M metagenome (GOLD analysis project Ga0180223, IMG submission 151337) | Enriched Organic Plus compost microbial communities from Emeryville, California, USA - eDNA 5th pass 30_C Kraft OP (version 2) (version 2) ...
GCTGGCGATCGCGGACAATATGCAGGCGGCGCTCGGACTGGTCGCGCGCAGCGAAGCCGCGCTCGGCATCGCCTACGAGACAGACGCGAAGGTCGAACCGAATGTGAAGATTATCGGGACGTTTCCCGCGAACGCCCATCCCGAGATCATCTATGCGGCCGCATCCGCCAGGGATGCGAAGCCCGACGCCGCCCGCTATCTCGCATTCCTGCGATCGGCGACCGGCGTCGTGGTCTTTGAATATTTCGGCTTCAGATATCTGGTGCCGGCCGGCCCCTGACCGTCGTTACGCGCCCTGGCGCTTTGCAATGAAGCCCCAGATGAACAGCACGATGATCGCCCCGACCACGGCGCCGATCAGCCCGGCGCCCTGCCCGGCCTGATACCAGCCGACCGCCTGGCCGAGATAAGTGGCGACCAGCGCCCCGACGATGCCGAGAATAGTCGTGAGGATGAAGCCGGATGGCTCGTTCGACCCTGGAAAGATGAATTTCGCAATGACGCCCGCGACAAATCCGATGATGATTGTCCACAAAATGCTCATATACGCCTCCCTTCGCCACCGATGCGGCGTTCCGCCACTGTGACGGAACCTCCCGGCCTCGGCAACGATCTGGGAACTTTTTGGTTCCAAATCACCGGTTGCGCGACGACAGGCGGCTGACGACGCCGGTCATGTAGTCCAGCGCCTCCGCCAGCGCCGGGCCTCCGCACAGGGTGTAGCGCGCCGGCAGGACGATGCGCTTCCAGCGCGGATAGAGCAGCCGCATCGCGGGATGGGTGAAGAAGATCGAGCCCTGGTCGATCGGCTCCTCGATATTCGACGCCACGAACAGATAATCCGGCCGCAGGCGGATGATGTTCTCCAACGGCACGAAGCCGCCGTAGCCGGGCGGCGCACCGGCGGGCGGGCGAAGACCCGCCGCGTGGATCAGCGCCGCTGCAAGACTCGCGGGGCCGGCGGTGTAACCGCCATTGCCGACCAGAAGCGCGGTCTCGCCACGCGGATGCGGAGCGGTAACGAGCCGTTCGCGGGCGGAATCGATCGCCTCGACCAGCGCCTCGCCGCGTTCGGGATGGCCGACCTGGTGGGCGATCTCCATCACCTGTTCGCGCGCGGAATCGATATCCGCGACGAGATCGATCTCGGTGACCGGCACGCCGAGCGCGGTAAGCATCTGCTTTGTCACCACGCGGTCCGCCCTGCTGGTGATCACGAGGTCGGGCTTCAGCGGGATCACCGCCTCCGCCTGCCACTGCACCTGCGGGAAATGCGCCGCCTGCTCCGCCACCACCGAGAGGGCCGGATCGGTTGCGTAAGGGGAGAGTCCGGCGATCTGCTCCGGGTCGGCCAGCGCCACCACCAACTGGTCGGCGCAGAGGTTGAACGAGACGATGCGCTTGGGCGGATCGGCTTGTGTGGGTCCTGCGAGGAGAAAACTCATCACAAGTATCGCAGCGAGGCCGATGACTCCCTCCCCAACCCTCCCCCTTGCCGGGGGAGGGAGGCGGAGAGGCCGGCGTATGTGTCCTAGAATCCCGTGGACGCAACCCCACAACAACATTCGAGAAAGAGGCAGAGCGATTCGGCAGAGCACGTCCTCCCGATCGTCTCCCTTGGCCCGGCTCTCGCCCTTCCAGCCATCAGCGAAACTTGAAGATGCAAGAGAAGCAGAGCGATTCGGCCTGGCATGTCCTCTCCCTGGAAGGGGGAGGACTGAGGAGGGGGTCCATTGCCGCCAACGCATGTGCATGGGACCTACATAAGCCGTGGCTGTGGTTTCGCCGCAAGCCGCACACCGCTAGAAGACCTGCCGGAGGGTTCCATGACGCGCGCTGATCCGGCCGGCCGGACGTTGCTGGCAGGCCTTGTGATTCTGGTCGCCGCACTCGCCGTGCTGTCGCTCATGGTCGGGCCGGCGCGGCTGTCGCCGCAGGAGGCGTTTGCGGGGCTGTTCGACGGCGACGGGCCCGCCGGCATCATCGTGCGCGAAATCCGCCTGCCGCGGACCCTGCTGGCGCTGATGATCGGCGCGACACTGGGACTGTCAGGCGCCGCGCTGCAGGGCCTGCTGCGCAATCCGCTGGCGGAGCCCGCCCTGTTCGGCGCGCCGCAGGCCGCCGCCGCCGCCGCGTCTTTCGTCATCGCCTTCCGGCTGTTCGGCGCGACCTCCCTCGCCGTGCCGCTGGCCGGCATCGCCGGGGCGCTGGTGTCCATCGGCGGCCTCGTGACAATCGCCGGACGGCGCGCCAGCCTCACGGTCACACTGCTGGCCGGCCTTGCACTGGCGAGCTTCGCCGGAGCGGCGACCGCGCTGATCCTCAATCTCGCCCCGAACCCCTATGCCGCGCTGGAGATCGCCTTCTGGCTGCTTGGCTCGCTGGAGGACCGCAGCCGCGACCACCTGCTGATCGCAACCCCGTTCTTCATCGCAAGCTGGATCATGCTCGGCCTCGCCGCGCCAGCCTTCCGCGCGCTCACGCTTGGCGAGGACGCGGCCGAATCGCTCGGCGTCGCGATCGAACGCACCCGCCTGCTGGTCGTGGTCGGCGTCGCGCTCGGCGTCGGCGCGGCGGTGGCTGTGGCCGGCGCCATCGGATTCGTCGGGCTGGTCGCGCCGCATCTGGTGCGCCGCGCTGTCGGCTCCGACCCTGCCCGCGTGTGCCTGCCGGCGGCGCTGGCCGGCGCGGCGCTGCTGCTGGCGGCGGACATCGCCGTGCGCATCGTACCCGCCGCCGTCGAACTCAAGGTCGGCGTGGTCACCGCGCTGATCGGCGTGCCGTTCTTCATCGCGATGATCTTTTCCGAGCGGCGGCTGCTCGACGGAGCGCCATCGTGAGTGGCGAGCCGCTGCTGCAGGCGCGCGCGCTGACTGTCCGCCTCGGCGATCGCGCTGTCGTCGAACAGGCGGATCTCGACCTCCACGCCGGCGAGCTCATCGCGCTGGTCGGACCGAACGGCGCAGGCAAGACCACGCTGATGCGGGCGCTGGCCGGACTCATCCCGGCCCAGGGCGCCATCACCGTGAACGGCCGCCCGGCCTCCGCACTCGCCGCACGGGAGCGCGCCCGCGCCATCGCCTATCTGCCCCAGGGCCATGCCTTCCACTGGCCGATGACGGCGGAGGCCATCGTTGCGCTCGGCCGCTATCCGCATGCCGATCCGTTCTCGCCCCCATCACCGGCAGACCGCGACGCCGTCGCGCAGGCGTTGCGGTCCACCGCCACTGACGCCTTCGCGCGACGCCCCGTGACGACCCTCTCCGGTGGCGAGCGTGCGCGCGTCGCGCTGGCCCGCGCCCTTGCCACGCAAGCGCCGATCATCCTTGCCGACGAACCGACAGCCGCCCTTGACGCCCGCCATCAGCTCATCGTGCTGCAGCTCCTGCGCGACGCCGCGCGCAGCGGCGCTGTGCTGGCGATCATCCACGACCTCACGCTCGCGGCGCGTTTTGCGGACCGGGTCATCGTCATGGCGGACGGCCGCATCGTTGCCGATGCACCACCGGATCAGGCGCTCGCACCGGAGCGGCTTGCCAAGGTTTTCGGCATCGATGTGATGATGATCGATCTCGACGGACGGCACGTTCCCGTCCCGCGCCGGCCGATTGACTGAGCGACATGGAATGAGGCCGCGCCGCGGTTTCGGCCTGACCTCAACCCTCGACAACACGTCATTTGGACCGCGTCCGCCGAAACACGTGATGCACACCGAGCTTGCGCAAGCCGCGGCGCACTTGCCGATATGTCCGCCGGATCGGCGGCACCTTCTGCACCGGGTCGGGCTCGGCGAGCTGCAGTCCCACCTGGGTCACGCGGTTCTCGACGACCGAGTGAGCGACCAGTGAAATCGCGCCCAGCGCCACGATGTCGCCGGGCTTCGGCGTGTGGTCGATATGCGTCGCGAAATAATCCGACAACGGCATTCCGGTGTCGCTGTCGGCAATCTCAAGACCATAGATCTCACGCAGCGCACCGAGCGTCGCGTCACCGGACACCACAAAGTCTTCCAGCAATCGCGGATCGGGAGCGCTGGGCGGCGGCATTTCGACGAAGAAACGGTCGAGCGCCCGCGCCTTCTCCGGCGGCGCCAGCAGATAGACATAGTCGCCCTCGCGCACCGGCTCGGCTTCCGCCGGCATGAGGATCTTTTCGTCACGCACCACCAGCGTCGGCCGCGCCCAGCCGGGGATCAGGCGCCGCCGCAGATAGAGGCTCTGCTCACCGACCTCATAGCCGACCAGCTCCTGCGCCAGTTGCCCCGGCAGGTCGAGCTCGACGCGCCGTGGCGCCTCCGCATATGGCAGCGCGATCTGAAGTTCATAGGCGGCCAGCGCGATGGTCCAGCCCTGCACCAGCAGCGAGGCGAAGACCACGACAAAGGCGACGTCGAAATAAATATTGCCGTTCGGCAATCCGACCAGCAGCGGAATCGAAGCCAGGAAGATGCTGACCGCGCCGCGCAGGCCGACCCATGAGATGAAGGCCTTTTCCTTCCACGGAAAGCGGAACGGCGCGAGGCAGACAACCACCGCGACCGGACGGGCAATCAGAATCAGCACGGCAGCGACGACAAGGGCCGGCCACAGGATCCCCACAAGCCGCTCCGGCCATGCGAGCAGGCCGAGCAGCACGAACATCACGATCTGGGCCAGCCATGTCACCGCGTCGAGAAACACCTCGACAAGATTGTGAGCACGGGTCGGGCGGTTGCCGACCAACAGGCCGGCGAGATAGACCGCCAGAAATCCAGACCCGTGCAGCATCTCCGCGACCGCGAAGATCAGCACTGCGCCGGTGGTGACGAAAGGCGCGTGCAGGCCCTGCGCCAGGTTCAGCCGGTTGAGCACCAGGACGATGGCCCAGCCTCCGGCAAGGCCGAACACGGTGCCGAGCACCGTTTCCTGCGCAAGGGCGACTATGATCTGCAGCCAGGTCCGGTCGCCGATCATCAGCACCTCGACGAGGATGAGCGTGAGGAAGATAGCGAAGGGATCGTTGATGCCGGATTCCACCTCCAGCGTCGCACCGACACGCGGGCGCAGGCGCAGGCCGCGGGCATGAATCAGGAAGAACACCGCAGCGGCGTCCGTGGAGGCCAGCACGGCGCCGAGCAGCAGGCCCTCGGTCCAGTTGAGACCGAGCAGGGCCATTCCGGCTGGCGCGATCACCGCCGCGGTGATGAAGACGCCCAGCGTGGCCAGCGCCGCCGAGGGCGCGAGCACGCTGCGGAATGTCACCAGGCGGGTGCGCAGTCCACCGTCGAACAGAATCAGCGCGAGCGCCACCGAGCCGACGAGATAGACGAGACGCACGTCGTTGAATTCGATGCCGCCCGGCCCCGACTCCCCCGCCAGCACGCCGACCAGCAGAAAGATCAGCAACAACGGCGCGCCGAAGCGCATCGCGATCAGACTCGACAGGATGCCTGCCAGCACCAGCAGGGCGCCCAGCAGGATTGCGAGACTGATCAGATCAAGCGAAGCCATCGTGCGAGATTCTCCCGCGTATTATTGCGGGACGCGCGGCCATCGAGGCAATCACAAACGCCAATGCAGATGAAGTTTTGTCGATGCGGCGGATTTTGCGCCGGAGCATGACCCGTTCTGACGGAATCGGATCATGCTCTCGATTCCCTCATGTGGTCGCGTTTTCTGCGGCGAACCGGTTTCCACGTCGCCGGACAGCGCTCTAGGCGGGCAGCGCCATCAGGTCCCGCACCATGGTCTTCGCGATCTCCTGTTCGCCCATCACCACGGTGGTCGCGCCGTGCTTCTTCAGATGCTCGATCTCCTCCTCGGAGTGAGCGCGGGCGATGACCGGCAGCGTCTCGCTGATGGTGCGCGCCTGGGCGACCGCCTGGCCGCCTTCGAAGGCATCCGGCACCGCGACCAGCAGGCAGCGCGCGGCGCTGAGATTGGCGGCCGTCAGCACTTCGGGATCGGTCGCATTGCCGGCGATGACATCGAGGCCCTGTTCGTCGCGCAGCCGCGTCGCGATGTCGGCATTGTCCTCGATGACCAGCACCGGAATGCCGGTCGGCTTCAACAACGCCGTCACGAAGCGGCCGACCCGGCCATGTCCGATGAGCACCACATGGTTCGTCAGCGTGGTGACCGGCACCGGCTCGCGGGTGGTGTGTGCCGTATCGGCAGTCTCCGCATCGGTCGGCGTGGCCGGAGCTTCGAACATCCCGGAGAACCGGTCCAGCGCGACGAACAACAGCGGGTTGAGCATGATGGAGAGGATCGCACCCGCCAGAATGAGGTCGCGACCGGCCTCCGGCATCAGCTTCAGGCTCACGCCAAGACCCGCAAGGATGAACGAGAATTCGCCGATCTGGGCAAGGCTTGCCGAAATGGTCAGCGCCGTGAGCTTCGGGTGCCCGAACAGGCGCACGATGAAGAAGGCGGCCGCCGACTTGCCCAGGGTGATGATCAGCACCGTCGCGAGAATCGGCAGCGGCTCGCGCAGCAGAATGACCGGGTTCACCAGCATGCCGACCGACACAAAGAACAGCACCGCGAAGGCGTCGCGCAACGGCAGCGTCTCGTTGGCGGCGCGCTGGCTGAGCTCGGATTCGCTCAGGATCATGCCAGCAAAGAACGCACCCAGCGCGAAGGAGACGTCGAACAGCGTCGTCGCGCCATAGGCGAAGCCGAGCGCGATGGCGAGCACCGAGAGGCGGAACAGCTCCCGCGAACCGGTATGGGCGATGTAGTGCAGGACCCATGGGATCACCCGCCGGCCGATCACCAGCATGATCGCAACGAAGGCCGCGACCTTCCCGAGGGTGACCAGCAGCGGCATGATGAACGTCGTCGGATCAGATCCGAGCGTGCCGCCGTTGTTCAGCAGGTCGGCAAGCGCCGGCAGGAACACCAGCGTCAGCACCATGGCGATGTCCTCGACGATCAGCCAGCCGACGGCGATGCGGCCGCGCTCGGTCTCCACCAGCCGCCGCTCCTGCAGCGCCCGCAGCAGCACCACGGTGCTGGCGACCGAGAGCGCAAGGCCGAACACGATGCCCGCCCCCAGCGACCAGCCGAGCAGGTAGGCGAGCCCCATGCCGAGCAGCGTCGCCACGGCGATCTGCGCGACCGCGCCGGGAATCGCGATTGCACGGACCGACAGCAGATCCTTCAGCGAGAAATGCAGTCCAACACCGAACATCAGCAAAATCACGCCGATTTCGGCCAGTTCGTTGGCGATGCCCTGATCGGCAACGAAGCCGGGCGTGAACGGGCCGACCAGCACGCCGGCCACCAGATAGCCAACCAGCGGGGAGATCCGCAGCCGCTGCGCCAGCGCGCCAAGCACGAAGGCCAGCACCAGCCCCATCACGATGGTCGAAATCAGCGGGGTGTGATGAGGCATCCGGCGTCCCTGGTCCGCTCCGAAACTGATCAGTCATCCACTGACGTGAACGGCCAGCCGCAGCGGGTCAAGAACAAGTCGCGTGCCAGAATGGCACGAATCATGGAGATACGGATGGGCGGGACAACGGGTCGCAGGGGCTGCCATGGATGAGTTGCGGGCCGCAGTCGCCACCGTCATCGGCGTGGTGCAGGCGTCAAGATCGAGATCCCCTATCCGATCAGCGAACTGCGGCCGGCCCATCCGGCGCCTGTCACGCTGAACCGGCACGGCGCAGCCGTGACTTCGGAGAAGTCAGGCGCCAGCCGAGCACTCTGTCAGAAGCCGGGTATTATTTGTTTGGCTGTCATCACCGGGCCGCGAAGCGCGTGACCCGGTGATCCATCAAGACAAAAGTTTTCGAAGAAGAGATGGATTGCCGGATCAAGTGTAAAGCCCGGCAATGACGGCGGAGAGGACATGTCGCTGGCAAACGCTCACGCCGCCTTCTGGCTTGTCAGGAAGTTGCCCATGCGCTCCAGCGCCTTGAGGATATTCTCGGTCGAGTTGGCGTAGGACAGCCGCACATAGCCCTCGCCGAGGATGCCGAAGTCCGGGCCGCCGATGATCGCGACGCCCGCCGTGTCGAGCATCGCATTGGCGAGCGGCTTCGCCTTCCAGCCGGTATTCTTGATATTGGGGAACGCATAGAATGCGCCTTTCGGCGTCACGCAGGACACCCCCGGCAGCTTGTTCAGACCTTCGACCACGACTTTGCGGCGGCGGTCGAACTCGGCGACCATCTTGTGCACCTCGTCCTGCGGACCGGTGAGTGCGGCGAGGCCGGCATATTGCGCCGGCGCGTTGACGCAGGAATAGGAATTCACCGCAAGCTTGCGCGCATAGTCGTAAAGCTTGCCCGGCCAGATCGCCCAGCCCAGCCGCCAGCCGGTCATCGCATAGGTCTTCGACCAGCCGTTGAGCAGGATCAGACGGTCACGGATCTCCGGATAGGAGAGCAGCGTGACGTGCTGCTCGCCGTCATAGACCATCTGATCATAGATCTCGTCGGACATCACACAGACATCCGGGAATTTTTCCAGGCCCTTCACCAGCTTGTCGATCTCGGCCTTCGGCGTGACGCCGCCAGTCGGGTTGGCGGGCGAGTTGAGGATCAGCAGCCGGGTCTGCGGCGTGATCAGGCTCAGCGTTTCCTCAGCGGAAAAGGCGAAGCCGTTCTCCTCGCGCATCGGCACCGGGATCGGCCGCGCGCCGGTATATTCGATCATCGAGCGATAGATCGGGAAGCCGGGGTCCGGATACAGGATGTCCGCGCCCGGCTCGCCGAACATCAGGGTCGCCATATACATGGTGACCTTGCCGCCCGGCTCGATCATCACCTCGTCGGGCGACACGTTGACGGCGAAGCGCTTGTGCAGGTCGGCAGCGACAGCCTCACGCAGCACCGGAATGCCGTTTGCTGCCGTGTAGCCGTGCTCGCCATCGCGCAGCGCCTTCACCGCGGCTTCGACGATGTGGTCCGGCGTGCGGAAATCCGGCTGGCCGATGCCGAGACTGATGATGTCACGACCCTGCGCCGCCAGCGCGCTGGCACGGGCCAGCACGGCAAAGGCATTCTCTTCCCCCATACGATCCAAGGCGGCGACGGTTCTCAGCATGATGGTCCTTTCGGTCATCGCCTGCCCCCCGGCAGGCGCACCCGGATTGATTTCGCGCGGCAATTGACCGCATCTTGCCCGCGAAATCAAACCCTCGAAGCTGCGGGGACGCCATGCCGACCATCGCCGAGAAGCGTGCGACCTTCCGCACCCTGCATGAGAGCGGTTGCTTCGCGATCCCCAATCCCTGGGACATCGGGACCGCGCGCTACCTTGAGCACCTCGGGTTCAAGGCGTTGGCGACGACGTCGGCGGGCTTCGCCTTCTCGCGCGGGCTGCCTGACTATGGCGTGCCCCGCGACATGGTGCTGGCGCATATCGCCGAGTTGGTCGAAGCCACCGACCTGCCGGTGAATGCCGATTTCGAGAACGGCTATGCCCACGACCCGGAGGGTGTCGCCGAAAGCGTGCGGCTCTGCGTGGAGACCGGCGTCGCCGGATTGTCGATCGAAGATTCGACCGGCGACAGGGCCAAACCGCTCTACGACCTCGACCATGCCGTGGCGCGGATCAGGGCGGCGCGCGCCGCCATCGACCGGATCGATCCGGCGGCGATGCTGGTCGGCCGCGCCGAATGCTTCCTCGTCGGCCGTCCCGATCTTGACGAGACCACGGCCCGCCTGAAGGCCTATGCCAACGCGGGCGCAGACTGCCTCTACCCACCGGGCATCCGCACGCCCGAGCAGATCGCAGCGGTGGTCGCTGCCGTCGCGCCCAAGCCCGTGAACGTGCTGGTCGGCGCACCGGGCCTGACGATGGCCCAACTGGCCGATCTCGGCGTGCGGCGCGTCAGCGTCGGCGGCTCGCTGGCGCGCGCCGCCTGGGGTGGCTTCATGCGCGCCGCAAAGGAGCTTGCCGAGCAGGGGCAGTTCGACAGCCTCAGGGACGCGGCGCCGCACCCCGAACTGAATGCCTTGTTCCGCGCCCATCTGCAGGGCCAGAGCGCTTCCTGATCAGACTGAATCGGAAAGCGCTCTGGATTCCGCTTATTTGATCGCATTTTCTGCGGAAAACCGGTGTCCACTTTTCCGGAAAATGCTCTAAACACACCGGCGGCATGCAGTTTCCATCTCCCCTCATCCCGGCGACGCTGGTCCGCCGCTACAAGCGCTTCCTCGCCGACGTGGTGATGCCGGATGGCGAGACCATCACGGTGCATTGCGCCAATCCGGGCGCGATGACCGGGCTGATGACACCGGGCGCGCGGGTATGGCTGTCGAAATCCAGCAACGCGAAACGTAAGCTCGCCCATAGCTGGGAACTGGTGGAGGCGGACTTCGGCCGCGGGCCGGAGATCGTCGGCATCAATACCGGCCACCCCAACCCGCTGGTCGGCGAGGCCATCGCCGCCGGCGCGATCCCGCAACTCGCCGGCTACGACACCATCCGCCGCGAGGTGAAATACGGCCGCAACTCCCGCGTCGATTTCCTGCTGACCAGCGAGGGCAAGCCGCCCTGCTATGTCGAGGTCAAGAATGTCCACCTGATGCGTGAGGCGGGGCTAGCCGAATTCCCGGACAGCGTGACGGCGCGCGGCGCCAAGCATCTCGGCGAGCTGATCGACATGGTCGCGGCCGGCAACCGGGCGGTGATGTTCTTTCTGATCCAGATCGGCTCGGCCGACCGCTTCACCATCGCGCGCGACATCGACAAGGTTTACGGCGCAGCCTTTGACAAGGCCCGTGCAGCCGGCGTCGAAGCCATCGCCTGGCGCTGCGCGCTGACGATCGATGGCATCGAAGTCGTCGCCCCGGTCACGATCATCGGCTAAAGCGCTTTTCCGGCGAAGTGAAAACCGGTTCGCCACAGAAAACGCGACCACACAATGAAGCCGGAGCATGACCCGATGCATCAGGCCGGTTTATGCCCTGAGCCTCTTCTGGAGATGCGGATGCAACAGAAGCCAAGCCTCACGCTCAAGCGCCGCCTCAAGGCTTCACCCGAGCTGGTCTATGCCGCCTGGACCGATCCACAGCATCTCGTCAACTGGTGGGGACCGGACAGCGGCCCGGTGCTGAACGCCTCGTTGGATGTGCGAGCCGGCGGGCGCTTCGACATCCACTTCAAGACGCTGAATGGCGAGGACCATAACGTCGGCGGCGTCTATCGCGAGGTCGTGCCCAACGAGAAGCTGGTGTTCAGCTGGGCCTGGCATTCGACACCGGACCGGGAATCGCTGGTGACCGTGACGCTGAAGCCGGATGGCAGCGAGACGATCCTGACCCTGTTGCATGAACAGTTCTTTGATGAGACAGCGCGCGAACGGCATCAGCGTGGCTGGACCGGGACTCTCGACAAGCTTGAGCATTACTTGGCATAGCCGGGACTTGGCATAGCCGGCGCGAAGCCTGGATCAGTTCAGCAGCGGCACGGAGCACCACATGTCCGCCATCGCGGGCGGACATCAAAGACATTCGGGGCGCCTCTCACATCAAAGAAAAGGAAAGCCGGTGCATGTTCCTTGAAGTGGAACTCGCTCTAAGCATAAATTCGAGGCCATTCCGCCGGCGGAAGTGTTTGGCCGTCCGGCGTTTCCGCAACCTCGCACAAAACAATTTCACCACACGAGCGACAAGCAAAGGACGCAATCGCCGGCATTTGACCATAAGCGCCGACCTTCCGAAGAAGATGCATCGACCCGCCACATTGGCGGCAAGGTATGCAAAGCACATCTGCCTCGGACGTGTTCTTCTGCCGCATAGCCGTCCTGACCCCGCATGCTGATGAGCGTTGTACGCGCGAGGCGACCGCTGGTTGCAAGAATCATGTTGTGATAGTTGATGGGCAGTTACCCATCGTGCGGGGTGTAAATAGGAACCGAACCGGACGCCCACAATGGCCGCCCACCGCCGCAGCACTACACAAGATTTCACACGACCGTTATCAGCTCCGGCGCTGCGAGGTCTTCAAGGATTGCGGCAGGCGGAACCGCATCCATGGAACTGGACGCCTCAAGCCACCTTGGGCTTGGCCGTCAGTTGGATACCCAACGCGTCCAGCACTTTCACAATCGTGCTAAACTCGGGTTTGGCGTCAGCGCTCAGGGCACGATAGAGATTCTCGCGGGACAGTCCGGCTTCCCTTGCAACGCTTGTCATCCCCTGCGCGCGTGCGACCGTCCCGATCGCCTGAGCAATGAACTCGGCGTCAGCCGTCTCAAAGGCCTCGGTCAGATAGTCGGCCATAGCCTCCGGACTTTCCAGATACTCGGCAACATCGAACGGCTTTGTCCTGGCCATCGTCATATCTCCAAGCTGCGGGCAATCCTCTTCGCCTCGCGGATATCTCCGTCTTGCGTACTTTTGTCTCCGCCACAGAGAAGGATCACGACCTCGTCGCCCTTCTGCCGATAGTAGACTCTGTATCCTGGGCCATAGTGGATCCGCAGCTCACTGATTCCATCTCCGACCGGAGCGACATCGCCGGGGTTTCCTGCCGCAAGACGCTGGATGCGGACGAGAATTTTAGCCCTGGCCCGATTGTCGCGCAGCGCCCTGAGCCACTTGGCGAATTCGTCAGTCTGCCGAACTGAGAACATGTAGCTTATACGCTACAGCACAAGCCCGGACAACAGCGCTCGGTCATTCCCGGTGGGCCTCGCGTTCTTTCACCAGCGGCCCGGTCGCGGCCCCCACGGTGAAGTTCGGCCATGGCGCTCTCGCCGGCACCACACGATTGCGCAGCACGCCGATCCGCTCGCATGCGAGTTCCACCACATCGCCCGCACGGATCTGCTTTTCTCCGGCAAAGGTGCCGAGCGCGATCACGTCACCAGCCTCCATCGGGGTATAGTCCGAGCAGTAGGCAAGTACCTCGAACGGATCGAAGATCATGTCCTTGGTGTTGCCGCGCCGGGTGACCTTGCCATTGATGCGGACCTCGCAGGCGAGGTCGCGTGGATCGCCCAGTTCCTTCGCCGTCACGATCCATGGGCCGAGCGGGCAGAACGTGGCGAGGTTCTTTGCATAAGCGTAAGGCTGGCCCATCTTCATACGCTCGCGCTGGCGGTCGCGCGCTGAGACGTCGTTGCAGAGCGTGTAGCCAAACACATGGGCTGGCGCTTCGCTCGGGCGGACATGACGGCAGTTGCGGCCGACGACCAGCGCCAGTTCGTGTTCCTCGTCGACTTTCTGGGGGAACGGCGGCAGCTCGATATCGGCCTCGTGGCCGATCAGGTTGGATGCGTATTTGGTGAAGACGATAGGCTCATCGAGAAAGGTGAGCCTGGTCTCGTCGATATGTTCCTGATAGTTCAGCGCCAGGGCGAGAATCTTCGGAGGCCGCGGGATCGGCGGCAGCCAGACCGGATCGGCGACCAGATAATTCCCTAACACGCCAGCCTGCCGCAGCAGCTCAAAGCTTTCCCCGCCAATCACGTCGATATCGATGCCGCTTTCGATGAGCGACAGCATCGAGTCCATGCCGTTCAGATGCGGATGGGTGCGCGCCAGCGCTGACGTGAGATCGAGAATGCCGTCCGGCTCGGCTGCGCCGACGCGGACGCCCGCCTCAGACTTGAAGGACAGCAGTTTCATGAGCGCCTCCCCCTGATTGTCTTGCGGCGTACTGCGCCGAGGG
>Ga0180223_1001983_pt1 | contig 13600 bp, 12 predicted proteins | sample eDN5th30CKraftOP_FD_151337 | JGI IMG/M metagenome (GOLD analysis project Ga0180223, IMG submission 151337) | Enriched Organic Plus compost microbial communities from Emeryville, California, USA - eDNA 5th pass 30_C Kraft OP (version 2) (version 2) ...
TCATCATCGCGACCGGCGCCCGTCCGCGCGCGCTGCCCGGCATCGAGCCGGACGGCAAGCTGATCTGGACCTATTTCGAGGCGATGGTTCCGCAGGAACTGCCGAAGTCGCTGCTCGTCATGGGCTCGGGCGCTATCGGCATCGAGTTCGCCTCGTTCTACCGCACGCTTGGCGTGGACGTGACCGTCGTCGAGCTGATGCCGCAGATCATGCCGGTCGAGGACAAGGAAATCTCGACCTTCGCCCAGAAGCGGCTCGAGAAGCAGGGGATGAAGTTCATCCTCGAGGCTAAGGTGACCAAGGTCGAGAAGGGCGCGAGCTCGATCACCGCTCATGTCGAGAAGAAGGACGGTTCGGTCGAGAAGATCACCGCCGACCGCCTGATCTCAGCGGTTGGCGTCCAGTGCAACACCGAAAACCTCGGCCTCGAGGCGCTTGGCGTGAAGCTGGAGCGCGGCGCGATCGCCATCGACGAGTACTGCCGCACCAGCGTGCCGGGCGTTTATGCGATCGGCGATGTGGCCGGCCCGCCGATGCTCGCGCACAAGGCCGAGCATGAGGCCGTCATCTGTGTCGAGAAAATCGCGGGCCTGCATCCGCACCCGCTCGACCGCACGCTGGTTCCGGGCTGCACCTACTGCAACCCGCAGGTCGCTTCAGTCGGCCTCACCGAGGCCAAGGCCAAGGAAGCAGGTTACGACATCCGCGTCGGCCGCTTCCCGTTCGTCGCCAACGGCAAGGCGGTGGCGCTCGGCGAGGACCAGGGCCTCGTCAAGACGATCTTCGACAAGAAGACCGGCCAGCTCCTCGGCGCGCACATGGTCGGCGCGGAAGTCACCGAGCTCATCCAGGGCTTCGTCGTCGCGATGAACCTCGAGACGACCGAGGAAGAGCTAATGCACACTATCTTCCCGCATCCGACACTGTCGGAAATGATGAAGGAGAGTGTGCTCGACGCATACGGCAAGGCGTTGAACATGTAGCAGGCAGAGGCGGTTTCAAACCGCCTCGTCTCGGCCTATATGTGCCGGACGCAAGCAGGAAGGTCAGTCATGGTCACCGTCGTAAACCTGGTCGATAAGCCAAGGCCCCGCCATCCGGAGAAGGCCCACCGGCCCGACCAGGAGGTGTTGCGCAAGCCCGAATGGATCCGCGTCAAGGCCCCGGTCTCGCGCGGCTATCTCGAGACGCGCAACATCGTGAAGGACAACAAGCTTGTCACGGTTTGCGAGGAAGCGGGCTGCCCGAACATTGGTGAGTGCTGGGACAAGAAGCACGCCACCTTCATGATCATGGGCGAGATCTGCACCCGCGCCTGCGCCTTTTGCAACGTCGCGACCGGCATTCCGCTGCCGCTCGACCCGGAAGAGCCGGCAAATGTCGGTAAGGCCGTGAAGCAGATGGCGCTCAGCCACGTCGTGATCACCTCGGTCGATCGCGACGATCTGGCCGACGGTGGCGCGCAGCACTTTGCCGACGTGATCCACGCCATCCGCGACGCATCGCCCGAGACGACGATCGAGATCCTGACCCCCGACTTCCTGCGCAAGGACGCCGCGAAGGCGCTCGAGATCGTAGTTGCGGCGAAGCCGGACGTGTTCAACCACAACCTCGAGACGGTGCCGTCGAACTACCTGACGGTTCGCCCGGGTGCGCGCTACTTCCACTCGTTGCGCCTGCTGCAGCGGGTCAAGGAACTCGACCCGACCATCTTCACCAAGTCCGGCATCATGGTCGGCCTCGGCGAGGAGCGGAACGAAGTGCTGCAGCTCATGGACGACCTGCGCACTGCCGACGTCGACTTCATCACCATCGGCCAGTACCTCGCGCCGTCGCGCAAGCACCATCCGGTGAAGAAGTTCGTCACGCCGGAAGAGTTCAAGTCTTACGAGACGGTCGCCTACACCAAGGGCTTCCTGATGGTGTCGTCGAGCCCGTTGACGCGCTCGTCGCACCACGCCGGCGACGATTTCGCCCGCCTGCGCGAAGCGCGCGCGAAGAAGCTCGCCGCAAGCGCGTGAAAACGGAAGAAGCGGCGGAGCTTCTGGCAAAAGCCCGCCGCGTTCTCGTGATCGGTTCGCCGGGCAGCGGCAAGTCGACGCTTTCGCAGGTGCTCGCCCGGCAGTTCGATCTGCCGTACATCCCGATGGACCGTGCGTTCTTCTGGCTACCCGGCTGGCGGATGCGGCCGCGGGAAGAAATTCGCACACTGATCGAGGATGCGATTTCCGCTGACAGATGGCTGATCGATGGAACCGGCCTCAACACGCTGGAGCTTCGTCTGACGCGGGCGGATCTGGTGATCTGGCTCCACTTGCCGCGCAGGGTGTGCATGTGGCGGCTGCTTCGCCGGTGGCTGCAATTCCACGGCAGGACGCGGCCCGACATGGCAGATGACTGCCCGGAACGCGTCGATCTGGCTTTCCTGCGCTATGTCTGGACCTTCGACCGGGACCTCGTGCCGCGGATCGAGCAGAAGCTGGCTGCTTCCGGCGTAGCTAGGATTGTGATCCAGCTCACAACACAGGACGAGATCGACGCCCTTCTTGCCGAAATAACCGCCAGCGTGTAGCCCTGCGCCGATGCCAAGTTTCGAAACCACCAGAACCGTCTCCCACTCACCGGCGCAGATGTTCGCGCTGGTGGCGGACATCGAGAGATATCCGGAATTCCTGCCGATGTGCGAGGCGCTGTCAATCCGCTCGCGCCGAGAACGGGACGGAGTGACCCTACTCGTGGCTGACATGACCGTCGGCTACAAGGCGATCCGCGAGACGTTCACCAGCCAGGTGGTGCTGAAGCCGGCGGACAACCGCATCGACGTCAAATACATCGACGGGCCGTTCAAGTATCTTGTTAACACCTGGCGCTTCGAAACGGCCCCCGGTGGCGGTACTGAGATTGGCTTCTTCATCGACTACGAGTTCAAGAGCCGCGTGCTCGGCGCGTTGATGGGGGCGATGTTTGATCGCGCCTTCCGCATGTTCGCCGAAGCTTTTGAAAAGCGGGCCGACGCCATATACGGCGCGGCTGCCTGACGGCTCGCTACTTCCGCTTACTGTTCTGCCAGTAAAAAACCTTCGACCGCCTTGCGCACCGCTGCGTCGACCTCGCGCCATGAGGCGGCAAGAGCCGCTGGCATGCGATAGGTGAGGGTAAGTCCTCGGCCGAGATGAATGTCTCGCTCGCAGGGCGCTAGCGATTCGCGCGCCGCCTCGCCCGACAGGCAGCGCATCACGAACGGCTTGTCGCTGTCGGCATTGCCGACTACCAGCAGCTCGTCGACATAGCCGGTGTTTTCCGGGAAGGAATAGACGATGAGACCATTAGGACCGGGACGCCCTGATTCCCTCACCATCGCCTTGTAGATCGGCTCGTAGCGGCCGGACATGTCGCGCGACATCATCCGCTCCTCGAAGGTGAGGAACAGGAGTTCCCGCGAGCCATTTTCGTGGTTGAATGCGGCACGCGCCTTCGCCGAATAGCCGTCCATCTGCGGCCAACGCATGTAGAGGTCGAGCTTGGCGACGACGCCATCGCGCCGCGCATGGTCGAAGCGGATCATGTTGGCTGGCACACGCAGCACATCGTTGCCGATGACGATCTCATATGGCGTCGTGTCGTCGGTATGACCGCCCATCGCGATCGTGCGCCCGAACCATTTGCCTGCCAGGCTGATCGCCAGCGACGCCAATGCCAGAGCCGCAAGGATCAGAAACACGCGCATCATGAACCTGGAACGGATGCGCTCCGGCGAGAACGTGTCGTAGGAATCGGCTGTTTCGCTGTACAACGGTGTGCCCCTTCAAGGTCGCCCCACCCTTGTCCGAACGTGGTAAACGGACGGTAAAATCCATTCCTGTCGCAGCTGCGAAAGATCGTCAGCGCGGTGCTTGCATCCGGGAGCGTTGCTCCCCTAAGGGTAGGATAAAGCAGCCGTATCAGGAGGAATCATGCCGCTTTACACGCTCGACGGCGTCGCGCCGCAACTCGACGATGAGGAAAGCACCTGGGTCGCACCGGATGCATCCGTCATCGGCAAGGTACATCTCGGCCGCGACACCGGCATCTGGTTCGGCGCGGTGCTGCGCGGCGACAATGAGCTGATTTCGATCGGCGACCGCAGCAACGTGCAGGAGCACAGCGTGCTGCACACGGACATGGGCTATCCGCTCACCGTCGGCAAAGACTGCACGGTTGGCCACCGCGCCATCCTGCACGGCTGCACGATCGGCGACAACACGCTGATCGGCATGGGCGCGATCGTTCTCAACGGCGCGAAGATCGGCAAGAACTGCCTGGTCGGGGCAGGGGCGCTCGTCACCGAAGGCAAGGAATTCCCGGACAACTCGCTGATCGTCGGCGTTCCTGCCAAGGTCGTGCGCGAACTGGACGAAAAGGCCGTCGAGGGGCTGAAGAAGTCCGCCGACCTCTATGTCGGCAACGGCAAGCGCTTCAAGAAGGGCATGAAGCCAGCCTGATCCGAAAACGAACCCGCCGCCCGGTTTCAGATCGAATCGGGCGGCGTGACTGACCTATGGACCAGGCCGCTTGACAATAGAACAAAAAGGAAACACACTGCGGACATAACAGAAACGGGAGAGGGTTATGTCTGAGTTCCTCCAGGATGTCGCTTCGCTGGTTTCCGTAAGTGCGTTCGTGACGGCAATGGCTTTGCTGATCGGTTCGTTTTAGAACAAAACAGGCACGGTTTCGCCGAACACATCTTCGAAAGCGGTCTTGAGGGCGACGTCGTAGTCGCCCATCGTCACCGGCAGGCCGAGATCGACGAGGCTGGTGACGCCGTAGCCCTGAATGCCACAGGGCACGATCCCGCCGAAATGGGAGAGGTCGGGTTCGATGTTCACGGCGATGCCGTGGAAGCTGACCCAGCGCTTCAAGCGAATGCCGATCGCGGCGATCTTGTCCTCAGCTGGCTGTCCGTTCGGCAGGGGCGGACGCTCCGGCCGCACCACCCACACGCCGACCCGATCTTCGCGGCGTTCTCCCTTCACGTTGAAGGAGGCGAGTGAGCGGATGATCCATTCTTCGAGCGAGGCAACGAAGGCGCGAACGTCTTCGCGCCGGCGCTTCAGGTCGAGCATGACATAGGCAACCCGCTGGCCGGGGCCGTGATAGGTGTATTCGCCACCTCGTCCGGCGTCAAAGACCGGGAACCGGTCGGGCTGCAGCAGGTCCTGCGGGTCGGCGCTGGAGCCCGCCGTGTAGAGGGGCGGGTGTTCCACCAGCCACACCATTTCGGCAGCACCTTCGTTGCGAATCGCCGCTGCGCGATTCTCCATGAAGGAAAGCGCGGTTTCGTAATCCGTGAGACCCGGCTCAACACGCCATTCGACGGGCGGGCTGCCCGGTGCGGGCAGGAAAGAGGTGTTGAGCTGGCTGCGTTCGGACATGAGACGGTACCGATTCCTGGTGGCGGCAGGGCTTCATGCTGCCGCGGACGGGGAGGATATGCCACCTCAGGCGGCGGAGATCCAGTTTCGTGTGCGTTTTCAAGGCGTTTGCCGCGAGCTTCTCGCACCGCATGGGCAGAAAATCGCCTTTCCCAAATTTATTCCAGAAAGTTCAAGAAGGCCACTTGTGCGGGGTAGGGGCATTTGATACATGCCCGTTGCCGGTCGCAACCGGCCCCTGTCATGATGCGGTCGTGGCGGAATTGGTAGACGCGCAGCGTTGAGGTCGCTGTGGGGCAACCCGTGGAAGTTCGAGTCTTCTCGACCGCACCATTGACAAAAATTTTCCTCATCAAAATCGTGCAAACCGACGGGTCGCCGGTCGGCTTGGCTGGGGGCGCCCCGAAGTGTCGAAGGCGTAGAGACGAGCTCCGTAGAGGTTCGTCACGCCTCCTCAATTGACGCGATCCCGAGTTGCCGACAGAGCGCTCTCGCTAGTTTTTCCCCTTTTTAACGTACCTTCCGCCCCGTCTGCTACGTTGGCAGTGCGGGTGGCGGTAGGGAGAACCAAGTCCACACTGGGTAACAACACCAACGGGGGGCGCAAAGGCGACTACCCCCGTTCCATCGACCCCGAACAATCGCCGAGGCCGCAGAAAACGTGGCCCGTCCCGCCAAGGATGGGAGCGGATGGATATTCGTTGTGTTGGGATCAACGTTTTCCACGAGGGCTTCCGCAGCGCCAATACCTGCGAGGTCTCGACGAGCTCACCTCCCCGCTCCGGGGGGAGATGTTGTCATGATCGCTAGGTGGAGACGGGGGTTACGGAAACGCTGCTATGTGGGAGTCCACAACGGCCCTTCTGACCGTTGATGCTCTCGCGGTGGGCGCACAAACCGATACCTCTTTACGATGCAGAGAGCGGCAGCGAGACAGTGCAACAGACGAGATCCGGCCGGAACAAAGCTTAGATCCCACGGTTCGAAGGTGAGTTTCACATCCTGACAAGGGCTTCTGATACGTCTCGCTATGCTTGACGAAAACAGACCCTTGCTGATCCGGAAGGAGTGTCCGCAAATGACGCAGAGCAGGGGATTTGCAGTCGTGACGGGAGCGTCCAGCGGTATAGGCTACGAGCTGGCGCGTCTTTGCGCGGAAGACGGATATGACCTTCTGGTCGCTGCTGATGAGCCTGAGATCCATGTGGCGGCGGAGGAACTCCGGGCACTGGGGCACGCCGTTACCGCGCTCGAACTCGACCTTGCGCGTGAGGATGACATCGCGCGGCTGATCGAACATGTTGATCGTCCTGTCGACCTTCTCCTTGCGAATGCCGGACGAGGACTGGGCCGAGCCTTTGTAGATCAGGACATCTACGAGATCCGGCGGGTAATCGACACAAATGTTACCGGCACTGTGGTCCTCGTTCATGAGATCGCGCGGCGGATGCGAGAGCGCGGCAGCGGCCGCATACTGCTTACCGGCTCCATCGCGGGCTTCATGCCCGGAAGCTATCAGGCAGTTTACAACGCCACAAAAGCCTTTGTGGACAGTTTTTCCTGGGCTCTGCGGGATGAGCTTCTGGAGACTGGCGTATCTGTCACCTGTCTTATGCCCGGTCCAACCGACACCAAGTTCTTCGAACGCGCTGACCTTCTTGATACGGACGTCGGCGAGGATGATTCAAAGGAGGATCCGGCAGATGTTGCCCGCACAGGTTACAAGGCAATGATGTCAGGGGAGGCGGGCGTGGTAAGCGGCATGTCAAACAAGCTTCAGGCAGCAATTGCCCACGTCACGCCAAGTTCAATGCTCGCGCGGCGGCATCGCAAGATGGCGAAGCCGCACGGCGAATAGCGCCTGACGCTCACAAGAGGCTCTCCAGGCTGAGCGGGGCGCTAATGGTGACGAAAAAGAAGGTCGCTGCCCGACGAGTTTGCTGTCGGACCTGCAGGTCGGAGGCTGACACCGATTTGGCATGAGGCAGAGGCCGACTTCTGTAGATTGCCCGCATCTACAGGTCTGAAACATCCTTCCTAAACGCAGGATTGAACTGCCCGCCACGGGAAGGCGTCACTCCGTAGGTGCGGTAGGCGTCCTGCATAATCTCTTGCTCTGTCCGCTCAGGATAAAATTGATAGCTCGGCGCTCGAATTCGGGACACGTGGGTCATCGTGACCTCGATGATGTTCTGGATACGAAACCTGTCTCCGACCATCGCCAGAAGCTCGTCGCCGATGGTTCTGAATGAGGCGTTCGACCTCTCAATGATCCGCGCCAGCCCAACGATCTTGTAACCGCGCTGGCGAAAGATATCGATGAAGCTCACGCAGACGATGGGATTGTCTTCGATATTCCGGACGCTCACCGGGGAAGCGATGTCGGCGATCAGGATCCGGTCCCGACCGCTCAGCGTGAAGATCTCTTTCGGCGTGACGTTCGGCACGCCCTCCCGGGACACGGTCGCCAGCCAACACAGGACCGCGTTGTTGAGTTCAGAGCGAAGGTTCTCGTTTACTTCAATGATGCCCATAGCATCCGCTCCATCGACTCATTGTATCGTTAATATTAGATACAAAAAACACAATCATCTGGACGCTGTTGCTGTCAACGACTATGTTTGAAACGTTGTTCACGAATTGGATGTCCGAGATGAGCAAACCTTTGGCGATCGTTGCTGCAGAAGCTGAGACCCGTACAAAGCCTTCAAACTACCCGCCGGTGTTTGCCGCTCGAATGAACGGCCGCCTCAAGAGACCGCTCGGTGATCTGTTTGGCCTGAAAAACTTTGGCGTAAACCTCACTACGCTTGAGTCGGGAGCGGTTTCCGCCCTTCAGCATCGTCACAGCCGTCAAGATGAGTTTGTCTATGTGATTGAGGGCCGCATCACGCTGGTGACGAGCGAAGGGGAGATAGAGCTGACGCCCGGCATGTGTGCTGGCTTCCCGGCGGCCGGCGTTTCTCACCATCTGGAGAATCGCACCAACGCGCCGGTGATGTATCTCGAGATCGGAGACAGAACGGAAGGCGACGAGGCGACGTATCCTGAAGATGACCTGATCGCCCTGCGCGAAGAGGGTGCATGGCGTTTCGTTCACAAGGACGGCACACCATACTGATGGCAGACGATAGAATCTTAGGGCAACTGAACTACAATCCCGGTTGACTCGCTGGAGATGCGCATGGGTACTTCCGATACATTTCAGTTGCCGATCCCGGATGGCCATGATCCCCTCCACGAGCGCCTGGCCGCCGCGATCGAAAGGTGGATTTCGTCGGGGCAGTTGCGTCCAGGGGAGCGGCTTCCCACGCATCGTGAGCTTTCACGGGACGCTGGCGTTGCCATCGGTACGGTCACCAAGGCGATCAGCTACCTTGAGAAGCGCGGTGTCGTCCGCAGCGAGACCGGCCGCGGCACCTTCGTGAACATGGTTGTAGAGCCGGCCGCCGAGTTCACCGACCTCAACTTCAACATCCCGCTTCCGGTGGTGGATGAAGGACAGTTTCGGGCGGCCGCGGTGCAGGCGTCCAGCCGCCTGAGCAACACGCCGAATGGTGGCTATCCGGAACCTGGCGGTCACAAAGAGCACAGGAAGATCTTGTCCGACTGGCTGTCTGCCATGAGGCTGGAGCTCGCCGCTGACGATATGGTTGTCACCGTCGGGGGACAGCACGCCATCCACCTCGCTATGGCCGACCTTGCGGGTCATACCCGGGGTGTTGCCACTGAGGCAGCTACGTTCTCTGGCGCTATCGCAGCGGCCAATAATCTTGGTCTTCAGTTGCATGCCGTCGATCACGATGAAGAGGGTATGTTGCCAGACGCGTTGGAGCGTCTGTTTGCCGAAAGCGAGTGTCGGGCCATCTATCTCACGCCGGTGTGTCAGAACCCCTACGGCTTTGAGATGACCGAGGCGCGTCGGAAGGACATCCTCGCCGTCTGCCGGCGCGCCGACGCATTCATTATCGAGGATGACCTTTACGGCATCTACTCCGATACTGGGTCGCCGACTTTTCGCGAGCTCGACGGCGAGCGGGTCTACTACATCAACGGCCTGTCCAAGTCCCTTACGCCGCTGGTTCGCGTAGGTGTACTGGCTCCACCGCAGCCGCGGCGCGGGGCCATCGCATCGCGGATCCGAGCCGAACTGTGGGGTGTTTCCGCCTTCGATCTGGAGGTGGCAAAAGCCCTCTTTGAGATGGGAGCCCATCTTTCGGCCAGGGAGGCGCTTCGCGCTGAGGCGCGTAGCCGGGTCGAGCTGGCGGCCTCAATCCTTCACTTGCGTCTCCCTATGCCTTCGGGGTCACCGCATGTGTGGCTTCCCATGCCGAAGATCGCCGCGCAAAAGCTCGCCAGGCAAGCATTGGAGCAGGGCGTTCGCATCACGCCACCAGACGCGGTTGCTGTGGGTGGCGAGAAGGCAGGAGGCGTGCGGCTCTGCCTGATGGCCGCCCCGCAACGGGACAGCCTGACCAACGCGTTACGCGTCATCGCGGACCTTCGTGCCGCTGCTGGCTTCGAGAGCGTCGCCGCCGATCTTCATATCGTCTGAGTTGCCAGAACCCTGTCGTTCGTAGACGGCTGCCCGTTGGTGGCCGCTCCTCTTATCGTGCCTGCCCCAAATCTCATGGCTCGTATTGGACTAATTGTTGTCTGATGCAGGACCGATGACGATTCCGACAAAATGTATCTATTGTAGCTAATACATTGTAACGCGAATGTTCCCCCCTATTGGGGCATCAGCAAACGACAGGTCGGTAGTCAGGAACCGCCATCATGATCAGTCGTCAAGCAATCGAGATAAGATGCGCGGACGCGATCCGCCTGAGCGGCGACCTTTGGGTCCCGGAACGTGGTCCGAAGGCGAGTGTGATCATCAATCCGGCAACAGGCGTGCTTGCCCGGTATTATCATCGCTGTGCGAGCTTCCTCGCGTCATGCGGCTTCGAAGTTCTCACCTATGATTACCGGGGAATTGGGCACTCGAGACCAAAAAGCCTCAGAGGCTGCGACTTCCGTTGGAGCGACTGGGGAACTCTGGATTTCGATGCCGCTCTCCGGCTGATGCGGACGAGAAGTCCCGGCCGGCCCCTCCATGTGGTTGGCCACAGCTTCGGCGGTTTCCTGCCGGGGCTGGCGGAGAATGCGGGCCACATAAGCCGAATATTGGCGGTGGGTGCTTCCTACGCGTATTGGCCGGACTATGCCGCGCGTGAGCGCCTTCGCCTGTTCATGAGTTGGCACATCGTAATGCCGTTGATGACCGCTATTTTCGGCTATTTCCCCGGCAGGCGCCTGGGATGGCTGGAAGACCTGCCACGCGGCGTTGCCTGCGAATGGAGCTTTTCCAGATCTCGCTACGAACGGAGGTTCCCCGAGGATCTTAGGGTGCGGGTGTTGGACCGTTTCCATTCTGTTCGGTCCTCGATCCTTTCGGTCACAAATGACGATGATCCCTTTGCCACGGTGCCCGCGATCATGCGTGGGCTAAGCTATTACCCGAACGCCGAGAAAACCGTCGTCAAGCTGTCTGAAGCTCATCGCGGTATCGCCCCAGGTGGGCACTTCGGCCTTTTCCACTCGGCCCACCAGAGCGAGTTCTGGAGGAAGACCGTGCGCTGGCTGGAGTCGGGCAGCAACCCGTGGCCGAACGAGGCGGCAATTTATGGCCCCGGTGAACCTCTGCTTGGCCCAAATCGGATTCAGCTGCTCTGGTCAGGAGTGCTCGGATGATGACCCGGTCGATGGCATGGCAAAGCGCCTGGCGATTTCTTCTGCTGGTCTTAGGCGTCGGACTTTTGATCGCGCTCCTTTACCAGCATTCGGAAGAGCGAGGGCGCCGGGGCGTGGGTGTTCAGAAACTCAAAAGTTCAAATCCCGGCCACTTGTCGATGGCCGTCTTCTATCCCGCAAGGGGAGGAGGGCGGTTCAGCAAGGCCGGGGGCTTCGAAGTCTATGGGGTAAATGATGCGGAGCCAGCCGCAGGCCGCTTCCCCGTCATCGTTGTCGCTCACGGATCCTACGCAAGCGCTTATGCTCACCATGACACCGCGAGCTACCTTTCATTGAGTGGCTTCATCGTTCTGGCGATCGAGCATAACGTTAGCGCGGATACCGCTGAGCTTCGGGCGCGAGAAGTGTCGATGGCTCTCGATGTGCTCCTGAAGAGCCCGCTGGCAGATCTCATCGACAAGGAGAGGATCGGCATCATCGGTCACGAGCTGGGTGCGGAGGCTGCGATGCTTCTGATCGGCAATGCCGCGCTCGAGGACGACACCGACTGCGATACGCCATCCGGCTGCGACGCGCGCTACCACCTTTGGGACAAGCGTATAAGGGCTGCGTTGCTCTTGTCGCCTCTGGGGGCGGCGGGAACGAGGAAGGACGCTGCAGTCACTATCCCGCTTGGGGTCATCCATGCCGGGGCCGGAAACGGGCGCATTCTTGAGCAGGCTTCAAATGGTCTGAGAAGTCATCCTGCCAGCCTCATGCTTCTCGAACGTGTTCCTCTTGCGGGCAGCAACGTGTTTCTCGCACCCTGCGAGGAGCCTCTGAAGTCGGAAAGAAAGGACCTGTGCGTCGACCATCCTCTGGTGGATCGCCAGCAGGTGCACGCCCTGCTCAATGGTTTGGCTGTGTCCTTCTTCTACAATGCGCTGCCATAAGCAAAATGAAAGCGCCCGCGAAGGGCGCTTTTGGCTCCCCGCTCTTACCGAAACTCGCTTCGGAATATTCCTGTCAACCGGTTCCAAAGCCTTCTCGCCATCGCCCTCAGCGCGATGGCCCTATAAAGACGCACCAGCTCCTCCACCTTCGTGAAGTCCGCTCCCGAAGCGGCTGTCGTCCGGATTTTTTGGAGGAGCAGACACTGATCAGGCTCTGCCTTGTCCGTCCGAGACGCGCGGCCGTCACGTGTCGTCGCTTGCCTGACAGCCGAGTTCCTGGACATGGTAGCCTCCTGGCTCAACCTGTTTCAGTTGCCAGACTCTACCACTTAACCGGCGTCTTGAATCATTCAAAATAATACAACCGATATTTATGTATTTTATTGTATCGTTACGGGTCCGGTGAGAGCCGCTAAGTTCAATGATAGGATCAGGAGCGGGACGATTCCGCTACCTCCACATGCCCCGCATCTTTGACTTGAGATCGACCTGGATGTTGGGCGACGACGCATGGCCGCCCTGCTTAGCAGAAGGCGGTGGCCACGATGTCCGCTGAAACCGGTCGAGGATATGTTCGGGAATGAAGCGGGTGCGGGAGGCATAGACGTGACGGTCGCCGCGCGACGCCTGTCCATGCACGAAGAACCGCTGCGGCGTAATGAGGTGCAGGCTGTCCTTCGCCCGGGTCATCGCGACATAGAGGAGCCGCCGTTCCTCTTCGATCTCCTCACGCTCGCCAACTGCGAGATCGCTTGGGATGCTGCCATCGACCGCATTCAGCACGAACACCTTTTTCCATTCCTGGCCCTTGGCCGAGTGGATAGTGCTGAGAATGAGGTAATCTTCATCCAGCAATGGTGGTCCTGCTTCGTCGCTTGTGGCGCTGGGCGGATCAAGCGTGAGGTCGGTCAGGAAGCGTTCGCGTGAAGGATAACCGCCAGCAATCTGCTCGAGCTGGAGCAAGTCGGCGCGGCGCACTGTGGCATCCTCATGAATCCGTTCGAGATGTGGTTCGTACCAGAGGCGTGCCTGCTCGATATCACCCGGCCATGCAGAACGCGACCTGAGGCCGGCAAACATGGAAATGAAGCCTTGCCAGTCAGCCTCCGCGCGTGCCGGCGCGCGAAAGAACTGAAGCCCCAGCACGGGATCGAGCGCCCGTTCCATCGCTTCCATCGCCGAGGAGGCCGCTGACGGACCGATGCCGGGAAGCAACTGCAGCACGCGGAAGCCAGCCACCCTGTCCTTCGGATTTTCGGCGAAGCGAAGAACCGCCAGTATGTCCTTCACGTGGGCGGAATCGAGGAACTTCAGCCCTCCGAACTTGACGAACGGGATGTTGCGGCGGGTCAGCTCAATCTCCAGCGGACCCGAATGATGCGCCGCCCGGAACAGGACCGCCTGTTCCTTGAGGGCAACGCCTTCCTCCCGCGATTCCAGCACTTTCTCAGCTACGTAGCGGGCCTGCTGGGCCTCGTCACGTACCGTAACGAGGCACGGCCGCTCAGCCGACTGCCT
>Ga0180223_1001984_pt1 | contig 13591 bp, 11 predicted proteins | sample eDN5th30CKraftOP_FD_151337 | JGI IMG/M metagenome (GOLD analysis project Ga0180223, IMG submission 151337) | Enriched Organic Plus compost microbial communities from Emeryville, California, USA - eDNA 5th pass 30_C Kraft OP (version 2) (version 2) ...
CCCGAAAATTCCTCTGACGCTCGGCCTGGCGTTGCTGATGGGCTTTGGCGCTGGCTGCCTGCTCGCGCTCGTGGTCGACTATTTCGACCGTCGCATCAAGACGTACGGCCAAGCCAATGCGTCGGGTCTTCCGAGCATTGCGGTGTTGCCGGAAATCGGGGCTCGAGAGCTTGCAGCGATGGCTAAGCACGGTCGGGCCGATCTCGAGCGCTATGATCCCCGGATGACGAGGATGCTTCCGGCCGGGCTCCAGCCGCCGTTGCTGCGCTATGCGATCACGCAGCCCATGTCGCCATTTGCCGAAGCGATCCGCTCGATCCGGTTTGCGCTGGGCCATGCCGCGCGCGCGGCGCCGGTGAAGCTCGTGGGCGTGACCTCCGCCGTTGGCGGCGAAGGCAAGACCACACTTGCGGCCAATCTGGCATTTTCGTTGGCCGCGGCGGGCTTCAAGGTGGTTCTGGTGGAGGGTGACCTCCGCAATCCGCAGCTTTCGCGCTCGCTTTGTCCGACGGTGCGGACCGGCCTTCTTGAAGTGGCGCTGGCGAACATGCCACTCAACCAGGCCATCCTGGTCGACCCCACCACCAACCTCGCATTCCTGCCGGCCCCGCTGCCCAAGGACGTGGCGCTGTTGACCGAGTTCGCGTCATCGGAAGGCATGCGCAACGTGCTGCGGCAGCTCGAGGGCTATTTCGACGCTGTCATCGTGGATCTGCCGCCGCTGCTGCCGCTGATCGATGGGCGGGCCCTCGCCGAGCAGGTCGATTCGGTCGTCCTGGCTGTCGGCTGGGACCACACGCCGCAAAACGTATTCCTGCGTGCGGTGGAACTGCTTGCGCCGATTCACGATCGAATTCTGGGCACGGTTCTCACGCGGGTCAATCTCGGCCGCCTGAAGCTGTACGAGCCCTATGACAGCGCCGCGTATAGCACGCCTTATGTTTACGGGACCCCGGTGCGTGAGGCGGCGAAGTGAGCTGGCCGGAAAGTCGTCAGCTCAGGTTGCTGAGCGGCCTGCTGCTGGCATGGCCGCTGGTGACCCTCTGGCCGGCGGTCGCGCGTGCCGAAAGCTGCACGAAAAGCCGTGACTTTATCCTCGATGGCGCAAGCGACCTGCCGCAGAAGCCCAAGGCGTATCTGCAATTGTTTCGCGACTGTCTCTCGACGCTTGAACTGTCCAACGTGAAGGATGCCTTCATCCTGAAGGCCGGGGCGATTGCTGTGCTGCCGCGCCAGGACACGGTCGCGGCGACGGCCAGCACGCTTGCCCAGTTCTGCGAGCGCTTTCCACGCGGCACGCTGCATTTTGTCGGTCGCAAGGAGCGGGCAAGCGTTGCGCAGATTTCACGTGCCATCGAGATCGCGCCGTCGCGAACGGGTTCTTGCGAACGCATCAAGGGCGGAAGCTGAATGATGAGAATAGAAAGCGCGCCGATCTCGCCGGGGCTTCCGCCGGATCGCTGGATGCCTGCCGAGGCGTTGCCGGCATCCGGTATCGGAGAAGGTGGAAAGGTTGTCCTGATTTCGGATCATGACTACCGCACGCCGAGACGCGCGAATATGCATCCGATAGCCGATGCGTTGGTGCGTTTAGGCTATGACGTCACGTTTGTTTCCGTGCGCTATAGCAGACTGTCGATGCTGAAAGGTGATTCTCGAAATTTCCTTCATGACAACGCCAATGCACCAGAACTGGTCAACAATGTCCGTTGTTATCTCTGGAAGACGCCGGTTCATCCGATCAATCTGCGTCACTCGTTTCTGAACGCGCTATCGGCGCCGCTCTACAAGCTTTATGCCCGTCTGCCGTGCGCCTTCCTCGATGAGGAGTTGAAGGTGGCCAACCATGTGATCGTCGAGTCCGGCCTGGGAGCCGTGCTCGTCCGCCGTGCGCGGGCACTGAATCATTCCGTAAAGATTTCATATCTGGCGTCCGACGAACTTGTGACGGTCGGTGTGCACCCGTGCGTTCAGGCCGAGCTGGAGGCAGCGGCCCGGGCGATCAATTTCGCCTGCGTGCCGTCGCGGCGGATGGCAGAAAGTTTCGACTGGGTCGGCGAGCGGGTCTTCTATGTGCCGCACGGAATCGAGCATTCGGATTTCGCGGCAATCGGCGAAAGCCCATACGAAGCCGGCGACCATGCAGTATCGGTCGGATCGATGCTCTTCGACCCGGGCTTCTTTGCAATCGCTGCGGCGCGTTTTCCCAAGGTCCGGTTTCACGTGATCGGTGCGGGCCAGAGATTCGAGGCGCCGGAGAATGTGATCCAGCATACCGAGATGCCCTTCCGCGAAACGTTGCCCTACATCCGGCACGCGACCTTGGGCATTGCGCCCTACCGCCATGCGGCGGGCTGCGAATACATCAGCGATACCAGCATGAAGCTGATGCAGTACGAGTATCTCGGCATTCCCGCGGTGTGTCCGACCTTCGCCGCAGCGGACCACCCGGGACGCTTCGGTTACCGCCCGGACGATCAGCAATCCATCATCGATGCGATCGAGCGGGCGCTGGCGCAACGCCGCGCGGTGCGGCCGCGGCGCTTTCTGTCCTGGGATGATGTTGCGCGGCGGCTGCTCAATCCCCGCGCGTTTGCCGACACCGTTCTGTAGGCGCCCGCTCCCGGCGTTCGCCCGATGCGATTGTAGAGGAGGTTTCTATGGACCTGCGCACCTTTGCCAAATCCTATCTCCCGGCCTCTGTCACCGGCGCTCTCAGGCTCGCAAAATACAACTACGAAATATGGTCGTTTCCGAAGACGATCACCACACACCGGTATGGTACCAGCAACTTTACGGTGCATATCGAGGATCGCGTGGCGAAGGAATGGTACGACCGCGACTGGGAGCTGCCGCACGAAATCGAGTTTCTCGCATCGCATGGCTTGCGCCCCGGCGCGCTGGTTTTCGACCTGGGCGCACATCAATGCGTGATCGCAATGATGCTGGCGAAGCAAGTCGGCCCCGATGGCCGTGTGGTGGCTGTCGAAGCGAATCGTCACAACGTACGCGTGGCGGAGCGCAATTTCATGACCAACCGCATCGTCAATGTCGAGGTCGTCCATGCGCTGATCTCCAGCAAGATCGGTATGGACCGCGCGGCCACGAGCTTCAATTCGCGGCGCGAGGGAAAGGTCATCGCGAGCGATCAGGTGAGTGCCCTTACAATCGATCGGCTGGCTCAGTCCTTGGGGACGCCGGATGTCATCTACATGGATATCGAAGGATTTGAGCTGGAGGCGCTCAAGGGAGCGACGAACACGCTCAAGCGGGCCTGCACCTGGTTCATCGAACTGCACGGTGATGACATGCTCACGCGTTATGGCGCAAGCAATCACGAGATCCTGCGTTACTTCTCGCCCGACGAATTCCGGGCCTATGTCTGCGGCGAAGATGAGACCGCGTTCCACCTTTTGCGCGGCAACCCGCCACACGAGCGCTGCTTCATGGTGTTCGTGCCGCTGCGTCCAGGCGAACCTCAAGTCTGATCATTATTGCCGGTGCCGATGCAGGTCATCTACTATAAGAGTCCATCAGGAAACTTCGGCGATGATCTGAACGCGGTCTTGTGGCGGCAGCTTCTGCCGCCCGAGGCCTTCGCCGCCGACGACGCCGTGCTGCTCGGAATCGGCTCGATCTTTCGCGAAGACTTCCTATCCCAGTCAGCCACTGCGGACAAACGTGTGTTCGTGCTGGGAAGCGGCGCGGGCACCGGTCCGCTTCCGGCAGCCTGGCCTGATCCCGGCTGGAATATTCTCGCGGTGCGAGGGCCGCTCACTGCACGTGTGATCGGCCGGCCGGATTCGTCCGTCACCGACGCGGCCGCACTCCTGGCATTGACGCCGGAGATCACGCCTGCTGCGCCGGACCGTCGGGATGTGTTGTTCATGCCGCATTACAATTCCGTGCCGGCAAGCCGCTGGCCGCACATTTGCGCCGAGCTCGGCTTTACGTTTGTCGATATGCGCTGGTCGCCGGAGGTGGTGCTGCGGATGCTCGGCTCCGCGAGGCTCGTCATCACCGAGGCGATGCACGGTGCGATCGTCGCCGATACGTTGCGGATTCCGTGGATACCGCTGGTCTGCTCTCCGGAGATCGCGGCGTTCAAATGGGTGGACTGGGCCTCATCGCTGGATTTGCCCTACGAGCCGGTGCACATTCCTCCGAGCTCCGCCTGGGAGGCGTTCCGGCATCGCAGGCTGAACGCATCGAAGGGCTTCCCGAGCACAGGGGCCGGGCTGAGCGACGCGGATCTGATCGACGAATTTCAACGGACGTTCGGCGAGGCCGAGGCCGGTATTCCGGAGCCCTCGCGAAGCCGCAAGGCCGCCGGCTGGATGTTGAGCAAGGCCTCGACAGTGTTCGATCGGTTGTTTGAGAATCGGGCCGCGGAAGCGCTCCAAGCCGCCGCCGCGGGCCCGCAATATCTCAGCGGCGATCGGGTTCTCGCCAATCGCGTCGGCCGGCTCGAACAGGCAGTTACAGATCTGCGCCGCGCCTTAGGCGTTTCCTAGCGGCGCAGGATACCCATCCCGTATCGATATTGCTCGGGTAAGCCATGCTCGCGGCAGAATTGACTGTAGCCGCCCCGCGCTTTCCAGCTTCCGTCCTCCTGGCAATCGTCCACCAGGATGAATCCGCCGGGCGATAGCCGCGGCCAGAAGCGCTGAAGCGAGACATAGGTCGGCTCGGTGAGATCGACGTCTGCAAGGATGCCGGAACATTGGTCCGGCAGATCCGTGTCCGGAACCTTGGCGACGTCGCCCTGCACCAGCTGCACGTCGCCGCAGCCATGCCGCTGCATGATGCGCGATACCAGTTCTCTCGAATTTCCGGAAAACAGGTGTTGGTCGCGCACGGGGGTGCCCAGCTCCACGTCGGTCGCAAACTGACCTTCGACGAATCCGTCGAAGGTATCGATACATACATAGGGCTTGTCGATGGACAGCCGTTCCAGCATTCGGCGTGCGATCACCGCGGTGCCGCCGAGGTTGCAGCCGATCTCGACAACCGCTCCGGGAACATCCCTCGTCTCGATCAAGTGATGCATGAATAAATAGAGTCGCTCCGGCGCCAGCACGAAGGGCGGATATCGATAGAGCAGCGGTAGCAAAGCATTGCGCGTCAGACGCTTCAGACCGTAACGGATCGACATGATCGCCTCCACAAGTGATGCAATTATCCGGCACGGTGCCCAGATGTGGACCGACGGCCATCAGTGCCCAGGCGCATTGCCGCGATAAAAATGAGCGCGGCACCGGCCGCATTCGACATCGCATTGGCCCACAGGATGCCCTCGGCGCCCCACAGCTTGCCGAGAGTGAGAACGCCGGCCACGAAGACCGACACAGCCGCCACGCGTGCGATGAAAAAGGTTCGAGTGACGTTAAGCGACAGCAGTGCCATCGACGAGCCCTGCCGAGCCGCTTCAAGTACCATCGCGATGCCCAGCGGCCACAGAAGATAGGCCCCTGCCGCGATTTCCGGCTTGCGGTAGAGCAGGGAAAGGATCGCCTTCGATTCGGCCGCGACGATGGCTGCGTAAAGCACCACCAGGCCCGTGAACAGCGCGGTGCTGTAGATCGCGAACGAGCGCGCGTAGTGCCGGCCGACTTCGACGACCTTGTCCGCGACGCGGGGCAGGATGGCGAGATTGAGCGCCGCGTTGAACTGAACGATTGGCGTGAACAGATTTTGCAGAGCGCGGATGACGCCCGCGGTCTCGATATTGGACATCGCGGCGATCAGCGGCAGCATGCCCCAGGTCGTCAGCCAGTATCCGAGCGCCGCGGCAATCAGCCACCGGCCCGAGCGCCAGAGCTGGCGTCCGAGCCAGGCGATATGTGCCGGCACTGCCCGGCCGGTGCATGCGACGCCCATGATGTAAATCACGGCGACGGCCGTACCGTTGGCGATTCCCCACAACAGCACCAGCGCGTGAACCGACAGGAGGCCGGACAGATACAACGCGCAGACACCGCTCATCAGCGTCGTGCCGTAGGCGAACGAAGCCGTTGCGGCGACGTCCTGGCGGTCGCGGATGTAGCAAAGTCGGCGAAGGAATATATACAGCCGTTGAAACGGATTGGCGGCCGCCAGGCACAGAATGGGCAGTACGAACTCCGGCGCCCAGCGCATGAAGCCCGGAACGCTGGCCACGATCAGCAGGCTCGTCGCGCCGGAATAGATCACGATCACCCAAAGAGCGGCTGTGTCGAAGCGCTTGCGATTGAGCTGACCGTATCGCGCGACGATCGCCGGCATGGCGTCGAGGATCAGGGACGCCTGCGCCGTCTCGAACAAAAGCGAGATCGACCAGACGATGACGTACCGGCCGAACGCGTCGAGCGGCAACCATACGACGCATAGAATGGTCAGCAGGAAATTCGCAGTGCTGGCCATGCCCTGGTCCAGAACCGCAAGCACGAGGCGGCCCTTCCAGCGGTGCGCCATCATCCACGCTGTGGTCAGCAGGGAGGTTTTGCCGGGAACGTCAGCCGGCTTTGCCACGGTCTCGACCGACATCAGCGTTCCGCGCCGGTGACGCGCGGTCCGGCGAGCCATTGTCCGGCAACGCGCAAGAGGAAAATCGGCATTCCAATCAAATAGCGGCGCCAGAGGCGGCGTGGCTCTTGCATCATGCGATAGAGCCATTCCATGCCAAGCGACCGCATCCAGACCGGTGCGCGCGGCACCGACTTCGCCATGAAATCGAACAGGCCGCCGACAGCGAAGCCGAACCGGCAACCGGTCTCATCGAGGTGATTGTTGAGCCAGAGCTCCTGCATGGGATCGCCCATGGCGACGAGCACGATATCCGCCCGCGATTCCTTGATCTGGGCGACCACGCGGGCACTGTCTTCTTCGCTGAAATAACCGTGGCAGCAACCGGCCATCTCGTGCCGCGAGTCGATGCTCATGAGGAATTCTGCCGCACGCTCGGCAACGCCGGGGCGCGCACCGAGGAAGAACACACGCAGGCGATGCCGCGTGTGGCGCAGATAGTCCGGCATGAAGTCGGTCCCGTTCAGATTTTCCGGAAACCATTTGCCGAACAGCAGCCGGCTTGCCAGATTGACGCCGATGCCGTCGTTGAACACGATCGACCGGCGCAGCGCCGCGCGCGCCTCGGTATTGTCAAACGTGTTGTTGATGGTGTGAGCATTGGCGAACACCACCATGGCCGGCTTGCCCGTTTCATAATGCCTGTCGAGCAGATGCAGTGCCTCGTTGAAAGTGCGTACGCCGACGGCGATATCCAGAATCGAACGCACCCCGTTGCCGAGTACCGACTGGTAGAACGCATCGTACTTCGCGCTGACCTGCGACCAGCGGTAGCCGTCGCTGGCGTCGAGCGCCCGTCGCCGGTGTTCTGTGCGATGCGCCTCGACCTCAGGCCATCGCGCAAGAAACTGCGACGCGGCCGCATCGGCGTCCGAAAAATCAACGAGAAGCCCGACACTGTGGCGCTCCAGCAAATGCCGGAATGGCGGAATGTCGTTCATCACCGGGAACAATCCCGCCGACATCCCCTCGACGGTCGCGAGTCCGAACCCTTCGTAGGCCGAGGCGCTGGCGATCACCGAACAGCCGGCCATGATCCCGCGGATGGCTTCATCATCCGGCAGGGTGATGATTTCCACGGCGTCCCTAACGCCGGCCTCGCTTGCCACGGTCGCCAGGTCTTCCGCCGTCAGATCGACCGGACGGCCGACAATCTTGAGGGTCCATTCCGGATCGATCCGCCGCAACGCCGCGAGGAAGGCAATCAGCCGGTCCACGCGCTTGTTGCTGGAGAAGCGCCCCAGCGAAAGGATCGATTTGGCGGGTGCTTGCGAAGCGGCATCGCGATACTTATCGGTGTTGACGCCATTCTCGATCAACGTGACGCCGCGCGCCCTGATCGAAGAGAAGAGCGTCTGGTCGGCGGCACTGACGGTGACCACGCCTCCATACCAACTCAGCGACGACCGGGTGACGGTCTTGAAATAAATCTTCTTCAGAGCAGCGGCGAAGGGCGTGTGGAAATAGCCGCCATGGGTGGAAACGATGAGCTTGCGTCGATGCAGCGGGCGCATCCAGGCAAGATAATCGAAGAAGAAATCGAGCCCGTGGACGTGCACGATATCGGCGGAACCAATATGCCGCGCTGCGCCTGGAGCAAATGGATACCGTCGCGATCCGACATATCTGACACGAACGATCTCGATCCCGTTCACCCATTCGCGCGGTGGAAGGCGGCGCGAAGGATCCTCGAACAGGCGGTCCAGCGTGATGACGCGGACGGCGTGCCCTTCCGCGCTCTGCGCGCTGGCAAGCTCCCACACTACATTCTCCATTCCGCCGACCGCGGGATGGAACTGACGAACGACGTGAACCACCTGCATATGAGCGACGCGATTCCCTGAACAGAGTACCCTCGAACGAGCAACGCACCGCAACATGAATCGTTTCGCACCCGCGAGAATTTGTCGAGATGAAATTTTGTTCGCGCCTATCGCGCACTGAACGCGCAGCGTTGCACGAATTTTGAATCGTTTTTGTGTCGGCGGGAAATGTTCGTTCGAGAGTGTGGCCTGCAGAAAAATTCTCCATCACGCGCGCCATGATGATGACGCGCTGCGGTCGTGGTTTGGTCTCACGCACTGGATATTCAAATTTGCTTCAGGAGGTTTGCCGATACCGGGACGGCTCTGCGACACCGCGCAACGGAGTAGCATCATGATGCGATCAGCGATTTGGCTGCTTGCGACTGTTGCTTTCGTGCTCGCATCGTGGGCTGCGGCAGCAAACAGTTCCGCTCGGGCGTTCGAATACACTGGCGTCAACGTGGCGGGCGCTGAATTCAACGGGAGAAAAGTTCCCGGAAAGCCGGACACCGATTACTTCTATCCGACGAAATCGACCATCGACTATTTTGCCGCCAAGGGCATGAATACGTTGCGCATCCCATTCCTGTGGGAGCGCATCCAGCCCTCGCTTAACGCGGACCTGAATACCAGTGAGCTGCGGCGGCTCGACCAGGTGGTGGATCACGCCACCGCGCGCCGTCTGCACGTGGTGCTCGATGTGCATAATTACGCAGCATACAGACGCCAGCCGATTGGAACCGCAGACGTCACGCCTGCTTCTTTTGCCGATCTGTGGCAGCGCCTGGCCGAACACTATCGCAACAATCCGAACGTCATCTTCGGCTTGATGAATGAACCAAAGGCTCTGCCGACCGAGACATGGTTGGAGGCAGCCAATGCGGCGATCGCCGCCATCAGGCGAGTCGGCGCCAAGCAACTCATTCTTGTGCCGGGAAACGGCTGGACTGGCGCGCACAGCTGGATGAGCCGAGGCTACGGCACCCCCAATGCCGAGGTCATGCTGAAGGTCGTCGATCCGGCCAACAATTACGCCTATGAGCTCCATCAGTATCTGGACAGCAATTTTTCCGGAACCAATCCTCAGTGCCGCAACGAAACCATCGGCGCCAAGGCACTCGAGCGCGTTACGCAATGGCTCGTGCAGCACGGCAAGCGTGGCTTCCTCGGCGAGTTCGGCGGCGGTGCCGATCCGGTTTGCCTCGCGGCGCTTAACGGGATGCTGGAGAAAATGGCAGAGCAGCGCGGCGCCTGGATCGGCTGGACCTACTGGGCGGCAGGCGCCTGGCCTGCCAGCTATTTCACCAGTGTCCAGCCCGTGAATGGCGAAGATCGGCCGCAGATGGCGGTGCTGCTCAAACATCTGGCCAAACCGGCCAGGCGGCCGCCGGGATGAGGGGCATACGGGAGGCGTCTGCACCGGGGGCCGCGGTCCGCGGCCTTGCGATTCCTGCGCCGCATTCTGCGCCCGCTCTCTCTCCGATCGTTCCAGCGGCGCTGGTGCTGGGTGCCGTCACCTTCAATCTGTTCCTATGCTTCGCCAATACCTCGTTCATGACGGTGAGCGACCTTTACGTCATCGCTTGCGAGGCTGCGATCCTGTCGTTCGTTTTTCTGGCTTCGCTTCGTGTGATTGGCCCGCAGCATCTGATTCTGTTGGGTTTCATCGCGTTCTGGCCGCTGCTTCTGGCGTCGATCCGTCTTGTGACCGGCAATGACTCCGGAATCGACGTAAAGGTGGTGCGCGATCTTGCGATTCCGTTCGCGTTTTTCTTCCTCGGCATGTCGTCCCGAAGTTTCAAAACCGCGGACAGTGTTGTCGCGGCAGCCGTGGCCATCGTTCTGGTGGTCGCACTGTTCGAGTATTTCTTCATCGATGTCTTTTTGCAGATATTCAATGTCGCGAAATACTACATTGCGCGCGGCACGCTCGAGGCCCGGCAGATCTTCATGAACTCCGATCTGTTCATCAGCGGTATGCGGCCCGCGGGCGCGGAAGGCGGCAGAAACCTTCTGCCGTTTCTCGGCGATCATCGCGTGTCGTCGGTGTTTCTGGAGCCGGTGTCGCTCGGAAACTTCGGGGTGATCGCGTTTATCTGGGGCTTGGTGCGGTCGAGGATGGAGCACCGGTTGTTTACGGGCGTGATGGCCGGAGCGGTCACTCTGATCGTTCTCGCCGATAGCCGCTTCGGCGCTTATCTTTGCCTGATCGCACTGGCGGTGGCGTACGTTCCTTTGGCCTGGAGCACGACGGTCGCCATCGTCACGCCGCTCTTGGCGCTGGTCGTGCTTGCAATCGTACCGCTAGTCGTGACCGGCAGCTATGACCCGCAGAATCGCTACATCGACAACGGCTTTGTGGGCCGCTTTGTGCTCTCCGCGCGGATCCTGGGGGAGTTCGATGCGCTGACGTGGTTCGGCCTGAAGGCGCCCGGCATGCAGGCGTTCGATTCAGGTTATGCCTATATCATCAGCAAGGTGGGAGTCCTCGGGCTTGCGGCATTATGGCTGCTGAGCTTTGCGATACCGGTGCCCGATCGACACTTCTGCCTGTTCCGCAACCTGATGGCCGTCTATTACGGCACCATCCTCTGCGTCAGCAATTCATCATTCACGATCAAGACGGCGGCGCTGGCATGGTTCCTGTTTGGCACGATAGCCGTTGCTCCGAGGTCGGGCGGTGCGCCGCGCGAAATGCACGCAGCGCGGAGACGGTAAGCTGCAACCGCGCCTCATCGTACTACGCTGCCCTTGCCGCGGACGGGCGTGTCCCAACTTCGCCACACACCTGACTCACTATCCCCACCAAGGGCGCGCGAGACGCTTGGCAAGGGCAGGCGACGTGCAAGGTCGGCATCCGTCAATCGGGAGCGGGGAGATCGATCATGCACGAATACAGCGCGGATGTGCTCGACCTGATGGCCAGCGCCTATGATCAAGCCTGCGAGAAGCTCTTGCGCTTGGGCGGCGAAGTCACGCGCGATATCGAGTTCGCGCGCTCGACACTGATCGACGGCATCATCGAAGCGGTGAACCGAGGTGTCCGCAGCGAAGACATGCTGATCGCTGCGGCTCTTGCCAACCTGGCGGCGGAGCGGACCAGTCATCCAGGCTCGCCGGAGGCGCAGTGCGCTCCGGCCGACTTGTGGACAAGATTGCACGACGAACGCCCGGCTTGTGACGTCATCCGATTCCAATCCAGAGCCAGAGTAGCAATGCGCACATCAGGATCGAAAAAATCCAGATCCCGATGATGAAGGGATCACGCATGCGATGGCGCTCTTACAAAGTGCTGCGCTGTCGGACATGCGGTCCATTGCCCGCGCCGGCATGGCGCGGTTGTCACTTCAAGCATTGTTGTGTCCGGAATCCGGATCAGGCCACGATCAGCGTGGGTCGTCGCGCCTTCGGTGTTTCGCCCTCGGCGGAGAACTTCACCCGAACCTTCTGTCCGGATCGGGAGATAATGTCGCACCGCCGGCCGGGGCGCGAGTCGAGATCTGAAAAGAAATAAAACGAATCCGGCAGCGTCGTCGAACTTTCGAGCGTGGCGGCCCGTTCGGAAATTTCCAGCAGCCGACATTGTCGCAGCACCTTCGAACCTGGCAGACTGATCCAGCAAGGACGGGTGCTTTTCTCCGATACGTGCGGCATTGCAATCTCGCGAATTCATTTTCTGTTCGCTGTAGAACTAGTCCGGCTCTATTACTCACTGATGAATATAAAGCGACATCGCGTGAGTGCGCTCGCTGTCATATATGACGACTGTATGACAGATAGATGACAGGCCCACGTGTACACTTGTGTCATCGCAGTTCATCGCGCTGCCATTCAGAGTTCGTGCGAGCCGTTAGCGCAACTGCGGGCAGCGTCACAATGCAAGCGTGTCATTGCGGGCGACGATGCGTTACGCCGGCGCGCTTCAGCGTGACGCCGAGACATGTTCACAACTGCGGTGGCCACCAAACACTTGCCGCTCATTGAGGAGCGCCCTTCGAAAACAAAGCACAGCAGCGAGCGACGGAGAGGCAGGTGACGGGCATGCGCGCTTCGGGCGCCATGGAAGGCCAGCGGAAGAAACGATCCGTCCTGCACTGCGCTGGCTGACGACTCCCACCCGACACGGCCCGGCCGGGCATGCCTGAGCGCTGCCTTGCCTGCCTTATTTGACAGTGGACCGAGTCGGGCTCTATGAGATGAGAACGAATATTCATTCTCATTTTCACGCCGTGCAAAATCGACAAAACCCGCCATGAACAAGCCGATTCTCCAGCGGCAAAGCGACCGGCGGGACGAGATCCTCGCCGCCGCGCAGCGCTGCTTTGCCCGTTCGGGGTTCCACCAGACCTCCATGCAGGAAATCTGTGCCGAGGCGGGGATGAGCCCCGGCAACCTCTACCGCTATTTCCCGTCCAAGGAGTCGCTGATCGCCGGTATTGCCGAGCGCGATCGCGCCGAGGTGGCGCAGGACTTTGCGCGCGCAGACCTTTCGCAAGGGCTGTTCGCCGTGCTTGAAGGCATGGCGCACCATCACTTTACCCAGCGCTCCGACGAGCAGGTGAAACTGTGCACCGAGGTCATGGCGGAGGCGCGGCGTAATCCGGAGATCGCCCGTATCTCTTCGGCGTTCGACGCCGACGTGCGCAAGTGGCTGGCCGGTCTGTTCAAGGCCGGGATCGAACGGGGCGATGTCGCTCCCGATGTCGATCTGGATGCAGCGATCACCATGCTGATCATCATCGCCGACGGCGTCTGGTGGCGGCGTGCGGTTGACCCGAACTTCAACGCCGGCGCGCTGCTGCCCCTGTTCATGGATATCACGCGTTACATGCTACGCAGCCGCTCGCCGGAAGGTACGGCGCCGGAGGTCCATTCATGAAAGCGAGCCGCATCACAGCGCTGGGCCTGATCGCTGCCGCGGCGCTCTGGATCGTATCCGGCCATTTGATCCCGCACGAGTCGGTGGAAAGCCGTGCGGCGATCAAGCCCGGAGAAGCCGACCCGCAGAAGCCATTTCGCGTCGCCGTGGTCGACTCCGTTCTGACCCAGCACAGCCGCAAGCTTCAACTCGCCGGCCGCACCGAGGCCGACCGCAAGGTCGTCACCTTCGCGCGGACCAACGGAATTCTTGAAGAGTTGAAGGTGCGTCGCGGCTCGCGGGTCAGGAAGGGCGAAGTGATCGCCATCCTGTCCGACGAGGCACGCGAAGCGCAGGTCGCTCA
>Ga0180223_1001988_pt1 | contig 13578 bp, 11 predicted proteins | sample eDN5th30CKraftOP_FD_151337 | JGI IMG/M metagenome (GOLD analysis project Ga0180223, IMG submission 151337) | Enriched Organic Plus compost microbial communities from Emeryville, California, USA - eDNA 5th pass 30_C Kraft OP (version 2) (version 2) ...
GAGGCCGATGCAGACGACGAGCCAGGCCCAGAAGAGCTGGCGCGCGATCGGCCGGTAGTTCATCGACCGGACCTTGGAGGTGTCGATCCAGGGCAGGAAGGCGAGGACGACGATGGCCGAACCCATGGCGAGGACGCCGCCGAGCTTGTCGGGGATGGCGCGCAGGATCGCGTAGAACGGCAGGAAGTACCATTCGGGGACGATATGCGCCGGGGTCGCGGCCGGGTTCGCCGGGATGTAGTTGTCGGCGTGGCCCATGAAATTGGGCTGGTAGAACACGAACCAGCCGAACACGATCATGAACACGACCATGCCGAACAGGTCCTTGATCGTGGCGTAGGGCGTGAACGGCACCGTGTCCTTCTCGACGTTCTTCACCTCGACGCCGGTCGGGTTGTTCTGGCCGACGACATGCAGCGCCCAGATGTGCAGCACGACGACGCCGAAGATCATGAAGGGCAGCAGGTAGTGCAGCGAGAAGAAGCGGTTCAGCGTGGGGTTGTCGACCGAATAGCCGCCCCACAGATAGGTCACGATCGTCTCGCCGATCACCGGCAGCGCCGAGAACAGGTTGGTGATGACGGTCGCGCCCCAGAACGACATCTGGCCCCAGGGCAGCACGTAGCCCATGAAGGCCGTCGCCATCATCAGCAGGAAGATCACGACGCCGAGGATCCAGAGCACCTCGCGCGGGGCCTTGTACGAGCCGTAATAGATGCCGCGGAAGATGTGGACATAGACCGCGATGAAGAACATCGAGGCGCCGTTGGCGTGCAGGTAGCGCAGCAGCCAGCCGTAGTTCACGTCGCGCATGATGTGCTCGACCGAGTTGAAGGCGAGCGTCGCATGCGGCGTGTAGTGCATCACCAGGATGATGCCGGTGATGATCTGTGCCACCAGCATGAACACCAGGATGCCGCCGAAGGTCCAGAGGTAGTTCAGGTTGCGCGGGACCGGGTAGGACACCGCCGAATCATGAGCCAGCCGGATGATCGGCAGGCGCGCGTCGAGCCAGCGCTCGATACCGGTCTTCGGAACGTATGAACTGTGACCACTCATGAAGAATGCCTCAAGGCTGTCTCATCTGGCAGAAGGGCGGCGGGCGCGAGGCTCAGCCGATCTTGATCTTGGTGTCCGCCGTGAAGGCATAGGGCGGGACCGGCAGGTTGAGCGGCGCCGGGCCCTTGCGGATGCGCCCCGAGGAATCGTAGTGCGAGCCGTGGCAGGGGCAGAACCAGCCGTCATAGTCGCCCTTCGGGTCGCCGGGCGCGTTGCCGAGCGGCACGCAGCCGAGATGGGTGCAGTTGCCATAGACGATGAGATACTGCTCGTGGCCCGCCTTGGTGCGCTGCTCGTCGGTCTGCGGGTCGCGCAGCGTCGCGATGTCGACCGCCTTGGCCTCGTCGATCTCCTTCTTGGTGCGATGGCGCACGAAGATCAGCTTGCCGCGCCAGAACAGCTTGATCGCCTGGCCCTCGGCCACCGGCGCCAGGTCCACGTCGATCGGCGCCCCGGCCGCGACGGTCTGCGCGTCGGGCGCGAGCTGGCTGATCAGCGGGACGACGATGGAGCCGGCGGCGACCGCCCCGGCGGCGCCGGTCGCAAGCAGCATGAAATCGCGGCGGGTGGTTCCGGTCGATGTATCGGTCGCGTGCGCCACGATCCAATCCCTCATACGTCTTGCGAGCTGGAACAGCTCGCATTTATCGCTTCTCGCCCTCATAGGGGCGCGCCGCCGCCTCCGCAATGCGGTGGTGCGTCGCCTTGGGCTCTTTGACATGCAGATTGGACGAAGTCTACTGTCGCGAGCGCCTTGGCCATGCATGGCACACAGGCGGCAGGCGTAGGCTCAGACCGCGAGCTTTTCCGGATCGGAGGCGGCGAGGAATCCGCCCGACTGCCGCGCCCAGAGCCGGGCATAGAGCCCGCCCCGCGCGATCAGCTCCTCATGGCTGCCGATATCGGCGATCCGGCCCTTGTCGAGCACGATCAGCCGGTCCATTTCCGCGATGGTCGACAGCCGGTGCGCGATGGCGATCACCGTCTTGCCCTGCATCAGCGCGGCGAGCTGCTGCTGGATCGCCGCCTCGGCTTCCGAATCGAGCGCCGAGGTCGCCTCGTCGAGGATCAGGATCGGCGCGTCCTTCAGCAGCACGCGGGCGATGGCGATGCGCTGGCGCTGACCGCCGGAGAGCTTCACGCCCCGCTCGCCGACGCGCGAATCGAAGCCCCTGCGGCCGTCCTGGTCGCCGAGATCGAGGATGAAGTCGTGCGCCGCCGCCTGCCGGGCGGCTTCCGCGATCTCGGCTTCGCTCGCGCCGATGCGGCCATAGGCGATGTTGTCGCCGATCGAGCGGTGCAGCAGCGAATTGTCCTGCGTCACCATGCCGATCTGCGCCCGGAGCGAATCCTGCGTGACCTGGGCGATGTCCTGCCCGTCGATCAGGATGCGGCCGCCCTCCAGCGGGTAGAGCCGCAGCAGCAGGTTCACCAGCGTCGACTTGCCCGCGCCGGACGGGCCGACGAGCCCGACGCGCTCGCCGGGCGCGATCGCGAGGTCGAGCCCCTCGAACAGCCCTTGCGCCTTGCCGTAGTTGAAACGGATCTTCTCGAAGCGGATCGCACCCTCGCGAACCGCCAGCGGCCGGGCGCCGGGCGCGTCCGGCAGGTCGTGCGGCTTGGCGATCGTCTCCATGCTCTCCTGCACCGAGCCGATATTCTCGAAGATGCCGCGCACGAGATGGATCAGCCAGCCCGACATCTGCACCAGCCGGAGCACGAGGCCGATCGCGGCGGCGACGGCGCCGGGCGTCATCTCGCCCTGGCTCCAGAGCCAGAGCGCGAGCCAGGCGGTCGCGACCACGAGCAGGCTGTTCATCGTCTGCAGGATGACGCTGACGCCGGTGATCAGCCGCGACAGATTCAGGAACGAATCGTTCCACCAGCCCAGCGATTCCCGCACCGCCGAGCGCTCGGCGTCGCCCCGCGCGAACAGCTTCACGGTCAGGATGTTGGTGTAGGAATCGACGATCCTCCCGGTCGTGCTGGAGCGGCCGAGCGAGTTCGCCTCCGAGCGCTGCTTGGCCCGCGGCACGAAATAGATCAGCAGCGCGACATAGGCCGAGAGCCAGCCGACGACCGGCAGCGCCAGCCACAGGCTGGTCTTGCCGAAGAAGCCGATCGCCACCGAGGCGAAGACCAGCGCGTACCAGAGGTCGTCGATGACCTCGATGGTGGCGCCGCGGATCGACTGGCCGGCCTGGATGACGCGGGCCGAGAGCCGCCCGGCGAAATCGTTCTGGAAATAGGAGAGCGCGTGGCCGAGCGTGTAGACATGGTTGCGCCAGCGGATCTGGTTGGTGATCTGCGGCACCACCACCTGGTCGACGATGGCGTGGTTGGCGAAATAGACCAGCGGCCGGACCACGACGAGCAGGAAGGCCGCGCCCGCCAGCAGCCAGCCATGGTCGCGGAAGATCGTCTCCGGCGACTGGGTCGAGAGCAGGTCGACGAACCAGCCGACCATCAGATACATCGTCGCCTCGATGCCGCTGAAGCCGAGGCCGGTCAGCATGATCGCCGCCATCCAGCCCTTCACGCCCTTGATGTGGTGCCACATGAAGGGCCAGACGCCGCGCGGCGGCGTCTCCCGCTCGTCGAAGGGAGCGAAGACGTCGATGCGGCTCTCGAGCCAGCGGAAGAGCGGTGCGAACATGGGCCGCCCTCCTCTGGGTCGGGATCACGACGGAATTGAGACCGCGATATGGGGGCGATTCGCGCGCGCGGCCAGCCCGCTTGACGCATGTCCGCCCGCCACCGCATGACAGCAGCCGGATGACGCCTCTTCCCCCTCGCCTTGCTCCGCGCCTCGCCCTGTTCCAGCCGGACATCCCGCAGAACGCCGGCACGATGATCCGCATGGCGGCCTGCCTCGGCATCGCGGTGGACATCGTCGAGCCCGCCGCCTTCGACGTCTCGGACCGGCATTTCCGCCGTTCGGGCATGGATTATCTCGAGCGCGCCGCGGTGACGCGCCATGATTCCTTCGGCGCCTTCGAGGATTGGCGCCGCGCCGCGGGGCGCCGGCTGGTGCTGGCCGAGACGGACGGCGCCGTCGCCCTGCCCGATTTCGCCTTCCGGCCGGGCGACGTCGTGCTGGTCGGGCGCGAATCCGCCGGCGTCACGCCGCAGGTGCGGGCGGCGGCCGAGGCGAGCCTGCACATTCCCATGCGGCCCGGTTTGCGCTCGATCAATGTGGCGCTCGCCGCGGCAATGGTAATGGGCGAGGCATTGCGACAGACAGGCGGCTTTCCCGGCCGCCGGGAAGCCGACCCGGACAGACCATGAGCACACGCCGCCCCGCTGAACTCACCGCCCCCGTCGACCCGGCCGTCGTCGCCGCTCTGAAGCCGCGCGCGGCCGCCTGGTTCGAAAGCCTGCGCGACCGGATCTGCGCCGCCTTCGAGCAGGTCGAGGAAGAGGCCGCCGGCCCCTTCGCGCCCGAGGCCGGCGCCGAGCCCGGCCGCTTCGTCCGCACGCCCTGGCAGCGCGCCAACCATGACGGGGCGCCCGGCGGCGGCGGCGTGATGTCGATCATGAAGGGCCGGGTCTTCGAGAAGGTCGGCGTCCATGTCTCGACCGTCCATGGCAGCTTCCACCCCGATTTCGCGGCGCAGATTCCCGGCGCCGCGCAGGACCCGCGCTTCCACGCCACGGGCATCTCGCTGATCGCCCACCCCTGGAACCCGAACGCCCCCACCGTTCACATGAACACGCGCTTCGTGGTGACGACCCGGCCCTGGTTCGGCGGCGGCGCCGACCTGACGCCGGTGCTCGAAGCCCGCCGCATCCAGGAGGACCCGGATGCGCGCGACTTCCACGCGGCGATGCGCCGGCCCTGCGAGCGCTTCCCCGCCGTCGCCGATTACCGCGACTTCAGGGAATGGTGCGACGAGTACTTCTTCCTGAAGCACCGCAACGAGCCGCGCGGCATCGGCGGCATCTTCTACGATTATCTCTGGAGCGGGGATACGGAAGCCGACTTCGCCTTCACCCGCGCGGTCGGCGAGGCCTTCCTCGACATCTACCCCAACATCCTGTGCCGCAATATCGGCAAGCCCTGGAGCGCGGCGCAGCGCGAGGAGCAGCAGGTCCGCCGCGGCCGCTATGTCGAGTTCAACCTGCTTTATGACCGCGGCACGATCTTCGGGCTGAAGACCGGCGGCAACGTCGATTCGATCCTGTCCTCGATGCCGCCCACGGTACGCTGGCCCTGAGGCCGGCCTCGCCGGGCCGTCATGCGTCCCGGCCCGGCCGGGCGGCCGCCGCGACGAAGGCCATCTGCTCCTCCGCCCCGGCCGGGCAGTCGGCCTCGATCCAGCTCCGCCGGGCCACCTCCAGCACCTGCCCGACGCGCGGACCCGGCCGGATGCCGAGCCCGACGACATCCTTGCCCGTCGGCAGGAAGGGCGGCGTCCGGCCCAGCGCCCCGACCAGCCCCTGCACGCCCTCCCCCACCGCCGCGTCGGCGGAAACATGCAGCAGGACGAGCGCCGCGGCGGCCGCATCGCTGCCCGCCTCCAGGGCGACATGGCGCAACCTGGCGATGGAGGGCAGGTCCGGCCCGCCCGCCAGCCCTTCGAGCGCCTGCGCGATGCGCGCGATCCGGTCGAACTCCTCGTTCGAGAGCCGCAGCCTCTCGCGCAGCCGCAGCGCATCCTCGCCGACCGAAACCGCCAGCGCCGCCAGCCGGAACGCGGGATAGACGCCCTCACCGCCGCCCTGCGCGATCCCGGCGAAGCGCGACAGATGCGGCACGCCCCCGATCACCGGAACGAGCAGCCCCACCCCGGCCATCGCCTGCAGGGTCGCCGCGGCGCCCGGGGCGACCAGGAGCTTCATCAGCTCCGCCCGCACCCGCTCGCGCGACAGGCCGGGAAGCCCGTCCCGGCCGGCGATGCAGGCGGCCAGCCCTTCGGCATCGGGCGCGCCCGCGCCGTAGCGGGCATGGAAGCGGAAGAAGCGCAGGATGCGCAGATAATCCTCGCGGATCCGGCTCGCCGCATCGCCGATGAAGCGCACGCGCCGCGCCGCGAGATCGGCGAGCCCGTCGCAATAGTCGTGGACGGCGCCCTCCGGGTCGAGCCCGAGCGCGTTGAACGTGAAGTCGCGCCGCCTCGCATCGGCGGCGAAGTCGCGGCCGAACACCACCCTGGCGCGGCGCCCGTCGGTCTCGACATCCTGCCTGAGCGTCGTCACCTCGAAGCTCGTCCCCCCGGCCACGAGCGTCACCGTGCCGTGGTCGATGCCGGTCGGAACCGCCTTGAAGCCCGCGGCCCGTCCGCGCCGGATCGTCTCCTGCGGCAGGGCGGTGGTGGCGAGGTCGATGTCGCTCGCCGCCTCGCCGAGCAGGAGGTTGCGGACGGCGCCGCCGACGACGCGCGTCGCCTCGCCCTCGCCGTTCAGCGCGGCGAGCAGCCGCGCCAGGGCCGGCTGGGCGAGAAAGGCCGCGATCCGCGCCCGGGCCGCTTCGCTCATCGGAAGCGACCGGGAACCAGCACGCCGTTCTCCATATGGGGCGGCTCGTAGGCGCCCCGATTGCGCTTGGTCATGAAGCCCTCGACGGCGAGGATGCCGATGACCAGCGCCAGCCCGGCCACGGCCAGCCGGAAGGCGTGGCGGCTCCAATGCTCGACATCGAAAGGATTGCGCCGCTTGATGACGAGATAGCCCGCGAACAGGCAGAAGGGCAGGACGAAGAGCAGGACCTCTTCGATGATCGCGCGCAACATGCCCTTGTCCGTTTCCCCAAGGCGCGCGCCGGGCGCCTGCATTGATCTTCAATCCGCCAGCCGCTCGTAGAGATTGCGGATCATGCCGGCCGTCGCGCCCCAGATATAGCGGCCCTCGAAGGGCATCGCATAGTAGGTGCGGAAATGCCCCTTCCATTCGCGCCCCTCGCGCCGGTGATTGGCCGGGTCGAGCAGGAAGGAGAGCGGGGTCTCGAAGGCCTCGTCGACCTCGTGATGGTTGAGATTGAGCGAGAAGGGCGGCTCGACCAGCGCCACCACCGGCACGATGCGGTAGCCGGTGCCGGTGAGATAGGCGTCGAGGAAGCCCAGGGTGCGGATGCGCTCGCGGGCGAGCCCGATCTCCTCCTCGGTCTCGCGCAGCGCCGTCACCACCGGCGAGCCGTCGACCGCGTCGACCCGCCCTCCCGGAAACGCGACCTGCGCCGAATGGTTGCGCAGGCTCGCCGCCCGCTGGGTGAGCAGGACGGTCGGCCCCTCCAGCCGCGGCACGATGCCGATCAGCACCGCAGCGGGAATGGCGCGCTTCTCGTCGGGAACCGGCACCGGCTGCGGCTGATTCTCATGGTCGCCGCGCGGCCGCGCGATCACGTCGCCGAGCTGCGGCGGCTCGGGGCGCAGCCTTTGCCGCGCCAGCGCCGCGAAGGCTTCGGCGCTGAGATGGAGGGCCTTGCCGGACGTCATGGATTCTCCAGGCCCTCGATCTCATCTGCCGGCAAGGCCGGATGGAACTGCCCCGCGGCCGCGATGCCGAACATCGCCCGGCCTCCGACCTCGCGCACCTCGCCCAGCGCCAGCAGGTCGTAGGTCAGGGCGCGCGTCAGCCGGGCCCAGAGCCCGCGCCGGACATGTACATAGGGTTTCAGCCCGTCCTTGGCAGCCCGCTCGAAGCGCAGGGCATGCTCCGGCCCGACGCAGAGCAGGTCGTCGACCTGCGTCCGGAAGGCGATGGTGCGGCCGTCGCCGACCCCGTCGACCTGCATCTCCACCGCCTGGAAGGGCGCGTCCTCGACCCGGATGCGGACCTTCTCCACCGGAGTCACGAGGAAATAGGCGTCGCCCTCGCGCTTCAGGACCGAGGAGAACAGCCTGACCAGCGCGGGCCGCCCGATCGGCGTGCCGAGATAGAACCAGGTCCCGTCGGCGGCGATGCGCATGTCGAGCTCGCCGCAGAAGGGCGGGTCCCAGCGCTCCACCGGCGGCAGGCCGCGCATCTTGCCAGGCCCGCCGCCGCCGAGCGCGGCCATCAGCCGTTCCATCGCATTGCCCGGCGCGGTCATCGCTGAATCGAATCCTTTCGGCTGCGGCATATCGGTTTCATCGCGTTTCTGCCTTGAACTCCACATAATCGTGAAGCCGAGTTTATGTGTACCACCGCAATCGGCGCTTGAGCCGGCCAGACCGCCCGGCCACATTCGGCGGTGGAACATGGCGGCCGGCTCGCGTTCTGCTATGCACCGGCGCGAGCCCGCGCGAAGCGAGGGCGCCGAAGCTGCCCTGGGCAAGGGTGAAGGAGATCGACATGGCCGCGCAAGCCCGCGCAAGTGAGAGCAACTCGCCGATCGACCTCGACGGCGGCGTCGTCGAGGCGGCCGAGGCGGCGCTCGGCGCCATCGGCGCGGCCCGCAGGGAGATCGGGCAGGTCATCTTCGGCCAGCAGAAGGTGGTCGACCTCTCGCTCATCACGCTTCTGGCCGGCGGCCACGGCCTGCTCGTCGGCGTGCCCGGCCTCGCCAAGACCAAGCTGGTCGAGGCGATGGGCACCGTGCTCGGCCTCGCGGCGCGGCGCGTCCAGTTCACGCCGGACCTGATGCCCTCCGACATCCTCGGCTCGGAGGTCCTCGACGAAACGAGCGACGGCAAGCGCCATTTCCGCTTCATCAAGGGCCCGGTCTTCGCCCAGCTCCTGATGGCGGACGAGATCAACCGCGCCAGCCCGCGCACCCAGTCGGCGCTGCTGCAGGCGATGCAGGAGCACCATGTCACCATCGCCGGCGAGCGCTACGACCTGCCCACCCCCTTCCATGTGCTGGCGACCCAGAACCCGATCGAGCAGGAAGGCACCTATCCGCTGCCGGAAGCCCAGCTCGACCGCTTCCTGCTCGAGATCGACATCGACTATCCCGACCGCGACGCCGAACGGCGCATCCTGCTGGAGACCACCGGCGCCGCCGAGCACAAGGTCGCGCAGGCGATGACGGCCGAGACGCTGATGTCGATCCAGCGCCTCGTGCGCCGTTTGCCGGTCGGAGATGCGGTGATCGACGCCATTCTCGACCTCGTCCGCTCCGCGCGCCCCAGCGAAGGCGATGCGGCGCTGACCGACAAGCTCGCCTGGGGCCCCGGCCCGCGCGCGAGCCAGGCGCTGACGCTCGCCGCCCGCGCCCGCGCGTTGGTCGAGGGGCGCCTCGCCCCCTCGGTCGACGACGTCGCCGCGCTCGCCGCCCCCGTCCTCAAGCACCGCATCGCGCTGACCTTCGCCGCCCGCGCCGACGGCGAGACCGTCGAGGGCGTGATCGGCCGGCTGGTCGAGCGGCTGGGATAAGCCGATGCTGCGCACGCGCGTCCTGAGCCAGACCGAGCGGCAGCCGGGGAGGACCGTCCTCGCCGCCTCGCTCGATCTCGCCGCGCGCCTGCCGCGCCTCATCCTCGAGGCCCGCCGCGTCTCGGCCAGCGTCCACGGCATCCATGGCCGCAGGCGGGCCGGGCCGGGCGAGACCTTCTGGCAGTACCGGCCGCTGGTCGCCGGCGAATCCGCCGCGCGCATCGATTGGCGCCGCTCGGCCCGCGACGGCCATCTCTTCGTGCGCGAACGGGAATGGGAGGCTTCCCACACCGTCTGGCTCTGGATCGACCGCTCCGCCTCGATGGGGTTCGCCTCCTCGCTGGCCCAGGCCTCCAAGATCGACCGCGCCTTGGTCGCCGGCTTCGCGCTGGCCGAAACGCTCGTCGAGGGCGGCGAGCGCGTCGGCCATCTCGGGCTGACCCGCCCCCTCGCCTCGCGCAACATCGTCGAATTGCTGGCGCAGGCCATCGTCGCCGACCGCAAGGGCGCCGAGGACGACCTGCCGCCGGCCGCGGCCCTGCCGCGCCTCGCCGATGCGATCATCGTCAGCGACGGGCTCTCGCCTTCCGACTCGCTGGCGAGGCGCATCGCCGCGATGTCGTCGAACGGCGCGCGCGGCCATGTCCTGCTCATCGCCGACCCGATCGAGGAGACCTTCCCCTTCACCGGCCAGGCCGAGCTGTTCGACCTCGAGGACGGGCTGACGCTGCGCGTCGGCGATGCCCTGTCCTGGGGCGAGGAATACCGCCAGCGCCTCGCCGCCCATCGCGAGGCGATCCGGGAAGCCTGCCGCAAGGCCGGCTGGACCCTGACCCTCCACCGCACCGACCGGCCGGCGAGCGAAGCCGTGCTGCGCGTCGCGAGCCTCGTCGCCGCGGCCCGAGGGGCGATGTGATGAAACCGACCGCAGCCATAACCGCCGTCATTCCCGGGCAGGCCGCAGGCCTGAGCCCGGAATCCATGAACACCGTCTTGCGTCGTAAAAGCTCGGCATCGTCGCGACCATGCGACGTCGCCGCAGTGTTCATGGATTCCGGGCTCATCGCTCCGCGATGCCCCGGAATGACGGCGGCAAGGGTGTTCTCATGCTGAGCGCCCTGCCCCTGACCTTCTCCGCCCCGCTGGCGCTGGCCGCGCTGGCTCTGCTGCCGGCGCTGTGGCTGCTGCTGCGGGTGACGCCGCCGCGCCCGCGCCGGATCGACTTCCCGCCGCTGAAGATCATGGCCGACCTGATCCCCAAGCGGGAGACGCCGGCCCACACCCCCTGGTGGCTGCTCGCCATCCGCATGGCCGTGGCGGCGCTCGCCATCCTCGCCGTGGCCGGCCCGGTCTGGAATCCGCCGCGCGACGCCGGGCCGACGCGCGGCCCGGTGCTGCTCCTCGTCGACAACGGCTTCGGCGCCGCCACCGACTGGGCGGACCGCATCTCCGTCGCCGAATCGCGCATCGCCGCCGCGACCCGCGAGGGCCGTACCGTCGCCGTGGTCGGGCTGGCCGAGAATCCGGCCGAGATCGCGCTGCTCGATCCGCGCACGGCGCTGGAGCGACTGCGGGCGCTGACGCTCGAGCCGCATGCACCGGACCGCTCCGCCCATCTGCCGCGCATCGACAGCTTCCTGCGCGCCTCGCCGCAGGCCGAGATCGTCTGGGTCTCGGACGGGCTCGCCATCGGTGACGAAAGCCCCTTCCTCTCCCGGCTGAAGCAGATCGCCGGCGAGCGGCGCCTCGCCATCCATGCCGGCCCGGCGACCCAGCTCGCTTTGGCCGCGCCCGAGAACCAGGCCGGCGCGCTCACCGTGAAGGTGCTGCGCCCGAACGCCGCCGCGCCGGCGACCGGCATGGTCCGCGCGCTCGACCTCAAGGGCCTGCCGCTCGGCGAGGCGCCCTTCGTCTTCGAGGGCTCGGCGCTGGAAGCCACCGCGCGCCTGACCTTGCCGATCGAGGTACGCAACGCCGCCTCCCGGCTGGAGATCGCAGGCACACGCAGCGCCGGCTCCGTCGCCCTGCTCGACGAAAGCGCCAAGCGGCGCCGCGTCGGCCTCGTCTCGGGCACCACCGCCGACACCGCCCAGCCGCTGCTCTCGCCGACCTATTATGTCTCGCGCGCGCTCCAGCCCTTCGCCGAGATCCGCGAGCCGCGCCAGGGCTCCGACGATCCGATCGGCGAATTGCTGGCGCAGAACCTCTCCGTGCTGATCCTGGCCGATATCGGCACGCTCGACCGTGAGACGGCGACGAAGATCGCCGATTTCGTCCAGCGCGGCGGCGTGCTGCTGCGCTTCGCCGGGCCGCGGCTGGCTGCCACCGCCGACGAGCTGACCCCGGTCAAGCTGCGCCGCGGCGGCCGCACGCTCGGCGGCGGCCTCTCCTGGGACACGCCGCGCAAGCTCGCCGCCTTCACCCGCGAGAGCCCCTTCTTCGGCCTGAGCATCGGAGACGACGTCCGCGTCAACCGCCAGATCCTGGCCGAGCCCGAGCCGAATCTCTCGCGCAAGACCTGGGCGGCGCTGGAGGACGGTACGCCGGTCGTCACCGGCGAGCGCCGCGGCGACGGGCTGATCGCCATGTTCCACGTCACCGCCGACACCACCTGGTCGAACCTGCCGCTCTCCGGCCTCTTCGTCGAGATGCTGCGCAAGGTCGTCAACCTCGCCGCCACCGGCACCGCCCCCGAGACGCAAGGCGACGAGGTCAGGGTCGAGACCCTGTCGCCGACCCGCGTGCTCGACGGGCTCGGCCAGTTCCGCAGCCCGCCGGCGACGAGCCAGCCCGTCCCCCGCAATTTCACCGGCCGCGCGACGCTGCTGCATCCGCCCGGCCTCTACGGCCCCACCGAAGGCTCCCTCGCCGTGAACGCGCTTAGCTCCGGCGACAGGATCGCCGCGCTCGACCTCGCCGGGCTTGGCGTCGCCGTTCTGCCGATCGACGAACCGATCGCGCGCGACATCCGCCCGCTCCTGCTCGTCCTCGCCTTGCTGCTGCTGGTCGCCGACACGCTGGCGACGCTCTGGCTCGGCGGCCGCCTGGGCCTGGGTCGGGCCCGCCGCGCCGCCGCGTCCGCCGCCATCCTGCTCACGCTTTCCCTCGCCGGCGGCCTCGCCCCCGACCGCGCCCAGGCCCAGCCCGCTCCGGCGCAGACGCCGCCGGCCACGCAGGCCGAGGCGCTCCCGCCCATCCCGCGCGAGCTCATCGCCAATGGCGCGATGACCCGGCTCGCCTATGTCGTCACCGGCGACAAGGCCGTCGACGACATGTCGAAGGCGGGGCTGACCGGCCTCAACAGCGTGCTCGGCGCCCGCACCGCGCTGGAGCCGGGCGACGCCATCGGCGTCAATGTCGAGCGCGACGAGCTCGCCTTCTTCCCGGTGCTGTACTGGCCGATCGTCGCCGGGCGCCCGATTCCCTCGGCCGAGACCCTGCGCAAGCTCGAAGCCTATATGAAGGGCGGCGGACTAGTGATCTTCGACACCCGCGACGCGATGAGCGCCCGGCCGGGCGGCGGCACCACGCCAGAGGGCGACCAGCTCAAGCGCATGCTGCAGACGCTCGACATTCCCGAGCTGGAGCCGCTGCCGGCCGACCACGTGCTGACCAAGACCTTCTACATCCTGGACGGGCTCGTCGGCCGCTACGATACCGGCACCACCTGGGTCGAGACCCTGCCCCCCGCCGACAATGAAGGCCGCCGCCCGGCGCGCGCGGGCGACAACGTCTCGCCCATCGTCATCACCTCGAACGACCTCGCCTCCGGCTGGGCGATCGACCGGCGCGGCGAGGGCCTGGTTCCGCTCTCCGGCTCCGATCCGCGCCAGCGCGAGCTCGCCCTGCGCGGCGGCATCAACCTCGTGATGTACGCGCTGACCGGCAACTACAAGGCCGACCAGGTCCATGTCCCGGCCCTGCTGGAAAGGCTGGGGCAGTAGCCATGTGGAGCCTCTCCTTCGCCCCGCTCGTCCCGCTGCCGCTGCTGATCGGCCTCGCCGTATTGGCGGCGCTCGCCGCGGGCGCGGCCATCGTCCTCTCCGGCCGCAGCGCCATCCTGCGGGCGCTGGCCCTCGCTGTCCTGACGGTCGCGCTCGCCGATCCCTCGCTGGTCTTCGAGGATCGCGAGCCGGTGAAGGATGTCGTCTCGGTCGTGGTCGACCGCTCGGCCTCGAACCGCCTCGCCGACCGCGGCGCCCAGACCGACGCCGCCCTGGCCGA
>Ga0180223_1001991_pt1 | contig 13537 bp, 14 predicted proteins | sample eDN5th30CKraftOP_FD_151337 | JGI IMG/M metagenome (GOLD analysis project Ga0180223, IMG submission 151337) | Enriched Organic Plus compost microbial communities from Emeryville, California, USA - eDNA 5th pass 30_C Kraft OP (version 2) (version 2) ...
GGATGGGTTGAGCCTGCGAAACCCATGCTGCCGTGGTGATGGGTATCGCTTCGCTCAACCCATCCTACGACGGCGTTTCTCCGCACTTCGAACGGACCTGGTCCACGATAGCCGGAACCACCGGCGCCATTCCAATGTAGGAGCGCGCCCTGCGCGCGATTTCGCGGGCAGGGCCCGCTCCTACAGGTTGCCGTGAGGCATGGCATTCTCCCCCGTAGGAGCGGATTCATCCGCGATTCCGCCGGCAGGGCGGACGGCGCCCAGGCCAACCTCGGCGCCCCCGGGGATCGCCATTAAGCGGCGGATAACGCGGAGCGTTATTCGCCCTACGCCAACACCCCGGCCAGGCGTCCCAGGGCTGCGCAATCCGCGGCGTGCCAGTCGCTCAGTTCCGGCCAGGGGTTTTCCGCCAGGTTGACCAGCGCCGTGTAGCTGCCCGCCGCGCGGCCGCACTCCAGGTCGAAGCGGTAGTCACCGACCATCAGCATGTCTTTGGGCTGCACGCCCCAGCGCTCGGCCAGGTGCAGCAGGCCGTCGGGGTTGGGCTTGGGCCGGGCTTCGCCGCGGCCGAGGATGTCGCCGGTGGCGAAGCAGTCGCCCAGGCCGATGGCCTGCAGGGTCACCAGCGCCAGCTCGTGGGCGTTGCGGGTGAGGATGCCGAGGCGGTAGCCGGCCTCGTGCAGCGCGCGCACCAGGTCCACCGCGCCGGGCGCGGCGGTGGAGGCCAGCGCCAGCTCGCGTTCGTGCTCCAGCAGCCAGGCGTGCTTGGCCGCCGCCTCGGCCGCGGGCAGCGCCGCCAGGTGGGTGAGGATGTCGTCCTCCTGGGGAATGCCCAGGGCCCGCTTGATCGCCGGGAAGTCGTGCACCGCCAGGGTCAGGGTGCCGTCCATGTCGAACACCCAGTGGCGGATCAGGCCCGGTTTCATGCCCAGTCCTCGCGGCGGCGGATCAGGCCTTCCTGGGTCGACGAGGCCACCAGTTGGCCGTCGCGGTTGAAGATGCTGCCGCGCACGAAGCCGCGGCCGTTGCCGGCCCAGGGGCTGTCGATGGCGTACAGCAGCCACTCGTCCGCGCGCAGGTCGCGGTGGAACCACACGGAGTGGTCGATGGTGGCCACCTGCATGTCCTTCTGCCACACCGAGCGGCCGTGGGGCAGCAGCGAAGTGGTGAGGAAGCCGAAGTCCGAGGCGTAGGCGAGGATGTACTTGTGCAGCGCCGGCACGTCCGGCAGCTTGCCGTCGGCGCGCAGCCAGAGGTACTTGATCGGCTCGCCGACCTGCGGGTCGTAGGGGTCGTTCTGGGTGACCGGGCGGATCTCGATGGGCTTGGGGTAGAGCAGCTTGTCGCGGATGCGCTCGGGGAACTGGGCGATGCTGCGCTGCTTGAGCTCAAGGTCCGTCGGCAGGTTCTCCGGGCCGGCCACATCGGGCATCGGGATCTGGTGCTGGAAGCCCTCCTCGTCGTACTGGAAGGAGGTGCTCAGGGCGAAGATCGGTTGGCCCTTCTGGATCGCGGTGACGCGGCGGGTGCTGAAGGTACCGCCGTCGCGCACGCGGTCGACCTGGTAGACCACCGGCATGCTGGCGTCGCCCGGGCGCAGGAAGTAGCCGTGCATCGAGTGCACGTGGCGCGCCGGCTCCACCGTCTGGCTGGCCGCCGACAGCGCCTGGCCGAGCACCTGGCCGCCGTACAGCTGGCGGAAGCCGAGGTCCTGGCTGATGCCCCGGAACAGGTTTTCCTCGATGGGTTCCAGGCTCAGCAAAGCCACCAGGTTGTCCAGGATCTGGGTCATGACGTTTCCTCGGAATCGGTACTGCGAATGGGATGCGGGCGGCGCGGCTGGGGGTAGGCGGGCGAACTGCTCAGACGAGTGTCCCACACCGCGCGGCCGATGGTGAAATGATAGAGGCTGACCGGGCGGTCCGGTCCCTCGCCGAGCAATTCGCGCAGCGCCTCGTCGAAGTAGCAGCCGATGCCGGTGCCCGAGAGCCCGGCGGCCTCGGCCTCCAGGTAGAGCAACTGGCCGATCTGCCCGGCCTCCCAGTACAGCCGCGGGTAGGTCCAGGGGCCTTCGGCCAGGGCGGCCTCCAGGTCGGCGAGCATGGCGAAGGCCACGCAGCCGTCGCTGGCGATGTCCTGGCCGCAGGAGAGGAAAGCCGAGAGCTGGCGGGCGTCGCCTTCCAGCAACAGGTACAGCGGCAGTTCGGCGTCCGCCCGGCGCCACTGGAAGTCTGCGCGCACACCACCCGGCGCGCGGCCGCTGCGGCCCAGCCAGTAGAGCCCCGGGGCAAGGCCCTGGACGCGGTGGACGAACAGCAGCAGATCGATGCGCGGCGGCTCGCCCGAGCAGGCGAAGGGCACCGGCGAATTTTCCGGCAACAGGCGGCGCAGCCAGGCCAGCAGCAGCTCGGCACGGATGCCGCTGCGGCCGTCCAGGCTCTGCGCGCTACGCCGCCGGTGCAGGATCGGTCGCAATGGCAGGCCGGGGTTGTCCACAGTCGTTTCAGCACGCGGCAGGCGCCAATCGGCAGGAGCCAGCTCCGGCGCGCGGCATAATTCGTGGACGCGCTCCAGCTCCGGCCAGTGCCGATAGCTGCGCGAGAGGCGATTCGGAGCGCCTTGCAGTTCCAGCGCCGCCAGCCCTCGCAGCAGCGCTTCGGGCACGCGGGGCTCGCGGTCCCGGGGCGGACCTATCCACAGCAAGGCGTCCACCGCTTCGCGCTCGTGGAAGCCCTCGCGGTCGAAGCCGAACGCGGCATCCAGGCGGCGCTCGTCCACCGTGCGCAGCAGCCGCACTTCCCAGCCCTGGATGGCCGCGGCAATGGCCAGGGCCGCCAGCGCATGGCCGAAGTCGTGCTGGCAGTAGCGGTAGGCGCGCTCGCCGTACTTCCAGGCCTCGCGCCAGGGGATGCTGGCCAGCGCCAGCAGCAGGCCGGTGCCGGGCAACTGCTGCGCCACGGCGGCCGGCAGCTCGGCGCGCACTTCCAGCAGGTGTTCGTCGGCGGTGTAGTGCGCCAGCACGGCGGACTTGTCCACAGCCCCGGCCGGCAACAGCAGGTAGGCCTCGGTGGGATGCAGGTTGCCGCTGGAGGGGTTGACGCGCAGCGCCCAGCGGCTGCCGCCGGCCTCCTTCCAGGCAGAAATCGCCAGGCTGTCGTAGAGCAGTTGCGAGACGCTTTCCAGGCCCGGCGGCGCGGGCTCGCCGAGGGGGCCGGCGAACACGTCGTCGTAGCCCGGCGATTCCTCCTGCGGGCGGTGCAGCAATTCGATCGGCCGCGCCCCGGCGTAGCGGCGGAAGGGCGCCGGCTGGGTCGCCCAGTCCAGCTGGCCGGGCCCCGGGGCGAAGCGCTGCGGCTCGTGGCAGCTCAGCGCGTGGTAGGCGCGCACGGCCTCGGCAGCGTTCATGTCTGCGCCTCCAGCCATTGTTCGCGGCTGATGCGGAACAGCACATGCGGACGCAGCGCGTGGCCCTGGGGCAGGCGCGGGTGCTCGAAGTCGGCGGCCGCATCGCGCTGCATGCCCAAGCGCCGCATCAGGCCCTGGGACGGCAGGTTGGCCGGCACGGTGAAGGCCACCACCTCGGTCAGGCGCAGCTGTGCGAAGGCGTATTCCAGCACCGCCCGCGCCGCCTCCAGCGCATAGCCCTGGCGCCAGAAGGTCCGGTTCAGGCGCCAGCCGATCTCCACCGCCGGGGTGAAGGCGGCCTCGAAGCCCACGTGCTGCACGCCCAGCACGCCGAGGAAGGCGCCGTCGTCGCGACGCTCGACTATCCACTGGCCGAAGCCGTGCTCGGCGAAGTGCGCATGGATGCGCGCGGCCAGGGCGTCACTGTCCTCGCGGCCCATGCAGGCGGGGAAGTGGCGCATCACTTCGGGGTCGGCGTTGAGGGCGGCGAAGGCCTCCAGGTCGCCGTCGCGCCAGGGGCGCAGCAGCAGGCGCGGAGTGCTCAGGCTGGGCAGGTGCATGGTTCGCCTCGGCAAGGTTCGTCAGTTGCCTATTGTGCCCCATGCGCGGCCCTGGCGCCCGGCCACGGGGCCGGCTTACCCTTGCCGCTGAACAGCCCGAGCCCGCCCCATGCCGTTGCCCCTGGTCTACCACGACGACTACAGCCCGCCCTTCCCCGCCGGCCACCGCTTCCCCATGGAGAAGTTCCGCCTGCTCAAGGAACACCTGGTGGACAGCGGCCTGACCAGCGACGCGGCGTTGCTGCGCCCCGAGCCCTGCCCGGCGGACATCCTCGCCCTGGCCCATGACCGCGGCTACATCGAGCGCTATTGCAGCGGCGACATGAGCCGCGAGGAACTGCGCCGCCTCGGCCTGCCCTGGAGCGAGGCCCTGGCCCGGCGCACGGTGCGGGCGGTGGGCGGCTCGCTGCTGGGCGCCGACCTGGCGCTAAGGCACGGGCTGGCCTGCCACCTCGCCGGCGGCACCCACCATGCGCACCACGACCACGCCTCGGGCTTCTGCATCTTCAACGACCTGGCGGTGATCGCCCTGCACCTGCTGGCAAGCGGCCGCGCCGGGTGCGTGCTGATCTTCGACTGCGACGTGCACCAGGGCGACGGCACCGCACGCATCCTGGAACAGGTGCCGGACGCCATCACCGTCTCGCTGCACTGCGAGAAGAATTTCCCCGCGCGCAAGGCGCACAGCGACTGGGACATCCCCCTGCCGCTGCACATGGGCGACGCCGACTACCTGCGGGTGGTGGACGAGGCGCTGGACTACCTGCTGCCGCTGTACCAGCCGGACCTGGTGCTCTACGACGCCGGGGTCGACGTGCACAAGGACGACGCCCTGGGCTACCTGAACCTCACCGACGCCGGCCTGGCGGCGCGCGACGAGCGGGTGATCGAACGCTGCCTGGCCCGCGACATCCCGGTGCTGGGGGTGATCGGCGGCGGCTACGACAAGGACCGCGCGGCCCTGGCGCGGCGCCACGGCATTCTCCACCACAGCGCGCAGCGGGTCTGGCAGCGGCTGGGCCTGGGCTGAGTTGTCCACGGCAACTGTGGAGCAACCTGTGGAAAAGCTGCGGGGAGTCTGCCCTGGCCCACGCCGGGCCTGGGCCGCAGCCGGATGTACGAAAGATGAGCAGACAGCCTTCGGAGGAAAAGGTGCGACTTTTCCACGGATGCTGTGAAACCTCCTGTGGAAAAACTGCGGGGCATTCGCTGCAGCCCAGTATTCACGGGCCCTCCACCCCAACGAACAAAATATGACCAGCACGCTTTTCGTAGGAGCGAGCTTGCTCGCGAACGGTGCCGCGGCGGGGTTGGGGTTCGCGAGCAAGCTCGCTCCTACAGTCGGCCGGGCACGCTGGTTTGTCCCCGAAAGCTGTGGAGCCGCCTGTGGATATCCTGGGTACAAACCTGTGATTTGCCCATGCGCCGGGGCCCGCGCACGGCCGCCGGCGAATTGACCAGCCCCGGCCGCCAGCGGCTAGGCTAGAATGCGCGCCCTTTCCACCGACCACGCCCAGCCCATGACCGAGCACAGCTCCCTGCCCTCCCCCAGCGCCATCGTCATCGGTGGCGGCCCCGCCGGCCTGATGGCCGCCGAAGTGCTGGCCGGCGCCGGCGTGCGCGTGGCGCTATACGACGCCATGCCCTCGGTGGGGCGCAAGTTCCTGCTGGCCGGCGTCGGTGGCATGAACATCACCCACTCCGAGGCAGCGGAAGCCTTCGTCGGCCGCTACGGCGAGCGCCGCGCGGAGATCGGCGAACTGCTCGCCGGCTTCGATAGCCAGGCCCTGCGCGAGTGGATTCACGGCCTGGGGATAAGCACCTTCGTCGGCACGTCCGGCCGCGTCTTCCCCACCGACATGAAGGCCGCGCCCTTGCTGCGCGCCTGGCTCAAGCGCCTGCGCGACAGCGGCGTGGTTATCCACACCCGCAGCCGCTGGCAGGGCTGGGACGAACAGGGCCGCCTGCTGATCGACGGCCCCGAAGGGCGCCAGGCCCTGCAGGCCGACGTGACCGTGCTGGCCCTGGGCGGCGGCAGCTGGCAACGCCTGGGCTCCGACGGCGCCTGGGTACCGACGCTGCAGGCGCGCGGCGTGGCGGTCGCCCCCCTGCGGCCGTCGAACTGCGGCTTCGAGGTGGCGGGCTGGAGCGAGTTCTTCCGCGACAAGTTCGCCGGCGCGCCGGTCAAGCCGGTGGCCCTGAGCCTGGAAGGCGAGGCGCCGCGCCAGGGCGAATTCGTGGTCACCGCCGGCGGCATCGAGGGCAGCCTGGTCTATGCGCTGTCCGCCGGCATCCGCGAACGCATCGCCCGCGATGGCACGGCCAGCGTGCTACTCGACCTGCTGCCCAACCGCAGCATCGAGCAGGTGGAGAAAGCCCTGGCCCAGCCGCGCGGCGCCAAGTCCATGGCCAACCACCTGCGCGGCCGCCTGGGCCTGGACGGCGTGCGCGCCGGCCTGCTGCGCGAGTTGTCCACAGCCGCCGACTACGCCGAGCCGCGGCGCCTGGCCGCGCTGATCAAGGCCCTGCCGCTGACGGTGGTGCGCCCGCGCCCGCTGGACGAAGCCATCAGCAGCGCCGGCGGCGTCACCTTCGAGGCTGTGGATAAGCAACTGATGCTGGACGCCCTGCCCGGTGTGTTCTGCGCCGGCGAGATGCTCGACTGGGAAGCGCCAACTGGCGGCTACCTGCTCACCGCCTGCTTCGCCAGCGGCCGCGCCGCCGGCCTGGGCGCCTTGCGCTGGCTGAAACTGGAACCATAGTGCTAGATTGCGGATTCCCCCCAGCAGAGTCCGCGCCATGTCCCTGAGCTTCCGCCCGGCCCGCCCCGAGGACGTCGACGCCGCCGTCCCGCTGATCTACAGCTCCGGCCCCGATGCCTTCGACTATGCCTTCGCCCGCCCGGGGCGCAACAGCGCCCAGGACTTCCTGCGCCACGCCTTCGTCCAGGGCGGCGGCCAGTTCGGCTGGCGCCAGCACACGGTGGGCGAACGGGATGGGCAGGTGGTGGCGGTGGGCACCGTGTTCGGCGGCGAGGCCAACCTCGGCTACCTGCTCGCCGCCAGCCGGCAGATATTCGGCTTCTTCGGCCTGGGCGCAGCAATGGTGATCCGCCATGGCCTGCAGTTGGAGCGGATCATCTGCCCGCCGCCGAAGCGGACGCTGTACCTCGCCCATCTCGGCGTGGCGCCGGAGCTGCGCGGCGAAGGCCTGGGCAGCCGGTTGATCGACCACTTCCTCGACCGCGGCCGCCGCGCCGGCCTGCCCATGGCCGCCCTCGACGTGTCGATGGCCAACCCGCGCGCCCAGGCGCTGTACGAGCGCCTGGGCTTCACGGTGCAGGCCGAGCGCCACTCCAACCTGCCGGGCGTGGCCAGCCACCGCTACATGCAGCGAGCCCTCTGAGCCTGCGCTAGACTGCGCGCCAGCCGCCCGGCAGAGGCGGCGTCCCACCGTGCAGGCCAGTGCCACGACAAGGAAGCGCCATGAGCAAGCTGAACAGCGTCGAACTGAAAGTCTTCGTCCCGGCCCGCGACTACGCCCAGTCCCAGGCCTTCTACCGCGACCTGGGCTTCGCCAATCCGTGGAGCTCGGAGGAGCTGAGCTACTTCCACCACGGCGACCACTGCGCCTTCCTGCTGCAGAACTACTACGTGAAGGAATTCGCCGAGAACCTGATGCTGCACCTTCTGGTGGAAGACGCCGACGCCTGGTGGCAGCGCCTGCGCGAGATCGATATCGCCGGGCGCCATGGGGTGCAGTTGGGGGAGCCGGAGGATCGGGCTTGGCGGATGCGGGATTTCACGCTGCATGATCCGAGCGGGGTGCTGTGGCGTATCGGCCACAACCTCGATTGAGCGGGGGCACGGCCTTTCGTACCCCCTCGCGCCCTCAGCGGCCCTTGGGCTTGCCCTTGCCGCCCGGCGCCTTGGCGAAGCCCGGCGCCTTGCGCACCGCCTTCACCTGCGGCTTGTCGGCCAGCAGCTCGCCCAGGTGGATATTGCCCGGCTTGGCCGGCACCTTGGGCTGCTTGGGTTTCTTCGGCTTCTTCAGCACCTGGCCGCCCAGGGTCGTCTGCGGCACCCTGTGCTCGGCCTCGAAGCCGTCTTCTTCGGAGCGCGGCAGCAGTTGCCCGATCAGCGTCTCGATGGCCGCCAACTGCTGCACCTCGTCGGCGCACACCAGCGATAGCGCCTGACCGCTGGCGCCCGCGCGGCCGGTGCGGCCGATGCGGTGCACGTAGTCCTCGGCGACGATGGGCAGGTCGAAGTTGACCACCAGCGGCATCTGCTCGATGTCCAGGCCGCGGGCGGCGACGTCGGTGGCCACCAGGAAGTCCACCTCGCCGTCCTTGAACCGCTGCAGGGCACGCAGGCGCGCCGGCTGCGGCTTGTCGCCGTGAATGGAGTCGGCGGCGATGCCTTCGGCCTGGAGCACGCCGACCAGCTCGTCGACGCCCTTGCGCGTCTTGGCGAACACCAGGGCCTGGCGCCAGCGGCGGGCCTGCAGCAAGTGCAGGAACAACTCGGCCTTGCGCTTCTTGTCCACGGTGATCAGTTGCTGCTTCACCGTCTTCGCCGCGGTATTGCGCGGCGCCACCTCGATGGACAGCGGGTCGCGCAGCAGGCCGCCGGCCATCTGGCGGATCGCCTCGGAGAAGGTGGCGGAGAACAGCAACGTCTGGCGCCGCTTCGGCAACGCGGCGAACACTTCTTCCAGCTCGCGGGCGAAGCCCAGGTCGAGCATGCGGTCGGCCTCGTCCAGCACCAGCACCTGCAACTGGGTGAATTTCAGGGCGTTCTGCCGGTACAGGTCGAGCAGCCGCCCGGGGGTGGCCACCAGCACGTCGACGCCCTTGCGCAGCTTCATCATCTGCGGGTTGATGCTCACCCCGCCATAGGCCACCGCCGTGCGCAGCGGCACGTGCTGGCCATAGGCGCGGAAGCTGTCGTGCACCTGCTCGGCCAGCTCGCGGGTGGGCACCAGCACCAGGGCGCGCACCGAGTTGGCGGCCACCTGCGAGCCCTCCTGCAGCAACTTCTGCAGCAGGGGCAGGGCGAAACCGGCGGTCTTGCCGGTGCCGGTCTGCGCCGCGGCCAGCAGGTCGCGGCCCTTGAGCACGGCGGGGATGGCCTGGGCCTGCACGGGCGTCGGGTTCTGGTAGCCGAGGCCGTCGAGGGCGCGCAGCAGGGGTTCGATCAGGCCGAGGGCGGCGAAGGTCATGGAGCACTCACGCAACGGAAGGGGGAATGGGCGGCATTGTAGCCGCTAGTGGCGCAGCAGCAGCTCGCCCTCGATGGGCACGTAGCGCGTCGCCGAGCGAATCAGCGCCTGCGCCGTCAGGCCCGGCACGCCATAGGCGGCGGCCGTCTTGCCCTGGGCGCGGACGCGTTGCAGCAGCAGGTCGAAGTCGCCGTCGCCGGAGCACAGCACTATCTCGTCCACCCGCGCCACGGCGTCGAGCACGTCGATGGTGATGCCCACGTCCCAGTCGCCCTTGGCCGAGCCGTCGCTGCGCTGGATGTAGGGTTTGAGCTTCACCTCGAAGCCGAGGTTGCGGAGGATCTGCTGGAACTGCTGCTGGCGCGGGTCGCCACGGTCGATGGCGTAGGCATAGGCTTCGACTATGCGGCCTTCGCGGCTCAACTCGCTCCACAGGGCAGCGTAGTTGAAATGGCAGCCGTAGGCCTGGCGAACCGTGTAGTAGAGGTTCTGCACATCGGCGAACAGGGCGAGGGTTTTCAACGGCGGCTCCGGATCAGGCGGTGGGCACGCATTATCGCAGCCCACCGCCGCGCCGCCAGCCCCGCGTCGTCGGCGCGGGGCCATCGATCAGCTGAACATGTCGCCGTCGTCGTCGAAGAAGCTGGAGTCGTCGGCGAAGCCGCCATCGTCGTAGCCGGTGTCGGTGAAGCCGTTGTCGGCGTAGCGATCACCGTCGAGGGAGGACTGGCTGGAGTCGTCCAGCCCGGAGGATTGCGGGTCGAAATGCTCGGCCGGGACCTCTTCCTGGATCACCTCGACGATTTCCTGCGGCTGCGAGTGGTGGAACATGTTGGTCAGCAGGTCCGCCACCATCATGCCGCCGGCCACGCCCGCGGCGGTCTGCAAGGCGCCACGCAGGAAGCCGCCGCCCTGGGCTGGCGCGGCCTGGGGCGCCGCGGCGGGGCGGAAGTCGTTGGGGTTGCTGGCGTAGCTGGCATTGGCGCCGGGCTGGGAGAAGCGCGTCTGGCCCCAGCCGTCCGGGCGCTGTTGCGCTTGCTGCGGTTGCGCCGCTTCGCGCTGGCCGCCGCCGAACAGGCCGGCGAGGAAGCCGCCGCTGCTGGGGCGGTTCTGCTGCAGGCTGGCGACCTGGGCTTCGAGTTCCTTGACGCGCTGGTCCAGGCGCTTGATCGCCGCCTCCTGGATCAGCATCGCCTGCGCCATGTAGTAGGGCGCGGCCGGCTGGCGCACGAGGTGCTGGTTGATCTGCGCCTCGGCCTGGGCGTCGCGCGGCGCGGTTTGCCGCTCGGCTTCCTGCAGGCGAGTGAACAGGCCATCGATCAGGGTTTGCTCTTCGGAATTCATCTGGGGCCTCGAGTGAGCACCGGGGGAGGGAACGCATCACTAGATTGGATCGGCCGGCGAAAAAACAAGTTCCGGTCGATGAAAACTTCTTCATCCACGCTGGCGGGGACTCTGGTCTGCGCCGCCGGGCATGGGTTAGAGTCGATTGCCAACTGGTCCCCTAGACGAGCCGATGAATCCCATCTCCATCCTGCGCGATACCTGGTACTTCTTCAGCCGCCACATCGGCACGCTGCTGCCGCTCTGCCTGCCCTGGATCGTCCTGGAGACGCTCATCCAGCAACAGCTGAGCATGGCCGCCAATTCCCAGCAGTTCGCGCCCTGGGGCATGGCCGCCGGGTTGATCTTCTACCCCATCTACACCGCCAGTCTGCTGCTGTACCTGGTCGACTTCGGCGAGGGCCGCCAGCGCGGCGTCGGCGAGCTGTGGCGCGCGGCGCTGCGCCTGTGGCCGGCCTTCGCCCTGCTCTCGGCGCTGAGTTCGCTGCTGATCGTCATCGGCCTGTCGCTGATGGTGCTGCCGGGCATCTACGTGATGATCAAGCTGGCCTTCGCCGAGGTGCTGCTGGTCAAGCGTGGCCTGCGCCCGATCGATGCCATGCGCGAGAGCTTCCGCCTCACCGGCGGGCACTTCTTCCTGCTGCTCACCACCGTGCTGGTGATCCTCGCCCCCACCTGGGCCCTGCAGGGCTGGATCGAGCAGCTGAGCGAGAACGCCCTCGGCTACAGCCTGGCGCTCAGCGCCCTCAGCGGCTTCTTCCAGTTGCTGCTGACCGTCGCCGCCTACCGCATCTACATCCTCGGCCCGGAGCGCGAGGAAGCCTGAGGTCTGCTCCGCGCAGCGCAGGAGCGCTCAGCGCCGGCTCGGCTTCAGCCCGGACATGCGCGGCACCAGCAGGCGCTCGAACAGCCAGGGGCAGTAACGGGCCAGGATGCGCGCGCGCCAGTTGACGTTGGACAGCACCAGCAGGCGCTTGCGCTGCAGGGCGCCCTGGTAGATCGCCTCGGCCACGTCGCGCGGGGAAGCCACTTCGCTGCCCAGCACCACGGCCGGCTGGCGGATCACCGAGCCGTCGCCGAGCAGGGCGTTCTTGCGCAGGTCGGTGGCGGTGAAGCCGGGGCAGGCGAGGGTCACCGAAACGCCGGTGCCCTCCAGTTCCATGCGCAGGGTGTCGAACAGGCCATGCAAGGCATGCTTGCTGGCGTTGTAGGCGCTGCGATAGAGCAAGGGGGCGAAGCCGGTCAGCGAACTGAGCACGACTATCTGCCCCTGGCGGGCGATCAGGCTGGGCAAGGCCGCCCGGGTGCAATGCAGGGCGCCGTAGAAGTTCACCGCCATCACCCGCTGGAACACCTTCAGGTCGGTCTCGGCGAACAGGCTGCGGTGGGTGATGCCGGCGTTGTTGATGAGCACGTCGATGCCGCCGAAGCGTTCGATGGCGACGGCCACGGCCTGCTCCACCGCGGCGGGTTCGGTGATGTCGCAGCGCAGCCCCAGGGCCTCGACGTTGAGGTGCTGCTGCAGGTGCTGCACCAGGCTGTCGAGCGCGGCCTGGTCCAGGTCGAGGATAACCGGCCTGGCGCCCGCCTGGGCGAAGCGCAAGACCAGCGCACGGCCGATGCCCGAGCAGCCGCCGGTCACCAGGACCGTCTTGTGCAGGTAGACCTTGCTGGAGAAGACCTTGCGTGGCATGTGCGGAGCCCTCGGCCAGGCCCGGGTGCGGCCGGCTGCCCCTCAAGCATAGTCCCGTGGCGGTCACGCTCCGGCCGCCCCTTGTGCCGCTGGTCGCAGCCCTTGAATGTCGCCGCCGCTTTGCCGGCCGCGGACTGGACAAGCCCCGGTTGGCGACTCATGCTCAATGCAGACACCAACACAAGAACGATAAAGGTGCGGCGCAGCAATGCTCAAGAAACTCCTGTTCCCATTGGCCTCGTCGCTGCTTCCGGCGTCGCTGGCCCACGCCCTGCCAGGCCCGGCCGGTGGCCCCCAGTCGCTGGCGGTCGGCTATTACGAGTTCCCGCCGTACATCTATACCGACGATGACGGCAGCACCCAGGGCGAAGGTGCCGAACTGATCCGCAAGCTGCTGCGCCAGGCCGGCTACCGCGCCGAACTCCGGGCCCTGCCCAGTGCCCGCCTCTACCAGGGCCTGCGCGACGGCAGCGTGCAACTGTGGGCCGGGGCCCCCGGCAAGCCCGAGCTGGCCGAAAGCACCCTGGAGTGCGAGCACGTGCTTGGCCAGGTCACCCTCAACCTCTATCGCCTGGCGTCCCATCCCGCCCCGCGCCTGCCCCAGGGCCTGGCCGGCAGCCGGGTGATCCTGATCAGCGGCTACAGCTACTGGCGGCCCGCCACGCAGTTGCTGGACGACCCGCGGCTCAACCTGGAGGTCCACCGCACCAGCACCCACAGCGCGGCGCTGCAGATGCTTCTGCGCGAACGAGGCGACTACCTGCTGGACTACCAGGCCCCGGTGGAGGAAGCCCGCAACGCCGCCGGCCTGCCGCCGCTGGCCTACGACACCCTCTACCGTCTGCCACTCAAGCTCATCGTCTCCCGTCGCACGCCCGATGCCGAACAACTCCGCCAGCGCCTGGACCAGGCGTTCGAGCAGTTGAGTGCGAAGGGGGAGAAGGTGGAGCTGAACTGAGGCCACCAGCCTGCCGGCCGGATCGCGGATGAATCCGCTCCTACGGGGTGCAGCCCCGTAGGATGGCGTTGAGCGAAGCGATACCCATCAGCGCCGTGGCCTTCACGGGCCCTGCCCGCGATTCGCGCGCAGGGCGCGCTCCTACAAGGGGAATGCAATGGCGTGGATGGGATCACCCCGGCTTTCCGCGCCCCAAAAGCAAAACCCCCGACCAGCCAGGCTGATCAGGGGTTTTGGGATAGGTGCTTGACGATGACCTACTCTCACATGGGGAAACCCCACACTACCATCGGCGATGCGTCGTTTCACTGCTGAGTTCGGGATGGGATCAGGTGGTTCCAACGCTCTATGGTC
>Ga0180223_1001992_pt1 | contig 13532 bp, 11 predicted proteins | sample eDN5th30CKraftOP_FD_151337 | JGI IMG/M metagenome (GOLD analysis project Ga0180223, IMG submission 151337) | Enriched Organic Plus compost microbial communities from Emeryville, California, USA - eDNA 5th pass 30_C Kraft OP (version 2) (version 2) ...
CCTCGCCGTGCCAGAGGCGGTGAAGGAGGGACATGAGGAGCCATGACGGTGGACAATTCAAAGACGCCGCGAATTGCGCCGCAGCAGTTTTGCCCTGCGGACACACCGCCCCCCAAAAACACTCGCACGGTCGCACGGCCGCAGCATTTCATGTCCCCTCTAAAACACCTCACTCGCTATTATTTTAAACCAACCCAATTCCAAATTCTGGCAGCCATGAATGCCCACTTCAAAAATACTTTAATCTTGGCCCACGCATACTCCGCTGTACTAACAAACAATCCTCCAAGACGGGCTAAAGACGTCTTCCAACTTAATCCGAAATCAGCCCAAGTCGCCAGATTATCAAATTCTGGATTATCAATTTGCCCAGCCCTAAGATCGTCAAGAAAATCAGAAAAAACTTGTCCGTAACGCAATGAAGAAATATCAACTTCCTCTGAAATCAGCTTACGACGAACTAATCTTAGGCCAAGCAATGCACTTTGAGCTGGACACAAACTCGGTATCAAAACAGACATAAGATACCCTGCTGCGAATGCATCCCCTGCCCCAGTCGGATTCCGAATCTTGCTCGACGCAAGCGCATCGTTCGGATAACGGCGAGAAATTAACTTCCCGCCAATTTCAGAAAACGTCAAAATCTGATTAAACTCTTTTAGAACTATGACTATTCCTCTCGTCCGAACACGCATTAGCAAGCGGCGAACAGACTCTTCTCTCACTTCTAGCGAATCCGCCAAATGAAAGAATTCCGCATTGTTCAGAAACAAGAAGTCTGCAGTTCCCGCCAGTTCATAAACGAGGTGACGCTTCTGAGATGTCCAAAAATGGCCCGGATCAAAGCTAATCCGCAACGATGGATTGCGGCGTCTAGCCTCAGTCAAAATCGATAGCAAAACCTTCGGCGAGCACTCATCAAAAAGAGAGGTGATATGCACTATTTTGGCCGTGAACAACTCGGCGAGAATGGATTCCCTTTGATCCTCTAAATGCGAGGCCATTTCAACGTTTGCGCCCGGATAGGTCTCAAGGCCCCTCTTGTCTCCTCGCACGATTGAAAAACAAACCCCCACCTCCGCCTCTGAGTTTCGTAGCAGCGCCCTTGGCAGGCCAAGACGGTCGATTTCTCCAGATAAGTCCAATGAAAATTTACTCGCTGTGCCGGCCACTCCGACAAAACCAACTGAAAATTCCGGTGCCGCATAATGCAATGCGCGAACTACATTGAATGCGGAGCCGCCGAATGTTGCGGAATAATTGTTTCCTCCGAATTCGCGTAGAAGGCCGTCAATTCGATCGCTGGAAACCTGCCGCTCCTGCTCTAATTCAAATCCAGTCGGGAGAATGGAATCAGTTCCAGACCTCGCTATGCAGTCCACATTTAAAGCGCCAATTGCAACGATATCGGCCATAATAATCCTCACACTGAAACATTATCATGCTCGCGCTTCGGCATCTCGGCCGTCTAGTTCTTCAGCATCGTCAGCGCCCACGCGATGCGGCAGCACGTCGAGTGCCGCATGATCGCGGTATGATCACGTCGTCGATAGTGCCACGCACTGCGGCGAAGGACGCGCGCACAAGCTCCTACTTCTTGAACAGGGCAACTACACTCTTGCGGGTGTAGAACCACTGCAAACCCACATCAAACAAAGGCGACACGATCAGACCAACGAGTAAAAAAATTGGGTAGAACCAGCGCTCCCGACCCGTCACAGGCGCAAAAAGCGGAATGAAGCTGACTGCCGACGATGCAATTGCGATCACTACCTTTGCATATGCCTTATCTGCGCCTTTTGTATTTTTGTCGTCATTTACAAACCATCCAATCAATAAGCCAACGAACAGTCCGAACGAACTGAAACCTGCTATGGCCAGAGGGTCCATTGAGGCTTCTCCATATCCTTCGCCGCAGGATAATTTATTGCTTTGTCGCCTTGCCCGCGCGAGGCGACAATCGATCAATTTCAACCATTAATTATAAAGATGTGCATGGCCGGGACAAGCCCGGCCATGACGGACTAATTAAACGCCCCCTCACCCGCTCGCTTCGCTCGCGACCTCTCCCCGCAAGCGGGGAGAGGTCAAGGAAGATCTACACCGGCAGATTATCGTGCTTCCGCTTCGGCATCTCCGCCGTCTTGTTCTTCAGCATCGCCAGCGCGCGGGCGATGCGGCGGCGGGTCGAGTGCGGCATGATCACGTCGTCGATATAGCCACGCTCGGCGGCGACGAAGGGTGACAGGAAGCGGTCTTCGTATTGCTTGGTCTGCGCCGCGATCTGCTCCGGCGTGCCGCCGCGGAAGATGATCTCGACCGCGCCCTTGGCGCCCATCACCGCGATCTGCGCCGTCGGCCAGGCGTAATTGAGATCGCCGCCGACATGCTTGCTCGCCATCACGTCATAGGCGCCGCCGAAGGCCTTGCGCGTGATGACGGTGACGAGCGGCACGGTGCACTGGCTGTAGGCGAACAACAGCTTGGCGCCGTGCTTGATCAGGCCGCCATATTCCTGGTCGGTGCCCGGCAGGAAGCCCGGCACGTCGACGAAGGTGACGATCGGAATGTTGAAGGCATCGCAGAAGCGCACGAAGCGCGCCGCCTTGCGCGAGGCGTCGCTGTCGAGCACGCCGGCCAGCACCATCGGCTGGTTGGCGACGAAGCCCACCGTCGAGCCGGCGACGCGGCCGAAGCCGATGACGATGTTCTTGGCGTACGCCGCCGACAGTTCGAAGAAGTCGCCCTCGTCGACAACCTTCGTAATGAGCTCCTTGATGTCATAGGGCTTGTTCGGATTGTCGGGGATGAGCGTGTCGAGCGATTCATCGATGGCGTCGATGTCGTCGAAAGTCGGCCAGGACGGCGGGCCGGCCTCGAAATTCGACGGCAGGAAGTCCATCAGCCGGCGCATCTGCAACAGGCAATCGACATCGTTCTCGAACGAGCCGTCGGCGACGCCGGACTTGGCGGTATGCACCGAGGCGCCGCCGAGCTCTTCGGCGGTGACGACCTCGTTGGTCACGGTCTTCACGACGTCAGGGCCGGTGACGAACATGTAGGAGGTGTCGCGCACCATGAAGATGAAGTCGGTCATGGCCGGCGAATAGACGTCGCCGCCGGCGCAGGGGCCCATGATGACGCTGATCTGCGGGATGACGCCTGAGGCCATCACGTTGCGGCGGAACACTTCGCCGTAGCCGCCGAGCGCGGCGACGCCTTCCTGGATGCGGGCGCCGCCGGCGTCGAACAGGCCGATGATCGGCGCGCGCGCCTTCATCGCCATGTCCTGCACCTTGATGATCTTCTGCGCGTGGGTCTCGGACAGCGAGCCGCCGAACACGGTGAAGTCCTTGGAGAACAGGTAGACGATGCGGCCGTTGATGGTGCCCCAGCCGGTGACGACGCCGTCGCCGGGGATTTTCGTTTTTTCCATGCCGAAGTCGTTCGAGCGGTGCTCGACGAACATGTCCAGCTCCTCGAACGAGCCCTTGTCGAGCAGGAGCTCGATGCGCTCGCGGGCGGTCAGCTTGCCGCGCTTGTGCTGCGCCTCGATGCGCTTCTCGCCGCCGCCCAGGCGGGCTTCCGCGCGCCGCTCTTCCAGTCTGTCGAGGATGTCCTTCATGGTCGCTTCCGGCCCCTGCCCTTGTCTCGTCTCGGCCGCAGAATGTCACAGCCTTGGGTGCGCTGCAAAAGGACGTTGTCGTCACCGGGCATAGCCCGCGAAGACGGGCGTGAACGCCCTTATGACCCGGTGACCCCGCTTAGGAAGGCACGGTGCCAGCCCAAGCGGGATGGCCGGGTCAAGCCCGGCCATGATAAGAATGCGGCTGCTCGAGGTTGAACGCCCCCCAAATCCCCCCTAGAAGCCCGGCATGACCGAGCCGACGACCTCCCCGCAGACCATCGCCCAGATCCTGCAACAGGGCCTTTTCCACCACCGCCAGGGCCAGCTCCGGGCGGCGATGGAGCGGTATATGGAGGTGCTGCGGATCAATCCGGAGCATGCCGAGGCGCTGTATTGCTGCGCCGTGGTCGCCTGCGCCGAGGGCCAGTTCAAGGAAGGCGTCGAGGTCGTGCGCCGGGCCATCAAGTTCGGCCCCGCCACCGCCAAGATGTACAACCTGCTCGGCCAAGCGCTGGACCGGATGGGCGAGCCGCTGGAGGCGATCAAGGCCATCGACCAGGCCATCGCCCTCGACCCCAAGCTCGCCGCCGCCCATGGCAACCGCGCCAATATTCTGGTCGACGCCGGCATGCCGTTCGAGGCGCTCAAGAGCTTCGACACGGCGATCGCGCTCGATCCCGCTTCGGTGCCGGACCTGATCAACCGTGGCGCGCTTCTGGAGTCCATCGGCCGGCCCGCCGACGCGCTCAAGGATTACGACAAGGCGCTGATGGGCGCGCCGGGCGATCCGCGCATCCTGATGAACCGCGGCGCGGTGCTGAAGGATCTCGGCCTGCTCGAGCTCGCCGGCGGCGCGGAGACCAGCGCGCATTTTGCCGAAGCGATTTCGTCTTACGACCGCGCCATCAAGGCGGCGCCGCGCACGCACGAGGCTTTTGCCGCGCGCGGCCAGCTCAAGCTGCTCACCGCCGACTGGCCGGCGGGCTTTGCCGATTACGATCATCGCGGCCAGCTGCCGGAGCCGACCTACAAGGCCCTGCCCGATCCGCGCTGGCACGGCGAGGAGCGCAAGGGCGAGCGCATCGTCCTGATCACCGAGCAAGGCCTCGGCGACGCCATCCAGTTCGCGCGGCTGGCGCCGTGGCTGGCTTCGCAAGGCCATGACGTGACACTCATGGTGCGGCCGGGCCTCAAGGCTTTGATGTCGACGTTGAAGGGCGTCACCATTGTCACCAGCGAGGAAGAGCTGCGGGCCGATCCGCGGCCGATCCGCTGGGCGCCGCTGATGAGCGTGCCGGGTATTCTCAACATCGAGGCCGACGCCATTCCCGGCGAAACGCCGTATCTGTTCGCCGAAGCGGCGCGCGTCGAAAAGTGGCGCGAGACCTTGGGGCCGACGAAGAAGCTGCGCATCGGCATCAACTGGGCGCCGGGCCATGCCGACCGCACCATCCGCTCGCGCCGCGATATTCCGCTCGTCGCCTTCAAGGCGATCGCCGACCTGCCCGATGTCGAACTCATTTCGTTTCAGAAAGGCGCGCCGGCCGAGCAGATCAAGGGCGTCGCCTTCCGCGACCTGATCAAGCCGGCCGACGCCGACAACGATCCGAACGCGCCGCTGTTCCTCGACACCGCGGCGCTGATGCAGAACCTCGACCTGATCGTCACCGGCGACACCTCGGTGCCGCATCTGGCCGGCGCGCTCGGGCGGCCGGTGTTCCTGCTGGTGTCGGCAATTTCCGACTGGCGCTGGCTGCTCAAGCGCGACGACGCGCCGTGGTATCCGACCATGCGCATTTTCCGCCAGGGCGCCGATGGCGACTGGGCGGCGCTGATGACGAAGGTCGCGGCGGCCGTGAAGGAAATGCGCGGCTAGCGACAAGATACAGACGATCGGACATATCTGACCGTCACAAAGTCGAAATGGAAGTTTGCCGATTTCGGCCTATGATTGACGCAACCCTCCCCAACAAAGGATGTGCGTCATGGCCCCTCCCGCCACTCCGCGTCTGAAGACCCCGACCGACCTCGGCGACAATGCCCGCAAGGACATTGCCGGCGCCGTCAACGCCCTGCTCGCCGACGCCTTCGCGCTCTACATCAAGACCAAGAATTTCCACTGGCACGTCAGCGGCCCGCATTTCCGCGACTATCACCTGCTGCTGGACGAGCAGGCCGCGGAGATCCTGGCCACCACCGACGAGCTGGCCGAGCGCGTGCGCAAGATCGGCGGCAACACCATTCGCTCGATCGGCGACATCGCCAAGAAGACGCGCATCGCCGACAACGACGCCGCCTATGTGTCGCCCGAGGACATGCTGGCCGAGCTGCGCGACGACACCCAGCGCGTCATTACCGCGATGCGCGAGACGCACGACCTGTGCGACGAGCATAACGACGTCGCCACCGCGAGCTTGCTTGAGAACTACATCGACGCGGCCGAAAAGCGCGTCTGGTTCCTCTACGAGATCGGCCGCAAGGGCTCGCCCGACGGGCATTGAAGACGAAGCAGATGAACGACAGCGGATCGGTCAACGGCATCCCTCGGCTCCTGGTGCGAGCCGAGGGCGCGGCACTGCTGCTCATTGCCGCCCTGCTCTATGCGCGGACCGGCGAATCCTGGTGGCTGTTCGCCGCATTGTTTCTCGCGCCCGATCTGAGCTTCATCGGCTATCTCGGCGGGCCGAAGGCCGGCGCCGTCGTTTATAACTGCGCGCACACGCTGATCGGCCCCGCCGCGCTCGGCGTGGCCGGCCTGGTGTTGCCGAATGCTCTATTCATCGTGCTGGCGCTGATCTGGGCCGCGCATATCGGCTTCGACCGCATGCTCGGCTACGGCCTGAAATACGCCACCGGCTTTGGCTTCACACATCTCGGGCGGATCGGCGCGACGCGCGGAACTGATGGCGATTGATCGCGAGGCTATCAGTAGCCCGCATGGAGCGAAGCGCAATGCGGGGACAGCATCCCCGGATTTCGCTGCGCTCATCCGGGCTACGACGTCGCCCTCATCTTCCTGTTGAATAGATAAAGTCCGTAGGCGATCACCAGCATCAGCACACCGCCGAGCAGCACCGACAAGGGCGTGGCGCCGAGGCGCTCGAACCACTGCGTATAGAAATGGATGGCGCCGAAGGCGGCGGCGATGTTGACGAGCCAGCGCCGGTTCACCGTCACCGCCCAGATCGCGGCGCCGATCAGGGCGGCGGCCCAGACGATGCTGAAGACGTAATCGGGAATGACGATACTGCGCATCATCTCGGCCGGGTTGTGATCCTTGAAGCCGCGCAGCAGGAACAGCGGGTCGCCCCACAGCGAGCCGACCCAGAAGCCGAAATTGACCAGCAGGATCGAGGTGCGCGCCACCATGATGGCGATACGCTCGTAGTCGGCCTTGAGCATCAGCGAGCCGCGATAGGCCACGAGCGCGAGAACCGAGAACAGCACCACGGTCAATGTGGGCTCGAAGATCGCCAGCGAGTATGTGGCGTGGCTGTAGCCGGTGCGCGCGCCGAGCGTCGCCGACAGCGCGATGACGGCGAGCGCCGCGAGCAGGCTCGAGCGCGCCAGCAGCGACGCGCCGGCGAGCGCCGCGGTCACGATCAGCATCGAGGCAACCGAGCCTTCCATTTCGCCGATCACGCCGCCGGAAAACATCAGCGCGCCGGTGACGAGGCAGATCTGGCCGAACACCGCCCACTGCGCGATTTTGTTGAGCACGACGGCAAGACCGAGCATGAACAGCAGGATGCCGACGGCGATCACCGTCGCGGCACTCGGCAGCAGCGCCACCGCGCCGGCGGCAATGGAGATGACGCCGAAGCCGATCAATATGTTGACGCCGAGCGAGCCGGTCTCATGCGAGGCCAGCGCCTTGAGGCGTTCGGCTTCGTCGACGGTCAGCTTGCCGTCCTCGACGAGTTTGGACAGATCGAGCGTGATTTTCATGAGAGCCCCCGGGGTATCCATAATAACTTGTAGCCCGGATGAGCGAAGCGAAATCCGGGGCTGCCCTTCCCGGATTACGCTGCGCTTCATCCGGGCTACAGAAGTTACATCGCGTCCCAATACGGCTTGTCGCCGCCGAAACGTTCGGCGAGAAAATCGACGAAGGCGCGCACCTTGGGCGACAGGTGCCGCGCCGTCGGATAAACCGCGTTCAAGGTCAGGTCCTGCGCGATATAGGGCTCGAGCACGCTGACCAATGTGCCGGCCTTGAGGTCCTCGCCGACGATGAAGGTCGGCAGCTGCACGAAGCCGTGGCCGCGCAGCGCCGCGACGCGCAGCATGTCGCCGCTGTTGGCGCTCATGCGGCCCTTGACCTCGACCGGCCACGGTTTGCCGTCCGGATGAATGAAGCGCCATTCCCGCGTGATGTTGATGTTGGTGTTGCTCAGGCAGTCATGGCCTTTGAGATCGTCCGGTGTCTGCGGTACGCCGCAGCGTTTGAGATAATCCGGGCTGGCGCAGAGCACGCGGCGGATGCCCGCCAGTTTCCGCGCCACCAGGCTTGAATCGAACAAGCTGCCGATGCGCACCGCGACGTCGACGCCCTCGTCGATCAGGTCGACGAAGCGGTCGGTCAAGGTGACATCGAGTTCGACCTCCGGATAGCGGGCGAGGAAGTCGCCGAGCGCGGGCGCGAGATGAAGGAAGCCGAAACTCATCGGCGCGTTGACGCGCAGGCGCCCGCGCGGCGCGGCCTGAAGCTGGGTGACCGAGGCATTGGCCTCCTCGAGGTCGGCAAGGATGCGGCTTGCCCGGGCGAAGTAATCGCGGCCGGCCTCGGTCAGCGTGAGCGAGCGCGTGGTCCGGTGGAACAGCCGGACGCCGAGATCGGCCTCCAGCGCCGCCACATGCCGGCTGACGGCCGACTTGGACGACCGCAGGCGGCGGGCCGCCTCGGAAAAAGACTGTGTTTCCGCGACCTTGGCGAAGGCTTCGAGGGCGGCGAGCCGATCCATGGGCTGATATTGTCCCGATTGTTGCAACAGTATTGTTCAAATATCATAGATTGTTGCAATTAGGAAGGTCGCCTATTTCTGGTCCTACGAGCCGAGGCGATGACCGCCCGGCCAACCCATTCGAACCCGATCCGAATCCTGGAGGCGACCATGTCGAACGCGACCTACACCACCGCCCGCCCGATCATCCCGGCGCTGGCTCCCCTCACCAATGCCCTGGCCCCGCTCGGCGAACCGCTTGTCCGCGTTGCCGCCGGCCTGCTGCTGGTGCCGCACGGCGCGCAGAAGCTGTTCGGCGCTTTCGGCGGCTACGGCCTAGAGGCCACCGGCCAGTTCTTTGCCACCAAGCTCGGCCTGCCCGCCTCATTCGCGCTGATCGCCGGCCTCATTGAATTCGTCGGCGGCATCATGCTGGCCGCCGGCTTGCTCACCCGCCCGGTCGCGGCGCTGATCACCGGCTTCATGGTCGTCGCCCTCACGGTACACTTGCCCGCCGGCTTCTTCTGGACGGATGGCGGCTACGAATACCCGCTGCTCTGGGCCATCGTCGCCTTCTCCTTCGTGCTGCGCGGCGCAGGCCGCTATTCGGTGGACGCGGCGATCTCGCGGGAGTTCTAACCAATACCGAACTGAAATGACGAAGGGCGGATGCGATGAGCATCCGCCCTTTTTCGTTTCTCCGTCATTCCGGGGCGCGCTGAAAGCGCGAACCCGGAATCCAGCAACGAGCTCGGAGCAAGAGGCTGGATTCCGGGATCGCTGCTGCGCAGCGCCCCGGAATGACTAGGTGAGCTTCAACACCTTCGCCGCCGCTTCATATTCGGCAAAGCGCGCGGCGCGGCGCTCGATGGCCGCTTCGTCGCGGCCCCATTGCGCCATCTGGAAATCCTCATCGACATGCGCGGCGGCCCACAGCGCGTCGGCTCCGAAAGCGCCGGCATTAAGCGCGAGCGCGATCAGCGCCGAGCCGGTGATGCTGGTGACCGAGGCCATGGCGCCGAGACGCCAAGGATGGGACGGTATCGCTTTGCGCGCGGCGGCAATGGATTCCGCCGGCTGCGCGGCAAAGACGATGCCTTCGACCAGCGTGAAGCGTGCGCCGAGTTCATCGCGCGCCCAGTCGAGCACCGGATTCCACAATTCATTCTGTCGTGCCACCAGAGCGGCCGGCTCGTCGGCCCGATAGCACAGCAGATCAGAGCCGAGATATTTGACGATCTCGTCGACCACCGCTTGCGGCGCCGGCGCGATGCCATCGACGACGACATTGGCGAGCCGCGTCAGCGGCATGCGTGCCGGATCTATCTCCAACTCCTGCGCCTGCCATTCGCCCGCCAGCGCTTCGGCCAGGTCAGGCGACGGCGCCAGCAGCGGCCGGCGCGCCGGCGTCATCACCGGCTTGCCGTCGAGCAGCAGCGGATGCCCGCCTTCGCTCGCCTCGCCGGCCCGCGCCTCTTTGTAAAAGCGTTTGCGCAGCGCCGTCTTGGCGCCCTGCCGCGCCGATACCATCGGGTCTTTCGGCTGGTTCTCGAAAATGTCGTTGAAAATATCGCGCATCACATTCCATTTATAGAATACATAAATCGCACTCTTGCATCGCAGCAGTCAATGAAACCCGCGCTCCTGCGCCGGTTTCGCTCGCCCTCTTAGATGGTTATGCCGCGTTGCGAAAGACAGCCCCGCCGCGGTCTTTCCATTGGCTGCGCCATTTCGGCCGGTAGCCTAAAATTATTCCAAGTCATATGATGACCTTCAAGAGTCGAGCCTGGGCATCAGAAAACAGGCCGGCTTGGGAGGATTGGCCGCGACGAGCGGCGGTACGCGAAGCGCGGCGCCAGAGTGCCGTCGCGTCACTCGCGGTCGAGGAAGCGATGAAGAGTACGGACATTTCCGACCCGCAGTACTTCCACAAGGTGGTGGACTGCCAGTATGCCTGCCCGGCGCATACACCCGTTCCCGAATATATCCGGCTGATCGCACACGGGCGGTATTCCGACGCCTACATGATCAACTGGCAATCGAATGTGTTTCCGGGCGTACTCGGCCGCACCTGCGACCGCCCATGCGAACCGGCGTGCCGGCGCGGACGCGTCGAGGAAGAGCCGGTGGCGATCTGCCGCTTGAAGCGCGTCGCCGCCGATTTGAAAGACGACGTAGCGGCCCGCATGCCCGCGAAGCCGCAGAGGAAGAACGGCAAGCGCATTGCGCTGGTCGGGGGTGGCCCGGCCTCGCTCACCGTGGCGCGCGACCTTGCGCCGCTTGGTTACGAGTGCGTGGTGTTCGACGGCGATCATAAAGCCGGCGGCATGATCCGCTCGCAGATTCCGAAATTCCGCCTGCCCGACAGCGTCATCGACGAGGAGACTGGCTACATCCTCAATCTCGGCGTCGAATTCCGCGGTGGCACGCGCGTCGACTCGATGAAGAAGCTGCTGGCGGAAAACTTCGACGCCATCTTCGTCGGTACCGGCGCTCCGCGCGGCCGCGACCTCGACATTCCCGGCCGCAAGGAAGCCGCCAGCAACATCCATATCGGCATCGACTGGCTGTCGTCGGTGTCGTTCGGGCACATCAGCAAGATCGGCAAGCGCGTCATCGTGCTGGGCGGCGGCAACACCGCGATGGACTGCTGCCGCTCGGCCCGCCGCCTCGGCGGCGAGGACGTGCAGGTCGTGGTGCGCTCCGGCTTCGAGGAGATGAAGGCGTCGCCCTGGGAGAAGGAAGACGCCCAGCACGAGGGCATTCCGATCCACAATTACCTGGTGCCCAAGGCTTTCACTCACGAGAACGGCAAGCTCACCGGCATCACCTTCGAGAAGGTGAAGGCCGAGTTCGACGCCAAGGGCCGCCGCAAGCTGGTGGCCGCCGGCGAACCGGATCAGCACTTCCCCTGCGACGACGTGCTGGTCGCGGTCGGCCAGGAGAACGCCTTCCCCTGGATCGAGCGCGATTGCGGCATCGAATTCGGCGACTGGGACATGCCGAAGGTCGACCCGGTTACGTTCCGCTCGACGCATCCCAAGGTGTTCTTCGGCGGCGATGCCGCCTTCGGGCCGAAGAACATCATCTGGGCCGTCGCGCATGGCCACGAAGCCGCGGTGTCGATCGACAAGATGCTCAATGGCGAGGACATCGCCGACCGCCCGCTGCCCGCGGTCGAGGTCGTCAGTCAGAAGATGGGCATCCACGAATGGTCCTATGACAACGCCATCGAGCCTGATCACCGCTTCAAGGTGCCGCTGCGCGACCTGGGCGTGGCGCTGAAAGACATCAAGGCCGAGGTTGAGCTCGGCTTCGATGCCAAACTGGCGCTCAAGGAAGCCGGCCGCTGCCTGAACTGCGACGTGCAGACGGTGTTCTCCGCGCAGCTCTGCATCGAATGCGATGCCTGCGTCGACATCTGTCCCATGGACTGCATCACCTTCACGCCGAATGGCGAGGAGAAAGAACTGCGCCAGCGGCTCATGGTGCCGGCGCTCAACCTCACCCAGGACCTATATGTGCAGGATGGGCTCAAGACCGGCCGCGTCATGGTCAAGGACGAGGACGTCTGCCTGCATTGCGGCCTGTGCGCCGAACGCTGTCCGACCGGCGCCTGGGACATGCAGAAGTATTTGCTGGAAATGACCCACGCAGGATCGTCATGCCGACCACCGCGCCGCTCAGCCGCGTAAACGACTTCGTCGTCCGCTTCGCCAACGTCAACGGCTCGGGGTCGGCGAGCGCCAACGAGATGTTCGCCCGCGCCATCCTGCGCATGGGCATCCCGGTGGCGCCGCGCAACATCTTCCCGTCGAACATTCAGGGCCTGCCGACTTGGTACGAGGTCCGCGTCACCGAGGACGGCCATCTCGGCGCCCGCGGCGGCACCGACCTGATGGTGGCGATGAACCCGCAGACCTTCGACAAGGACATCGCGAGCATCGAGCCGGGCGGCTACCTGCTGTACGATTCCACCAAGCCCTACCCGGCCTCGAAATTCCGCGACGACATCACGGTCATCGGCGTGCCGCTCACCGCGATCTGCAACCGCGAATACACCGATCCGCGGCAGCGTCAGCTGTTCAAGAACATCATCTATATCGGCGTCCTTACCGCGCTCATCGACATGGACGTCAAGGCGGTCGAGCAGCTCATCGCCGAGCAGTACAAGGGCAAGGACAAGCTGATCGGGCCCAACGTCAAGGCGCTGCATATCGGCCGCGACTACGCCATCCTCAATCTGGCGCATCCGATCGGCCTCAAGCTGCGCAAGGCCGACAAGGTCGGCGACAAGATTTTCGTCGAGGGCAACTCCGCCGCCGCGCTGGGCGCGGTCTATGGCGGCGCCACGGTGTGCGCCTGGTACCCGATCACGCCATCGTCGTCACTGGCCGACGCCTTCACCAAGTGGTGCGCCAAGTACCGCGTCGACGCGGAGACCAAGAAAGCCAAATACGCCATCGTGCAGGCCGAGGATGAACTCGCTTCCATCGGCATGGTAATCGGCGCCGCCTGGAATGGCGCGCGTTCGTTTACCGCCACCTCCGGCCCCGGCATCTCGCTGATGCAGGAATTCATCGGCCTTGCCTATTTCGCGGAAATTCCGGCCGTCATCTTCAACGTGCAGCGTGCCGGCCCCTCGACCGGCATGCCGACGCGCACCCAGCAATGCGACCTCATCTCCTGCGCCTACGCATCGCACGGCGACACCAAGCATGTGATGATCTTCCCGGAGAACCCGGCCGAAGCCTTCGAGATGGGCGCGATGGCCTTCGACCTCGCCGACCGGCTGCAGACGCCGGTCTTCGTCATGCTCGATCTGGAGATCGGCATGAACCATCATCTGTGCCGCCCGTTCCAATGGGACGACAGCCGCACCTATGACCGCGGCAAGGTGATGACCTACGAGGAACTGGAGGCCGGCAAGGACTTCGGCCGCTATCTCGATGTCGACGGCG
>Ga0180223_1001993_pt1 | contig 13532 bp, 12 predicted proteins | sample eDN5th30CKraftOP_FD_151337 | JGI IMG/M metagenome (GOLD analysis project Ga0180223, IMG submission 151337) | Enriched Organic Plus compost microbial communities from Emeryville, California, USA - eDNA 5th pass 30_C Kraft OP (version 2) (version 2) ...
GCCCTGCGCGATGGCGGACCCGATGCCGCCGCTCGCGCCCGTCACCAGCGCGGTCATTCCCGTAAGATCGAACATTGTCAGTCTCCTTGTTGGTTCACGCGGAGGCGCCCTCCGCCGGAACCGGGATCAGAAAGCGGCCAGCGCGGCCTCGATATCGTCCATCGTCACGATGCTGCGCACGGTCGCGTCGGGCGCGATGCGCTTGACCATGGGGCCGAGCACCTTGCCGCCCAGTTCAACGAATTCGGTGACACCCGCGTCCCACATCGCCGCCACGCTCTCGCGCCAGCGGACGCGGCCCGTCACCTGCTCGACGAGCCGCCGGCGGATATCGTCCGGCGCGGCGATCGGCGCGGCCAGCACATTGGCGTAGACGGGGAGCAGCGGCGCGCCGATCGCCGCCTTGCCCAGCGCCTCTTCCATCGCGTCGGCGGCAGGCTGCATCAACGGGCAATGGAACGGCGCCGACACCGGCAGCAGCACGCCACGCTTGATGCCATGATCCTTGACCAGCGCGACCGCCCGCTCGACCGCGCCGCGATGGCCGGAAATCACCACCTGCGTCGGGTCGTTGTCGTTGGCGACGGTGCAGACCTCGCCTTCCGCTGCCGCATCGGCCAGCGCCTGCGCCTTTTCGATATCCGCGCCGAGCAGCGCGGCCATCGCTCCATCGCCCACCGGTACCGCCGCCTGCATCGCCTGCCCGCGCAGCTTCAAAAGGCGCGCGGTCGTCGCGACGTCGAACGCCTCGGCCGCGCACAGCGCGGTATATTCGCCGAGGCTATGGCCCGCGACATAATCGCCCTTGTCGGCGAGGCGCAGGCCGCCTTCCTTCTCCAGCACCCGCAGCGTCGCGATGGCATTGGCCATGATCGCGGGCTGGGCATTCTCGGTCAGGGTGAGGTCGCCTTCCGGTCCTTCGACCATGATGCGGAACAGATGCTGCGACAGCGCGTCGTCGACTTCCTGAAACAATTGCTTCGCATGCGGGCTGGCGTCGGCCAGCGCCTTGCCCATGCCGACCGACTGGCTGCCCTGCCCCGGAAAGATGAATGCGCGCATCGATTGCCCCTGACTGCGTTGTGGATATGGTTATCGCTGCTCCATAGCGATGCAGGCATGAGAAGCAACATGCACTTGCCTTCCGCCGCGATTTCGGCCATAGGCCCGCCTTCGCCGGGCGCATCGCCGCCGGGCGGGAATGACTTGGACGACAGCCGGAGGGGCGTTCCGCATGGGGCGGGCGTCAGCAATCGGCCAACACAGAAAGCAAGCAACCATGCCGCTTTACGAGCATGTTTTCCTTGCGCGTCAGGATCTGGCCCAGGCCCAGGTCGATGCGCTCGCCGAAAATGCCACCGCCATTGTAGAGGCGAATCAGGGCAAGGTCACGAAGGTCGAGAATTGGGGCCTGCGCTCCCTCGCCTACAAGATCGCCAAGAACCGCAAGGCTCACTATGTAATGCTGAACATCGACGCCCCCGCCGGCGTCGTCGCGGAACTGGAACGCCAGACCCAGATCAACGAAGACGTGATCCGCTACATGACCGTCAAGGTCGAGGAGCTGGAATCCGGCCCGTCGGTGATGATGCGCAAGAACGAACGCGACCGCCGTGGCGGTGGCTCGCGCCGCGACCGCGACAACGACTGAGGAGGAGCACAATCATGGCACGTCCGTTTTTCCGCCGCCGCAAGAGCTGCCCCTTCTCCGCGAAGGACGCTCCGCGCATCGATTATAAGGATGTTCGTCTGCTTCAGGGCTTCGTCTCTGAACGCGGCAAGATCGTCCCCAGCCGCATCACCGCGGTTTCCGCCAAGAAGCAGCGCGAGCTGGCCCAGGCCATCAAGCGCGCCCGTCATCTGGGCCTGCTGCCCTACATCGTGAAGTGAGGAGCTGAACAATGGAAATCATTCTGCTCGAACGGATCGAGAAGCTCGGCGCCATCGGCGACATCGTCACCGTGAAGGATGGTTACGCGCGTAACTATCTGCTGCCCAACAAGAAGGCGCTGCGCTCCAACAACGCCAACAAGGCCATTTTCGAAGCCAACCGCGCGAAGATCGAGGCGGACAACGCCGCTCGCCGCGCCGACGCCGAGAAGGAAGCCGAAGGCGTCAACGGCCATCAGATCGTCCTCATCCGCCAGTCGTCCAACGCCGGCCATCTCTATGGCTCGGTCGCGGTGCGCGACATCGTCGAGGCGCTGCATGCCGATGGCCACAGCATCGTTTCGAAGGCGATGGTCGTCCTCGAACGCCCGATCAAGACGCTCGGTGTGTTCGACGTGAAGGTCGCGCTGCACCCGGAAGTCGCCGTCACCATCCAGGTGAACGTCGCCCGCTCGCCGGAAGAAGCCGACCTCCAGAAGGAAGGCGTGGACGTGATGGCGCAGATGTTCGAAAAGGACGAAGCCGGCTTCACCGAGGATTATGATCCCAACGCCGAACCGGGCGAAATCGCCGTCGAGGAAAGCGCGGAAGAAGAAGCGGGCGAAGAGGCCTGATCCTTCCCTTCCGGGTTCCCGGAATAGCGAAAGGCCGCGCGGAAAAATCCGGGCGGCCTTTTTCCTTTTGGGGTGGTTGGGCGACATAACCCCGATCGTCATGCTGAACTTGGTTAGCTGCGCTGGCCTTCGGCTCAGCATTCATCAAGCCCCACGCTTCTCCGCTCAATCCGGCGAAATGGACCCTGAACCAAGTTGGTTATTATCCCCTTGAAACAAGTAAGGCGATGTGGCATATACTAGGGCATGAAGAACAAAGCCCCTACGCTGCGCCAGTTCCAAGACCGCTTCCCGACCGAGGATAGCTGCCTCGATCACCTGATGCGCGTCCGCTACGGGGATCGTCACGATTGCGAGAAGTGCGGCAAGTCTGCCCATTTCTACCGCGTGAAGGGTCGCCGCTCCTACGCTTGCGAGTATTGCGGCCATCAGGTTTACCCGACCGCTGGAACGCCTTTCGACCGCACCCGCACCAGCCTGCGCGATTGGTTCTTCGTCATGTTCCAGTTCTGCGCCTCGCGGAATGGCGTGGCGGCAAAGGAAGTCGAGCGCCAGCTTGGTGTGACGTATAAGACGGCGTGGCGCATGTGTCATGAAATCCGCAAATATATGGGTTCGCTCGACAGCGACGATCCACTTGGTGGCGCTGGCTCAGTCGTTGAAGTGGACGAAACACTGATTGGCGGCTCGGTCTCTGGCAAGGGATCGGGTTACAAGGGCAACAAGACTTGCGTCGTCGGGATGCTGGAGCGAGGAGGTGAACTTATCACCCGTGTTGCCCCCGCTCGTCACAAGGCTGCGATGCATGGCTTGATTAACGCCCATGTCCTGCCTGGCACCACCGTCAACACCGACGAGTTTGGCGGCTACAAGGATTTGGCGCTCAACGGCTTCCACCATGTCACCGTGAACCATGCCGCGAAGGAATATGCCAAGCCCTGCGGCGCTGGCGTCAATGCCATCGAAGGCTTTTGGGCGCAGCTAAAGCGCGGGATCAACGGCACTCACATCCATGTCAGCGCGAAGCATCTTCCGAAGTATCTCGCGGAGTTCGAGTTTCGTCACAATATGCGCGACGTTCCGCATCTGATGCTGGATCGCTTGATGGTTTCTTTTTCCCGCTAACAGACGCGTGGCCGTGGGCCATCGCGTCTAAAAGACGGTCGAACTTGTCATTGGGGTTGGTCATATTATTGTCCACATAACGCTTCGATCGTTCACTGCCCTCAAGGCTCCATCTAAATCGCCTTTGCTGAGGAAATTCCCCATCAGCCCGAAAAATTTGGCAGCGGATTGCGGCTGTCGAGCCATGAGCGTGTTAGCGCCTTGGGGCACCCTAAGCCCCATCTCGGCCAATCTACCATAGTCGGCCAACATCCCTGAGTTAAATTTCTGTGCGAACAAGGTGGTGGTCAGATTATCGAAATTGCGGTCGAAGTCCCACCGCTTTGAGACTTCCTCAGGGCTGGTTTGCCCAAATCCCATCTGTTGGGAAGCATACATATGTTCTTTCTGGCGTTCTGCAATGAAGCCGAACATTTCGTTCGCCATTCGGCTGAGATGCCGCCCGAATTCTTCCAGTTCCGACGAATCGTAACCTTTCAGAACCCGTGCAGTTAGAAAATCACGCCAAGCAGCCATTCCTCGGGCAACCATCCACACGGACACCGCTGCGACACCAGTAAAAATCAAGGGGAGTGCCCACCAAGGGATTTTGCTCCAGATGCCAACGACAGTCGTCACGAGAAGCGCCCAAAGGACGGCAAGAAGGTTCCAAATGAAACCCCAAATCCCGATCCTGGCACCGAACGATATGATTCCGTCAGCTGATGGAATAGATCGAACGAGCCTGAGCAGCTTCCCCATCGCACCCCCTTCATGCCGAATCCCCTTCGGCACGGAGAGAGTGTATAGCCGATAGGGCTACTTGTCGGAAAGGGATAATAACCAACCAAGTTCAGGGTGACGATAGAGGCAAGGTCCGCCATCGAACTACAACCCGCCATCTCCTCCAACGCAAGCTGGTCCCTCCACTCCTCCTCGGCTATGCTCCAACCGCCAGAAACAATCCGGAGGCGATCATGTCATTCGAAGGCAGCTGTCATTGCGGGGCCATCCGATTCACGGTCGACGCCCCTGTTCCGCAAAGCGCGATCAGTTGCAATTGCTCGCATTGCCGCAGGAAAGGCTTCCTCCTGACGTTCGTGCCCGCCAATCTGTTCCGGCTGGTGACGGGAGAGGACGATCTGCGCTCCTACCGCTTCAACACCCATCGCATCGAACACCGCTTCTGCACGACCTGCGGCACCCAGGCCTTTGCCTGCGGCACCGGGCCGGATGGGAGCGAAACGCGGGCGATCAACCTGCGCTGCGTGCCGGAGGTCGATCTGGACAGCCTGCACCTCCAGCCTTTCGACGGCGCCAGCGCGTAAGCCGTCCCTCGCTACCTCTCAAAGAAACATGAAATCGCGGGCGTAGCTTTCCATATGCGCGCCGCCGTCCACAGCGATGACCTGCCCCGTCACCGCCCGCGCCCGCGCCAGATAGAGCACCGCCTCGGCGATCTGCGACGGACCGGGCAGGCGCCGCAGCGGCATCATGCCGGAAAGGCGCTCCATCTGCGCGTCGTCATAATGCTCCGTCGCGATGGTGAGGCCCGGCGCGACCGCGTTGACGCGTATCCCCTTGCCCGCCAGTTCCCGCGCGGCGATGTGGGTGAAGCCGGCCAACGCCTGCTTGGACAGCGTATAGGCCAGCTGGTCGCCATGGGGATTGGCCAGCCGCTGGTCGAGCATGTTGACTATCGCCCGATCCCATCCCGGCGCCCGGTCGCCCCGCGCGCCCGCCTGCGCCGCCATGGCGCGGGTCAGCAGCACCGGCGCGGCGCAATTGATCGCATGATGGCGCATCATGTCGACGCCGGTCACGCTCTCCAGCCTGTCCTGCCCGAAGATCGCCGCGCTGTTCACCAGCAGATCGGGGCCCTGCCCGAAATGGGCGGCAACCGCATCCATCAGCGCGGTGGCGGCTTCCGGCTGCTCGAAATCGGCAACGAAGCCCCGCCATTCCACGCCCGTTTCGGCAAGCGTGCGCGCCAGTTCCGTATCGGGCGCGGCGTCATGGCTGCCGTGCAGCGCGAGGCGATATCCGGCGCGGGCCAGCGCCCCGGCGATGCGCGCGCCCAGCCGCCTGTGCCCGCCGGTCACCAGCGCCAGCGCGGGCGCGCCGTCCGCCGCCGTCCCCGACTCCGCCGTCACCTCAGGCAAGGCCCATCAGGCGCAGCACTTCCTTGCGGCTCTTCTCGTCGTCGCGGAACACACCCATCATGCGGCTGGTCTTCATCACCACATCAGGCGTGCGCACGCCGCGACCCGTCATGCAGCCATGCGTCGCCTCGATCACCACCGCGACGCCGCGCGGGCGCAGATTGTCCCAGATGCAGTCGGCGACCTCGGCCGTCAGCCGCTCCTGCACCTGAAGGCGGCGCGCGAAGCCGTGCAGCACCCGCGCCAGCTTGGAAATGCCGACGACATAGTCGCCGGGCAGATAGGCGATATGGGCGACGCCGATGATCGGCGCCATATGATGTTCGCAATGGGAATGGAAGGGAATGCCCTTCAGCAGGACGATCTCGTCATAGCCGCCGACCTCGTGGAAGATGCGCGACAGATGATAGGCGGGATCTTCCTTATAGCCTTCGCAATATTCCAGCCAGGCGCGCGCGACTCGCTGCGGCGTGTCGAGCAGCCCTTCGCGCGCCGGGTCGTCCCCCGCCCAGCGGATCAACGTGCGGACCGCTTCCTGAACTTCCTCGGGCACCTCCGGCTTGCCGGGAACCGGCAACGTCCCTTCCTCCCAGGCCTTCACATCGTGCATCTTTTTTTTCCACTGATCTGGTGTCGACTGGTTCCATATGGCCCCGGCCCGGCAAAATGCCAGACTTTTCTGCCAAAAGCCGGGCCGTCCCGCCTCTGCTATCAAGGATGCGTTTCTTGCCTCGGTCCTTCCCGCTCGCTCCGCCGAGAGGATGCTGCGCCGCAACAAAATTCGTGTCGCGATGGGAAAATATTTATTGGTCATAGTATACAGACGCCAGAGCGGTCCATCTTTTCAGCACCCGGCGTAGAGAGAAAATAGGCCATTATCCGTCCTTTTTCCGGCCGCGCGCAAGATCTGCCCAAAAAACAGGCAGGCATGAACGAAAATGCCTGAAACTGAGGCATTGTAGACTTTTCATCCGGCTTGTCCGAAGGTCCCTTGCCGAGTCGTATTGCAGCGATTGCGGAGCCTTGTCTTCGCAAACCGGCAGCGGCGGCGGTTGGGGAACGGGTCGACCCTATGGCGCACTGCGGCAGGCTTGTTTGAGCGGCGGGGCGACCGGCTGGAAGATTGGGGTAGGAATGAAATGAAGAAGATCGAGGCGATCATCAAGCCATTCAAGCTGGACGAAGTGAAGGAGGCCCTGCACGAGGTCGGCGTTTCGGGCATCACCGTCACGGAAGCGAAGGGCTTTGGCCGCCAGAAGGGGCATACCGAGCTGTATCGCGGCGCAGAATATGTGGTCGACTTCCTGCCCAAGGTGAAGCTGGAAGTGGTGGTCGAGGCGTCGATGGCGGAACGCGTGGTGGAAGCCATCGCCAACGCCGCGCAGACCGGCCGCATCGGCGACGGCAAGATCTTCGTCTCGCCGATCGAATCGGCCATGCGCATCCGCACGGGCGAGCGCGACAGCGACGCGATCTGACGCTCCCTTCCGGGGCGGCGGGCGCGGCCCGCGATCAGGACATTATGGATAAACGGCCGGACAGACGAATTCCGGCGGCAATGAAGAAAGGTAATCGGAAATGGCGAATACGCCTCAAGACATTCTGAAGATGGTCGAGGAAAAGGAGATCGAATGGGTCGATCTGCGCTTCACCGATCCCAAGGGCAAGTGGCAGCACCTCACAATGTGCGCGGGCGTCGTTGGCGAGGATGAACTGGCCGATGGCTTCATGTTCGACGGCTCCTCGATCGAAGGCTGGAAGGCGATCAACGAATCCGACATGATCCTGAAGCCGGATCTGGACGCCGTCTATGTCGATCCGTTCAGCGCCACCCCGATGCTGATCCTGTTCTGCGACATCGTCGAGCCGTCGAGCGGCGAACTTTATGCCCGCGATCCGCGCTCCTGCGCGAAGCGCGCGGAAGCCTATGTGAAGTCCACGGGCGTGGGCGACACCATCTATGTCGGCCCGGAAGCCGAATTCTTCATGTTCGACGATGTCCGCTTCGGCACCGGCTATGACGGCAGCTTCTTCAAGATCGACGATATCGAGCTGCCGACCAACACCGGCCGCGAATATGAAGGCGGCAACCTCGCCCATCGTCCGCGCGCCAAGGGCGGCTATTTCCCGGTCGCGCCGGTCGACAGCTGCACCGACATCCGCGCCGAGATGGTGTCGACCATGCTCGAAATGGGCCTGCCCTGCGACAAGCATCACCACGAAGTCGCCGCCGCGCAGCACGAGTTGGGCCTGACCTTCGGCACGCTGGTCGAAACCGCCGACCGCATGCAGATCTACAAATATGTCGTGCACCAGGTCGCGCAGGCCTATGGCAAGACCGCGACCTTCATGCCCAAGCCGATCAAGGAAGACAACGGGTCGGGCATGCACACCCACATGTCGATCTGGGACAACGGCAAGCCGCTGTTCGCCGGTGACGGCTATGCGGGCCTTTCCGACATGTGCCTCTATTTCATCGGCGGCGTGATCAAGCACGCCAAGGCGCTCAACGCCTTCACCAACCCGACGACCAACAGCTACAAGCGTCTGGTGCCGGGCTATGAAGCGCCGGTGCTGCTCGCCTATTCGAGCCGGAACCGCTCGGCCTCCTGCCGCATTCCCTACGGAACCGGCTCGAAGGCGAAGCGCGTGGAATTCCGCTTCCCCGATGCGCTCGCCAACCCCTATCTCTGCTATGCGGCGCTGCTGATGGCGGGCCTCGACGGCATCCAGAACAAGATCCATCCGGGCGACCCGATGGACAAGAACCTCTACGACCTGCCGCCGGAGGAACTGAGCCAGGTTCCGACCGTCTGCGGCTCGCTGCGCGAAGCGCTGGATTCGCTGGAAGCCGACATGGACTTCCTGCTGAAGGGCGACGTGTTCACGAAGGACCAGATCGAAGCCTATATCGAAATCAAGCGCGCCGATGTGGCCCGCTGGGAAATGACCCCCAGCCCGGTCGAATTCGACATGTACTATAGCGGCTAACCCCTAGCAGGGACTGCGAGAAAGCCCGGACGAGCGATCGTCCGGGCTTTTTTGTGTGTGGGCGGTTTTTTGTCTCGCGAGTGGACTGAGGCAGGCGAGTCTGGAACTGAGGGCCTTCCAAAATGGAACGTCAACTTCCCGACAATAGCTGACCTAAGAAAACCGTTCGGACTGATGAGCGAGTCACTCGCCTCGCTTCAATGTCGAAACCCTGTCCTTTCTTCCTGCCCCAAGAAAAGCAGCCGTTGGCTTTGCCCGCCCTGCGGCGGGTCGACAAGCCTCTGAGCGCGTCGAAGGGCTCAGGGCGAACGAAGGCAGGGCCACCCAGTAACTATCTAAATTCAAAGGCTATTTCTTCGTCATGCCAGCGCAGGCCGGCATCTCGGGAGGCGACGCGCAACATCGCTTACGACCCCAGCCTGCGCCGGGGTGACGGTAAAGGCTGGTTTCCACTGACCACCCAGGCCCGTCATTCCACTCCCGCCAGCCCCGCCTCAATAATCCTTCGACGCGCGGGCGGTGATGCTCTGGCGGCCCAGCGTGGAGACGGAGGACAGCAGCGAGAGCCAGCGGGTGATCTGATATTCGAGCTGCGTCGCCGAATAGCCCTGACCGTCGGTGATCAGTTCGACATAGATCTTGCGCGTCAGATATTTGCCTACGCCGATCGACGTGCCCTGTCCCGTCGTCTCGTCGGCGGGCAGGATGCGCAGGCGGTCCAGCCCGGCCGCCTTGCGCACCGCGTTGATCGGGTCCAGCCCGCCGCCGCCGCCCTGCAACGATGCGACCGCCGAGGCCAGTTGCAGCGCTTCGGGCGCGGACAGGCTGGTGATCGAGGAGCCGAACAGGATGCGCGAGAGGATTTCGTCCTCCGGCAGGCTCGGCGTGCTGGTGAAGGAGATTTCCGGCGCCATGCTGGTGCCCTTGATCTCGATCGTCGCGTCCAGATCGCTGAGCGACGCCTCCGCGCGGATATCCAGCATCGGATTGGCGGGCACGCTGCCGTCGAAGCGCAGCGATCCTTCCTTCAGGTCGAAGCGGCGGCCGCCGAAATCATAGGTGCCGCGCACCAGATCGGCGCGGCCGACGATCTTCGGCGAGGACACCGCCCCGCCCACGGTCAGGTCCATGCTCCATTCGCTCGACAAACCCATGCCGCTCACCATCAGACGGTTGCGCGCATTGGCCTTGATGTCGAGCAGCCAGCCCGCGCCCTTGGGCGCCTGTTCGAACACGTCGCCGCGCCGGTTCTTCTCTATCACGCGCAGTTCGGGGATTTCGGCGACCGCCGCCGCGCGGCCCATGGTGAAGCGGCTGCTCACCACGTCGAACTCCCCGGCGATAACCCCGTTCACGCCGTCGCGGGAGCGGATGGAGACCGGGCCGGTGACGGTCGCGCCGATATCGTCGCGGTCGAGCAGCACCGCCCGGTTGGCCTGCAACGCGACGTTGAGGCCGACGCCCTGCCCGATCGACAGGTCGAACACGCCCTTGCCGCTGACGGTGCCGCCGCCCCTGGTGGTGCCGCTGATCTGCGAAAGCACCAGCCGCGAGCCGTCGAACCGGCCGGAGGTCTGGAACTGGGTCATCCGCATGCCGGTGATCGGGCTTTCCAGCACGGCGTCGCGCGTCATCAGCGCGCCCTCTATCACCGGATTGGCGCCGGTGCCGCTGATATTGGCGGTGAGCGCGAGCTGGCCGTTCAGATCGATGATCTCGATCGTGCTGAGCCGCCAGAGCGAACTGGCCGGGCCGACATAGCGCAACTGCGCCCGCACCGGTGCCGCGCTCAGCCTTTCCATCAGGCTGCCCCGGCCCAGCGGCGCCATCAGCGCCTGCGCCTTGCCGATGACCTTGCCCTCCTGACTGATGAGCGCGCGCATCGCGAGGCGGCTGTCGGTCAGCTCCGCGTTCATCCCGATGTCGACCGGGGTCGAGGTGCGCGTCACGCCGGACCGGCTCAGCCCCTTGATCTTGACCGAGGCGGAACCGCGCGTGCCCGCGCCGGACGTCCAGCTGTAAATTATGCGCCCGTTCGCCGTGCCGCTGAGGCCGAGGTCGATATTGGTGAGGTCGAGCAGCGAGAGCGACAGGTTCTGGACGCCCACGTCCAGCGCCGTTTCATCGCCGAACAGCGCGCGGTTGATGACGGCCCGGCCGCCGCGATAGCGGATCGTCACCGGATCGAGCGCCCAGCCGCCGTCCACCCGGCGCAGCCGCGCCCGGCGATCGAGCGCGATCGCCTGCCGGTCGAGCGTGCCCGACAGGCCGAAGCCGATCTCGTCCGCCGCTATATCCGCATCGATCTTCAGGTTGAACAGGCGCCCACGCTGCCCGGTGACGGTCGCGTTGAGCTTGCCCTCGCCATTGACCAGATGGGTGTCGGCGACGATCCGGTTGATCCGCATGCCGCCGACCTGAATGCCGTTGCCGGTCAGCCTCGCGTCGATCGTCGTGCCGCCCGGATCGAGCGACAGGTCGGCATCGAGGCGGCCGCGGGCGATATCGATGGGCGTGGCCCCGGCGAAATGGGCCTGTTCGATCCGTAGCGCCGCCTTTGCCTTCTGCACGCCGCCGACCACCGACAGGTCGATGGGGCCGCGCACCGCGCCCTCGAAATCGAGCCTGCCCGCAAGGCCGCCATCGACGACGCCCAGCCGCCCCTGCCCCTGCGATCCGTTGACGGCCAGCCGCTCGACGGCGAGCACGGTCTGCCCGCCCGGCGGCATCTCGATCGCGCCCGTCGCGGTGAACGGGCCGAGATAGGACTGGCCGTCCGCGTCGAAGCGGTAATCGCGCCCTTCCGGTTCCAGCACCACATGCACATTCGCCAGCCCGGCGGCATCGAGCGGGCGGGCCAGCACCAGATCGACGCGGGGCAGGCTCAGGTCTCCGTCCAGCACCAGCTTGAGCGGCCCATATTGGCGATGTGTACCGCTGCCGGTCAGGTGCACAGTGCCGTCGCGATTGCGCACCCCTTCGCCCCGCAGCGTCAGATCCGGGGCGGTCAGCAGCAGGTTGCGCAGCATCAGGCGCCCGTCCGCGCCGAGCGCGATATCGGCGCGCGCTCTCGGCAGGCCACCCGCTATGGTCCGCAGGAAAGCGATATCCAGGCGGCGCACCGACGCATCGACGCGGCCGGTCAGACTGAAGGCGCCCTTGCTGTCCGGCACCGCCTGCACCCGCGAATGCAGGTCGACAATGCCGAAGCCGGGGATCAGCAGCCCGCGCAGGTCGCCGCCCAGCGCGATATCGTAGCGGCCGGAGGAAAGATCGAATATCGCAACCACCTGCCCGTCCAGCTTGTCGGAGCGCAGACGCATGGGCGAACTGGTGATAACCGCGCCCTTTTTCTGCAAGGTGCCGGTGATGCTGACATTGCGCAGGATCGAGGCGACCAGATCGCCCTGACCCTCGACGCTCTTCGCCGACAGGCTGACCGGGATCAACGTCACGCCGCTGGCGCCGCCGCCGCGCCCGTCGCCCGCCGCATGAACGCCGCGCAGCAGGGTGGAGCCGAAGCGCAACTGATCGGCCCGCAGCAGATATTCGAACCGCGCGGTGGCGAACGGCCCGTTGAGCCGCGCGCGGGCGACCAGCCCCTTCGCGTCGAAATTGTCGAGCAGCGCGCCGGGCCTGGTCAACCCGACATCGACCAGCAGATTGTCGTACCCCCGGCCGCCCAGATGAAGGCCGCCCTTCATATCGACGGAGATCGCCTCCGACCGGGCCTGGAAGGTGCCGGACAGCAGCTTGTTCTCGAACCGCCCCTGCGCCTTCACCGCCAGTTGCGGGGAGGTCAGCCGCGCCAGCAGCCCGTCATTGGCGATGGCCGACCCGGCGATCGTGCCCTCGATCTTCCAGTCGCCCTTGCGCAGGCCGATATCGAAACCGGCGGCCGACCGGCGGTCCAGCGTGGCGATCAGCCTGCCGTCCCAGCGCGTCCAGTCCCCCTTGCCTTCCAGCCGCACATTGGCGTCCTGCGTCAGGCCCGCCAGCGTGGCGATGAGACCGCCCGCCCTCGCATTGACGGTCAGGTCGATGTTGAACCGGTTGTCGTCCGGGCGGCTGTCCAGCGCGAGGAGCAGGCGATCGTCGCCCTTCAGCGAGCGCAGCGACAGGTCGACCACCGCCTGCCCGCTCCGCACATCGGCATCGCCTTCCAGCACGAAGGAATCGGCGCGGCCCGTCACCGGCTCGTCCACATCCAGACGCCCCAGCCGCAGCCGCATGATGCGGATGTCGAAATCGGGCAGTATCTTGCCGGTGCCCTCGGTCCTGTTGAACTGCGGCAGCTTGTGCAGGCGCGCGCGCGGCACGATCAGTTCGTCGATATCGAGCCGGTTCGACAGCCAGCCCAGCGGCGACCAGTCCAGCCGCACCTCCGGCGAGGAGAAGAATATACCCTTGGGATCGTAGAGGCGCAGGTCATGCAGCACCGCCTTGCGGAACAGGCTGCCGTCGATGCGGCCGATCACGATCCTCATGCCCGATTGCGGGCGCAGCTCGCCTATCTTCTGCACGACGAAGCGATGGCCGGCCGGGCTGTCTATCCACATGACGGCGCCCGCGAGCGCCAGCAGCAGCGCCACCACCATACCCGCGATCCAGCGTTTCCACGCCCGGCCGCGCCGGCCGGGCGTCTCCGGCCTGTCCGGCGGCGGCGGCGGGTCCATCGCGGGGGGATCGGTGCAGCCGTCGGTCATCAGAAAGCCTGCCCCAGGGATACGTAGACGGCAATGCGGCTGTCGCCCGGCTGCCGGTTGAGCGG
>Ga0180223_1001997_pt1 | contig 13472 bp, 9 predicted proteins | sample eDN5th30CKraftOP_FD_151337 | JGI IMG/M metagenome (GOLD analysis project Ga0180223, IMG submission 151337) | Enriched Organic Plus compost microbial communities from Emeryville, California, USA - eDNA 5th pass 30_C Kraft OP (version 2) (version 2) ...
GCGATTGCGGATTCGGTGCTGCGCAACGGCCGGCGGGTTGTCCTGCTGGCGATCAAAGGCTGGGCGGATGCGGGCCGGGTCGCGCAATATCCCCATCACTGGATCGCGCTCGGGCAGTTTGGCCACCTGTGCCGTCTTGCCCGGAGCGAGGGATGCCGCGACCTTGTCTTCATCGGATCCCTGCTGCGGCCCCGCGTCACGCAGATCCGGCTGGATCTGCTGACAGTCAGGATTATTCCGAAGATCATCTCGGCATTTCGCGGCGGCGACGATCATTTGTTGTCGGGCATCGCGCGAATCTTCGAGCAGTATGGATTTCGCCTGCTGGGGGCGCATGAAGTTGCACCGGATATTCTCGCGCCGGCCGGTGCGCTCGGGCAGCGTCGTCCCTCGGACGATGACCTGGCGGACATGCAGCGCGCCGTGGCGCTGCTGACCAGCATCGGGCCATTCGATGTTGGTCAGGCCGTAGTGATCGCGGGGGGGCATGTCCTTGCCGTCGAGGCGGCGGAAGGAACCGACCTGATGCTGGAGCGCGTGGCCGACCTGCGCAAACGCGGCCGTGTGGCATCACCTGCTGGCGTGGGCGTGCTCGTGAAGGCGCCGAAGAAGGGACAGGACTTGCGTTTTGACATGCCAGCGATTGGTCCCGCGACCGTGGACGGCGTTGTCCGCGCCGGTCTCGCCGGTGTCGCCGTGATGGCTGGAGCAACACTGATTGCCGACGCCATGGATGTGGCGCAGCGCGCCGACGGGAATGGCATCTTTGTCTATGGCGTGGCCGGCGAAACGGCCGCGTCATGACGGAGACCTCGACGCCGAAGGCCGTCGGCGCACCGCTTCATGTCTTCCTCGTCGCCGGCGAGACCTCGGGCGATCATCTCGGCGCGGCTTTGATGGCGGCGCTGAAACAGCGTCATCCTGACATCCGCTTTTCCGGTGTCGGCGGTCCGGCGATGCAGGCGGCGGGACTGCAAACCTTGTTTCCGATCGACGAGGTGTCGATCATCGGCATCGGCGGCATCGTCAAGAAGCTGCCGTTGCTGCTGCGCCTGATCCGGCAAGCTGCCGACGCGGCTGTCTCAGCGCAGCCCGATGCTCTCGTCATCATCGACAGTCCCGAATTCACCCATCGTGTCGCGCGCCGTGTCCGTGCGCGTGCGCCCTCGATTCCGGTCATCGACTATGTGTCGCCATCGGTCTGGGCATGGCGGCCGTGGCGTGCGCGGGCCATGCGCCGTTATGTGGATCACGTGCTGGGCCTGCTGCCGTTCGAGCCTGCCGTGCATGTCCGCCTGGGTGGTCCGCCTTGCACCTATGTCGGCCATCCGCTGATCGAGAGCATGTCGCTGTTGCGCCCGACGCCGGATGAACTGCAACGCCGAAACGCAAATCCGCCCGAACTCCTTGTGCTGCCCGGCAGCCGCGGCAGCGAGTTGCGCCGCCTGCTTGAGCCGTTCGGCAGGACCATTGAGCTTCTCGCCGGGCGGATCGGCGCATTCGATCTCGTGCTGCCGACGCTGCCTCACCTTGAAGGGCGGGTCCGGGAGGCGACGGGCGCCTGGGCTCGCCAGCCGCGCATCGTTATCGATGAGACCGCACGGAAGGCGGCGTTCAGGACGGCCCGCGCGGCGCTTGCAGCCTCCGGCACCGTGACGCTCGAGCTTGCGCTCGCCGGCGTGCCGACGGTTGCGGCCTATCGGGTGTCGGGGATCGAGGCGGTGATTGCGCGGGCGCTGATCCGCAGCGAATCCGTGATCCTCGCCAATCTGGTGCTGGGGGAACGGATCATCCCGGAGTTTCTCCAGGAGGATTGCCGGCCGGAGACGCTGGCCGATGCGCTGGCGCCGCTGCTGGGTGAAACGGCGGAGCGGAAGCGTCAGGTCGACGCTTTCGCCAGGCTCGATGCGATCATGGAAATCGGCGCCAGCGACCCAAGCCAACGGTCCGCCGACATTGTCCTTGCAGAGATTGGCTTGCGCCGCGGCTAGAGCGCTTTCCGGCGAAGTGGAAACCGGTTCGCCGCAGAAAACGCGACCACATCAAGAAGCGAGAGCATGACCCGATTCCGTCGGAACGGGTCATGCTCTCGTGACGCGGATTACCTGCGCCGCGAGATCGGCGTGTAGTCGCGAAGGGTCGCGCCGGTGAAGAGCTGGCGCGGACGGCCGATCTTCTGGTGCGGATCCTCGATCATTTCCTTCCACTGGGCGATCCAGCCGACGGTGCGGGCAATCGCGAACAGCACCGTGAACATGGTGGTCGGGAAGCCCATCGCCTTCAACGTGATGCCGGAATAGAAGTCGACATTCGGATAGAGCTTCTTCTCGATGAAATACTCGTCGTGCAGAGCGACGCGTTCCAGCTCCATCGCGACGTCGAGCAGCGGATCGTCCTTGATGCCGAGCTCGTTGAGCACCTCATGGCAGGTCTGCTGCATGATCTTCGCGCGCGGATCGTAGTTCTTGTACACGCGATGACCGAAGCCCATCAGACGGAACGGGTCGTTCTTGTCCTTGGCGCGCTTCACGAATTCGGGGATGCGGTCGACAGTGCCGATCTCCGACAGCATCTTCAGCGCCGCTTCGTTGGCGCCGCCATGCGCGGGGCCCCAGAGGCAGGCGATGCCGGCGGCGATGCAGGCGAACGGGTTGGCGCCCGACGAGCCGGCAAGGCGGACCGTCGAGGTCGAGGCGTTCTGCTCGTGGTCGGCGTGCAGGATGAAGATGCGGTCCATGGCGCGCGCGAGGACCGGGTTGATCCTGTATTCCTCGGTCGGGACCGCGAAGCACATCCGCAGGAAGTTCGACGCATAGTCGAGTTCGTTCTTCGGATACACGAACGGCTGGCCGACCGAATATTTGTAAGCCATTGCCGCGAGCGTCGGCATCTTCGCAACCATGCGGATCGAAGCGATCATGCGCTGGTGGGGATCCGAGATGTCGGTCGAGTCGTGATAGAAGGCGGCGAGGGCGCCGACGCAGCCGGTCATCACGGCCATCGGATGGGCGTCGCGCCGGAAGCCCTGGAAGAACCGCATCATCTGCTCATGCACCATGGTGTGGTGCGTGACGCGATAGTCGAAATCCGACTTCTGCGTCGGGGTGGGCAGTTCGCCGTAGAGCAGCAGGTAGCAGGTTTCGAGGAAGTCGCCGTGTTCGGCGAGCTGTTCGATCGGGTATCCGCGGTAGAGCAGGACACCTTCATCACCGTCGATATAGGTGATCTTCGATTCGCAGCTTGCGGTCGACGTGAAGCCCGGATCGTAGGTGAACACGCCACTCTGGGCATAGAGCTTGCTGATGTCGATGACATCAGGCCCGATGGTGCCTCCCATCATCGGGAGAGACCATGTACTGCCGCCGATCGTCAGTTCGGCGGTTTTGGTGTTGGCACCGGTTTTGGCATCCATCTTGTTTGCCCTCACATGCAAGTCAGCGATTGATTGGCGTGACGGCCTCCGGGGAGGTTGGAGGCGCGAAAAGCCGGGCTCCGAGTGGCGTATCCCATCCGGGTGTGCACCGCAAGATAGGGGCAGCCATGATGGGCGGGCGGAGCGGACGCCCGGAAAACCGCCGGGGCGGTCAAACGACCGCAGCCATGCTGGCCTGATCGCGCAGGCGGTTCAGGCTGTCCTGTTGTCCGAGCACCGCCAGGACATTGAAAATCGGCGGCGAGGTCGTCCGTCCCGTCAGCGCGGCGCGCAGTGGTTGGGCAACCGAGCCGAGCTTCAGGCCCTTGCGCTCCGCAAAGGAACGGACTGCCTGCTCGGTCAGTTCCGCCGTCCAGGGCGACACCTGCTCAAGCTCCGGCACCAATTCGGCCAGCACGGCGCGCGCATCGCCGGTCAGCAGCGCCGCCGCCTTCTCATCGATCGGGATCGGCCGCTGCGCAAACAGAAATGCCGCGCCGTCAGCGAGATCAACCAGGGTCTTTGCGCGTTCCTTGAGGTCCGGCAGCGCCGCGCGGAATTTGTCGCGCAACTCTCCCGTCAGCTTGCCGGCGAGCTCGGGGCCGCGCGGCAGATAGGGAAGCACGCGCTCGAACTCCGCGAGCAGTTCATCAGCGGACATCTGCCGGATGTAGTGGCCGTTGACATGCTCGAGCTTGGCGAAGTCGAACCGGGCAGGCGAGCGGCCGATCTGCGGCAGGTCGAAAGCCTGGAGCATCTCCTCGGTGCTGAAGATTTCCTGGTCGCCATGGCTCCAGCCCAGCCGGACCAGATAATTCCGCAGCGCCGCCGGCACATAGCCCATGGCGCGATACGCATCGACGCCGAGCGCGCCATGGCGCTTGGAGAGCTTGGAGCCGTCCGGCCCGTGGATCAGCGGAATATGCGCCATCACCGGCACCGGCCAGCCGAGCGCCTCATAGATCTGTTTCTGGCGGGCCGCGTTGGTCAGGTGGTCGTCGCCGCGGATGATATGGGTGACGCCCATGTCATGGTCGTCCACCACGACGGCCAGCATGTAGGTCGGCGTGCCGTCCGAGCGCAGCAACACGAGGTCGTCGAGCTGGTCGTTCTGCCAGACCACGCGGCCCTGCACCTGGTCGTCGACGACCGTCTCGCCGGTCAGCGGCGCCTTGAGGCGGATCACCGGCTTGACGCCGGGCGGAGCCTCGGACGCGGCGCGGTCGCGCCAGCGGCCATCGTAGAGCCGCCCGCGGCCCTCCTTGCGGGCCACCTCGCGCATCTCCTCCAGTTCCTGGGAGCTGGCGTAACAATGATAGGCCTTGCCGGCCGCCAGCAGCGCCTCGGCAATCTCGCGATGCCGGGCCGCACGGGAAAACTGATAGGTCGGTTCGTCGTCCCAGGTGATGCCGAGCCAAGTCAGGCCATCGAGAATGGCCTCGATCGCCGCGTCGGTCGAGCGGGCGCGGTCGGTATCCTCGATCCGCAGCAGCATTTTGCCGCCGCGTCCGCGGGCATATAGCCAGTTGAACAGGGCCGTGCGGGCGCCGCCGATATGGAGGAACCCGGTCGGGGAGGGCGCGAAGCGCGTGATGATGGTCTGCGTCATGGCTTCGGGTCAGGTTGGCTTGTCGGGAGAATCTGATGGCTCCTGTATCACAGGTCCACCGCGGGGTGTCAGTTCCAGCGTTGCTTTCAGGACCCCAAATGCGCCGGAATTTGGCCCCGGCAAGCTTGGCGAAAACCCGCGGATTTGGCAGATAGGCCATTTGGCGAAGCCGGGCTTCGCGCGCAAACACGCAAGGGATGTTCGGGATGACGGCAACCGAGACGGCCGAGACGACAGCGGGTCGCGACTTCATTCGCGATACCGTCCAAGCCGATCTCGATTCCGGTCGCCACAGCGGCGTGGTCACGCGCTTTCCGCCGGAGCCGAACGGTTACCTGCATATCGGCCACGCCAAGTCGATCTGCCTGAATTTCGGCGTGGCCGAGGAGTTCGGCGGACGCTGCCACCTGCGCTTCGACGACACCAACCCGACCCGCGAGGAGCAGGAATATATCGACGCGATCAAGCACGACGTGCATTGGCTCGGCTTCGACTGGGGCAGCGACCTCTATCACGCGTCGGACTATTTCGAGCGGCTGTATGAATGGGCCGAATATCTGATCCGCCAGGGCAAGGCCTATGTGGACGACCAGACCCACGAGCAGATGCGCCTCAACCGCGGCACGCTGACCGAGCCCGGCACCAACAGTCCGTTCCGCGATCGCAGCGTCGAGGACAACATCGACCTGTTCCGCCGCATGCGGGCGGGCGAATTCCCGAACGGCGCGCGGGTGCTGCGCGCCAAGATCGACATGGCGTCCGGCAATATCAACCTGCGCGACCCGGTGATGTACCGCATCCTGCACGCCACCCATCCGCGCACCGGCAACCAGTGGAGCATCTATCCGAGCTACGACTATGCCCATGGCCAGTCGGATGCGATCGAGGGCATCACCCATTCGATCTGCACGCTCGAATTCGCCGACCATCGTCCGCTCTACGACTGGTTCATCGAGAACCTGCCGGTGCCGTCGCAGCCGCATCAGTATGAGTTCGCGCGGCTCAATCTGACCTACACGCTGCTGTCGAAGCGGGTGCTGACCCAGCTTGTGCACGGCGGCCATGTCAGCGGCTGGGATGACCCGCGCATGCCGACGCTCGCGGGCCTGCGCCGGCGCGGGGTGCCGCCGGCGGCGCTGCGCGACTTCGTCAAGCGCATCGGCGTCGCCAAGGCGAACAGCCTGGTCGATGCCGGGATGCTGGATTTCTCGATCCGCGAGGTGCTCAACCGCACGGCGCTGCGCCGCATGGCGGTGCTGCGGCCGCTGAAGATCGTCATCGAGAATTATCCCGAAGGCGCCGGTGAAGAGCTCGCGGCGGTCAATCATCCTGACGATGCGTCGGCCGGCACCCGCAGCATCCGCTTCGGCCGCGAGATCTACATCGAGCGGGACGACTTCATGGAAGACCCGCCGAAGAAGTTCTTCCGTCTTGCGCCGGGCCGCGAGGTGCGCCTGCGCTATGCCTATCTCATCACCTGCCGCGAGGTGGTGAAGGATGCGGCCGGCGAGGTGATCGAGCTGCGCTGTATCTACGATCCCGCGACGCGCGGCGGCGACGCGCCGGACGGCCGCAAGGTCAAGGCGACCTTGCACTGGGTCGCCGCGGCCGATGCCGTTCCTGCCGAGGTGCGGATCTACAATCCGCTGTTCAGCAAGCCGGAGCCGGATGCGTCGAACTTTGCAGCCGAGCTCAATCCGAACTCGCTCGAGGTGCTGAGCGGCTGCCTGGTCGAGCCCGCGGCTGTCGGCGCCAATTCTGAGGAGCCGATGCAGTTCGAGCGCCAGGGCTATTTCGCCCGTGACAAGGATTCGACGCCCGGTCATCCGGTGTTCAACCGCACCGTCGGCCTGCGCGACACCTGGGCCAAGGTCAGCACCGGCGACTGATCCGTAGCCAAAGTCTCTCGCCATCAACCGGCGGTAGTGTAGCATGGCGGCACGCCCGCGGGGCCGGGCGCGGTGATGCGTCATGGTGGGGTGGGGCAGGGAGCGAGCCGCGGTCTGGCGGCCGTGGGGAGAGGCTGGCGCGCAATCCGCGCAGGCCGGGCCTGGCGTCATTCGCCTGCTGGAGCCTGCCTGGCAGCTCATTGTCGCCTGGCTTCGGACGGAAGCCGAAACGATCCATCTGCTGGCCTGGCTGGTCGTTGCGTTCGGCTGCGGCATCGCGCTGTACTTCACGGCCGATCGCGAACCGCTGCTGATAGCTGCCGGTCTGGTGGTGGCCGTGGCGGGCGGCGCTGCCGTCCTGCTGCGCGACCGGCCGTTTGGATTTCCCGTGGCTCTGGCCGTCCTGGCGCTGACCAGCGGCTTTGCCGCGGCCGCGTTGCGGACGGTGATCATTTCTCATCCCGTGCTGCAGGCGGCGGCGTGGAATGTCAGCATCGCCGGTTTTGTCGAGGCGCGGGAGGAGCGCGAGCGCAGCGACCGCATCACGATCCGCGTCGAACGGATGGATGGCGCGCGCAACAATCAGCAGCTGGCGCGCGTGCGCCTCGCGGTCCGCAAGGGCACCGCCCCCGCCGTGGGTGCCTATGTCGCGTTCAAGGCGCGGCTGACGCCGCCGCTGCAGCCGCTGCGTCCGGGCGGCTATGATTTCGCACGCGACCTTTATTTCAAGGGCATCGGCGCATCCGGCTTTGTGCTCGGGAGCATCCGTCTCGCGCAGCCACCGCAGAAGCCCGGCTTCTGGCTTGGCTATACCAGCGCCATCGCCAGCCTTCGCGACGGCATCGATGCGCGCATCCGGTCGGTGCTGCCGGGCGATGCCGGCGCCATCGCCTCCGCGCTGATCACCGGCAAGCGCGACGCCATCTCCACGCCGGTCAACGACGCGATGTATGTGTCAAGCCTCGCGCATGTGCTGTCGATCTCCGGCTATCACATGGCCGTTGTCGCCGGCGTGGTGTTCTTTGTGGTGCGGGCGGGGCTTGCGTTGATGCCATCCTTCGCCAGCCGCTATCCCATCAAGAAATGGGCGGCGCTGCTCGCATTGCTGGCTGCGGCGTTTTATCTGCTGCTGTCCGGCGCGGAGGTCGCGACCCAGCGCTCCTTCATCATGGTGGCGATCGTGCTCGTCGGCGTGATGGCGGACCGACCGGCGCTCACGTTGCGGACGCTGGCGCTGGCCGCGCTGCTTGTGCTCGTGCTCGCGCCGGAATCCGTTGTCCATCCAAGTTTCCAGATGTCGTTTGCGGCAACGCTGGTGCTGGTCGCCGCCTATCAGCGCGGGACGAGCTGGATCGCCACAACAGACGACCATTCGCTCGGTTCGCGGATCGCGCTGTGGGGCGTCCGCGAGATTGTGATGCTGATCATCGCCTCGCTGCTGGCGGGGGCCGCGACCGCACTGTTCGCCGCTTATCATTTCCACCGGCTCGCCCCTTATGGCGTGCTGGCCAATCTGCTCGCCATGCCGATCGTCTCCTTCTGGGTGATGCCGATGGGCCTGCTGGGATTGGCCGCGCTGCCGTTCGGCTTCGACGGCTTCTTCTGGCGGCTGATGGGTGAGGGCATCGGCTGGATGATCTCGGTCGCGCAATGGGTGGCGTCATTGCCCGGCGCCGTCGGCCGCATATCGGCATTCGGCATTGCCCCGGTTGTCATCGGCTCGCTGGGATTGCTGTTGATGTGTTTGTTGCGCACGCCGTTGCGATGGAGCGGCGCTGCGGTGCTTGGCGTCGCATGTTTGTTTGCTGGCCGCGCAACCCAGCCGGATGTTCTGGTGGCCGGCGCCGGCAACGCCCTGGCCATCCGGACGGGCAATGACGCCTTGTCCGTGGTGCGGAGCGGCAGCGACACGTTCGCTGTCCGCGACTGGCTCAATGCCGATGCGGATGCGCGGCCTCCCACCGATCCTTCGCTTTCAAAAGGCATTGCCTGCGACGATCTCGGCTGCATCGGCAAACTGCAGGACGGGCGGCTCATCGCATTGTCGCGCAGCGTGGAAGCCCTCGCCGAAGACTGCGAGCAGGCGGCGGTTGTCATCAGTGCGCGGGAGGTTCAGCGCGACTGCGCCGCCCTGGTGATTGACCGCAAACGACTGCAGCAGAGCGGCGCTGTTGCCCTGCATCGCCAGGGCGATGGCTTCGTCATCGAGCCGACGAGACCGCCCGGCTATGACAGGCCCTGGGCACGCGCGGTTCCTTCATCGGAGGCCACGACGTCCTCATCTCCGCCAACCCGAAGGCCTGCGCCACGCGATGCCACTCCGCGCGAAGAGGATGTCGATCCGACCGAGTGACAACGCGGGTGGAAATGTTGAGAAGAGTTGCTGGAACAATGTAGTGCCGCTCTCTCAGAGTGCTTCCTCTCCCGCTTGCGGGGGGAGGGTTGGGGAGGGGGAAAGCCATAAACTCAGTGCCGGAGAAATGCCCCCTCCCGGCGAGCTTTGCTCGCCGACCTCCCCCGCAAGCGGGAGAGGTTGCTCACAGTCCGCGATAGCCGCTGTGCGGCGTCACATTGCGCAAAGAAGATGGCGAGTGACTCAATACCGCCGGAACAGGCCGATCAGCTTGCCCTGGATGCGCACGCGGTTGGGCGGCAGGATGCGGACCTCGTAGGCCGTATTGGCCGGCTCCAGCGCGATCGAGGCCCCGCGCCGGCGGAAGCGCTTCAGCGTCGCCTCCTCGTCATCGATCAGCGCGACGACGATGTCGCCGGTATCCGCCGTATCGGCCTTCTTGATCACCGCCATGTCGCCATCGAGGATGCCGGCCTCGATCATCGAGTCGCCGCGCACTTCGAGGGCGAAGTGATCGCCGCTGCCGACCATGTCGGGCGGCATGCTGATGACATGGCTTTTGGTCTGGATCGCTTCGATCGGAGTACCGGCGGCGATGCGGCCCATCACCGGGACCGAAATCGGCCGGTTGCTGTCGTCTTCCACTGCCGGCGTGCTGCGCACGCGGCCGAGATTGCCCTCGATCACGCTCGGCGTGAAGCCGCGGGCACGGCTCGGCTGGGCGACCGATTCCGGCAGCTTGATGACCTCGATGGCGCGGGCGCGGTTCGGCAGGCGGCGGATGAAGCCGCGCTCCTCCAGGGCCGTGATCAAACGGTGAATGCCTGACTTGGACCGCAGGTCCAGCGCATCCTTCATCTCGTCGAAAGAGGGAGGGACGCCAGCTTCCTTCAGCCGCTCATGGATGAAACGCAGAAGCTCGGCCTGCTTGCGAGTCAGCATCTTTCGGATCTCCCGGAGTGAGACCGGGCGACTCACGCCCGAAACAAATCATGAACGAACACTATCTGTTCGATATGTGTTCCGCAACCTCTTAATTTGCTGTGAACGTAAGGGGAAGGGCCTAAAGGCCAAGCTGAATGACGTGGCAGGGATCACCCGCGCGTGCGGCGGGAGCATGGGCCGGACGGATCAGCAAACACTGGGACTGCGCCAATGGCGCAAGCATCGAACTGTCCTGAACCGGAAAGGCGCTGGCGAGCGGCGGTTCGTCGTCGCGAAGCTCGAGCGTCGCGCGCAGATAGTCCTCGCGCTCGTCGTTTTCGGGGAGATCGCGGCCCAGCACGGCGCGGGTGACAGGAAGTGAAAGATCGCGCCGTCCGGAAAGCCTCCGGATCAGCGGGATCAGAAACAGCACGCTGCAGACAAAGGCCGAGACCGGGTTGCCGGGGAGGCCGAGCACATGCATGTCGCCCAGCCGCCCGTGCATCATCGGACGTCCAGGTCGCATCGCGATCTTCCAGAATGACAGCGTCATGCCTTCGGATGCGAGTGCCTGCTGTACGAGGTCGTAATCGCCGACGGAGGCGCCGCCGGACGTGACGAGGATGTCAGCGCCGCTGTCGCGTGCGCGGCGGATGGCGGCCACGGTCTCCGGCACGCGATCGGGCGCGATGCCGAGATCGATCGTCTGTGCGCCTTCAGCCTGCGCCATGGTCATGATGGCGAAGCCGTTGGAATAGACGATCTGTCCGGGCGCGGGCTCTGTCCCTGGAGCAACAAGTTCATCGCCGGTCGCAAGCATGGCGATCTTCGGACGGCGATGCACGGAGAGTTGCGGATAGTTCATCGCAGCGGCGAGGGCGAGCGCGGCCGACGACAATTGCCGCCCGCTGGCGAGCAGCGTCTGGCCTGCCGCGAAGTCGAGACCCGCGGGACGCACATTCTTTCCGATGCCGGAGGCGGACGTGATGGTGACGCGCTCGCCGGCGCGGGTCGTGTTCTCCTGAATGACGACGGTGTCGGCGCCGTCCGGCATGAAGCCACCGGTGAAGATGCGCGCGGCTTCGCCCGGACCGACCGCCCGGTCGAACGGATGACCCGCCGGCACCTCGCCGATGACCGTCAGCGTGGCCGGAGCGGTTGCGACATCGGCGGCACGCACGGCATAGCCGTCCATCGCCGAGAGGGCGGCCGGCGGCTGGGTGCGCCTTGAGACGACATCTTCCGCCAGCACCCGCCGGTGCGCGGCCATCAGGTCAACCGGCTCCGCCGGCAGCGCGACGGCATGTTCGAGCACCCGCGCCAGCGCTTCGGAAACCGGCATCAGCGCCATCGCTCAGTCCTCCGCGCGATAAGTGCCGGATTTGCCGCCGGTCTTCTCGATCAGCCGGATGCCCTCGATCTGCATGCCGCGCTCCACCGCCTTGACCATGTCGTAGATGGTCAGGCAGGCGACGGAGACGGCGGTCAGCGCTTCCATCTCGACGCCGGTCTGGCCGGACACCGACACGGTCGCCGTCACGACCAGCCCCGGCAGTTCACGGTCGGGCTCGATCTCGACAGCCACCTTGGAAATCAGCAGCGGATGGCAGAGCGGAATGAGTTCGTGGGTCTTCTTCGCCGCCATGATGCCGGCGATGCGCGCCGCGCCCAGCACGTCGCCCTTCTTGGCGTTGCCGGCGAGCACGAGATCGAGCGTCGCCGGCTGCATCACCACATAGCCTTCGGCGATCGCCATGCGATCCGTCACGGCTTTCTGGGACACGTCCACCATATGAGCCTCACCGCTCGCGCCGATATGAGTGAGGTCGGTCCCCGCCATACGATCACTCCGCAGCGTTAGTGTGCCGGCGCGCCAGCAACGCGCGGGTCGCGCTGGCGACATCTGTCTGGCGCATCAGACTTTCGCCGACCAGGAAGGTCGAGACATTGGCGGCGGACAGGCGCGACAGATCATCCGGCGTGAAGATACCGCTCTCGCCGACGATGATGCGATCCTGCGGGACAAGCGGCGCAAGCGTCTCGCTCACCGTCAGCGAAGTCTCGAACGTCCGCAGGTCGCGGTTGTTGATGCCGATCAGCCTGGACCGGAGCCGCAGCGCGCGGTCGAGCTCGGCGCGATCGTGGACCTCCACCAGCACATCCATGCCATAGGCCGTTGCCGCATCTTCGAGGTCGCGTGCAACAGCATCATCGACGCCGGCCATGATGATGAGGATGCAATCGGCGCCCCAGGCGCGCGCCTCGGCCACCTGATAGGTGTCGTACAAAAAGTCCTTGCGCAGCGCGGGCAGGTGGGTCGCGGCGCGCGCGGCGGTGAGAAACTCCGGCTTGCCCTGGAATGACGGCGCGTCGGTCAGCACCGAGAGACAGGCCGCGCCGCCGGCCTCATAGGCTTGCGCCAGCATTGGCGGATCGAAGTCGGCGCGGATCAGTCCCTTGGACGGGCTTGCCTTCTTGATCTCCGCGATCAGCGCATAGTCGCCGTTTGTGAGTTTGTTGTTGATTGCTGTGACGAAGCCGCGCGGCGGAGGGGCGGCCTTGGCATCCGTATCGACGGCCGCGAAAGGACGCGCCTGCTTCGCGGCAGCGATTTCCTCGCGCTTGTAAGCCTCGATCTTTTTCAGGATGTCAGCCATCGCTCAGCCGTTCGAGACCGCGACAAGACGATCCAGCCGCCTGCGCGCTTCGCCGCTATCGATCGACGCCGCGGCCTTGGTCACGGCGTCTTTCAGGTCCACCGCGCGGCCGGCGACGATCAGGCCCGCAGCGGCATTGAACACGGCGACGTCGCGGAACGCATTGTGCTTGCCATCGAGCACCGCGGAGAGGGCGGTCGCATTCTCCTCCGCATCGCCGCCGCGCAACGCCTCGGGCTTGATGCGCGCCAGTCCCACATCCTCCGGCTGGATCTCGAATGTCGTCACGTCGCCCTTGTCGAGCGAAGCAACGTAGGTGACGCCCGATGTGGTGATCTCGTCGAGGCCGTCGGAGCCATGCACCACCCAGGCGTGTTCGGAGCCGAGATTCTTCAGCACATGGGCCAGCGGCTCGACCCACTGGCGCGAGAACACGCCGACCATCTGGCGCTTCACGCCCGCCGGATTGGAGAGCGGGCCCAGCAGATTGAAGATCGTCCGCGTGCCGAGTTCGACCCGCGTCGGGCCGACATTCTTCATCGCCGGATGATGCGCCGGCGCGAACATGAAGCCGATGCCGGCCTCGCGGATGCAGGCGCCGACCTGGTCCGGCGTGAGTTCGATGTTG
>Ga0180223_1002007_pt1 | contig 13408 bp, 24 predicted proteins | sample eDN5th30CKraftOP_FD_151337 | JGI IMG/M metagenome (GOLD analysis project Ga0180223, IMG submission 151337) | Enriched Organic Plus compost microbial communities from Emeryville, California, USA - eDNA 5th pass 30_C Kraft OP (version 2) (version 2) ...
CGGCCTCGTGGGCGAACAGCGACAGCGGCAGCTGCGCGGTGCCTTGCCGGCGTTTGCCGTTGCCGGTGATGGTGATTCGGTGGGCGCGAAGGTTCGCGAAGCCGCCGGCGGGACGTCCGGACCCGGAGACCTGATCGCCCTTGGAGGCGACGATGAAGACCTCACGGACGGCGTTGCGCAGCATCCCGATCAGCTGGGAGAACCGCAGGTCCAGGCGGTCGAGGGTCTGCTCGGGGTCGTAGGCGGCGGAGATGAAGACGGTGGCGTAGCGGAAGTGGATGGTCTCGCGCGCGTCGGGGTTGACGCAGACACGGCCGATCCAGCCGTCCTCGCGGACGTCCTGCGCGCCTTCGGAGACCAGCGCGCCTTCGATCCAGCGGAACCCGTCATGCGGAGGGTCCTGACGACGCTTGCGGGCGATTAGCTTCATGAACGCACGTTATCCGCCGCGCCAGCGGGTGCGGTCCCGGTCAGGTCCTCGCCGTTCGGTCTCGCGCGTCAGCGATCTTGTAGGCGGCCAGCTGCGGGGAGGCGTCGAAGCGCGCGGCGGCGCGACGGGCGGCGGTGAGGGTGCGGAAGGTTCCGTGGGTGACCTGCTCGCCCTTCCGGCCGGCGGTCGTCCCCGGGTAGTGGCGGGTGACGGTCCAGTTGGCGCCCTCGCGCCGGTAGGCGAACACGACGGCGTCGAAGTCGCTGACCAGAGCGTCGTGGCGGAGGTTGTAGATGCGGCGTTCCGTGTTGGTTGGCTGGCGGGTGTGGGCCGGCGGGATCGACTCCAGCCGTTCGTCGGCGAGATCCAGGATCGGCTGCACGGCCCGGACCGCGTCGGTGAGGCGGGGGAAGGTCTGGCGTTCCAGTTGGGCGGGATCACAGACTTCGCTGAGGAGTCCCCACCAGCGCGCGGCGGCGGGGCTGACGCTGTAGCCGCCCTTGTTGCGGCGTACGAACAGGATCCGCCCGCAGGCGGAGGTCCACCAGCCGGGGCGTTGCGGGTCGCGGCGCAGCGGCCGCACCGATCCGCTCACGCGTCCTCTCCGGCGTCTTGGTTTTGAGCGTCCAGCCAGGCGGCCAGGTACTTGTTGTTGGTCATCCGCGGGCTGGTCAGCAGCGTGGCGGCGGCGGTCCGCGCCTGGACCAAGGTCCGGTAGCCGGGCTCGTTGAGGGGGCCGGATGACCAGCCGCTGCCGTGGAAGGCGATCCGGTGCGCTTCCCAGCGGGCGTTCCAGGTCTGGGTGTCAGGGGCGATGAAAACGAAGTGGCCGTCGTCGTAGTCGGCGATCCATCCGGGGCGGCCGGCGAGACGGTCGTTGGCGATCACGTCGGACGTGCGGGGCCGGCGCACGCGGATCGGCTCGACGGGGCCGATCTCCGCTTCGGCGAGATCCATGATCGCTTGCAGCGCGTTGGCCGCGTCGGTGAGCCGGTCAAAGCGCAGCTGGTCGAGGCGGGCGATGTCGCAGCCGGCGCTGAGGAAACCCGCCCACACGTCGGTCAGCGGGGACAGACGCCACAGGTCTTGCGGATCTTTGAGGATGAGCACCCGCCCGCACGCCGAGTACCAGTGCCCGTCGTAGAGACGGCTGCGGTACATGGGGCGCACGGATGCCATGCCCGCACGTTATCTGGTGGTGGTGGCGCGGAATCCGGCGGGTCAGACCGTCAGGCGGCTGCGCCAGGGCAGCTTGTGCTCGGCCAGTGGGCTGAGTGTGATCCGTTCCAGTTCCAGGGCGTAGGTGTCGCGGGCGGCCAGCATGACGCTGCGTTTGGGGCCGGCGGGCATGCAGTTCAGGCTTTCGTCGAGGTCGGCGATGAGGTCGGTGAGCTGCTGGTCGCGGCCGGGGAGCGACGGGCCGTCCATGAAGACGAACGCGGGCACCTGCAGCCAGTCGATGAGGGTCATGAACGCGTCCAGGTCGATGTCGGCGTCCCCGTGGCCGAGCCGGCTGATGTCCTGCGGCTGGATGTCGAGCTGCTCGCAGAGCTGATCGGCGGTGACGTGGGTCTTCTCCATCTTGCCGAGGATCGCGATGTGCATCCGCTGCGGGTTGAAGGTGTTGCGCATCGGTCAACCTACGCCGCATGCCTCCGATCAGGTTCTGGCTGTCAGCCGATGCAGCCTTCGCCGGGGTGGTGCGGATGCGTCGTCATGCAGGTCGGCCGGCGACAGTCGGGACCGCGCCGGGCCGATGTAGCGCACCGGATGCCCGTTGCAGAAGCCTGTGCCGGGGCGGGCCGCCGCCGCGGGAGGAGTAGCCGTCGCCTGGCCGGTCTTGGCTTCGCGGCGCCAGGGCCACCGCATCAGCGGGCCCTCTGCTCGCTTTCGCGCTGGGCGGCGTTCATGTCGCGGCCGGGGTTCCCCGGTGCGACCGTGCCGCAGCGCCAGCACCGTTTCGGGCCTAGCCGGCCGGCGTACCAGTTCGGAGGCCGGCCCTGGACGCCGGCCTTGTTCGCGCGCTCCTGGACGTCTGCCGGGATGAGCGTCCAGCGGTGACGCCCCAGCCGGCAGGCCAGACTCAGACGCGATGATCCGCCGGCGTCGTTGTTGTCGGCTTCGCGGGTCTGCTGGTTGGAGATTATGATCGCCTTGACGAGGAAGAGCGCCGTCGCCGTGAGCAGCACGACGGCGCAGCCCATCCCGACGGCAAGCCAACCGGCGATGGAGTAGCCGATCGCGCCGAGCGGCGCGCCGAACACCATCCCCAACCGCAGAGCCCATTCCTCCTTGGCCTGCTGCATCGCCTGGCGGGCCGCGAGACGGCCGTCACCCGGCTCCTCTGGGCTGTCGGCGCTCACCGGGTCTCTCCCCGGCGGCTGCGGCGGCGTGGGACGGTGGTGGCGTTGCGCCGGTCTTCTGCGACGCGGCGGTCGAGATGATCGACGTACTCGCGGGAGGTGATCTCACCGCGCACCAGCCGGTCGAACATGTCCGTCGGTTCGACCGCAGCTGTGGGCGTAGTCCGCGCAGGGCGAGCAGCCCGGCGCGCGAACAGGCTTCGGAGCTTCATCGTCCGCTGACCTCGTGCAGAACGTTCATACCTGCAACCTATGCTGCCGGTAGCGGCGTTCCCACGTCTTGCGGGCGTCCGGAGGGCCTCAACGGCGGTGGGAGCTGATGTACAGGTCCGCGACCGTTCGCGCCGCGGCCGCGCGGGCACGAGGCTGATCGGCGCCGCCCAGCTCGCGGATCGCGGCGTGCATCGCTTCGACGCGGCCGCCGGCGAACATCTGATCGACCCGCTGGCGGAACGCCGCGCGGTCATCGGCGTCTGTGAGATCGAGGCCTTCGGTTCGGCGGTCCAATGCGGGGATGTACGTGCTCATAACAGGGTCGGCGGCGACCGGGGAAGCCGGTGCCGGCACCTTATCCGGTTGATCTAGGCGTCGGAGGCCGGGTCGGGCGTCGCGCAGGCGGGGCATGGGACGCAGTAGGCGGGGTTGAACGCTTCGTGACATGGGCCGCCGTGCAGCGGGTCGAGCCGTCCGTACCCGGCGCAGCGTTCGCAGTCGTCGCGGACGGGGATCCCGTGGTCGTGCGGGGCGTTGTCGTCCCACAGGTCGCCGCAGGTCGAGCAGACCCGAGGTAGATCAGCCATCCACGGACGAGCCGGCCGCCGGGGGCTTGACGGGTTCCAGGTCGATGTTGACGAGCCGCGGGCCGCGCAGCCCGATCCTCCATTCCAGGTCGGTGACGGTGTACTCGCCTTCGGGGAAGTCAGGGTCGTCGCCGTCGGCCACGACGATCTGCCCGACCGTGGGGATCGGCAGGTTCCCCCAGCCGTATTCGACCTCGAACCCGCCGGACGGGCCGTTGCCGAAGAACCGCACCACCATCACATTCCCCCTCCGCGCGCGTAGCGGCCGCTATGGGCCACCGGGATCTCGATCGTCATGCGTTCACCTTATCCTGCTAACGGCCGGTGTCGGAGTCGGTCTTCCAGGATGTGGGGCACAGCTTGCTGGTGGCCGGCTCGCAGGACCAGCGCATCGGGATACCCTTCCCGCCGGAGATCGTCAGGTCTGTGTGGTGCGTTCCGTTGCCAAGCTCCGCGGTCAGGGTGGTGCGCCAGGCGACGTCGTTGGCGTTCGACGTCTTCGTCCGCACCGACCAGTTGGCCCATTGGTTGGGTTGCATCAAGTCCGGGTCCATGTTGGGCAGGATCGTCGCCAGTTCGCGGATGTTGTCGGCGTAGCCGCCGCTGGTTTGGTGCAGCTGGTCCTGGGCGGCTGCGATCTGCTTTGGTGCGACCTTGCTCAGCGCCTTCTGGGCGTTGGCCATCGCGCGCTGATCCTGGCGTCGCTGCTGCTGTGACAGACGCTCGTCTCTCTCTCTCTCTCTCTCTCTTCTCGCTGGCATGCACGCGCGTCTGGACGGCGTGTACCGCGAGGACCCCCAACGACAAGCACAGCGCAAACAACACGATGGGGAAGATCGGCATGACAGCGCACCAGAGGACCGCCATGATGTCGTCGGCCGCCCGAATGGTTCGCTTCCAGAGCCCGGTGAACGTCGCGATGGAGCGATCCCACAGGTTCGGGGGTGGAGGCGCTGGCGGCGGCGGCTGGAGGCGGACGTTCTCTTCGCGGCCGTCGAGCGCGTCAGCGATCCGGTTCGCGGCCGCTTGCGCTTGCGCTTCCTGCTCGCGGCGGAGCTGGGCGACAGCGCGCAGCTCCGCGAGCGCGCGTTCAGCTTTGCGGGCGGTGTCGCCGGCCGCTTTCTGCCAGATGCTGGCGAGTGCTTGCGCGGCGATCTCCTCGTCGAGGGAGAACTTCTGCTCGGCCAGCTTGACCGCCCAGAACGTCACCTTCCCGTCGGCGGTGATCTGAGGGAGATGACCGTCCATGCGAACTGCCAGCTGTCCGCCGCGCGCCTCGGTCATGTAGGTGAATTAGGCGTGCGTCGGCTGACCGTCAGGGCCCTCCGCTCCGTCCTGGTAGACGGCGAGGTCCTTGTCGGCGAGCTTGGCGCACGGGTCGCGGGGGACGCCGGCGCCGAACAGCTCGTTGAGGCGCAGATCTTCGACGCCGGCGCTCACCGCTGCTCGCCTCTCCAGTCGGACATGCCGTCCGCGATCCCGCGCGCCTCGACGGCACGCTGCTCGGCCTCCGTCTGCTCTTGGAGTTTGCGGGCCTGCTCGGCCATCTCGACGTCCTTGGCCTGCCAGGCCTGGGCGACCGCGTTGCGTTCCGCGCTGCACGCTCGCTCTTCCATCGCCAGCAGCCGGACGGCCCGCTCGTCGGCGGTCATGCCGGCGGGCAGTTGCTCCACATCCACCACGCTGACCTGCCAGCGCCGGTCGCCGCGCAGCGATTCCGTGGCGCCGAGGGGGCGGTCCGGATGACTGCCGGTGACAGGCCGGTAGCGAAGGAGTTCCAGGTCGACGTTCTCGCCGTTGGCGATCGTCCGGGTGGCGAACATGTCGCAGTCATGCTCGGCCAGCTGCGCGGCGTGACGGCGAGCGCGACGGGGCGCGTCCAGCGCGACCCCACGGCGCCGGTCAGGTCGGGCGGGGATCCGCTTCTCCGACAATGCGATCAGCGGCCCGGCGATCACGGCCGCGAGAAGCCCCCAGGCCCAGCCGACCGCGGCGACGACGACAACGGCGATCAGAGCGGCGATCAGACCGGCAGCCGTCAGCTTGCCGGTGCGGAGGCGGGCCTTCTGCGGGGTTGCCTGCTCCCATTCCTCAGCGGTGATGATCGCGGGGCGCTGCTTGAACGGCTCCCGACGCAGCGCAGGCGACCGCCGGCACGCCGGCCGGCTCTCCTCAACATCTTCGCTGCCAGCGCTGAGCTGCACCGCGAGGCCGAGCTTGCGAGCCTGCTTCTTGAGACGCTTCTGCTTCTTGGCCCGGTCCAGCGCCACCTGACCATGAACCGCGGCGAGGAGGATCCGGTGGATGTCCTCCTCGGTGTCGTTCTGATCGGAGAACAGCGCGTGGCTGAGCTGCTCGCGCGCGTTCTCCTCGCTGCTATCCGGCTGGCCGGGCAAAGCCCCACTCACTCGTACTCGGTGCCGCCCTTGCGGTCCAGGTAGTCGGGGTTGATGACCTTCAGGATGACGCGGCCCAGCAGCGGATCGTGACGCTCGGCGACCGGGCGGACGATGACGCCCTCGCGGACGTGCGACTCGGTGCCGGTGATCGTCTCCTTGCCGGCGGCGACCGCCTCCACCGCCTCGCGGGAGAACGGGCCGCGGTACAGGACCGGGCAGATGTCCAGGCCGCAGAACACGCCGACGATCTGCTCGAAGCGGTCGTAGTCGACGTAGCGGCCGTCCAGGCGCAGATCGAAGGCGCGGAATGCCAGGTCTCCGTCGATGCCGTAGGAGAGGTCCTGCACGATGCTGCCGAAGGTCTCCCCGAACAGGGTGATCTCGCGTGCGCCGGTCTCCGCGGCGATGTCACGCAGCAGCGACTCGATGCCGTTCTGCTCGGCGGCGCGCCAGTACCAGTTGCTGACGCGGCCGTGCGCGTCCTCCTCGCGCTTGAGCGCGATGCCCTTGCCGGCGCGGCCCTTGCTGGACACGAAGAACTCCCCGTCGATCAGAGCCAGCAGCGTGCAGCTGCCGTGGATCTTCTCGGTTGCGACCACTTCCTCGCCCTCCTTGAGGACGTCGGTGAAGTACTTGATGTTCTCGATGTCGGTGTAGGTGCGCAGGTCCGGGGCGGAGATCAGCTCCGCCTCGCTGCCGGCGGGCAGCGGCGGGACCCACTTGACGATGCCCAGCTGCTCGCCGTAGTCCTCACCCTCGTTGAGCTGGACGCCGTCGGGCTGGTAGCACAGGCCCTCCGACAGGACGCCGCGCAGGCGGATCGCCTTGACCCGGTCACCGTCGGGGCCGGCGAGCGCGCCGATAGTGCGGCCCTTGCGCTCCTTGCCCCACAGGCCCATCTGCTCCAGGATCGGCTGGGGCACCACGGCCTGGGTGGGGATGTAGACGACCTTGTCGCCGGTCTGGTACTCGCCCTTGCGGACGACCGCGGTGAAGTCGGTGCCGTCGATCTTCGCGATCTCCAGAGCGTCGGCGTTGTCATGCGGAGCGATCGTGACCGTCCGCGCCAGCACGTTGAAAGAACTCATGACTGCAACTTATCCGCGGCTTGCGACTTGGGGCAGACATCAGATCAGCGGCCAGGAGGGCGACTGCGACAACCTTGGACGCTGAGGAGCCTGGGCTCCCGTCTGGGTGGGTGTCAGGCGTGAGGGATGTCGGCGCGCGGGGAGATCTCCGCGCATCCGATCTGCTCGCAGATCCACGCGACCCTGTCGCGGTCCAGTCCGCTGCAGCGCTGGGACATGAACAGCCTGGCGGCGTCTCGGTCGGGCCGTTCAGGTGGGCGAAGCTGAACCGAAACTCCTCGATGTAGAACTCGTCGGGGCCTTGGTGGGGGCTGATCAGCGGCTGGCCGTCCATGAACTGGTCGCGGGTCGGGTCGTAGCGGACCCCGCCCAAGACGACATGCTGGTGATCTCCGATCTGCTGGCCGGCCCGCGGGCTGTGCGGGTCAGTGTAGGCGTAGTAGCCGGACTCGATGCTGGCGTCCAGCGCGTCGCGGCGTAGCAGGTAGCAGAGGATGACCGACAGCTCCTCGCAGCAGGCGTCGGTGTACCCGAACGCTTCCGCGCATAGATCATGTAGCCGGCAGCAGAGACGTTCGGCGACGGAGGATCTGAGGATGTTGGTGGCCTGCTGTGCGGGCACGGTGGCGGGCTGCATGCTACGCCCAGGTCAGCGCACGCGCCGGTATGGTTCGGCAGACCGCTGTGAAGGGCGAGCAGCTCCGACGGCCAGTTGGCGTTCGAGCTGCTCCCGCGGTCCTAACTGACGTTCGCGCAGGCCGCGGGACGAGCTTGTCGCGTAGGTTCAGGGGTGCGCAAGATCATCGTTTCTGCTGCGTTCGGCGCTGCTGCCGAATGGATCGACTACACCCTTCCCACCTGGGAGGTGTTCGCGGACCTGCACGACTGGGGGATCTACGTCGTGGATGAACGGCCGGAGGGGGTCGCTTCCGACATCCGTTCGGGCCGGGCTGCGAAGATCGGCATCATCGAAGAGGCGCTGCAGGACAACGATCTGGTCTTGTGGATCGACGCGGACGCGATGATCGTCGACGCCAGTGAGGACATCGCCTACGCGATCCGCCCCGACGACTTCCAGGCGCTGGTGATGGAGCAGGTGGGTGTGCGCACCAACCCGAATACCGGGGTATGGCTGCTACGGCAGGATGAGGAGACCAGCCGGTTCCTCGCCGACGTCAAGGTCGCGCCGATGGAACCGCCGTTCGCCGATCAGGCGCAGGTGATGCACGTGCTTGGCTGGGGGACCAAGTACCCGCACGGCATGAAGCCGATGCGGGGGTCTGAGTACCTGCCCCGCACCGGCTGGATGTCGCCGTCATGGAACACGATCTTCCCGGCGCCTCATCACCCCACGCGCATCCGGCATTTCGCGGGCGGCTCCCGCGAGCAGCGTCTGAATGGACTGTCAGAGGAGCTGGCCAAGCTGGTGGAGGCGGGCGCGGTCACGTTGGACCAGTTCCCCGAGCACGTCTGCCAGAAGGTGCGCTCGCTCCTGACCAACGCTTCGTAACGCGCGAGGCCAACCCGAGCGCGCCCGCGTCAAACAGCCACGACCGTGGCCAGCAGCGACGCTGGGTTCGCGATCCCGGCGGTGATCCGCAGGTTCATCGCGTCCAGCCCCGTCAACGCGTTGCGCCGACCTCAGGGGTCGGCGCGAAAGGCAGGTGAGGCTGCCGGGCCCGGATCAGGCGGCGGCCGGCTCCTCAGCGGGGCGCTGGATGTTGTACTGGCGCAGGTAAGCGTCAGCGAGAAACTCCACCAGGGTCTCCGCCTGCATGCCCGTGACGGAGGCGACCTGGCGGACCCAAAGGCCCGCGTCGTGGCGGCTGCCGGTGACGCTGCGCTCACGCACATAGTCGTACGCGTACGTGTAGGGATAGCGGGTCGGGATGAACTTCATCTCGATCTGGTTGCTCTGGTTGAGCAGGCGGCGGATCGCGTCGAAGCCCTCCTCGGCGGTCTGCGGGAAGCTGGTGGTGTCGATGCTCATGGCAGCACACTATCAGCGCTGGTGCCGTCCTGAACGGCGCGATTGCCGAGGTGTGAGGGCAGCAGGTCGAATGCGGCGTCAGCTGCGGCTGCACCCCCGGCCAGATACTCGCTGCTGCGCTGCTCGTGCAACAGCATCTCGTTGAGGATCTTCGGCGCGTCGTAGGCGAGCATCGCCAGTTCCTGCGCGTTGGCCAGGCGCACCCGGCCAGCATGACGAAACCCGGACATGGCCGGAGGGTCGTTGGCGTCCCACACCCTGTCGGGGTTCAGCGGATCATGGAAGAGTACGTAGCCGCACATCAGCACCCGCCGGTACTGGCGGATGCGGCGCGATCCGAACCGGACCTCGCCGATGCGGTAGCGGGCGGGCCCGGAGCCCATGCGGCTGGCGTAAGGCAACTCGCGGTCGTCGAGGCCGTACGCGGTCAGCTCAGACACCAGCGCCCGAGCGAGCTGCGGCACGGTGGCGACCAGATCAGCGCCCAGGTGCTCACGCCGGCCGGATTCGGCGGCGATCTGCGCGGCGATCTCCGGCACCTCTTCCAGCGACAGAGTTCTCTGCTCGCGCTGCTGGTTCAGCTCGGCCGCCCACGCGCTCATCGGCGGGCCTCGGTCAGGAGGTTGAACGCCTCGTCGGCGGCCGCGACACCTTCGGTGAGATGGTCGGTGGCGGCGGTCTCGCGCCGGATCACGTTCTCGATCAGCGCGGGGGCGTCCTTGGCGAAGTCGGCGAGGACCGCGGCATTGGCGTACTGCCAGCTGACGAACATGTTCCGGTCAAGGTTGCGGAAGCAAGCCTCCGGCGGGCTGGCCGGATCCCAGGCCGCGCCCGCGTTGGTCGGGTCGAACAGCAGGTCCCCGCCGAACCCGCGACGGCTGCGGAAGAGAACGAGCGCCCGCTGGCGCCGGCGGATCGGCCCCCACTTGACCTGGGTGATCTCGTAGAGATGCGGGTCACCGAACTTATCGCTAGTGCCCGGAATGTGGAACGGCCCGTAGAACCGGCGGGCGGTCAGCTCGTCGCAGATCGCGCGGGCCAGCGGAGGGACGGCGGCGATCAGCTCGGCGGCGAGGTTCGTCCGCGCGAGACGCTGCTCGACAGCCTGATCGACAAGCGCGGGGATCTCCTCCACGCGGAACTCGGAAACGGTAGCGACGCTGCTCATGACAGCACCATATCCGCGCGCGGGTGCGGCGCGACCGGGCTCTACCGTTCCGCCTCGCCGGCGATCGCGTCGGTGAGCTGCGCCGCCGCCCGTTCCGATTCCTCAAGGGACATCGGGACGACAGTGCCTTCGGGGCTGGCGAAGATCCGGCCGCGGCGCGGCGCCCCGAGCGATTCAAGCAGCTGGGCCCGCGCCTGGTTGGCGCTGTCGGCCGCGGTCATCACGTCCATACCGGGCACAGTATCGGCGCGGCGGGTCTGATCGGCGTGTGCGTCCATGTGTCGCGATACCGTCCTCAGATGCCTTGGAGGGCAGCCCACTCGTCAGGGAGCAGGTCGGCTTTGGACTGGTTGCAGCCGTAATGGGCGAGCTGGAGGTTGTCGATGGTGTCTGATCCGCCGCGGGAGCGCGGGATGATGTGATCCAACGTCACGTCTTTCATCCGTTCGATCCGCCCGCCGCAGACGCCGCACCGGCAGTCGTCGCGGGCGATCAGCGCGCGGCGGTTCCAGCGCCGCTCCCGGTTGTAAGGCTTCTTCCATTTTCCCATCAGCTGCCGCTTCCGGGCGTGCGTGGCTGCGTGGCGGCGCGGTTGCCGGCTGGGTCGCGCATGCTGGCGGCGGCGATGTCGCGGATCCGCGCGATCGTCTCGGCGAGGTTCTCGCTGGTGGCGCCGGCCTCCCTGCGGTCTGTTTCGGTGAGGATGTCGCGCAGCGCTCGTTCGAGGCGGTAGCCGTCGCGGGCGCAGTCCAAGCCCGCCGCGATCGCAGCCTGGTACTCGCGTCGTAAGACGAACGGCAACCGGAAGCTCATGCATAAACGTACCGGCTCCCCGGCCGTTCAGGCATGACACCCGGTAAGGCGCCCGGCGGGTCTGCTGCTATGAGCGTTGGGCGGCGCGCTGCGCGTCCAGCTGGTGCAGGTCTCTGATCCGGGCTTTCAGGTTGTCGGGATGGTGATGCCAGCACCATCCTTTCGACGTGCGTTTCTGGCAGCGCTGAGCGTTGCGCGGGCCGACCTGGTGGATGTGCCGGCAGAACGGCAGATGCGCCTGTTTGGCCTGGTTGAACTGGCTAATCGCATCAATGCGGCTGCGGGTCTCCCAGCCGCGCTGCCGGAAGGAGTTGTGCAGCGTGTTGGTCAGCGCTGTTGGCCGAGGAGGCGTAGGTGCGTTCCAGCAGCATCACCCCGAGACGGCGAAACGACATGCCCTCGTCGAGATGCAGGTGGTGCGCTTCGATGAGCACGTCTTCGGGGACAGTGATCGGAACGCCGGCGTGTTGCCGCCGGCGCCGGCCGGTCGGGGATCGCGACACCTCCTCCCCGTACAGGCCGGCGAACGTCATCTCCGCGTCGAGCGCTTCGATGGCCTGCTCCACCTGCTCGCGTTCGACGCGGTCGGTCTCATGACGCCAGCGGTACAGGCGGCGGACCGCGCTGTCGTCGCGCAGCCCCCACGCGTTGGCGAGCAGGTGTGTCGCCAAGCCGGCGTGTCGCAGCGGCAGGCCGTCAAGCCAGGTGATGAACGGGCCCGGATCCGCCGGCTCGCGGATTGGGCGGGCCATCAGCGCTGACGGGCGGACAGGGGAGCGCGCACGCGCGGCGAGCGTAGCTTCCGCCCGCCCTCTGTCAGCGTGGTTTCAGCAGGCGGTGGCGGTGTGGCGGGCCAGCAGCAGCGGGTCGATCCGCAGCGCCGACAGCGACGCCTGGCCGGTGCGGCCGTCGGCGTAGCGGACGCAGAGCATGTCCAGCATCGGGGGCCGGCGCGGCAGATCGCTGGGCGCGATGATGGTGGCGTCTTCGAGGTCGTTGGGGTCCCCCATGACCATCACCTTGACGGGCAGGCCGACGAGCAGATCCTTGAGCGGCTTCAACGCTTCCATTACAGGCCCCGCGAGTTGATGATGTCATGCAGCGCCGAGTAGCGGCCCATGAAGAACCGTTCCCGCCAGTGCTCCTGCGCCCGCTTCTGGCGGTCCTGGGCGTCGGCGAGCTGCTCGATCAGAAGCGGGCGTAGCAGCCGCACGCCGATCCGGTAGCGCAAACGCTTCATGCCGCGTCCTCCCCCAGTAGCTGGATCTCGCCGGCGACCTCGACGCTGACGTCCTCACCGGCGAACTCGCGCTCGGCGAGATCAGCGACCCGGTCCAGCTCGCGCTTGGCGGCGCGACCGTCGAACTGCGACCAGTCCTTGCGGTAGCCGGCGGCGATGGCGCGCAGCAGCTTCATCGACTCCATCAGCGGGCACCCGCTTCCATGAGAAGGATCGTCATACCGCCAACTTATCCGCCGCAGCTTGTCTGGGGTCAGTCCTGGTCGCAGGGGTGGTGGCCTTGGGAGGCGAAGTAGCGGCGGGCGGCCTTGAACTTGATGCGGCCGTTGGAGCCGGGCACCCAGAAACCCCAGGTGCGCCGTTCCGGCCAGAAGTACAGCAACGTCCAGCAGCCGCCGGGATGCACGTCGACGGTGTGGACATGCTCGGCGCTGCGCCGGCGGATCGACCCGGGCCGCATCTCCTCGGTGAAATGGCAGTCCGGACAGTCCGGCTGCTTGAGGTTGCAGGTCAGGCAGCTGCCGCGGCGGCCGAGATCGGTGTAGCTGCCTTTGAGGACGAGGGTGACGAAGTCGGAGGGATGATCGTGCTTGGCGCGCTTGTCGTCGGAGCGATGCCAGCGGTGCAGTCGTACGCTGCCGAACCTGCCGAGGTTCAGCATCCACCGGTGCGCGTACGGGCATTCGGGGCGGCCCAGCGGCTGGTTCCAGGTCAGCGGGTTCTTCATCGGACTTCTCATGCGCGAGGCGGGACTCGAACCACTCCTACTGAACCGGCGGTCGTGATCGGAGATCAACCCGACTCGTACCGCCAGCCTTTCAGCACGACCTCCAGTTCATCTGACTGGCGCTCTACCAACTGAGCTACTCGCGCGCGTTCATCACGAACCTACCGTGTCATCCGCCGCCGACGCACCGACGGCGGTCGTGGACGCTGTCGCCAGCTGCCCGCGGACGCTCCTCTTACGCGTGTCCGGGTCAGCAAGACGCAACGTCGAGATCTTCCAGGTCGCCGATCAGGCTCGCCATCCCGCGCATGATGTCCCAGCGGGACATCCCGGTCATCTCAACCTCCACCTCGTCGAAGTAGGACTCCATGACCGAACGGGCGTTGGGGG
>Ga0180223_1002008_pt1 | contig 13408 bp, 27 predicted proteins | sample eDN5th30CKraftOP_FD_151337 | JGI IMG/M metagenome (GOLD analysis project Ga0180223, IMG submission 151337) | Enriched Organic Plus compost microbial communities from Emeryville, California, USA - eDNA 5th pass 30_C Kraft OP (version 2) (version 2) ...
CATGGGTGTCGGGCTGGTCACGCCGGCGATCCTACCGCGCCGACGGCGGCCAGCAGCCCCGCGTCCTGCTCCTCGCGCTCAGCTTGGGTCATGCGCAACGTGCCGGCGGGCACGAACCCGATGCGCCCCGCGACCCGGACCTCGTCCAGCAGCCCCATCGCAACCAGGCGCCGGCGGCGCTGGACCTCCGAACCGTGCGCCCGACGGCTCAGCAGGCAACCTTCGATGCCGTGCTGGATAAAACGCTCCTTGATGCGCTGGACGCTGCGCTCCTCGGCCGGATGCAACGGCCGGGACGGATCCTCCCGCCAGGCTCGGGCGGCGGCCGCCCGGGCGGCCTGGGCGCTGGGGAACGGCCCGACGGTCGGCGCGCCCGGCACGCAGGCCCGATAGCCGTCTGATTCCGCCCACACGCGGGCGTGGTCAGTGACTCGGCACATGCCCGCACGTTATCCGCGCGCGACGGTCAGCCGACCTGGAAGAACCGCAGAGCCGTTCGGGTGCCCCACACGCCGCGGCCCTTGAACTTCGCGTTGATCGAGTACCGGCCGGCGCGCGGCAGACGGATGCGGTAGGTCCGCTGCACGTACGGTCCGGCGCTGCGCGTGGAGACGTGATGGGCGGGGGCGGTCCAGCCGAACCCCGTCCCCGACACCCGCAACGACCCCGTCGCGGAACGCAGCACCGACACGGTCGCGGTCGCGGTCCGCCCGTTCAGCGCCACGGAGGTGACCCGGACCTTCGGGGAGCGGCCCGTCGCTTTGCGCTTCTTCGGCGGGTCCATCGGCAAGGTCGGCCGGCGCTCGCGCTCTTCGATCTCCGCGCAGACCGTCGGCTTGGGATCGCGCGCATCCTCACACCACCACTTGACCGGCAGGCTGTCGGGGTCGGGGTCCTCCTCGATCATGATCCGGTAGATGTCCGGGGTGTTGTCGCCGACATCGTGGGTGTTCGCGCACACCGCAGGGTCCGTGTGCTCGCAGTCGCTGAGCATCAGGACCCACACCCCGCGGTTGCGGTCAGTGCCCAGGCCAGCGACCGTCTTGAACGGGTCGAGCATGATCCCGTCATGGGCGAGGCTGCGATGCCAGAACAGCGCGGCGGTGTCCGGGCCGGCGAAGGTGAGGTTCTCAGCCACCCCTCTGACCCAGCCGGCAGCGTTCGCCCGCTGAGTGGGGTCGCCGCCGACGTAATGGTCGAGGGTGTCCATGTCGGCGAGGGTCTGCGCGTACTGGTCGGCGAGCCGGCTGAGGGTGCTGGAGGACTCCAACGGGGGACGGCCCAGCTCGGCGCGGTAGCGGTTAATCTCCCCGAACGCCCAGCGCTCCTGCACGTCCATCTGCGGGTCGACGCCAGCGGATGCCAGCGGCGGGAACGCGCACACGACACAGATGACCGCGGCGGCGGCCACAACGAAACGCGCCACGGCGGCGCGAGCAACACCGAACGTCATACCCATCGTCTTATCAGCACCCGCCCCGCTGCATCGACGGCGGCGGCGGTCAACGCCAGCCCAGGGGCTGGAAGATCCATCGAACGTCCAGACAGGGCCGCCGCCATCAGGTCAGCCGACTCGCTGGAAGGGATGATTCGGGGAGGACTGCGGCCAGATCCCGACCGCGCGGATCTGCGCGACAGCGTTCGGCGCTGACACGCTCAACCAGTCCAAGAACGCCATCACCGACTCCGGTCCCGGCGCGTACACCCCAACCGTGTCGGCCTCATGGCGCATCACGCTGACCTGGCGGCCGCAACGGAACGTCAGCAACGCCGGATCGGAGTCCGAGACATCATCAACGCTCGCGCGCACCGCACGCCACAACCCGATCGCGTACGAGCCTGAGATCGCCAGAGCGTGAAGGTCGAACAAACACATCCTGCCCCGAACCTACGCGGCGCCCCGCGCTACTAACCCGGCAGGCCGGAACCTGCAACAACGACCGGGCTGGACGCGAGTTGTTGCAGCCGCCTTGAATAACGGGCCCGGGGAGGAGGCGCTATTCAAGCATCGGGGCGGAGAGTTGAATAGCTGACGTTGGGAGGGGAGGGGTGAGGGCGCACAATTAGGGTGCGCGCCACTCCGCCGCGTATGTTCAGGCCATGCCTGCCGCGCGCCCAGCTGACAGAGCAGAAGCTCGGAGGCTCCGAGCGGAGGAAGGCATGTCCGTGAAACAGATCGCAGCGAGGCTGGACGCTAGCCAGGCATCGGTCAGCGTGTGGATCCGCGGCATCGCGCTCACCGAAAAGCAGCGGTCCGAGTTGCGAAAGGGACCGATCCGGCCGGAGATCATCGAGAAGCGAAAGGAGACCCGGCGCGCGCCACGGCGGCGAGCGATGGAGGCCGGCAAGAAGGAAGCCGAGACTGCCTCGCCGGAATTTCTCGTGGGAGTCGCCCTGTTCTGGGCGGAAGGATCCCGGGACCGCAACACCGTTGAGTTTGCGAATTCTGATCCCGCGATGATCCGACTCTTCGCCCGTTTCCTTACCGAGCAGCTTGGTGTCCCACGTGAGAAGATCAAACTCCGGGTCTTCTGCTACTCGGATAACGGCCTCTCGGTGAGCGAGATCGAGCGATACTGGCTCGATGTATGTGGCTTGGATCGATCGGCTCTGCAAAAAACGATGGTGGACAACATCAGCCGAGCATCGAAGCGCAAGGGGCGACGCTTGGCGTACGGAGTCGCGCATCTCAGGGTGTCCAGCACGCAACTGTCGATGCGGCTGCACGGCGCGATCCAGACCCTGGGTGGTGTTGAACGACCAGAGTGGCGGGACATGAAATCAGGCGATGAGATCACACCGCTGAAGACCTGATATGGTGCTAGTACAACACGCCGCGCCCTCATGGTGTAACTGAGCAGCACGCGAGCCTTTCACGCTCGTAGTCGGGGTTTGAGTCCCCGTGGGGGTACCTTAGTCCGCAGGCTTCTGATGAGCTGTTCCTGCGGGCCGCGATCCATGAACCTGAGCGGGAGGCCTGTCCTCCCGCTCTCGCGTTCACGACCTCGGCCGCGTCGACATCTCCTTTGCAGCTACCTCGCAGCCGCTTTTCCATTGCCCTCCGGGGCTGCCCGGTGGCGGATAGCGTGTTCTCATGGCTATTGACCCGATCTTCTGGCAGGCGGTGCCTGCGCTGTTTCATTCGGCGCCGGCTGATCGCGCGGAGCTGATCCTGGCCGAGGGGCTGCTGCCGTGGGATCAGGGTCCGGGGACCCGGTTCGTCGATGAGCTGGAGTGGGAGTTCCATGAGCCGCGTCCCGGCCACGTGTATCTCTCCACCAGCAGCGACCCTGTGGAGCCTGACCATGTCGTCTTCGCGGTGGATCCTCGCCAGCTGGACCCGCAGCGGGTCAACCCAGACGAGGATTGGGTGAGCGAAGGCTCGGGCCGGTTCCTGATGGGCCGGATGTTCGGCGACGGCGACGGCACTCTGGGGGAGATGGCCGAAGCGTTCGGGCTGGGCGACGACCCGCAGCATTCCCGCGCGTCGTTGGAGGAGTTCGGCGCGGTCGCGTATCGCGGCGCTGTCCCTCCGTCGGCTGTCCGCCTGGCCGCCTGATCTTCGCTCCGGTGACATGCCGCACCGGATAGGGTGAGGCCATGTCCGGCCAGCCCGCCTCTAAGCTCTCCTTGGCGATTCTGCGCTGCCTTCCCAGTGACGGCTCCGCGATCTCCCACAGCGAGCTTCGTGCCCGTCTGATCGAGGACGTGTGGGCTTCCCGCAACCAGCATCGTCTCGCCCGCGTGGATTCGACGCTGGCGTTGATGAGCCAGGACGGACGACTGACCTTGAACGACGCACAAGTCGCTCTGATCGTCAGCCCGGACGGGACGGTGGCGGAGGCGGTCAAGGACGGGTTCGCTAAGGCCGCGAAGGCCGCTGGGTTCAAGGGCCCAGCGCGCACCTTCCCTTCCTCGGAGGGGGATCTCGCCCCGCTGAGCCGCGAACAGGCTCGCCGCCTGGCCGGCAAGTAGCCCGTCGCCCCTTCGGGGCCGTCGCGAGCGGACAGCGTGCTGTCATGACCACAATCACGCCGTGGTCATCGTCGCCGCTGCGGCGGCGATCCTCGTGATGGTGATCCGCGACACGCTCCTCGCCCAGACCGCGTCCCGGCCCGCCGCGACCGCCCGCAGCTCCCGCCGCCAGGCGTCCCGCTGACGTTGCCGCTGGCCGCCGCGGGTGTCATGGGCGCGTTCATCGGTCTGCTGCTGGCGATCGCCGGCGCCTGACCCGCACACCAGGGCGCCTCGCAGTGGCCTGTCGCCGGTCGCGCGCGGCTGCCATCAGTCCGGATAGGTTGACGGTATGGCCAGCGACCCTGAGGTTCCCCGCGCGTTCGATACCGCCGTCTATGTCAGCGAGCATGACTACGCGACCGCCAGCTGGCGCCGGGTCGCGGTGTTCCGCGACGCTCAGTTCCGCGACGTGACCAGCGGGTTCCTTCCCGGCCGGGTGATGCAGTTGCGTGTCGCCAAGGACGCCGATGAGGAGACCGGCACCTACCTGGACGTTGACGGTGACCGCGCCTTCGCCTCGTTCGAGATGGCCGGCGCTGAAGTTCAGCTCGGCAACGGCAGCATCTCCGCGGTCGGGTTCATCGACCCCGCCGAGAACGACCCGGATTACACGCGCGGAGGCAGCTACCGGCTGCGGCGTTGGACGCAGGTGCCGTTCGCCCGGATCCAGCGCCGCGACGAGCAGCGCGCCGAGAACGCCAAGCTGGCCGACAAGCTCTCCGATCGCGACAAGCGGATCCTGGTCGCGATGCGCCAGTGGGCGCTGGATCACCGCGACGCCGCGACCCCCAACGAGGACTGGGTGCGCATCCCCGCCGGCGACAGCGTTCAGCTGCCGGTCGCAGGCAAGGTCGTCACCGTCCGCGACAAGGACATGCAGCGGCTGTTTGACTCCCCGATCGGCGAGCTGATCATGAGCACCGGCGACAGCATCCGCTACATCGACGGGCGCGGCCGCGTGACGGTCCGCTCCTATCACCTGCTGAGCGTCGCCGAGGACATCGCCGACAGCATCCTCGGCCACACCGGCGACTGACCCCAGGAACGACCGGCTGTGGGGAAGCTCCGCTTGCATCGCACCGACGCTGGCCGCGGCGGCTGGTATGTCGCCTCCTGCGACCTGGCGCTGAACTGGATGTTCTGGCGCAACGCCTGGGCGGTTCAAGGGTCCAGCTGGGAAGCTGAGCAATGGTTGATCCGCCACGACCTCGAAGCCACTGCCTTCCGCACCAGACAGGAAGCCGAGCGGGTTGTCGCCGCGCTGCTGGATCAGGATCCGCTGCCGCCTCGCAGCCCGCTCCCGGTTCGCCGGGTCGCCGACGGCCGCTACGAGCTGCTCGGCGGCCCGCACCCGGCCACCTACACCGCCGTGCGCTCCGCCGGCGGCGCCGACCGCCGCTGGGACATCCACAACCCCGCCGGTGAGCTGGTCGCGCACGCCGACACGTTGCGACTGGCCGCCCAAGCGGCGTTGCATGACAGCATGGCCCCCTACCAGGCATGACCGAGCTGCGCCTTCACCGCGGCGGCAGCTCACGCAGGGCTGTCTGGCATCTGGCCTGCTGCGACCTCACGGTCGTTCTTGACCGTGTTGCCTGGGATCCCGCCGAGAACGGCTGGCGGATCCTCGCCCGCAGCCAGGCCGCCGCCGGCTGGCTGGTCCGCCATCACATGACCGACGCCTGCTTTGCCACGCGCGCGCAGGCGCTGCGGACGATCGCCGCCATCCTCGAATCGGATCCGCTGCCCGCCCCGGCCGCAGTGGCGTTCCGCAAGGTCAGCCCGGGCCGCTACGCGCTTCTCGACGGCGCGTTCTTCGCGGTTCGCGACGGCCGCGGGGAGCTGTGGCGCGTCCTGCGCCCTGACGGAACCAGGATCGGCCGGGCGCCGACGTTGCGTCTGGCCGCATTGAACGCAACCATCTTCGACAACCTCCTCTCACCGTGAAGCTGCGCAGGATCACCACCAGCTGCTACCGGATCGGCGACAGCGACGTGCGCATCCAACAACAAGTGGACGGGTGGAAGGTCACCGGCCGCGGGCAGGCGACCACAGACTGGCTGCAAGGGCGGGAGCTGATGGACGCGCTGTTCGCCACACGCGCCGCCGCCATCCGGGCGGTCGAGGCTGCGGCCGCGTTGGACGGACCGCCGCCGGCACCGTCCGTCCCGCGGGTGCGGCTGGTCCCGCGCGAGGAGGGCGGCTACACAGCCGATCACCACCTCGGAACGCTAAAGGTCTCCCAAACTCGCTTCCTTTCGGGGCGGCGCTGGTGGGAGATCACCCGCGGGGAGACGCGGATCTGCCTGGCCGCGACCCTCGACGAGGCGCGCAGGAGCATCGAGCTGATCCAGGGCGGCCCGCAGCCTGGCCCTGACGGAACGCCGGCGGGCGTTTCGTGAAGCTGCGTAAGGTCTCCTCCGGCTACTGGCGGCTGGGTGACAGCGACGTCACCATCGGCCGCACCGGCCGCGGCCAGTGGAAGGTGTCGTCGGCGTTGTTGGCGACCGCCGATTGGGAGGCCGACAACGGCCTGCTCGGCGTCACCTTCCCGACGTTGAACGCCGCCGCCCGAGCGCTCAACGCCGCGGTCGAGGTGTCCGGGCCGCCGCCGGCATCGGAACTTCTGCTCGCCCGGTTGCGCCGTGCCGGCGTCGGCGGCTACGTCGCCGGTGAGAACGGCAGCTTCACCGTGCAGAGGACCGTCCGAGGCTGGCTGGTCGATCATGCCGGCGCGCGGATCGCGTGGTGTCGCACCTTGTATGAGGTGCAGCGGCGGATCGGGCCGCTGATCGGGTGACCGGCCCGTCGGCAGCCCTCGAACCGCCTCGTCTCGGCTGGGCGCGGGCGGAATAGGTTCAAGCATGAGCGAGAACGCGAAAAGCTGGCTGGTGGGTGTCTTCACGGTCGGGCTTCTGGCGATGCTGATCAGCGTCGGCATTGTGGCGCTGGCCGCAGACAACAGCGGACGGCAGCCCAACGACCATCCTGAGACCTACACGCACAGTCAGCTGATGCAGGTGTCTGACACCGCGTTCATCGCCAGCCGCACTGGCCCGGCCCCGCAGCAGCTCTGCCGGGGAGGCAGCGGAGTCGACGATCACTGGCCGGTGACCGGCTTTGACGGGGCGCCCGCCGAATGGATCAGCTGCGACAAGCCGCAGACGTTCGGAGCGACCGGGGAGTCCTCGCCGAACCTCGGCCATTCGATCATCAGCGCCGTCCAGCAGATGTGGGTGTGGGTCGCCGGCGGCGCGCTCCTCGCGCTGCTGGCCGCGATCGCGTTCTTCGGGACGGTCAGCGAGCAACTGCGCCGCCGCGACGAAGACCGCCGGGAGCGCGAACGCCAGCAGCGCATCAAGGAGGCGCTGGGGCAGAAGACCGCGCTGCTGGGCGCCGCCTACGCGGACGGCCTCATCGACGACGATCAGCTGGACCGGGCGCTGGGGAAGATGGTCAACGCCGCCTACACCCCCGACGGGGACACCACCTACGAGCAGGCAGAGCTGCTGCGCGCGCTCGGCATCCAACCGGCGCGCTGACATGAGCAAGCTCACAGTCCAACAGCGCCTTCAAGCGCAGCGGGCCCTGATCGGCTACCTGCAACGCGACGGCCACTGGACCGAACGGGTCTGGCTGCCGATCATCCGGCGCGCGTGCTCGGCCACCAACCGCGAAGCGGAACGGCGCGTAGGCTCCGAGCTTGCCCGCCGTTGGGTGTCGCGGCGGGCTGCCTGTGTTAGCGGGCGGTGCGGTTGCGGGCCTGCTCGTCGCCCCACGCCTGCGCTTGGGCGCGGGTGTCGCGGACGGGCATCGAGCCGGTGCGGTCGGGGAAGCTGACCGACACCTGGAAGCGGCCGGCGAGCTTGCCGTCGGTAAGCTCGCGGACCGTCACGACCGGGCTGCCCGTCTCGGCGAACATCATCGGTGCGCGGGTGCTCATGACAGCACGCTATCAGCGGATGAGGCAGGCCGCGAGCGGGAGTGCCTGCTCCGCGCTCAGCCTCGCCGCCGCCCAGCCAACGTCTTGCGGGGACGGGCCTCAGCGGAACCGTCAGACCCGTCAGGTCGCTCAGGCGGGCGCTTGGATCGCGGCGGATCCGGCTCGTCGGGGAAGAAGGTCCGCTGGTCGGTGTCCGGCACCGGCGGGGGCCGGCGCACATGGTCGGCGGGTGGGGGAGGGCCGTCGGTGATCTTCCAGCCCTGCTCCTTGGCGATCTCCTTCATCGCCAGCCACCTGGCCCCGTCCGGGCGGCCAGCGGCGATCCACGCTTTGCGTTCCCGCCACCCGTCGTTGCGGATGAACACCAGGAAGCAGATCACCAGCGCGAGCGCCGTCCAGTACCAGCGGTGGAAGGTGACCTGGACGACCATCACGATCGCGATCGCGACGATCCACCGGAAGGCGATGTTGGCGACGCTCGGCACGAACCATTCGAGCTGCTCCTCGGCTTCCCGTCTCACGGACTTGCGGCGCGTGAACACGGACGCGAGCCTAACGCGCCCGGGCGAAACGCGGATAACGTGCGTTTCATGAGCGACGAGAGCAAGACCACCACGCTCGCCGACTGGGCGCACATCCCGCAGACGAAGGTGCCCGCCGAAGGCGACAAGCCGCTGAACCTGCGTGACATGCAGCAGATCGCCCGCGCCGCCGGCCACGGCCACGGCCACAAGGGATTCGCCAACCACCCGAACCCCTGGTTCAGCCTGGAGGACAACGTCCGCCCCAGCTACGACGTCACTTTCATCCAGACCTTCAACCCCGACGTGGTCGATCACCTGCTGGAGCGGCTGATCGCCGCCGAGGAGAAGCTCGCCGGGTTCGAGCAGGTCGGCGTGAAGGTCCTCGGGCCGGTCGACATCACCGACCGCTGACCCGGACGGACCATCCGCCCGCTGTCCGCTCAAGGTCCGCCGTTCGGTGTAGCGTCCTTCTCGTGAGACGGGTCGCTCTGATCGCTGTCGTGGCCGCCGGGGTCATCGGGGTGCTGTGGGTTGCCGGTGAGCTGCACGTCCGCAACTGCCAGCAGGCCGGCAAGATCAACTGCACCGTGCTGCCCTGGTCCGGGGACAAGGCGGGGTCACCGCGCGTGGACTGGAGCGGCGCCGGAGAGTACCGGGACGGCGGGGTCGGAGACTACGGCGACGGGGGCAGCGGCCTGAGCGGGCTTCCCGCCGGCGACGGGTTCCCCGACGACAACAACGGAGGCTTCGGGAACTGACCATGGCCAGGCTCGCTCTCATCCTGTCGATCATCGCTGTCCTGCTGGGCGGCGGGGCGCTCGCCGTCGCGCTGACCCGAGACGACACGGCGAGCACTGACAGCCGTCTGGCCTGCCTGGAACGGCTGCTGATCGACCGCTACTCCAAGTCGGAGATCGAACGCGAGTACGAGGAGTTCAGCGGCAACCCGGACACCGCCCAGGCGATCGTGTTCTGCCGCGAATCCTGAACGAGCCAAGGCGCCGGGGACGCCAGTGCCGCTGCGATACTGGCCCCGTGGCCAAGAGGAAGCGCAGCCGGCAACGCCCGGACTTCAAGATCCAGCGCACCGAGACAGGTGACGTCGCCACCCGCGCGGACGGGCTGATCGTCTGCGATTTCTGCCTGGCCGAGAACCCGCAATGGGAGTACGAGGCCAAGGACATGGCGATCACCGCGCACCCGCAGATCGACATGTCCCAAGGCGCCTGGGCGGCCTGCGGCGACTGCGTCCGGCTGATCGAAGCCAACGACGTCGACGGGCTCCTTGACCGCTGCGTGCGCGAGCAGCGCGAGAACATGCCCGAAGGCACCCCCAACGCGGACGGCTCCGGGGTCGTCCGTTGGCCCTCCCCGCTGGATCATCGGGATCTGCTGCGTCCGAACCTCGTACGGTTCTTCTTCGCCAAGCGCGGCAGCCCTGTCCCCATCCGGCCCTGACCGGCCGGCCGGACGCCGGTAGGATCGCCGCCATGAGCCAACTCTCTAACGCGTGTCGTCGATGAGCCGCGACGATCTGTGGCTGCGCAGCAAACGGCCGGGGGAGACCTGGCCGAGGTTCTCAGCGGAGGTTCCACCGGAGCTGGCGGAGATGCTCGACGCCGCACAACGCAAGAGCCTCGGCGCGAACACCAGCCGCACGAACATGAACCGGGCGAACCTCGTCCGCGCCGGCCTGCGCTTGTACCTCAACCACGTGGATCCTGAGCCCAAACCGCCGACCTACGACGTCGACGGGACCGCGGAGGAGATCATCGACCTGCCGCTGCTCGACCAGGCTCGCCGCTCCTAAGTCGGCCCGTCACGCGTGCGCGAGGCTGGCTCGCGGATAGTGTGCGTTCATGAGCACCCCTGATCTGATGACGGCGTTGATGGTGAGCTTCGTCCGCTCCGACGACCCGGACGTGCCGACGCTCCGGCTCACCGACATCGGTTGGATCACCCCGCGCGACGACCAGCCGGTCAGTGTTCCGCAGGCCTGGCGGATCGCCGAGCACATCACCCCCGGCACCGGCGAGGACATTCTCGTCCAGACCGACAAGCTGTGCGGCACCCTGCGCGCCAGCGACAACCCCACCGACCAGAACACCTTGCGGGACCTGCTGGCCGGCATCGAAGCGCTCAAGGCCGAGCAGGCCACCAAGCTGCAAGCGGGTCGATAATGCCCGATCAGGGCGATCTGCGGGTGTCGTGCATGATTCCCGGCAACTGGGATGTCGTCGGCACCCACCTGTGCATCGCCCAGGACGAGGCGGGATGGGCGGCTGTCGCTCTCAGCGACGGCGACACCGCCCGGTGGCTTTGCAAGAGCGGCCTCCTCGAAGTCGAGTTCCCGACCATGAAAGCGTGCCTGCGCGCGCTCCAGGGCGCCGACGCGCTCAAGCCCGCCCCGCGCGCCCCCGCCCGGCTGCAGCTTCGCCGCAGCCCCGAGGGCGGGTACGTCAGCAGCTGCGGGAACTGGACGGTCCGCCGAGACCCGCGACACCCGCTGGACTGGGTCGCCCGCTACCAGGACCGCGAGATCATGTCGGCGCGCACCCTGACCTCCATCGCCGCCAACTGCGCCGTCTGGCAGGAACGCACAGCCCTAACCCACAGCGGCCGGCCCATCCCCGACGTGACCGCTCACCTGCCGCTGCGACTCCCGATTAGGCCCAGATAGCGTGCGTTCATGACCGCCACCACGGCTCACGGGAGGGTCCCGCTCAGGCGGATGTGGTCGGGCTGGCAGCTCGGCGACTGGCGGATCTACCTGACCAGCAACCGCGGCAACTGGATGCTGATCACCACCGATCAGATGTCGCTGATGTGGCTGACCGAGCAGCGGTTGGGCATCGCCAGCTTCCCCAGCCGCGAAACGGCCAGGCGGGCGTTCGAGGCGGCCGCCGCCGTCAACCCTCCCACTGATCTGCCGCGGTGCAAGCCGGTGCGTCTGCGGCGGGTCAGCGATGAGCTGTGGCGCTACGAGGACTGGGCCGTGCTGGCCTCCGGCGGCTCCTATCGGATCATCGCCCCTGACGGGGTCGGTGTGCGGTCGGGCAGCTTGGACCAGCCGACTCTGCGGGCCGCCGCCTCGGTGATCGGATGGAACCTGCCCAGGATGGGAGCGTCATCGTGAGCTTCCGCCTGGTTCGCATCTCCCGACGTTGGTATCAGATCGAAGGGACTGACCTGCAGGTGCTGCGGCTGAGACCGTCCGAATGGCACGCGTACAGCACCCAGCCGCAGCTGATGGCTTGGATACGCGGTCACGGACTGCCGAACATGCGCTTCGCGCGGCGGCGTGATCTGCTGCGCGTCCTCGAAGCGCTCCTGGTATCCGACCCGCCCCCGCAATCGGCCGCGCACCCCGCCCGCCTGCGGCTGGCCGGGCCCGGCGCCTACGCAACACCGGACGGTCGCTACCGCGTCCAGCGCGCACCCGACGGGCACGAGCACCGCTGGATCCTGATCCGTCCCCGCGGCCGACAGCAGAATGCGCTGACGCTCCGCCACGCCGCCCTGCTGATCAGCAGTCTGCTCAGCATCGAAGCGCACGTCCAAGAGAACGCGCGCATCAACCCGCGAGCCTTGCCGTCCTGAGGTTGCGAGCCACACAGATCATCAGCGGCACTGGACCGTCGAAGGAGCCGAGTGGAACTGCTGCACTCCACGAGCGGGTGGCGGGTCGCGGCCGCCGAGAAGCCAAGCGAACTGTGGCTGAAGCGCTACGCGCAGACCGGCCGCTGACCTGGATGGACGATGACATCGCCGCAGATGCCCCCGCCGCGCCATCAGCCGCCGAAAACCACCGGCAGTCTCGCCGACCGACACGTCAAAAGCTGCTCGCGTTCGCTGACACCGTCAGCTGACACGGCAGATAACCTGAGCGTATGAGAACGCTGACGGGCGAGAAGGCCTGGTGCTACGAGGAGAACGGCAGCTTGCACGTCTGCGCGGACCACATCCTGTGGCTGACGTTGGACCGCGAGCAATGCTGCGATCTGATCGCCGCGTTCTGGCTGTCCGCCGCTCACCCCAACGCCGAAACCGCCAGCGCTCGCAGCGTCCAGCTCGACGACGCGGACCTGACCGTCGGCAACGGCGCGATCATCATCACCACCACCGCCGCACGCCAGACACCGGCCGGGCAGCGCGTCGCCTACCCCCAGTCAGTGGAGAACATGGCCGGCTGGGTCGCCGCCGCCCACCGGGCGATCGCCGCCCGCTGACACGCCAGGCCGGAAGCCGCCACCCCCACTGATAGGTTGCTGTCATGCAGCTGAACCGCCCGTTGACCGCGCAGGAACGCACGCTCGTGCAGACCGTCGGGCTGGCGCTCGCCCTGGGCGACAAAGAAGCCGCGATGGCCGCGATCATGGATCATCGCGTCCGCGGCAGCCTATGCCCGGCACCGACGACAGCTTCTACGTAGACCTCTACACCTGCCAAGGCTTCACCCGCTGGCGGACGCTGCCCAACCGCATCGAGATCTGGCGGATCCGCTGGCGCGACGGCCGCGGCGCGTGGAGAGCGCTGCGCGACGGACAGGACGTCGGCGCCTACGCCGAACCGGCACCCGGAAGCTCCGCGACCGGGCACATCGACCATGATTACTCGCTCGTGCAAGGCACGCGCGCGCCGGTGCGCAACTACACCGACTGGGAGAGCCTGCTGCGCCAGCTGCCTGACCCGCCCGTCAGCTGATCGACACCTGCCCGCTGGCGCCGCCGGTGACCGGACGCGGAGAGCGGCGCGCGAGAGCGCGCGCCTGCTGAGCCGGGGCGTACGTTCAGGGATGACCGACAGCCCCAACCCGCTCGCGACCGCGAGCCTGCTGGACGCCCGAGCTGACGAGATCATCCCGGGCGTCGCCCAGGCCGGCGCTCTACCCGCAAGCGACGCGCTCGTCCTGCGCGACTGGTTT
>Ga0180223_1002012_pt1 | contig 13393 bp, 10 predicted proteins | sample eDN5th30CKraftOP_FD_151337 | JGI IMG/M metagenome (GOLD analysis project Ga0180223, IMG submission 151337) | Enriched Organic Plus compost microbial communities from Emeryville, California, USA - eDNA 5th pass 30_C Kraft OP (version 2) (version 2) ...
GGCTGCGCCTCGGCCTGGGCAGGCTGGGCTTCATGCGTGGCTTCGGCGGCCGGTTCCTGTTCCTGGACGGGCTGCGTCTCGGCAGGCGCCGCAGCAGGCGCCTGCGCGGCCTCTTGGGCAACCGGCTGCGCGGCGACTTGCGGCGTGGCTTCGGGCGCGGGTGTCTCGGCGGGCGCGGCCTGTTCCGGCGCGGGCGCGGCCGTGCTTTCCGAAGCCTTGGCTTCAGCCAGGAGCTCGGCCGGATCGCGCTTGACGAACACCCGCTTCTTGCGGACTTCGACCTGGATGGTGCGCGAACGCCCGGAACTGTCGGCCTGGCGGATTTCGGAGGTCTGCCGGCGCGTCAGCGTGATCTTTTTTCCCTCGGAAGCGCCATGGGCGCGCCGCAGGGATTCGAGCAGCTTCGCCTTGTCCGCATCGGTGACGCCATCGTCGACAGAATTGAGTTCAACGCCAGCGGCACGCAGCTGCTCTAGCAGCACGTTGGCGGGCATTTTCAGCTCGACTGCGAACTGGGCGACGGTGTTACTCGGCATTCGACTCTCTCTTACTTGCTTACTGCTATTCAATTAAATACGACATGATCCGCTGCGTAGGCCCGTGCTCAGGCTTCATCGTCGAACCAATGGGCACGCGCCCGCATGATCATTTCGCTTGCTGTCTGCTCGTCCATCCGGGTGATCTCGGAGAGCTCGTCGGTGGAGAGCTCGGCCAGGTCGTCCAGCGTGTAGACCTCGTGCTCGCCCAGCTTGGCGGCCAGCTCGGGGGTGACGCCTTCCAGGTCCAGCAGCGCCTGCTCGGTTTTCTGGACGCGCTCTTCCTGGGCAATGGCTTCGGTCAGCAGCGCATTGCGGGCGCGCGTGCGAAGCTCGTTGATGGTGTCCTCGTCGAAAGCCTCGATTTCGAGCAGTTCCTGCATGGGCACATAGGCGATTTCCTCGAGCCCGGTGAAGCCTTCTTCGATCAGGATGTCGGCCACCTCTTCGTCCACGTCCAGCTTGCTGATGAAGGCCTGGCGCAGCTGGGCGTGTTCTTCTTCCTGGCGGTTCTGGCTTTCCTCGGGGGTCATGATGTTGATCTGCCACCCGGTAAGCTCGGACGCCAGCCGCACGTTCTGGCCGCGCGCGCCGATGGCCTTGGGCAGGTTTTCGGCATCGACCACGACGTCCATGGCATGCTTGTCCTCGTCGACCACGATGGACTCGACATGGGCCGGCGCCAGCGCGCCGATGACGAATTCGGCCGGGTCGTCCGACCACAGCACGATGTCGACCTGCTCGCCGCCGAGTTCGTTGCGCACCGCGGTGACACGCGAACCGCGCATGCCCACGCAGGTTCCGATAGGGTCGATGCGCTTGTCATAGGCCACCACGGCGATCTTGGCGCGCACGCCGGGGTCGCGGGCCGCGGCCTTGATTTCGAGCAGCCCCTGTTCGATTTCGGGGACTTCGTTCTCGAACAGCTGGCGGATGAACTCGGGCGCGGTGCGCGACAGGATGACCTGCTGGCCGCGCGCGGCATGGTCGACCTTGAGGACCCATGCACGGATACGATCGCCCACCCGGATGTTTTCCTTGGGGATGGTCTCGGACCGGGGAAGGCGCGCCTCGATTTTACCGGTCTCGATGATGGCGTCGCCCTTGTCCATGCGCTTGACCGAGCCCGAGATGATGGTCTCGCCCCGTTCGAGGAAGTCGTTCAGCACTTGTTCGCGCTCGGCATCGCGGATGCGCTGCAGGATGGCCTGCTTGGCCGCCTGCGCGCCGATGCGGCCGAACTCTATGGGCTCGAGGGGCTCTTCGATGTACTCGCCCACCTGTATGCCGGGAACGATGTCCTGCGCATCGGAATACAGCTCCTGCTGGTCGGGCTCTTGCAGGCCTGCGTCGTCGGGCACCACCAGCCAGCGGCGAAAGCCCTCGTGCGCCCCGGTGTCGCGATCGATGGAAACGCGTATGTCGGCGTCTTCCTTGAAGCGCTTTTTCATGGCGGAGGCCAACGCGTTTTCAAGCGCGCCGAAGACCACGTCGCGCGCCACATTTTTTTCACGCGCCAGCGCGTCAACCAATAGAAGAATTTCGCGACTCATCGCTTTTTACCCTTGAAATCAAGAACGGGATCCAATTTGGCACGATCGACATCGTCGAAGGTGAAGTCGAGCACTTCGGCCTTGCCGTTTTTGGTCTCTGGAGCAAGCTCCAGACCAAGCGCGAGAGGCGCGGCGTCGTCCGCGCTGCCATGCACGGCCAGCACGCCCGCATACACCTTGCGATTGTTGACGGGCTGGCGCAGCCTGATCTCGACCCGCTGGCCGGCAAACCTGACGAAGTCGGCCGCTGTCTTGAGGGGGCGATCCACCCCCGGCGAGCCGACCTCCAAGCGCTTATAGTCGATGTTCTCGACCTCGAACACCCGGGACAGCTGTTTGGACGCCTGCTCGCAGTCTTCTATTCGCACGCCTTCGGGCCGGTCTATCGTGACGCGCAGCAGCCCCATGGGCGCGCGTTCGACGTCGACCAGCTCGATATCCATGCCGGCCAGGGCCTGTTGGGTCAGTGCGAATATATCTGCCATAAACTCAAAAAAAAGGGGCTGTAACCCAGCCCACTATGTTGCATCGGCTGCCAGGCCGAAAAGGCCCGCGCATACGAAAATGTGCCGCTATATTTTCGTGCGGCGCATCGCGAAGGCAAAACCGCCCTTCGCCACCAGCAAACACATATAGCTGTAAAGCCTTATATTCTAACAGAAACCGGGAAAGAATCGCGCGTTACATATTGCCCCCGGCCATGAAGCCGCAGCGCCAGGCCGGCGGCCGGGGCGAACCGCGCGCTAGCGGCCCCGCCCGCCGATCACGCCCAGCCGCGATTCATGGGCCGAAGCGCCCCGGGGCTGCCAGTCGTCGCCGCGTTTTCCGGACTGTTTGCCTGTGCCGCGCGCCTTGGGCTTGGCCGCCTTGGATTCGCCGGGACGGGCCGCGGGCTTGCCCTTTTTACCGCCCCGCCGCCCCTCGGCGGGCTGGCCGCCCGGCCGGGCGGCCTTGCCCGCAGGCTTGCGCCGCCCCCCTTCCTTGGGCTTGGAAGCCCCTGCCTCGGGATGGCCGTTGGCCAGTCCGCCGCTGAACATCAGGCCAGTGCCATAGGGGTCGGAAGGATAGGCCTGGCCGGCCACCCCCTTGACCGCACGGCCGCCCGACAGCCTGCCGCGGCGGCTGATCTTCGCGCCGTTCAGGCCATTGCGCTCCATGGTGCCGAAGCCCGGCGGAAGCGCATTCTCGTTGGAGACGGGCTGGCGCGCCTTGCGCGCGCCGCGACGGCCGCCGCCCTCGCCATCGCCGTCCGCGCTCAGCAGACCCAACTGCACCATGAGGGCGGTGACCAGGCTGCTGTCGAGCTCTTCCCAGCGCCCGCGGCGCAGGTTGCGCGGCAGGACGACCTCGCCGAAGCGGGTGCGGATCAGCCGGCTTACCGTTACCCCGGCCGCCTCGAACATGCGGCGCACCTCGCGGTTGCGCCCTTCGCCCAGGGTAACCCGATACCAGCGGTTGCTGCCCTCGCCTCCGAGGAACTCCAGCACGCCGAAATGCGCCGTGCCGTCCTCCAGCTCGACGCCCTTGACCAGCCTGTCCTGCTGCTCGGGCGTTAGGTCCCCCAGCACCCGCACCGCGTACTCGCGCTCGGCGCCATAGCGCGGATGCATCAGCCGGTTGGCCAGGTCGCCCGACGTGGTCAAGATAAGCAGCCCTTCGGTGTTCAGGTCCAGCCTTCCGACGGACAGCCACTTGCCGACCTTGATCTTGGGCAAGCGCGCGAAGACCGTGGCGCGCCCGGCCGGATCGTCATGGCTGACGATCTCGCCTGCGGGCTTGTGGTACAGGATGACGCGGGGCGGCTTGGAGGCGCTGCGCCGCGTGATGGGCTTGCCATTGACACGAACCACGTCGTTGGCCCCCACCCGCTGGCCGATGTGCGCGGGTTCGCCGTTCACCGACACGCGGCCGGCGACGATGAGTTCTTCCATCTCGCGGCGCGAGCCTATGCCCGCATCGGCCAGCACCTTGTGCAGCTTGGGCATCACCGCATCGCTGCTTAGGTACTTGCCCAGACGCTGCTCCATCCTGGCCGCCTTGTCCAGATAGGCCAGGGCGTTGTCGGCCTCTTTTTCGGCGCCCGCCCCGGCGGACTTGGCCCGCGGCGGGCGCGTGGCCCGCGCGGCCGGGGGCGCCGCCGCTGCCGCCGCAGCCTCGGGCTGGGCGCCTGCTTCCGCGGCGTCGCCGCGGCGGCGGCGGAAAGGCGTGCGCAGCTTGCGGCCTCGGCCGCGATTTGCGGCGGCCTTGGAATCGGACTCGGATTCGGCCATCGGCGCGGCCTCGGCGGCCGGAGCCTCGTTGCGGGACAAGCTTTCGTTTTCTGTTTCGTTCATGTTCTTAAAAATACTCCGTATCAATCCATGCCAACGGCGGTATCGCCGTCGTGTTCTGTTCTGTGTTCCGCCTTATGCGGCCTTCTGCGTTCCGCCTTATGCGCCGCGGTCCGACGCATCGCCGGCCGGGGCCGGCGCGTCCGCCTGCGCGGCCAGGTCCGTGTCGTCTGTGTCCGCATCATCGGCGTCCATGCCGCCGATATCCGCGTGCTCGGCGCCCGCATCGTCGGCGCCTGTATCGTCGGCGTCCGCATCCGCGGCGTCCATGCCACGGACCTTTTCATCACTTGCGTCAGCACCGCCATCGGATTCAGCCAGGACATCGGCAATGTCCACAGCCGTTTCGTTCGCAGCCGGTTCCTCTATGGCCGTTTCGTCCACAGGCGTTTCGCCGGCGGCCTGCCCCGCAGCCGGTGCGTCGCCATCCGCGCGCCCTTCCGAATCATCGCCATCCGGATCCGTGCCGCCATCCAGCGCGGCGCCTTCGGCTTCGGTTTCGCCGGCGGCAGCCCCCTCGGCCGGGACCTCCTCGAGTTCAAGTCCGGCCAGCGCCACCACGGCTTCGTGCGGCTCCAGTTCGGGCAGGTCGTCCAGCGCCTTCAGGCCCAGATCGTCCAGGAATTGGCGCGTGGTGCCCAGCAGGGCGGGACGGCCTGGCGCGTCGCGATGCCCCAGGACTTCGATCCAGCCGCGGTCTTCCAGCGTCTTGACGATCTGCGAGGACACCGTCACCCCGCGGATGTCCTCGATGTCGCCGCGCGTGACCGGCTGGCGCCAGGCGATGATGGCCAGCGTCTCGAGTACGGCGCGGGAATAACGCGGGGGCTTTTCGGGGTTGAGCCGTTCGAGATAGCGCTGCATTTGCGGGCGGCTCTGGAAACGCCAGCCGCTGGCCAGACTGACCAGTTCGAGGCCTTTTTCCGACCAGTCCTGCTGCAGGGCCTGCAGATGGCGGCGCAGTTCCTCGTTGGGGATGTCGTCCGCCCCGAACAGCTTGCGCAGCTCGGACAGCGGCATGGGCTCGTCGGCGCAAAGCAAGGCTGTTTCTAGAACGCGGATAATCTCTGATTCTGTCATCGCTGATATGGCGGACTGGCCGCCCGATTTGCATTCGTTACTGGAATGAGTTAATATTTAATTCTTCAGACGCGGGGTGGAGCAGTCTGGCAGCTCGTCGGGCTCATAACCCGAAGGTCGTAGGTTCAAATCCTGCCCCCGCAACCAATTTTGACGCCGAACCTGGCGGCCAAGTTTTGAGACAAGCTTTGGGCAAAGTGGGCTAAGACCCCTTTCTAAGACCCCTTTGGAACAAGACCCTTGGATCAATACCCTGGCCAAAACCCTGTTCGACTTGAACGGGCCAACTGCAAACGCAGCTGGCCCGTTTTGCTTTTGGCCGGCCGATGTGGAAAACAAAGGCCCGGAGACAACAGCCCCGGCGAAGGCAATACCGGTGCCGGCAAACCTTGCATCGGCGGGCTTGGCGGTAGAAGACCGGGCGCGAGACAATTCGGCGCGGGCTTTTCCCTGGCCCTGCCCTTGAGCACACGCCCTTGCCCGTTCGGCACAAGCGCGCGCCGGGCCTGCGTGTTCCGGCAAGGCTGGCATGCCATGCATCCTGGAAACGCAAGCCCTGGAACTTCTGTCCGTTGATGTCATATTTTGCTAGGTGTGTTTCCTGGCGTTAAGCACAATGCCTACGCATGTCGCGCCACGCCCGAAAGGCGATTGCACGCGGGCCGCCGGGGGGTTCCAGGCAGGCGCAGGTACGCTCCAGGATGACTCAGGCCCGGGCCGTACCCGAAAGCTGGCGAATCATTTGTTTTTAGGTTTGCTAAAACTGCTTCGAATTTTGGAGCCCGGGCCGGCGGCGACATGGCGGCTGCGGCCAAAGGCGTTTTGGCTGCCCCTTCCGGCTGTTGTTGCTGCAGGCCGCGGCCTGATGGCTTGAAGGCGGGCAACCGGCCGCAAGGTTCGAGCAGCGGCCAATACCTGTTTAGCGATATTAATGCGTTATTACACCATCATGGCGGCCACATTGCAACAAAATCGCGGCATGACACGCTTTTTACAACGGTTCGCCAGCCCAAGGCCGGCCAGTGCGGCGGCCCTTTTAGTGTCAACAGGCCCTAGGCCAGAGACAGGCCTTCCTGCGAGAGAATGCGCCGGGCGCGGTCCTCGAACTCGGCAGCCCCGGAGCCGGCCACGATGAACACCAGCGCCGACCTGCCCGCCTCTTCGGCCAGGCCCGCCAGAGGCTCCAGCGGATACAGCTGGCGATGCACGCCGTGCACCGTGCTGTAGCCCTCGTCGCCCTGAAACCGCAGCAGGCCTTTCAGGCGCAGCAGATCGACGTCCGGCAGCTCGTGCAGCCGCCCCATGGCGCGCCGGAAAGCGCCCTGCGAAACCGGTCCCCGCAAGCCCACCGTCACGACATTGACCATGCCATGCGCAAAAGAGGCCGAGGCGCGCGCGCCCGCCGGCGCCGCGCTGAACAGGCCGCCCGACATCCCGTGGCCGACGGTCTCGCGCACATCGGCGCCGTCCAGCAGCACCTCCAGCGAAGGCAAGTCCTGCTGACTGAATAAAATGGCCTGCGCATTGACTTCGCGCAGGGCGGCCACGACCTGCCCGCGCTCGGCGGGGGTGGACAGATCCGTCTTGCCGAGCACCAGCGCATCGGCCAGCACGGCCTGCTGCATGGCTTGCGGATAATCGCGCAGTTGCTGCCGGGCATGCTGGCAGTCGACCACGGTGACACAGCCCGCATACACGTATCTGTCGCTGAGAAAGCCGTCGTATTTCAGCGTATGCATGACCGAAGCGGGATCGGCCAGCCCGGTGGTTTCGACCATGATGCGGTCGAAAGGCGGAATCCGCCTGTGCAGCGCCGACAGGAACAGTTCGCGCAGGGCGTCGACCAGTTCGCCCCGCACGCTGCAGCATATGCAGCCCGATTCCAGCAGGATGACGTTGTCGCTGATGTGCCTGACGCGCTGGTGGTCGATGCCCACGGCGCCGGCCTCGTTGACGACCAACGCGATGCGGCGCGCCGCGTCGGGGTCGGCCCTGTCCGGCGCGAGCACGCGATTGAGCAGCGTGGTCTTGCCGCTGCCAAGAAACCCTGTGACCACCGTGACCGGAATCTTCTTGCTCATCGCTGCACCGCCGTCGGAAAATAATTAAACTCGAACGTGGGCCTGCCGCGCGGCCCCGGCAATCACATCGGGGACCGGCCGCCGCGGCGGCCCGTTCGCAGTATCAACAACGCTTCGTCCAAACCTTTGCCCAGGCCATCATTTTGTCCGAACATTTCTCGCTGGCACGCCATATCAGGGATATTAACGCCGATCAATGGAATGATCTGGCCGGCGACCATCCGCTGGTCCGCCACGAATTTCTGCTGGCGCTGGATGAAACCGGCTGCGCATCCGCTCGCACGGGGTGGGCGCCGCACTACCTGGCCATGCATCGGGACGGCCGCCTCGCCGCCGCCATGCCGCTGTACCTGAAGTCGCATTCGCGCGGCGAATATGTGTTCGATGCGGGCTGGGCGCATGCCTTTGCCCAGCATGGGCTGGAATACTACCCGAAGCTGCTGGGCGCCGTGCCGTTCACGCCCGTGCCCGGTCCGCGCCTGCTTGCCCGCAGCCACGCCGAGCGGGTGCGGCTGGCGCGCCAGGCCATCGCGTTGACCGAACAGAACGAACTGTCTTCCCTGCACATCCTGTTTCCGTCAGAGGACGACCGCGCCGCGCTGGACGAGGCCGGATTCATGTTCCGCGAAAACGTGCAGTTCCATTGGCACAACCAGGGATACCGCGACATGGACGACTTCCTGTCGCGGCTGAGCCAGCAAAAACGCAAGAAGCTGCGGCAGGACCGCAAGAAAGCCATCCAGGCGGGCGTAACCTTCCGCTGGCTGCAGGGCGCAGACGTCGACGAGCAGGCGCTGGATTTCTTCTATGAGTGCTACTACCGCACTTACCTGGAGCACGGCAACCCGCCCTACCTGAACCGCGAATTCTTCGCGCTGCTGCGCGAACGGGCGCCCGCCAGCCTGCTCATCGTGCAGGCCGAACAGGACGGCCGACCCATCGCCGCGGCCCTGAACATACGCAGCGCGACGCGGCTGTACGGACGCTATTGGGGCTGTACGCGCTTTGTCCCGGGGCTGCATTTCGAGACCTGCTACATGCAGGCCATCGAGTTCTGCATCGCGCACGGGCTGCATGCCTTCGAGGGCGGCGCCCAGGGCGAACACAAACTGTCGCGCGGCATGCTGCCGGTCAAGACGTTTTCGGCCCACTGGATCCGCGACGCCCGCTACGCCGAAGCCATCGCGGACTTCCTGCGGCGCGAAACCGCCGCGGTGGAAGGCTATGTGGACGAGCTGCACGAGCACAGCCCGTTCAAGAAATCCCAAGGCGCCGAAGAAGCGCCCGTGCAAGACGGCGCGCCGCCGGAAGGGGACTGCGGTCCAGGCCAGCCGGCGACGGGATCCTGATCGCAAACTTGCTGAAGGGCATTGGCCCCATGCCCGGCGCGCGAACCGGGCGGCGCACGGCTTGCAAAGCCATGCGTGGCTGCGCACGCCCCTCTGCTTATTTCTTTTCGTTGTCGGACGGAGCGGGCGGATTGAAGGGAAAGACCGAGAACATAGAGCGGGTCTGGTCGGTCATCTGGTCCTGCATCTGCACGAACAGGTTCTTGCTTTGATCGATGTAGTTGTTCATCATGTTCTGCAGGATGGGCGTCTGCACATTCATGAACTGCGTCCATGCTTCGGGCCCGAACTGGCTGCCGTAAAGCCCCTTCGACTGTTCGGCCACGCGGTCCTGTATCTCGATGAAGGCCTGGATGTTCTTTTCCAGGAAGGAGCCCATCACCCCCTGCATCGAATGCCCATAGAAGCGGATGATCTGGCTTAGCGCCATGGGCGAAAAAATGGGCACGCCGCCGCTTTCTTCCTCGAGGATGATCTGCAGCAATATGCTGCGGGTAAGGTCCTCGCCCGTCTTGGCATCGACGACCTGGAATTCCTGGTGGTCCAGCACAAGCTGCTTGACGTCGGCCAGGGTGATGTAGGCACTGGTCTTGGTGTCGTAAAGGCGGCGATTGGGATACTTTTTGATTAGCCGGGAAGATGCGGATGTCTGGGTTTGCGTCATATGTCTAGCCGAATACGTGAATGCAGGAAAAAGCACGGTGGGCGCGCGGCGTCCCCTCAGCCCATGTGCAGGCCGCCATTGATGGAAAAGTCGGCGCCCGTGGCAAAGCCCGACTCGTCGGACGCCAGCCACGCCACCATGGAACCGATTTCTTCGGGCGTGCCCAACCGTTTCACCGGTATGGTCGCCACGATCTTGTCCAGCACGTCGGGCCGGATGGCGCGCACCATGTCTGTGCCGATATAGCCCGGCGAAATGGTATTGACGGTGACCCCCTTGCTGGCGACCTCTTGGGCCAGGGCCATGGTGAAGCCATGGATGCCCGCCTTGGCGGTGGAATAGTTGGTCTGGCCGAACTGGCCCTTCTGGCCGTTGACCGAGCTGATGTTGATGATGCGCCCCCACTGGTTTTCCACCATGCCTTCGATGACTTGCTTGGTGACGTTGAACAGGCTGTTCAGGTTGGTGTCGATGACCGCGCGCCAGTCTTCCTGGCTCATTTTGCGGAACAGGCCATCGCGCGTGATGCCCGCGTTGTTGACCAGCACGGCCACCGGTCCGAACTCGGCCTTGACCTTGTCGAAAGCCTGGACGGTGGAATCCCAGTCGGAGACATTGCCCACCGAGGCGTGGAACTTGTAGCCCAGGGCCGCCTGGTCGGCAAGCCACTGGGTATAGTCGCGGCTGGGTCCGCACCCGGCCACCACCGTGTAGCCTTCCTTGGCCAGGCGCTGGCAGATGGATGTGCCGATGCCGCCCATGCCCCCGGTTACGTATGCCAATTTACCGCTCATGTGCATCTCCTTGCCATTTGTATTGTCGGCGACCGCCACCCGCCGGCGGTCGTCTGCCACGCAAGCCTCACGGCCATTTTAGAGAATTATGGTTGCCTATACCGCCCTTGCCTTGACATAGCGGCCCGGGGCGTCTTCGATGGGCTTGTACTTTGCGCTGCCCAGCCTGGCGGCGGGCTTGACCCGCGCGCCGGAATGCCCGGCCAGCCATGCGGCCCAGTCGGGCCACCAACTGCCGGCGGTCTCGGTGGCGCCGCCCAGCCAGGCGTCGGGGTCGCGCGGCATGTCGGAATGCGCAAGAGGTTTCGCGTGCGTCCAGTAGCAGCGGCGCTGCCTGGCAGGCGGGTTGATGACGCCGGCGATGTGGCCCGACGCCCCCAGCACGAAACGCATGGGCCCGCGCAGCAGGGCTGTGGAGGCGTAGGCGGAATGCCAGGGCACGATGTGGTCGTCGCGCGAGCCGTATATGTAGGCAGGCATGTCCAGTTCGCTCAGGTCCAGGCCGTGGCCGTCCACTTTGACGCGGCCGGGCGATTTCAGATTGTTTTCGAGATAGGTGTTGCGGAAATACCAGGCAAAGAAGGGGCCGGGCAGATTGGTGCCGTCCGCATTCCAGAACAGCAGGTCGAAGGCCGGCGGCGCCTCGCCCTTCAGATAGTTGCCCACCATGTAGTTCCAGACCAGTTCGCCGGGGCGCAGGAAGGAGAAAGTGGTGGCCAGCTCGCGCGCGGACATCAGCCCGCCCTGCCCCAGCTGGCGCTCGCGCGCCTGCGCGTGGGCCTCGTCGACGAAGACATCCAGCACGCCTGTGTCCTGGAAGTCGAGCAAGGTGGTAAGCAGTGTCAGCGACGCGGCGGGCCGGTCGCCCCGGGCATGCGCCAGCGCCAGCGCCGACGCCAGCAGCGTGCCGCCCACGCAGAAGCCCAGCGTGTTGATCTGCTTCTGGCGGGTGATGCCGCGCACGGCTTCGATGGCCTGCAGCACGCCCTGCTGCAGGTAGTCCTTCCAGCCGGCGGCATCGATGCCGTCGTCGTCGCCCGGCAGCGGGTTGCGCCACGAAATGATGAACACCGTGAAGCCCTGCTGGACGGCATGGCGCACGAAAGAGTTTTCAGGGGAAAGGTCGAGTATGTAGAACTTGTTGATGCACGGCGGCACGATCAGCAGCGGGCGCGCGTGCACGGTGTCGGCCAGCGGCGCGTACTGGATGAGCTGCATGAGGCGGTTCTGGAACACGACCTTGCCCGGCGTCACGCAAAGATTTTCGCCCACCGCGAAACGGGACTCGTCGGTCTGCGACAGGCGCCCTTTCTGCATGTCCTCGAGCAGGTTGTGCATGCCCTTGCGCAGGGATTCGCCCTTGGTGGCCAGCAGCGTGTGCTGGGCTTCGGGATTGGTGGCCAGGAAGTTGGAGGGCGACATGGCCTCGACCCATTGCATGGCGGCGAAGCGCAGGCGCTTGCGCATGGCGTCGGGCAACTGCGCGGCATCAACCATTTGCTGCATGGCGCGTCCCGACAACAGGTAGGCGTGGGCCATTAGCAGGCAGGGGGAGTTGGAAGCCCAGGCGGGGCCGCTGAAACGGCGGTCTGGCGGATTGGAAAGCGTGCCTTGCTGCGCGGCCAGGACTACCTGCTGCCAGCCCTGAAGGAATTCCGCCTGGATCCCAGCCAGCTTGTCGGGAGCGATACTGACCGGCACTGGCCATTCGGGTGAAGACGGGGCACTCATTTGATACCTGCGCGGAGACACTTTAGCTGCATGGTCTCCCTCAAACGCCATACTGTCAATCAGGGTAAGTCGCTACCGGCCTTGCGCCGGCTCCAGCCAGGCCAGCGTGGCCATGCGGCCGGTCACGCCGTCGCGCCGGTAGGAATAGAACAGGTCGGACCGCGCATATGTGCAAAGGCCGCAGTCCTCTACCTGGTCCACGCCCGCCCGCCGCAGGCGCCAGGCGGCCAGCCCCGGCAGGTCGGCCATCCACTTGTCCCGCGGCGGCCGGTCCGCGGCGTCGATGCCCTGCGCGCCAGTCCTTGGAATGAAGAAATCGCGCGCCCGCTCGTCATCCCGGGCGAAAGCGGCCAGTACGTCGGGCCCTACTTCGAAGTGGCGCTGGCTGATGGCGGGGCCCAGCCAAGCCCGCCATCCCTGGGCGCCAGGCAGGCGCCGGCGCAATTCGGCCAGCGTGTTCTCCAGGACGCCGCCCGCCAGTCCGCGCCAGCCCGCGTGGGCCGCGCCCAGCACCCGGCCCTGCGTGTCGGCGATAACGACGGGCAGGCAGTCGGCCGTCATGATGCAAAGCACGCGGCCTGCGGTGGCTGTGACGGCGGCGTCCGCCGCAGGAGGACAAGCCCCGGCCCGCTGGGCGGCGGCATCCGATGAAGCCGCATCCGGCGCGGCGCCGCCCAATGCGGCGGCGTCCCGCGCATCGGCGTCGAAGACCGCGGTGCCGTGCACCTGGCTCAGCCACAGCGGCTCGGCGGGCAGCGCCGCCCGCAGCAGCCGCCTGTTGCGCGCGACATTGCGCGCATCATCCGCCACATGGCCGGCGAGATTGAACGACGCGTGGGCGCCGGTGCTGAAGCCCCCGTGCCGCACCGTGCAGAAAAACCGCAGGCCCGGCCAGGCTTCGCCCCGCACGCTGTGGGCCAAAGGGGTCACGCCGTCTGCCATGCAATACCCTCCAGGACGGCCGCGAAGTCGTCCGGCAGCGGGGCCTCGAAAGAAACCGGCCGGCCCGAAGCGATGTCGTCAAAGCGCAGCGCCCGCGCATGCAGAAGCTGCCGGCTCGCGCCGGCTACCGCCTTTCCGCCATACAGGACATCCGCCACCAGCGGGTGGCGCAGGCTCGCCATATGCACGCGTATCTGGTGGGTGCGTCCGGTCTCCAGGCGGCAGGCGACCTCGGTGACGAGCTGGCCGGCTGCGGTTTCGCCCACGCGCAGCGGCTCGTAATGGGTGATGGCCTGCTTGGACGCGATGGGATGGTCCACGGCCATGCGCACC
>Ga0180223_1002013_pt1 | contig 13386 bp, 10 predicted proteins | sample eDN5th30CKraftOP_FD_151337 | JGI IMG/M metagenome (GOLD analysis project Ga0180223, IMG submission 151337) | Enriched Organic Plus compost microbial communities from Emeryville, California, USA - eDNA 5th pass 30_C Kraft OP (version 2) (version 2) ...
CCAGCACGCCGTCGAGCGCGACGCCCGGCTGCGCCTTCTGCACGTTGTCCTGCAGCGTCTGCCAGGCTTTGCGCACGCCGGCCTCGTCGGCGATGTTGAGCAGCACCGCGCCGGCCTCGGTCTTGTGCGCGAGTTCGGCGGCCTGCGCCTTCATCACCACCGGATAGCCGATGCGCGCGGCAACGGTGACGGCCTCATCGACAGTCTTCGCCAGGGCGCCGTCGGGGATCTTGATGCCGGCGGCAGCGAACACCTGCTTGCCGACCCATTCCGGCAACGTGCCCTTGCCGAGCTTCGGCAGGTTGGGGATCGGCGTCGCCTTGACGGAGGACTTCGAGCGCTCCAGCGCGCGGCCGTAGAACGTCACCTGCGCCATCGCCCGCAGCGCGCGGTCCGACGAGCGGGAGAGCACGATGCGGTTCTCACGCGCGATCTTCATGAACTCTTCAGGCAGCGGCATGCGGTCGCCGAGCGGCGCAAAGATGAAGGGCTTGGTGTTCCCTTCGAGCGCCTTGAGCAGATAGTTGATGTATTTCACCGACTGCGGCGGGCCGCCCACCGGGCAGGAAATCACCATGCCGCCCAGCGCGGGATCGCCCAGCAGCGCCTTCGGGCCGATCTCCATCAGCTCCGGCTGCCAGATCGGCTGGGTGCCGAGATCGAGCGGATTCTTCGGCGGGATGAAGGACGGCACCAGTGGCTTGAGGTGCGCTTCCGTCTCCGGCGACAGCTGCGGGATCTCGATGCCGAGATCGCCGGCGAAGTCGTGGGCGATGGCGCAGAACGCGCCGGAGAAGGTGACGACAGCCAGGCCCTTCGTCGGCGGCGTCGGATAGCGCGCGAGGAGTTCCGCGACGTCGACCAGCTCATCCAGCGTGTCGACCAGCGCAATGCCGGCATGGGTGACGGCGACGCGCATCACCGCATAGTCGCCGGCCAGCGCGCCGGTGTGGGAGCTGACCGCGGCCTTGGCCTTCTCGCTGCGGCCGGGCGACATCAGCAGGATCGACTTGCCGGCGGCGCGGGCGCGGGCGGCTGCGGCAACGAACTTCTGAGTCTGCCGGAACTCCTCGACATAGACGATGACGACGCTGGTCCGCGGGTCCTGCGCCAGGTAGTCGAGGAAGTCCGCCAGCCCGAGGCCGGCTTCATTGCCTGTGGATATGTAGTAGGAGGTCGGAATGTCGCGGGCTTCCAGCGACTGGCGGATGTGGCCGGCCAGGCCGCCGCTCTGGGAGATGATGGCGACCGCGGGATCCTTGCTCGCCGTGATCTTGGCGACCGGACCGGCGCCGGCGAAGCCGACCGCGAAACCATCGACGAAATTGGTGTAGCCGAGGCAGTTCGGGCCGACGAGAGCAAGCCCGCCGTCCTGGGCGATCTTGGCGATCTCGTCCTGCTTCTCCCGCTCGCCGATTTCGGCAAACCCTGACGAGAATACCACCGCGGACTTCACCTTGCGCCGCACACACGCTTCCAGCACCTCTTTCACGCCCGCCGCCGGCAGGGTGAAGATGGCGAGATCAACGCCCTCCGGCAGTTCATCGACGGTCTGCAGGACCGGCCGGCCCTCGATCTCGCCGCCGCTGCGGCCGACAAGGTAAATATCGCCCGGATAGTTGTTGACAGTGAGGTTCGCGAGAACGGTGTGTCCGGCGGAACCGGCCTTGCTGGACATGCCAATAATGGCGATAGATCGCGGCTGCATCATCCGCGCCACGATTGCTGCACCGCCCACTGATTGTCCCTGGCTTGCTTCGGCCATTTCCTCACTTCCTTGACTGTTTCGAGAGAAACCGTTTGTTATGCGCCATACCTATATCGGCCGCGTATGCCGGCGGCAAGCCGGCGCGGTCGCGATGAAACGCCTCGCTTTACACCATTCCGGAGCAGAATTCCCATGACCGACCAGCTTGTTTCGTACGAACTCGAAGGCGATGTCGCCGTCATCGGCATCAACCGTGCCGAGAAGCGCAACGCCATCAACGATGCGGTCGTGAAGCAACTGCGGGAAGCGGTGTTCCGCGCCCAGGAGGAAGCCAAGGCCGGCGTGATCCATGGCGGCGACGGCGCAAACTTCTCTGCCGGCCTCGACCTCGCGGAAGCCTCCACCTGGATGAAGCCCGGCAGCACCGGGAGCAGCCCCAAGCGCAAGCGCGGCCGCTGGAACCGCAGCTTCGACCTCATCGCCCGCGGGCAGATTCCGTTCGTCGCCGCGCTGAAGGGCGCCTGCATCGGCGGCGGGCTGGAACTCGCATCGGCCGTGCACATTCGCGTCGCGGACGAGACCACCTTCTTCGCCCTGCCGGAAGGCCAGCGCGGCATCTTCGTCGGTGGCGGCGGCTCGGTGCGCATCCAGCGGCTGATGGGCTATGCCCGCATGGCGGACCTGATGCTGACCGGCCGCGTGCTCACCGCCGCGGAAGGCGAGCGCGCGAATCTCTGCCAGTATGTCGTGCCGGCCGGGCAGTCGCTGGAGAAGGCGAAGGCGCTGGCCGCGCGCATCGCGCAGAACGCGCCGCTGACCAACTGGGCGGTCTGCTCCTGCCTGCCGCGCGTCAACGATCTGTCCCACGAGGACGGCCTGTTCATGGAGGGCCTGATCGGCAATGCGGTCGCCAGCTCGGAAGGCTATGAGCGCGTCAAGGCGTTCGTCGAGCGCGGCCACAACAAGGTGATTGCGCCCGAGACTCCGAAGGCCTGATAAGACTGACATCGAGATGAATGTGATCAGCACGGTGGTGCGGGAGGAAAAGTATGGCTTTGCGTGATGCGGCGATCGTCGCCTACGCCGAAACCAAGATCGTCGAGAAGAGCGAGGTCGATGTCTGGGAGCTGAGCGCCCAGATTCTCGAGGAGCTTCTCGACAAGACCGGACTGGAGAAAGGCGAGATCGACGGGCTGATCCTGTCGTCCTCGCAGACCGGCGCGGGCAACAATTTCTGGTCGCAGACGACCGCGGACCAGCTCTCCCTCGAAGTCGATTTCTGCCAGATGGTGGATATCGGCGGCTGCTCGCCCGCCGGCGCCGTGGCGCGCGCGGCGGCGGCGATCAATGCCGGGCTCTGCACCACGGTGCTGTGCCTCTATTCGGATACCCAGGTGCGCGAGAACAACAACCGGCCGCGCAGCTTCGCCCTGGAATGGACGCAGCCGCTCGGCTATCTCGGGCCGCCGGCCGCCTTCGGCCTGCTCAGCAAGCGCTACGAGCACCAGTTCGGCCTCGACTACCGCGCGCTCGGCAAGCTCGCGGTGGCCCAGCGCGAGCATGCGGTGCTGAACGATCTCGCCTGTGAGAAGCTGCGCAAGCGCATCACGGTCGATGATTACATCAACTCCCGCATGATCAACGATCCGATCCGTCTGCTTGACAGCGTGATGGTGTGCGACGGCGCGTCCGGCCTGATCGTCACCAGCCGCAAGAATGCCGAGAAGAAGGGCTTCACCAAATGCGTGGTGCCGATCGGCTATGGCGAACGCACGATCTACAATGCCAGCGAGGCGGTCGTCGATCCGAGCATGACCGGTCACAAGCCGGCGGGCGAGAAGGCGTTCAAGCAGGCCGGAATGACGCCGAAGGACATCGCGTCGTTCCACCCCTATGACGACTTCATCATCGCCATGATGATGCAGCTCGAGATGCTCGGCTTCTGCAAGCACGGGCAGGGCAGCGCCTTCATCAACGAGACCGACTTCCTCTATACCGGCGATCTTCCGCTCAACACCGGCGGCGGCCAGATCTCGGCCGGGCAGGTGGGTCTCGCCGGCGGCGGCACCAACCTCATCGAGGCCGTGCGCCAGTTGTTTGGTGAGGGCGGGCCGCGCCAGGTGAAGAACACCAGCAATGCGCTGGTGACCGGCATCGGCGGCATTCCCTACGGCCGCAACTGGGCGACCAGCGTCGTCATGATCCTGACCCCGAATTCCTGAGGCGCGCGATGACAGCCATCAACGACACCCTGAACATCCCGCGCCAGCCTTCGGCGCCGCGGACGTTTTCAAAGCGCTACTGGGACGGCACCCGCGAGAAGAAGGTGTTTCTGCAGTACGACAAGAAGACCGGCAAGTATCAGTTCTATCCGCGGGCCAACAGCATCTATACCGGCCGGCGCAGCGACATCGAATGGCGCGAAGTGTCGGGCAAGGGGGAGGTGTTCACCTTCACCATCGCCCGCCGCTGCCGTGAGCCATTCCGTGGACACGAGCCGTTCTTCATCGTGCTGGTGACGCTCGACGAGGGCGTCAACGTCATGGCCAATGTGGTGAACTGCAGCCTTGAAGAGATGAAGATCGGCCTGCGGATGAAGCCTTACTGGCATCCGCTGCCGGACGGCACGAACCTGCTGATGTTCGAGCCGGACCGGGGTTGAGCCCCATACTCGCAACGGTGTCATTGCCGGGCTTGACCCGGCAGTCCATCAAGCAAGACTCTCGCGAAGAAGATGGATGCGCGGGTCAAGCCCGCGCATGACGTTTGGGGAATGCGCATCCCTTAACGAAATGGCCGGGACAAGCCCGGCCATCGCGAGTTTCACGTGCTGAGACCGGCGTCACGCCGCGAAGCGGGCGAGGTGATAGCCGATATCGCCGAACATCATCTCGATCGCGGTGAGGCGGCGGAAATAATGGCCGGCGCTGTACTCCATCGTCAGGCCGATGCCGCCATGCAGCTGGATCGCGCCACGGCCGACCACCTGCGCCGACTGGCCGATCTGCACCTTCGCGGCCGACACCGCCTGCGCGCGCGCCGCCGGATCCGGGTTGTTGGCCTGGTCGGCGGCAAGGAAGGCCATCGAACGCGCCTGCTGCTCGGCGATCGCCATGTCGGCCATGCGGTGCTGCAGCGCCTGGAATTTGCCGATCGGCCGCCCGAACTGCTGACGGGTCTTGAGATACTCGAGCGTCTGCTCGTTGAGCGCTGACATCACGCCGACGGCCTCGCAGCACAGCGCTGCGGCGCCACGGTCGAGCGCGGGGTCGAGCACAGACAGGCCGGCATCGCGCGGGCCAATCAGCGCATCCGCGGCGACATGCACGCCCTCCAATGTGACCTCCGCCGCGCGGCGATCGTCCAGATTGGGATAGGCGCGGATGTCGAGGCTCTTCGCGCCGCGCTCGACCAGGAACAGCGAGAGGCCCTGCGGGTCCGTGGTCGCGCCGCTGGTGCGGGCGGAGACGATCAGCATGTCGGCGGAGTCCGCGCCCAGCACCACGGCCTTGCGTCCGTCGAGCACATAGCCATCGCCGCTCGGCTTCGCGGTGGTGGCGACATGGCTGGCGGTGTAGCGGCCGTCCGGCTCCGCATAGGCCAGCGCGAGCTTCATCTCGCCGCTGGCGACGCGCGGCAGAATGGCTTCCTTCTGCGCCTCGGTGCCGGCTGCGGCGATCAGCCCGGCGCCGACGACAACGGTGGAGATGTAGGGCTCGACCACGATGCCGCGGCCGAAGGCGTCAAGCACGACGGCGACGTCCTGAAAACTGCCGCCGCTCCCGCCATAGGCCTCGTCGATTTCGATGCCCAGCAGGCCGAGCGATGCGAACTCGCTCCACAGTTCGGGAGAATAGCCATCCGCTGCGGCGACGATCTGCTTGCGCTGCTCGAAGCTGTAGCGATCGCGCACCAGGCGCGTGGCGGTGTCCTGCAGCATTTGCTGCATGTCGTTGAGGGCGAATTCCATCAGATGATCTCGTTCACGCAGACTGACTAAAGGCCGAGCGACTTGGCGATGATGTTGCGCTGGATCTCGTTCGATCCGCCGTAGATCGTCACCACCCGCGTTATGATGTAGTTGGGGCCAAGCGACAGTGCGCCGTCCGGTCCGATCTGTCCGATGTTGGACTCCGGCCCGCCCTTGCTGACGTCGAACGGCAGGCCGTAGGGACCGACCGCCTCAAGCTGCAATTCGGTGAGCCGCTGCTGGATCTCCGAGCCTTTGATCTTCAGCACGTTCGCCTCGACCCCCAGCGCGCCCGCGTCGGCCGCGGTGATGACGCGCATCACGGTGATCTCGAGCGCCGTCAGTTCGATCTCGACCTGGGCGATGCGCTCGCGAAAGCTCTGGGTCTCGATCAGCGGCACGCCATTGATGCGCTGTTCAGCGGCCATCGCCTTCAGCCGGCGCAACTCGCGCTTGGAATTGCCGATGCGGGCGATGGTGCTGCGCTCATGGCCGAGCAGCAGCTTGGCATAGGTCCAGCCCTTGTTGACCTCGCCGATCAGGCTGCTCTTCGGCACCCGCACGTCGTCGAAGAACACCTCGTTGGTCGAGTGTCCGCCATCGAGCGTGATGATCGGCCGCACCGTGATGCCCTTGGTGTCCATCGGGAACACCAGCATCGAGATGCCTTCCTGCAGCTTGGCGGCGGGATCCGTGCGCACGAGGCAGAACATCATGTTGGCGAGGTGAGCGAGGCTCGTCCACATCTTCTGGCCGCTGATGACCCACTCGTCGCCGTCGAGCACGGCGCGGGTCTTCAGCGAGGCGAGGTCGGAGCCTGCGCCGGGCTCCGAGAAGCCCTGGCAGAAGAAGTATTCCATGGTGCGGATGCGCGGCAGATACTCCGCCTTCTGCTCCGGCGAGCCGACCCGGAACAGCACCGGCGCGATCATGCTCTCGCCGAACGGGATCGCCGCCGGCGCGCCTTCCTCGGAGGTGACTTCGTCGAACAGGTGGCGCTGCAGGGAGGTCCAGCCCGGACCGCCATATTCCTTCGGCCATGCCGGCGTCGCCCAGCCCTTGTCGCAGAGCTTGCGCTGCCAGAACACTTGTTCCTCGCGGGAGATGCGTTTATGCCGCAGCACTTTGTCGCGGATCGCAGGGGGGAGCTCGGCCTTAACAAAGGCGCGCACCTCGTCTGCGAATTGCTGGGCGTCCTTGGGGTAGGTCAATTGCATCGTCGGTCCTCGATCTTCGCCGAGCTGCCCTCGCGGGCACGAACAGGTATGTACAATAACAGTTCTTCACGTCGCACGCTGCCGGGAAAATCGCAATGGCTTTGACCTTCGGAATTTTCGATCACATGGACAGCAGCGGTGCGCCGCTGCAGGCCTTCTATGAGGATCGGCTCAGACTGATCGAAGCCTATGACCGGTACGGCTTTGACGTGTATCAAGTGGCCGAGCACCATTCGACGCCGCTCGGCATGGCGGCCTCGCCGGGCATTTTCCTGTCCTCCGTGGTGCAGCGCACCAAGCGGCTGCGGTTCGGCCCGATGGTCTACACGCTGCCGCTCTATCATCCGCTGCGGCTGATGGAGGAGATCTGCATGCTCGACCAGCTCAGCGGCGGGCGGCTGGAGGTCGGCATCGGCAAGGGCATCTCGCCGATCGAGACCGGATTCTTCGGCATCGACCCCGCAAACAACAACGAGATGTTCGGCGAGGCGCTGGACGTGATCCTGCAGGGGCTGTCCGGCAAGCCGATCACCCTCGACGGCAAGTTCTATCAATTCAACAACGTGCCGCATCAGCTCACGCCGTTTCAGAAACCCTATCCGCCGCTGTGGTATGGCGTGGTGCTGCCGGACAGCGCCGAGCGGGCGGCGAAGCAGGGCCTCAATGTCCTCACCAACACCGCGACGGCGTCGGTCCGCGCGGTGTCGGACCGCTACTGGGAGCATTACAAGGCGCGCGCCGGAATGACCGCATCGCCGAAATTCGGCATGAACCGGTTCATCGTGATCGCGGAAGACGAGCGTGCGGCCTGGGACATTGCGCGCCGCGCCTATCGCCGCTGGCACGACAGCTTCATGTATCTCTGGCGGACATACGGTATCGATCCGACCACGGTGAGCTATCCGCCGGAGATCGACGGCCAGGCAGCGGACGGCCGCGCCATCATCGGCACGCCGCAATTCGTGCTGGAGAGCTTGCACGCGCAAATCGAAGAAGCCGGCGTGAACCACATCGGCTGCCGTTTCGCCTTCGGCGATCTGACGCTGGCGGAGTCGCTGCGCTCGGTTGAGTTGTTTGCCGAGCATGTGATGCCGAAGCTGAGCGCAAACGACCGAGCGGCCGCGGAACAGGTCTGACCTTCAGAGCGATGCTTTCAGAGCGAAACGACATCATCCGCGACAGCGGATGGTGCCGTCCGTTCCGGACACCGGCGTTCTGCGGAAGATGCGATCAGACAGGAAACCTCGGCGACCTGATTCTTCCGGAGCGGATCGTGGTCTAGGTGTCGCGCGATGAGGTCTGATTGCCGTAGTGGTCGATCAGGATGTCCAGGCAGTCGCTGAGAATCCGGTAATTCTTGGCCCCCACCAGGCTTGCAACTTCCTTCTGCTTCCCGACCGCGTGGAAAAGGATCTGCTCATAGATTCCACGCCCTTTTGCCGAGAGCCTGAAGATCGTGCCACGCCGGTCGTCCGGGTCGTGAATCTTGACGACATGTCCGCTCTCAACCAGTTCCATCAGGCTTTTGCTGACCTGGGAGGCGAGCATATGCATGCTGCGCGCAATGCCAAAGACGCGCCCGTCACCGTGCGTGTGGAGATGGCCGATCACGCGCAGCGAGGACAGTGAAAGGCTGTGGCTCGCAAGCATTCTCTTGTCGACGCCACGATCCATGATCCGGCTCAGAACGCTGACTTTGTAACTGATGAAGTCCTCGTTCTGCATTGAATCGAAATCGACATCGCGAGACGCGGCCGCCTTGGTCCTTTTCTGCTTGGGTTGGCTGTGATCGACATTGGCCACGATGTATCGCTCCTCGCTCCGGGTGGTCAGGCCGCCTGTGGCGACCACACCACACCCCCGGATAGTTGTGACAGCGCTCTGCCTCCCCGTCTATGGGGCCAGAATCGGCCGCCAGAATTTTGATAACTTATGAAACAAAAATCTTGAGTCCTTCAAAACTACGCCGTATCTTCGCGGCGCTGCCTGAGTGTGGCGGGTTGCATACCTGATCTCGCAGGCCACCCAGGTCCGGCGATGAAGACGGGCCATAAGAAACGTCGTTTTGCGGAGGAAGAATGCTGGGTGCCGATTTGATGGCGAGGGCGGTTGAACGTCAGGGCGTTCGCACCGTGTTTGGGCTGCCCGGCCATCTTGAATCCTTTTTCGGTGCGCTGGAACGCCGTGGCATACGGCTGATCCATATGCGGCACGAAAGTCCCGTGGTTATTGCTGCCGATGCTTATGCCCAGACCCGGCGCAGTCTCGGCGTTGCCTGCGTGACGTCCGGTCCCGGCCTTGCCAATGCGGTGGGCGGCATCGCGTCAGCTTACGATGCCGGCTCGCCGGTTCTGATTTTCGCCGGCCGCAATCCGATCCGGATGCTTGATGCGCGGCCGCAGCAGGAACTCGATCACGTGCGTCTGGTGCGTTCCATCACCAAATGGGCGCAGGTGGTGCACGATCCGTCGCGGCTTGGCGAATATATCGAGATGGCGAGCCGCATCGCGCTCTCCGGCCAGCCGGGGCCGGTGCTGCTTGAGATCCCGCGCGATGTCGCCGGTGGCGAAGCGAACGACGATATTGCAGAGCAGTCGCTCGGTCCGGTGGTGCGCGCGCATCCGCCGGCCGCGCCATCGGCCGACATCGATCGTGCGGTGGCGCTGCTGGAAGGAGCACGGCGCCCGCTCATCGTTGCGGGAGCAGGGGCCTACTGGGCTCACGCCGGTGAGGCGATCGGCAGGCTGAGCCGGGACTTCGGCATTCCCGTTCTGCTGCAGGGCCCCAGCCGCGGGCTGCTGCCGGAAGATATGCGGACGGTCTTTCCCTGGCCGATCGGAAGCATCGCGGCGCGCGAGGCGGATGTCGTCATTCTCGCCGGATGCCGGATGGCGGGCGCGATCGGCTTCGCCGCGCCGCCGGTCTTTGCCGCTGACGCGCGTTTCATTCAGATCGACAACGAGGCCGAAGAGATCGGGCGCAACCGTGTTGTCGAAGCTCCGGTCGCGTCGGACTGCAAGTCCGCGATCGAAGGCATCGCGGCTGCCTTGTCGAAGCGGGCTGCGGCACAGCGAAATCCGGGCTGGGTGGCGAAGGCCATCGAGCCGCGCCTGGCGCGCATCGATCAGACCGGCCGTTCGGAGGAGGGCGAAGTCCATCCGCTGCGGATCGCGCGCGAACTGGCGCAGCACATGCCGGAGAATGCGATTTTCGTGGGCGACGGTGCGAACTGCAACAGCTTCTTCAAGGCGATCCTCAAAGTTCAGCATTCGCCCGGCTTCATCGATCACGAGCCGTTCGGCGCCATGGGCGTCGGCCTGCCGCATGCGATCGGCGCCGTTGCGGCCCTGCAGGAAGACGGCATCGAGCGGCCGGTCTTCCTTGGCACAGGCGATGGCGCCATCGGCCAGTATCTGGGCGAGCTTGCCACGGCATCGCTGCACAATCTGCCGATCTTCATTGTCGTTGCGAATGACGGGTCGTGGGGCTCCAGCCGCAACATCACCTTGCGCCTGTTCAACGGCACCTATGGCGTCGATCTCAACCAGAGCCGCTATGACCTCGTGGCCGAGGGGCTCGAATGTCATGGCGAGATCGCGCGGACGCCGTCCGAGGTCGGGCCGGCATTCGCCCGGGCGATTGCTGCAGTGAAGCAGGGCAAGACCGCGCTGGTCAACGTGCTGGTCGATCGCAATTCCGGGACCGATCGCCGCGACCCGCTGCTGCAAACAATCACGTTCAACCCCCAGCGCTTCGGCGGCGCGTAACGACGACGCCGATATCGGTGCAAGAGAGTGACGTCTGAAGGTCCGCAGATCTAGATCGAGACCACACAGGAGGAAGATGCGATGCTGACGCGTGAGAAGAATGATCTCCTGACCAGGACTGGCCCTGGAACACCCGGCGGCGACATGCTGCGGCGCTACTGGCAGCCGGTGGCGCTGGTCCGCGAACTCGAAGACAAGACGCCGCTGCCGGTGGATATTTTCGGCGAGGAGCTGGTCCTGTTCCGCGACGACGACGGCAAGGTGGGATTGCTGGATCGCCACTGCTGCCATCGTGGCACCGACCTGTCTTATGGCCGGGTCGAATGCGGCGGGCTGCGCTGCCTCTATCACGGCTGGCTGTATGATGTGAATGGCCGCTGCATGGAGCAGCCGGCCGAGCCGGGCGGTGGCTTGCACCGTGAGAACTTCCGCCAGGCCGCCTATCCCGTCGTGGAGCGGGCCGGCACGTTCTTCGCCTATATGGGTGCGGGCGAGACGCCGGAGTTTCCGAACTATGACTTCTTCACCTATCCGGCAGAGCATCTGTCGGCCTCCAAGGTGTTCCTCGATTGCAATTATATGCAGGCGAACGAGGGCAACTATGATCCGGCCCATGTCGGCTTCCTGCACCGGACGTTCGATCCCAATCGCAAGTCCGGTCTCAATTTCGGCGATCTGAAACTGGTCGGCGGCGTCGAGACCAGCGACGCGCAGATCGACCCGCATGAGACGCCGAAGCTGGAGGTGATGCCGACCGAATTCGGGCTCCGCATCTTCCAGGTCCGCTCGGGCGGTCCCGGCAAGAAGTATCTCCGCGTCACCGCATTCGGCATGCCGAACTTCTCGGTCATTGCCGGTCCGCAGGGCGGCGACGGGCATATCGGCATCTGGCATGTGCCGATCGATGATTATACCCACTGGCGCTGGCATTTCGTTCTGCGCCGTGACCAGCCGCTCGGTTCTGACAGCCGCGTGGTGGCGAGCCACAAGAACAAGGACGAATATGAAGACGAGTTTCATATGCGTCGCAAGAAATCGAACCGCTACCTGCAGGATCGCAGCAAGCTGGACGAGAGCTTCAGCGGCCTCGGCCGGAACTTCAACGCCCATGACGCCTTCGCCACGGAAAGCCAGGGCGCGATCCAGGATCGCACCAAGGAACATCTGGTGACGACGGACATCGCCGTCGCGGCCGCGCGCCGTCTGATGCTCGAAGCCATCGAGGATGTCCGCGCGGGTAAGGATCCCCTGGGTGTCGTGCGCAATCCGGCCGCCAATTCCTTCCCCGGACTGTCCTCGTTCGATGTCCTGGTGCCGGATACGACGGACATGCGTGATGTCGTCCGTGAAGTGACGGGCGTCGGCAGCATCGCGGCCGAATAAGCTGAGTAACAACCAAGCCTTTCGCAAAGACTTCTGGGTGGAGACTGACTGATGAACGACAACGAGCGGCGGATGATCGAGTGGGAGTGCGCGCACAACACGATCCGGTTCTACAACCGGCTCGATGCTGTTCGCGGCGAGGAGGCCGCTGCGCTCTTTGCGAAAGACGGAACGTGGTACCGCGATGGCGATGACTCCGGCTGGACGGGACGTGCGGAGATTGCGGCGCATGTCAATCGTCTGCCGGAGCGGGGAAACCCGAAGGTCCCGCCGGAAGACCGGATGGTCTTTCATCTGGTGACCAATGTCGAAGTGACGGTGATCGACGCCGAGACGGCCGAGGTCCGCGCGTTGACGACGATCATCCCCGGCGCTCGCGGCAAGGGCGGAGAGATCGGAACGACAAGCGGCGTCACCGCGGTGTTCCCGACCCATGAGGTCCATAAGAAGACCGACGAGGGCTGGAAGATCATGAGCAAAAAGACGTCGCGCGCCCTGCGCGTCGTTCAGCCTGCTTGAGCATGGTCTGTGGCTGAATGGCATTCCCTGCTGGCCTGCAGCGTCAAAGCCGCGCATCGCGCGGCTTTGACGCAAACAAGGCGCTTGTGCGGCCAGTCCACGGGACGTATCCTTTTGAACAATGACAGCGCCATCGACGGTGCCAGAAATGAACATCATCTTGAGGGGGGAAACATGGGCATGAAGGTTTGGAGCGCCCGCGTTCTCACTGGACTTCTGTTTGCTGCAGGTTTCTTAGCTGGCCCGCCTGCGATCGCCGGCAAGGCCAACGACACGCTGACCATCGCTGAAATCCTGCCCCTTGGCGGAACCGATGTTTATTTCGGCAGCTTCCCGCATACGCAGTTCATGAGCGGCATGCTGTTCGATACGCTGGTGGAATATGATCCCGCGACGAAGACGATCGTGCCGTTGCTGGCGAAGTCGTGGAAGGAGAATGGCGACACCAGCATCGACTTCGAGCTGCGTGACGACGTGACCTGGCACGACGGCAAGCCGCTCACCGCGGATGATGTCGTCTACACCATCGGGTGGCTGACGAATCCCGAGAGCAAATACGCCAACAAATTCCGCTGGGCCTGGATCAAGGGAGCCGAGAAGACCGGCCCGAACAGCGTCCGTGTGCTGACGAATGGCCGCCGGCCCTACGATCTGCTCAATCTCACCCAGACCCCGATCTATCCCGCTCATATTCGTGGCGCGCTGGCGGATGTGACCGAGTTCGGCCGCAAGCCGGTGGGGACGGGGCCTTACAAGCTGGTGGAATACAGTGACGCCAACGGGCGGCTCATCGTCGCCAAGAATCCCGACTACAAGTGGGGC
>Ga0180223_1002014_pt1 | contig 13382 bp, 12 predicted proteins | sample eDN5th30CKraftOP_FD_151337 | JGI IMG/M metagenome (GOLD analysis project Ga0180223, IMG submission 151337) | Enriched Organic Plus compost microbial communities from Emeryville, California, USA - eDNA 5th pass 30_C Kraft OP (version 2) (version 2) ...
AGACCCGGATCAAAAAGCTCGCCAGACGCCGCGCTCTCGGCAAGGCCGGCTTCGAGAAAAGCCGCAGTCAGGCGCGCTGATGATCCGAGGCGGCTGCGGTCCTCGCCGGAGGCTTACCGCGTGGGCGGCGAAGGGAATGCTACAATAGCGCCGCGAATGGCTCGGCGAGGCAACCTTTGCCCCATGGCTCGGAGGCTGGAACGGTAGTTTTTCGCCAGGTGCTTCTGAAAGCCCACAGTCCGAAGATGACCTCCGTTCTGCCGAAGACAATCCTTGCGCACACCGGGCCGGCGGGTACGACTACTATGGGGTAAAATCAGGTCCATCTGCTTCTGGACCGGATTGTAGTGAAGCCGCCGTATGGGCTCTCCTGCGGAAAGGCACACCGATGATCCTGTTAACGGCTAGATGCCTCTTGATCGGATGGCCGCGATCCAGAAGCCTGCGCATAGGGTGAGCGACCCAATGAAGATCACGGCAAGCACCGCATCGTAGCCTCCGCTGGCCTGCCAGATGACCGCCGCTGCCAAGGGCGCGAGGGCTTGCATGATGTTCATCGGAGCCACCAACGACCCGTTCACCGCCCCGTAGGCTTCGCGGGTGACCATCTCGGGAACTGCGATTCCGCGGACGATGGTGACCATTCCGTTGGCTGCTCCATAGAAGGCGGCGATCGAGGCGATCACCGCAACCTGCGGCGGCGCGTATGCGAAGCCGATCACGGCGATCGGAAAGACGATCACGATCGCCGATCCCAGCTTCCGGACTGGCGCCTCCGACGCGAAAGCCCGGATCATGATGCGGCCGGCTACCTGCGCGGGTCCGATTACGGCCAACACCATCACGACTCCCGAGGGATCCAGCCCGCGCTCCAGCAGCAGCGGATAGAAGTGGTAGGTCAGCGACGAGAATGCCGCGGCATAGGAGATCCAGGCAATCATGAGGCCCCAGTAGGCGGACCTGCGCATGGCCGCGCGGACAGCCGCCCGCCCGGCGAGCGGCGCAGCCTCGTCCGGATGGTGCGTACGGATCGGAGCGTCCTTCCTGGGATCGATGGCCAGGAAGTAGAGGCCGCAGCATACGACCGCGTTGACGGCGGCCATCCCAAGGAGCGCGCCGCGCCACCCTTGAGTGTCGATCAGGAACTGGATGAGGGGGATGAAGACAGTGCTGGCGAAGCCACCCCACAGCGTCAGGGCGGTGATGCCCTTGCGCGCTCCCAAGGGGCCGAAACGGCGCGCGATCACGGCGAACGCAGGCTCGTAGAGGGTCGCCGCCTGCATGCAGCCCAGCACGGCGAGCACCGCGTAGAAGGCGACGATGCTCGTGACCTGAGACCAGGCGGCTAGCAGCAGCCCCGCCACGACGGACGCTGCCGCCATGAGGTAGCGGCCATGGCCGCGGTCGATGGCCGCCCCGACCGGATACGCTGCGAGCCCCGCCAGCAGCATGCCGCAGGTGGCGGCCCCGTATAGCTCGGTCTTCGACCAGCCAAGGTCGGTCCGCATCGCTTCGGCGATCAGCGGAAAGCCGTAGAACAGCGTTCCCCACGAGCATATCTGTGCCGCCCCGAGGGCGCTGATGAACCAGCGGGTGTCCCCGGCATCCGGAACGGCTGTCACGCAGCGCTCTGGCAGCAGGCGCTGGAGGCAACGGGGGCTGCGGAGTTCTCCGAGCAGCCGCATCCGGCCTCGCCTTTCTCCTTGGCCACCGCGTCGGCAACGCAGCATGCATCCGCGCCTGCCGGGGCCGGGCCGCCGCAGCAGGACGAGGCAGACACGGCGGCTGGCGCGCTGCAAACGCCTGTCTCAGGAAGCTCCAGACGGACTTCGCGGGCGGCTACGAGGTCGCCTGCGATCTCAGCGACCACCGATCTCGCCTGCTCGTAGCCCGTCGCCATAAGGAACGTCGGCGCGCGGCCGTATGACTTCGACCCGACAATCACTATGCCCGGTTCCGGATGGCTGAGCTCGTCGATCCCGTGCGGCGGAACCGTGCCGCAGGAGTGGAAGTTCGGGTCGATCAGAGGGGCGAGCGCCGGTGGCGCCTCGACGGCCGGATCGAGTGCGAGCCGCACCTCCCGCAGGAACGAGAAGTCGGGACGGAATCCGGTTGCCACGACGATGCGGTCGATCTTCTCCGTGACGGGCATACCGCTCAGCGTCGCCTCCACGATGAGTCGTTCACCGCTCCGCCGGATGCGTTCGGCAGCGAACGGAGCCAGCATGCGCAGCCGTCCGGCCACGATCGCTTCCTTTGCCGCGAGGCCGAGCGCCCCGCGCTCCGGGAGCTGGTCGTTCAGCCCGCCACCGAGCAGCTTCTCGATGCGGTTGCGGCGAAGCGCCCACAGAATTTCGGTGTTGGGAGCCTTGGCCTGCAGTTCGAGGAGCGCGAGCGCGACATTGATCGCGGAGTGGCCGCTGCCGACGATGAGGACCCGCTTGCCCGCATAGGCTTCGCGATCCGCGCCCGCCACATCGGGAATGCCGTAGGCGATCAGGTCGGAAGCCTCCACCTCACCGGGAACGGGCAGGCCGTCGACGCCCATCGGGTTCGGCTTTGACCAGGTGCCGGAGGCGTCGATCACGGCCCTTGCAAGCATGCGCTGCTCGCCCGCGGCATCGCGGTAACGCACCACGAAGGGAGCCTCGGCGCGGCCGTCGTTCGACATCAGGTCACGGCCGAGCCGGGTGATTCCGGTCACCTCGGCTCCAAGGCGCAGCCCTTCGGCGATCGCGGGCACCCGTGACAGCGGCTCGAGGTAGTCCCTCACGATCTCCTCGCCTGTCGGCAGATATTCTCCCTCGGGGGCGGCGGCGCCGCGGTCCGCCAGCAGCGCTCGCGCGGCCTCGTCGACATTGTAGTCCCACGGCGAGAAGACGCGGACGTGGCCCCAGTCCAGGATGGCCGCGCCCACGCGCGCTCCCTTCTCGAACACCGCTGGACGGAGGCCGCGCTCCACGAGCCGGGCGGCGGCGGCCAGGCCAACGGGTCCGGCTCCGATGACGGCGACCGGAAGGTCAGGTGCAGGGATCGCGTTCATGAGGGTCTCCTTTGTCTAGCGGACAGGCTCGCAGGCGCTGCCGCGGCGGGATTCGGGCGGGCATGAGCCATCCGCGCAGCATTCGTCTGCGAGGAAGCCGATCAGCGACTGCATGGCGGGATAATGGGCGCGGCAGATGAGCGTCGTCGCCTGCCGTTCCTGAGTGACAAGCCCCGTGTCGACCAGTCTCTTCAGGTGGTGGGAGAGCGTCGAGGCCGCGATCCCGAGCTTCTCCTGGACGCTGCCCACGGGAAGACCTTCGCCGCCGGCGCGAACAAGGATTCGATATAGCTGCAGGCGCGTGGGGTTGCCGAGCGCCTCGAGCTGGGATGCTGCTAATTCGAGTTTCATGGAAATAGGCTAGACGCCTTATCGGGTGTCGTCAATTTAATTTCGACGATTGTCGAATTAAGAGTTCAGCAAGCCGAATTGCCGAACGACGGCCCGAGGTGCTACCGTCGTCTTCGGACACAGTTCGTGAGGCCAGATGTCCCGACCTCCCAGAAGGCCCAGTTACGACCGCTGCGACGCGGACGGGTGCGACAGCCGCCACGGCTGAATTCGCTTCACCCTGACGAACCCCTTCTGGAGTGTCCTTCGATGCGCACCTCTACGCGCCGTTCTCCGGCTGTCCTCCTGGTCCTCGCCTGCGCCCTCTGGGGCGGCGCCACCGTCCTCAGCAAAGCCCTTCTTGCCTCGATCCCGGCCGTCACCCTCCTGGTACTTCAGCTCGCCCCCAGCGCCGCCGCGCTCTGGATCGCGTTCTCCTTCTCCAGGGAACGGGTGGGGTCGCCGCGGCTGATGCTGCCGCTCATCCTGCTCGGCCTGCTTAACCCGGGCATCTCCTACACGCTGAGCCTGATGGGCCTCGCCCGCATCTCCGCGAGCGTGTCGACACTGCTGTGGGCGGCTGAGCCCCTGATGATTCTCGGGCTGGCGGCAGTGTTCCTGCGCGAGCCGGTGACGCCGCGGCTGCTTGCCGTGATGCTGGCGGGCATGTTCGGGGTCTCGCTGGTCTCCGACGCCTGGAGCGGCTTCCAGGGAAACGAGAACGACCCCGCGGGAATCCTTCTCCTGCTCGGAGCCGTGCTGTCCTGCGCCTTCTACACCGTCTTCTCGCGCCGATTGAGCGAGAGCCTTGATCCCCTGTTCATCGTCGCAGTCCAGCAGACTGCGGGACTGGGCTGGGCGGTCGCGCTCCTCCTGTGGGGAACATCCCACGGCAGTCTGTCCGATCTCGCAGGACTCTCCCCTGGACTGGCCGCGGCTGCCGCGCTCTCAGGGCTTCTCTACTACGCGGCCGCGTACTGGCTCTACGTCGCGGCATTGCGGTCGGTCCCGGCCGCCGTGGCGGGAAGCTATTTCAACGCGATCCCGGTGTTCGGCGTGACGTTCGCGTTCATCTTTCTCGGAGAGCGGCTGTCAGCCGTGCAATGGGCAGGGGCGGCGGTCATCCTCGCCGCGGTGTTCGAGTTGGTCCGGCTGACACGGGACAGTGGACATCCAGGGGATGCTGGCCGACCGCGGGGCGCTCGCCTCACCTGACGCGCCTGCCCTCGCTATCGATGACAACTTCGCCGTCGTCCTTGGTGAAAGGGCCAATGTCCGGGTTCGACAGGATGTCGAGCACGGCCTCGGAGGGGCGGCAGAGCCTAGCGCCGAGCCGCGTGACCACGATCGGTCGGTTGATCAGGATCGGATGCTCCATCATGAAGTCGATCAGCTCGTCATCGCTCCACTTGGGATCGCCCAGCCCGAGTTCGGCATAGGGCGTCCCCTTTTCGCGAAGGAGGTTTCGCGGACTGATCCCCATTGCCGCGATCAGCTGGACGAGCTTCTCCCTGGACGGCGGCGTCTTCAGATACTCGATCACCTCCGGCTCCTCGCCGGATTGGCGGATCATGGCGAGAGCGTTGCGGGACGTGCCGCAGGCGGGATTGTGGTAGATCGTGATCGTCATGGTCGCCTCCAGGTCAGGATGTCTGTTTCACCGCAGCGCCGCGTTCGTACCAGCCCTTGGAGCGGTTCACGATCCAGACGACAGACAGCATGACGGGAACCTCGACCAGCACGCCCACGACGGTGGCAAGCGCTGCGCCTGACTGAAGGCCGAACAGCGCAATGGCGGCGGCGACGGCCAGCTCGAAGAAGTTCGAAGCGCCGATCAGCGCCGAAGGTCCGGCAACGCAGTGCCGCTCCCCGGAAATTCGGTTGAGCAGGTAGGCGAGCCCGGAGTTGAAGTAGACCTGGATCAGGATCGGCACTGCGAGCAGCGCGATCACCATCGGCTGCGCGACGATCTGCTCGCCCTGGAAAGCAAAGAGCAGGACCAGCGTCGCAAGGAGCGCGATCAGGGAAAGCGGCTGCATCCGTGCGAGCAGCCTGTCGAGAGCGGCCTGGCCGCCTGAAGCCAGTAGCCGCGATCGAATTGCCTGGGCGACGATCACGGGCAGGACGATGTAGAGGACGACTGAAAGGACCAGCGTGTCCCATGGAACGGTGATCGCCGACAGACCGAGCAGCAGGCCGACGATGGGCGCGAAAGCCACCACCATGATTGCATCGTTGAGCGCGACCTGCGAGAGCGTGAAATTCGGCTCCCCCTTCGTCAGGGCCGACCAGACGAACACCATGGCGGTGCAGGGTGCCGCCGCGAGGATGATCAGGCCGGCAATATAGGAGTCGATCTGGTAGGCGGGCAGGTAGGGCCGGAACAGCCAGCCGATGAAGAGCCAGCCGAGGAGCGCCATCGAGAACGGCTTGATCGCCCAGTTGATGAACAGCGTGACGCCGATGCCGCGCCAGTAGGTCGCCACCCTGGAGAGGGAGCGGAAATCGACGCTCAGCAGCATGGGCACGATCATCAGCCAGATCAGGACCGCGACAGGCAGGTTCACGCGGGCCACTTCGGCCTGCGCGACCGCTCCAACGAAGCCAGGCATCAGGTAGCCCAGCGCGATGCCCGCCAAGATGCAGAGGGCCACCCACAGGGTCAGGTATTTCTCGAAGAAGCCGATGGCGGCGGGCATCTGGCGAGGCGCGGCGAGTGTGGTATCTGTCATGATTTATCCTTCAGACGGCCCTGCTGCTCAGCAGCGGCAGGTAATGGCGTCGATGACCGGACGGCAGAGTTCCGGCGCGCCGTTGCAGCAATCCTCCATCAGGAAAGCCAGCAGATCGCGGAAACCTGTCATCTCGGCGGCATAGCGGATGGTGCGGCCGTCGCGCTCGGCGTGGATCAGTCCGGCTTGCGCAAGGATCTTCAGGTGCGAAGAAGTTGTGTTCTGGACGGTACCGAGACGCTCCCCGATCTCGCCTGCGGGAAGTCCTTCAGGGCCTGCCTTGACGAGCAGCCGGAAGACGTCGAGGCGGGTTTCTTGGCCGAGAGCCGCCAAAGCTGCAAGAGCTGCTGCGTTATCCATATATCTATGATCTCCGATATATGGAGATATCCAGTCAACAGGGAAACATCAAGGTGCCGACATTGCCCCGGCCTGGATCCTCTCGGCACAATGTCCGCTTCTAGGCAGTGTCAGCGGTGGGCGGAATGACGAGAAAGGGGTCGACAACGGAATGTCGGCTTACCCAAGTCTTCTGCGGAAACCGGACAGTCCGCAGTCGGCCCCTGAACGGTAGTGTTCCATGACGTTTCTCTTGCGGCCAATCCCGGCCGAGGAGAACTCACATGGGCCATTCGATATTTGATGATGCCAGCCGCGACCGCGCAGCTTGGAATGCCGGAAAGAAGGTCGGCACCAAGCGTCCGTTTACCCAGAAGCAGATCTGGGCAGTTCGCTTTTTCCTCGATCGCGAGAGACGCGTTCGGGACCGCGCGCTGTTCGATTTGGCGATCGACAGCAAGTTGCGCGGGTGTGACCTAGTCAAGATCAAGATCCGCGATGTTGTTGCCGGACCTGAAATACGCACTCGGGCGATCGTGATCCAACAAAAGACGGGGCGGCCGGTCCAGTTCGAGATCACCAGCGATGTGAGAGCGAGCCTTCTGGCATGGCTCGAACGACGTAGGGGCTCGATTGAGGACTATGTGTTCCCGAGCCGAGTCGATCACACACGGCACATGAGCACGAGGCAGTACGCGCGCTTGGTAGACGAATGGGTAGCCGCTATCGGTCTACGTCCGGAAGAGTATGGAACCCACTCGCTGCGACGGACGAAAGCGTCGATGATCTACCGGGCGACAGGTAACATCCGCGCCATCCAGATCCTGCTTGGTCACTCGAAGATCGAGAACACGGTGCGCTATCTTGGCGTCGACGTGGAGGACGCCCTCCTCCTCGCAGAGAGAACTGAAATCTGAACTAAAGCGGCCATCCGGATCGAACGCGGATGGCCGCTTTATCTAGGCCTTCAAACTCCCCTCCGGCCATTGTGGGATGGTTTCCGGTCGGTCAGCTATTGGCCAGCGGGTTGCGGAAGCGGACCTTCAGCCCGAACCGACTTACCTTCAGGTTCGCGCCCTTATTGGCCATCTACAGGCGATCTGGACAGACGCTGAAACCGGACCACCCTATGGGGTCAGGCCAGTCTACACCGCCGCCCAGCAGACCGCTGACTGGGGCGCGCTACTTGAGCCCGGCGACACGCTCGACATCCGCATCTACCAGCTCTCCGCCCTCGTCGGGCGGGGCGCGCGCAAGGTTGTCACGCTGAGCTTCTGAGGCGGCGCAATGAGTTCTGGCACGGCGTGCGAACTACGTCGTAGGCTCGGGACATGCGCCCCGAGGATGAAGACCGGATTGCCGCCCAGCTTGCCAGAGTGATGGCCGTGGCCTGCGTGCGCAACACGCAGCTGGAAACGCTGCATGCCGGCCTGACGCCCGTCTCGCACACGGGTGATGGCAGCGACGTCGTCGTCGAGGACGCCGCGGGCAGGCGCATCCCTTGGTCCGAGGTCTCACGGATCAATGACGACGAGATGCGCGCGTTGATGCGCGAGATCGTGGATCGGCTCTACACCTTCCATCTGCGGATCGACGATCCTGCCTTCCGCACCGAGATCGATCGCTGGGCCGCAATGACCGCGAAGTGGGACGCGCCGAAGCCGGACCCGGTTCTGTCGGCCATTCCGGCGGAGACGCCCGAGCGCGGGTAGCCCGCCACCTACCATCGCCGCGCCTTCATCCGCCGCCTGCCATGCAGGCGGCGTTCTTCGTTTTGGAGACCGCCAATGTCCGACGCCACGACCCATCTCCTGCTGCCCTACATCCTCGCGGCGCAGGCCCAGAAGCATGTCACCCACAACGAGGCGCTGAGGATCCTCGACGGGCTCGTTCAGCTCTCGACCCTCGATCGGGACCTGACCAGTCCGCCCGGAAGCCCCACCGATGGCGATCGCTACATCGTCGCCTCGGGCGCGACGGGCGACTGGGCTGGCTGGGATCTGAACGTGGCGCTCTGGACGGACGGCGCCTGGCTGCGCCTGCCGCCTCGCACCGGCTGGCGCGCGTGGGTCGAGGACGAAGAGCTGTTGCTGGTCTACGATGGCGCGAGCTGGATCGGGACCACCCCGGACGTGCTGCAGAACATGGCGCTGCTGGGGCTGGGCACAACGGCGGATGCGTCGAACCCGTTCTCGGCCAAGCTGAATGCTGCGCTCTGGACCGCCAGGACCGTTGCCGAGGGCGGCACCGGCGATCTGTTCTACACCATGAACAAGGAGGCTGCGGGCGACGATCTCGGGCTGACGCTGCAGACCGGCTTCGTGACCAAGGCGCTGGTGGGGCTGTTCGGCTCTGACCGCTTCCGGCTGGCAGTCTCCGCCGACGGCAGCACCTTCTTCGACGGGCTGAGCGTCGACAACGCAACCGGAATCGTGGACCAGCCGCGGCTGCCCCGGTTCAAGGCATACACGAACTACGACAACTATGTCGGCGTCGGGACATGGACGAAGATCGGCCTCAACAACACCGACTACAACGATCAGGGCGCCTTCGACGCCACGAACAACCACTTCGTGGCGCCCGTGGACGGGACCTACCTCTTCGGCGCGACGCTCCTCTACAAGATCAACGCCAGCGCGACGGCCCGAATGCGTGGGCGGCTGGTGCTGAACGGTGTGACCGAAATCCGCGGCTCCCTCGGCGAAATCTCCGCAACCCACGTCTCGCTCGCCACCGCGATATGGCTGCAGACGATGGTCCCGCTCTCCGCAGGCGATACCGTAGAGCTGCAAGGGTATTTCCGCGTAGCGGACGGGTATTTCGCTGCCGATCATACGTCCTTCTGGGGTTGCAAGGTCGGCTAAATTCTCGCCACGCTGACGGTACCGTTCCCCGGGCAGTCGCAACCTTCAGAATTGGCCTGACGCGTCGCCCGCCGCATCCTGGTTTGCCTCCCAATCCCCGTAATTGCGTCCGTCTGGGAGCTTCCAGAGGATCCGGCCATTGGCGCTCGCACCAATGACGGCCGCAGCCGCGGCAGAGGCAGACGTGAAGCTGTAGGCGCTTGTGAACACAAGAAAATCGCCTTCCTCGCGGAGAACGCCCTTCTCGACAAGTGTGTTCCGGAGCGTGACCGTCCCTCTCGGTATCGTTCTCGTCGTCCGGACCCTTGCCCTCGAACCTGCTGTGACGACGAAATCCCCGGAGGGCCCGATCTCCATCTCTGCCGCGAAGCCGTCGCCTCGGAAGAAGAACCGAGGGCTTTCATGGAGTTCAGCCTTTGGCAGTTCTTGCTCCGTGATCTGCTCCGGCGCACGACCGCGGACTTCTCGGAAGAGATCCCAGCCAAGGGCCCCAACCAGAGTTTTCGTCTGATCCACGAACTCGTCCATGGCTGCGCGGTCGGGGAGCGGCAGCTTGCCCGCGTCGTCGGACGGCGTGCGCGTGTTGGGCAGGGTCCAACGGGGATTGCTGACGACCCCCCGGATCAGACAAGCTTCGACATAGCGCGCGTGGCTCTTGGTCAGGTTCTCGTCCTTGCTGATCAGCACGACCGTGTCGGTCCAGAAGCCTTTGGCATCGCGACCGGCCTCATTCGAGTTGTGATACGACAATCGAGCGCCGACGCCTTCGGACTCGCCGATGTAAGCAAGTTGCCGGTCCTGCGCATCTTCATCGGCGCCGATCAAGGATGTAGACGCCTGGCCGTTCGATCTCGGGAAAAGCTTCCCGAACCCGCCGAAGCTGGTTGCGCCGGAAGGCGATCGCCTGGATCGTCGACATCGAGATTTGTGCCACTCGTATGCCATTCGGATCGCCGTCGAGGAGGAAGATATTGATCGAGCGGGGCTTCATCACGCCGCACGCCCGACCAAGTCCATTAGCTTCCCGTAGTCGGTCACAACATCGTATTTCACGCGATCCGCGGTGATACGCTTGCTGATTTCGTCGAAGAATTTGCGGGCGCACTCAATCTTCGTCTTCTCGATTTCGCGCAACTTCATGCTGGACATCGTGCCCTTCGTCTCGGCCACGAAGTAAATGTGCCGTACGCTGCCAGCCTTGAAGGATATCGCCCAATCTGGGTGGTAGTCGCCGACTGGAGTCGGGATCAGGAAACCCCGTGGGAGTTTGGCATAGACAACGACCTCGCTGCTTGTATCCAGCTCCTTCACGAAATCTCTTTCGACATCGGAATCGGTGATCGCATAGTCGTAGACGTGGTTCTTGAGCTGCTTCGTGGCTCGGGAAAAATCTTGGCCAGTCTGGTTCGCGGTGAAAATGTCCACGTCGTACCGCTCATCCACTTCGTCATAGGCGAGGCGCTCAATCACCATGGCCGCCTTCTGCTCAGCGATGATGCGGGACGCCTCTGAGATGAAGTGCTCGGGGTTTCTCGTGAACTGTTCAAAGACCGCCGGTGTGATCTGGCCCAAGATGCTCGCCGTCGTGTCTCGCGTCAGCTGTGCGTTCTCAGCTACCTTCCCCACGAGGTCGTACTTCACGAGCGAATGGATTGAGTCCCCGCGCTCGGTCGTCGTGTTCGTGACCGAGAAGCCGTCGCCGCTGCGAAGCTGGCCGTCGGTCAACCCGTCGTTCTGTACGCCGACCTGAACGGTGTACTGCAAGGGGGTGACCCGCAGCTGGCTGTCCAGCGCGCTGATGCACTTGCGGATCAGCTCCTCTGAATCGAACTCCACCCGATAGACCGCCTTGCGGTTGATCCGCGCCCAGAGCTCCTGGAACTCCTTCTTCTCGAAATTGGCATTGAGGGGGTTGGTCTTGGGCTTGCGGCCGTCATCGACCTTGGGCAGTTGCGCGTCGCTGAAGACGCTGTCGATGAGCTGGAATACCTGCTCGGCGTGCGGCTTCAGTTCCTCGGGCAAGTCGGCCAGTTTTCCCGCCGCCTTGGCCTCGTGGTAGGCGTCTGCGATCTGGTCCGCATCGTCGGTGTAGTCATTCTTCACCAGATAGCGGTAGATCTGCTTGGCCATGGCGGCAGTCACCTCAACCGGGCCATGCTCGGTCGCGAGTGTCTTGCCCGTGAAGTAGTCCTCTGTTGCCTGCCGCGGACGCGATGAGAGGGTCTCCGCGATCTCTTTCTGGAGCCCGGCCACGAAGTCTTTGTAGCTCTCGCTCGCCACCACGGTGAGTACGTTGATGTCGTGCACCACCGCCGGGTGGTCCATCCTGTCCCCGTGCTGATCGACGCTCAGCCGCAGGCCACGCCCCACCTCCTGGCGGCGGGAAATGGTGTTGTCGCTGTGCTTCAGCATGCACATGACGAAGACGTTCGGGTTGTCCCACCCCTCGCGCAGCGCCGAGTGTGAGAAGATGAACCGGGTGGGTTCGGCAAGGGAAAGCAGGCGCTCCTTGTCCTTGAGGATCAGGTCGTAGGCGTCCACGTCGTCGGAATCGACCGAGCGGGCGCCAACGGCAGGGTCTTTGAGGCGGTTCGTCTTCTTATCGATCGAGAAATAGCCGTTGTGCGTCTTCGCGGAGTCGATGCTGGCGAGATATTTCCGGTACGCCTCGTTGTCGATTGCGAGCTCCGAAAGGTACTCAGCCTTCAGCAACTCGTATTCTTCCTCGAAGACCCGCGCATACTCGCCCTTCTCGTCTGCCTGGCCATAGTCCCGGTACTTCACCACCTCGTCGATGAAGAACAGCGACAGGACCTTGATGCCCTGTGCGAACAGCTGCTTTTCCTTGTCCAGGTGCGCCTTGATCGTCTCGCGGATCTGGATGCGGCGGATATCACGTTCAGAGACGTCGCCGTTCGCCTCGCCAGCCCTAAGCATTTCCCCGTTGGTGAATTCGACCGTGTCGTTGACGGCGTCGATCTGGCTGATTGTGAAGCCGCGATACTGGTCCAGCTCATCCGACTCCACGAAAAGATCGTCGCGGAACTCGAGCCGCCGAAGCTGGCGTTTGATCTCGCCCGACTTCAGCTTCACCTCCATCTCGATCCGGGCCACCGGGGCCTTCTTCGAGATGTCGATGCCTTCGAGGTAAAGGTAGGCGTTCGTGCCGGCGAGGCCACGGGTCTGGATGCCGCGCACCGCGATCTTCTTCACCAGCTTCTGGTTATAGGCGTCCAGCGCATCCAGCCTATGAACACGGTTGTGCTGGGTCCGGTGGGTCGCCGAATAGCGCATGATGAACAGCGGCTTGAATTTCGGCAGCGACTCCATCGTCGCCGCGCCTTCCATCTTCTGCGGCTCGTCCAGGATCAGGATCGGCCGGTTCGAGGCGATCACGTCGATAGGCTTGCGCGACTGGAAGTCGTCCAGCTCCTCGTAGATGCGTCGGTTGTCCTTGCCGCTGGCATTGAACGCCTGGATGTTGATCACCATGACGTTGATCCCAGCGTCGGACGAAAAGCTCTCCAGCTCATGCAGGCGCTTGGAATTGTAGATGAAGAACCGCGCCTTCTTGCCGTAGCTTTCGGTGAAGTGGTCTGCCGTGATCTGCAGCGACTTGTAGACCCCTTCGCGGATGGCGATCGACGGCACCATGATGATGAACTTCGACCAGCCGTACCGCTTGTTCATCTCGAAGATGGTCTTGATGTAGCAGTAGGTCTTGCCGGTGCCGGTCTCCATCTCGACATCGAGGTGGACGCGGGTCGCGGCCAAGGCGTCGCGTTTGTACGTCGCTGCGACAGGTACACGCGCGCCTTGGGCGTTGAAGGTGGTGAAGTCCGTCAGCGACTGTGAGACGGGCAGGTTCTGGCGCCGCTGGACGGATCGGATGTTCTCCAGGATCTGCGCGTCGGTCAGGGCGAGGTCGGCGTTCTTGAAGCCTTCCTCGAAGGCGCTGGCCTGCGCCTTGCGGCCGGGGTCGATGCGGTAGGTCAGGCCAGAGGTCATGGGCTGGCCGGCGAAGCAGTCGACCACGTCGTTAACGGCATTGGTCTGATAGGGCTGGACCTTGAA
>Ga0180223_1002015_pt1 | contig 13376 bp, 10 predicted proteins | sample eDN5th30CKraftOP_FD_151337 | JGI IMG/M metagenome (GOLD analysis project Ga0180223, IMG submission 151337) | Enriched Organic Plus compost microbial communities from Emeryville, California, USA - eDNA 5th pass 30_C Kraft OP (version 2) (version 2) ...
CGCCGGCCACGTTGCCGCCGACATCAAGCCAGTGGCCGACCGATGCGATCCAGCAGAACAGCGCACCGTCGCGGTAGATCGGCCGCACCAGGCGGAAGTCGTTGAGATGCGTTCCGCCGTCGTAAGGATCATTGAACAGGAAGGTGTCGCCGGGCTCCAGCCCGCCGTCGCGCGCGACCTTGTCGATGACGGCTTTCACTGCGAAGGCCATGGCGCCAACAAAGATCGGCAGGCCCTGCGTCCCCTGGACCAGGGTCGCGCCGGTTTCGGCGTGATAAAGGCCGTGGCAGGCATCACGCGCCTCGGCGATGATCGGATTGAACGCCGAGCGAAACAGTGTCGCATCCATCTCGTCGGCGATCTGCTCGAGACGGCCCTTGAGAACAGCGAGCGTGACAGGATCGATGGCGCTCACGCCGCGTCCTCCTCCCGCTTGACCGCATGGTTGTCGTAGGTGCGTCCGAGCGCCAGCATCTCGGGCGTCCCGATCAGCGCGTTCAACGCCGTAAAGTCGAGCATGCGGTCCGAAAACGGCTGGTTCGTTCCGGCTTTCGCCAGCGAGGCATAGTAGTCCTGCGCGGTATGGGCGAGGGCGCGCACGATGCCGCCCGGAAAAATGACAAGCTTGAAGCCCGCCTCGCCGAGTTCGGCGGCCGAAGCCAGCGGCGTCTTGCCGCCTTCAACCATATTGGCGACCAGCGGGCAGACGTCGCGCAGCTTGGCCTTGATTGCCGCCAACTCATGACGCGAATTCGGAGCCTCGATGAACAGGACGTCGGCGCCGGCATCCTTGTAGAGCAGGGCGCGATCGATCGCACGATCGAACCCCTCAACCGCGATCGCGTCGGTGCGTGCGATGATCAGCATCTCCTCGCTGACGCGCGCATCCACCGCAGCCTTGATCTTGCCCGCCATCTCGCCGGGCGCGATCAGCGATTTGTCATCGAGATGCCCGCAGCGCTTCGGAAATGTCTGGTCTTCCAGTTGCAGCGCGCTGGCGCCGGCACGTTCGAACAGGCGCACGGTCCGTTGCACGTTGAGCGCATTGCCGTAGCCGTTATCAGCATCGACGATCAGCGGCGTCGGCACACGGTCGCGCACGAGGCCGACCGTCTCCGCGACTTCGCTCATCGACACCAGACCGATGTCGGGCCGGCCAAGACGCGTGTAGGCAATCGCCGCGCCGGACAGATACAGCGCCTCGAAGCCGGCCGCTGCCGCTAGGGAGGCGGTCAGGGCGTCATAGACGCCCGGCGCAACGACGACGCGATTCATCGACAAGCGTTGCTTCAACGTCATGTCACCGGCCTTTTCTTTTCGAACGAGAGTTTGATGAGAGTGGTTTCTTCTTGTTGGTCTTTCGCGCCGCCGCTGGCGCAGCCTTCTTCGGCAGCCGCGTAACGGGGCTCCATGTCCGGTGTCCCGCAGCGCCATTGCGCTCGAGGTCCATATGGAAGGAGTAACGGTCCGGCCGGTAGAGCGCCTGCAGGTGCTCGACACCGCTGCCTGTCTCTTCATAGACGATGCGCGTCAGCGACAGCAGCGGCGATCCGATCTCAAGCTGCAGCGCTTCGGCAACATCCGGCTCCGCCAGCGTTGCTGTAATCGTCTGACTCGCACGCGCCGGAACGACGCCGGAGCCTTCGAGCAGACGCAGCAGCGGCGTCGTGCCGAGATCCGCCTCCGAATAGGTCAGGCCGATCCGCTCCGGCACATGGGTGATGAGATAAGAAAACGGCGCACTGTCTGTCAGGCGTACGCGGATTGAGCGCTGCGTGCGCTCGCCAGCCTTCAAACCAAGGGCAGTCGCGACAGCGGCAGGCGGCGTCACGTAGCCGAATGACAGCAGACGGACGCTGGTCTCCCGGCCCATTTCAAGCAGATGCGAAAAGACATTGGTGAGATCGACGACAACGGGGCGCGCCAATCCTGCGTCACGGACAAATGTGCCTGCGCCTGGCCTGCGCTCGATCAGCCCTTCGCTGGACAACTGGTCAAGGGCGCGGCGCACCGTCATGCGAGAGACGCCGTGTTCCACAGCCAGGGTCGGCTCGCTCGACAGACGCGTGCCGGGAACGAACTGACCGCTGGTCAGCCTGCTCCGCAGCAGCAGATAGATTCTGCGCGCCTTGAACGGTTCGACAGATGCGTCCACCGGCTTTCCCTCAAGAAAAGGTTGCCTGGAGACAACCTCATAATACAGTATCCTGTCTAGGTAAGATACAGTATCCTGTCTAGGATATAAGACAGGTCGAGGACGTCAATCCCGTTGCTTGTGGATGGCTGCACAAGTTCTCAGCATGATGATAGGCAACGCGCCATGATTAGAGGCAGACAACCGCGCACCCTGTTCGACAAGGTCTGGGAGGCGCATCTCATTCCGGTTCAGGATGGCGGTGACCAGAATCTATTATGGATCGACCGTCACTTTGTGCACGAAGGGTCGTTTCACGCCTTCGGCAAGATTCGCGATCGCGGCGCCAAAGTCGCCCGGCCGGATCTGACATTCGGTATTGCTGATCATTACGTGCCGACGCGCGGCCGGCGTGACGGGATTGCCGACGTGGCAATCCGACGCATGGTCGAACAACTCGAGGAGAACACGCGCGCCAACGACGTGTATCTGTTTGGGCTGAACGATCCGCGACAGGGGATCGTGCATGTGGTCGGTCCCGAACAGGGATTGACCTTGCCCGGCCTGACCGTCGTCTGCGGCGACAGCCACACCTCCACGCACGGCGCTTTCGGAGCCATCGCCTTCGGCATCGGCGCCTCGGAGGTGGCGCATGTCCTCATGACTCAGACGCTGTGGCAGCGGAAACCGAAGCGCATGCGGGTCGTGGTCGAGGGCGCAACTGCGCCCGGCGTCGGCGCCAAGGATATTGCGCTCTCCATCATTGCGCGTATCGGCTCCGACGGCGCACAGGGCCATGCGATCGAATATGCCGGCTCGACGATCCGCGCGCTGTCGATGGAAGGGCGGCTCACGCTGTGCAACCTGTCGATCGAGTGTGGCGCACGTTGCGGAATGGTGGCGCCGGATGCGACCACGTTCGACTATTTGCGCGGGCGTCCCTTCGCGCCGAGCGGCGCGGCGTTTGAGCGGGCCGTGGAAGATTGGCTTGCCTTGCCGAGCGATCCGGACGCTGTGTTTGATCACGAAGTGACGTTGTCAGGCAGCGAGATCGTGCCGATCGTCACATGGGGGACGAGCCCGAGCGATGCGCTGCCAATCACGGAGCATATTCCCGGGCCGGCCGGCACATCCGATCCGGCCAAAGCGTCCCACATCCGCGAAGCGCTTGACTATATGGGCCTGCAGCCGGGACAGAAATTGTCCGACGTCCGCATCGATCGTGTTTTCATTGGTTCGTGCACCAACAGCCGCATCGAGGATCTGCGCGCCGCTGCCGCCGTGCTGGCTGGACGTACGGCACGGGTGCCGGGGCTAGTCTCGCCCGGCTCGTCACAGGTGAAACAGCAGGCCGAGGCGGAAGGCCTTGATCGCATCTTCAAGACGGCGGGCCTTGAATGGGGCGACTCCGGCTGTTCCATGTGTGTCGGCATCAATGGCGACGTCGTTCCGCCTGGTGAGCGCTGCGCCTCCACCACCAATCGCAATTTCAAGGGCCGCCAGGGCCCGGGCGCGCGCACCCATCTGATGTCGCCGGCCATGGTCGCAGCGGCGGCGGTCAATGGTCATCTCACCGACGTGCGCATCCTGATGGAAGGACGCTTGTAATGGAACCGTTTCACCGGCTCCGCGCGGTGGCCTGTCCGCTGTCTCTGTCGAGCATCGACACCGATCAGCTTCTCCCGGCCCGCTTCATGAAGCGTACGCGCGCCGAGGGCTATGGCCCCGTCCTGCTGCACGACATGCGCTTTGACAATGACGGCCGTCCGCTCGCGGACTTTCCGTTGAACCAGCCCGAACATGGCGGCGCGCAGGTCATCGTCGCGCGACGCAACTTCGGCTGTGGCTCCTCCCGCGAGGCCGCGGTCTATGCACTGGTCGACTACGGCATCCGTTGCGTGATTGCGCCGAGCTTCGGCGATATCTTCGCATCCAACAGCGTCAATAACGGCCTGCTTCCGGCCAGGGTCAGCGACGTGGATGCCGAGGGCCTGCTGGCGGATTTAACTCACGGACCAAGCATCCTGACGGTCGATCTTGAAGCGAAGCTGATCGAGACCGAGCGGCGGCGCGTCTCCTTTGACATCGCGCCCGCCTGGCGGGCCAAGCTCCTCAACGGCTGGGACGACATCGATCTGACCCTGAGCCATCGCGAGGCGATCACGGCCTTCATCCATGATGATACCGCGCGCCGGCCATGGGCGCGTCCGCATCTGCCGGCCAGCAAGGACCCGACGACATGACAGAGAATGATACGCACGCGTCAGCCGGATTGGACGCCGATATTCTCGCGGCGTTGCGCTGGCTGGGGGCGGCGCGACCGCTCGACGACGCGCGGATCGAGCAGCGGGCACGGGACTTGTTGTTCGACACGATCGGCTGCGCCGTGGCGGGGCTGGCTACGGACGAGGTCCGCGACCTGGCCCGGCGGCTGGCCGAAAGCGAGCCCGGGACGCTCCGGATTCCTGGCATGCCCGAAGGGCTCTCAACCAGTGGATTTCTGTTTGCCTTCTCGGCTGCGGCCTGTTGTTTCGAGGGGCCGGAAGGTCTGGCGCTGGCGCAGGGACGCCCGGGCCTGCATGTCGTGCCTGCGGTGCTGGCCCGAGCCTTGGCGGAGCGGCGCAGCTTGCGCGAGGTGCTGGACGCGCTTGTCGTCGGCTATGAGATTGGCGGCCGCATTGGCGAGGTCTATCGACTGCGGCCGGGCATGCATGTGGACGGCACCTTTGGCACCTTCGGCGCCGTGGTCGGTCTCGCGCGCCTGAAAGGGGCCGCGCCGGAGGACACATTGGCCGCGATCAATCACGCCGCCTGTCATCTGCCCTTCAGTCTCTATTTTCCGATCACCCACGGCTCAACCGCGCGCAATCTCTATGTCGGCCACGGTGCACTCCTGGCTGACATGGCGCTCACCGCTACGCTTGCCGGCTTCGGCGGTCCGACCATGAGCCTGACGGAACATCTGCGCCTGGCGCTGGCCCGTGACGTGAATGCGCTGGGTACGCCGCCGGATGTCTGGCTGCTGCTGCAAGGCTATCTGAAGAAATATCCTGTGACCAAGCACGTGCACTATGGTGTTGCAGCGGCTGCGCAGTGGCACGCCGACCATGCAGCCCAAGCTGCCGGGATCGAACGTGTGCGGCTCAAGATCTATCGCAACGCGTTGATCTATTGTGGCGTCCGACATCCAGCGACGTCGATCCAGGCCCAGTTCAGCCTGAGCCATGGTCTCGCCTGGGCCCTGCTGCACGGCGATCTCACGGCGGCGGCATTCAGCGCCGACGCGTTGGCGAGCCCTGACGTGCGCCGGCTGGAGCACCTGATCGAACTTGAAGAACACCCGGTCCTGACGGCGGACGACAAGCGCGGGGCCGAACTCAGCGTGACCTTTGGCGGCCGCACAGCAAGCTATGTCATTGACGACGTTCCGGGCGATCCGCAACGCCCTCTCTCTCGCGCGGAACTGGTGCACAAGTTCCGTTCCGGAGCAGCGCCGGCTGTTGGTGATCGTCAGGTCGATACGATGATCGCGGCCGTGCTGGATGGACCGCTCGACAGCCCACTCGCTTTTCCCGATTGATGTGATGGATCAGTGGGGCACGGAGTCTCCGTCGATCTGATGCCGTCACAAGCAGAAAGTTTGTATGTCGCGCCGGATCGGAGAGGGGTGTGCGCCCATTGGCGAGCGCTATTGCGGCGGCTTGAGCGCTTACTTTGGTGCGAAGCGGCCTGTGGCGTGAGCGGCTGAATCAGGAAGCATATCCGCCGCCGCTGCTTGTTTGCTCCTGGCGATATCTGCTGAAACGTCCCGCAGCGGCGCCCGGCTGAGTTCGTTGCCGGCGGCGATCGCCTTGCCGAGAAGCCGCAGAAATTCCTCCGCCTCGTCTGCGGTCAGGCCGCGCAACATGGTCCGCTGTGCCGCCTCCACGGCGGGCTCGACCTTGACGAGGGTCCGCCGTCCCTCGGCGGTGATCTGCAACTCGTGGGCGCGCCTGTCCCTGCTGCTGGCCTGACGCACCAGCAGGCTTTTTTGCGCCAGTCGATCGACCACTCCGGTGATGGTCGTCCGGTCGTAGGCGATCAATCCCGCCAGTGTCGCTTGATCGATTCCCGGATTTGTCGCGATGGCAGCGAGCGCTGCATATTGAACGGGCGTGAGATCGTATCCGGCGCCTTCGACCTCGGTATGGAAGATCGCCACCGCGATCTGCTGGAACCGCCGCGCCAGGTGCCCCGGCATCTCATTGATGTCCTTCACCGAACTCTCCGTAGCCCGTGCGATCTTGACAGCATACTGATAATCAGTATGCTGATCAACTGTTGTGCCGGCCTCGTCACGTCAAAATCAGGGCCAGTCCGGAAGCCCCGTGAAAAGCCAGCGGAGGAACAGGTCCCATGCAATTCCATTTGAATGGATTCGTACCCGGTGATCCGGAGATCTTCGACCCCGCGGAGCGGCAGAGTGCGCCAGGAGCGCCGGGACCTCTTCCGGAAGAGGTCGATGTCCTGATCGTCGGCTGTGGACCGGCGGGATTGACCCTGGCGGCGCAATTATCAGCTTTCCCCGATATCAAGACCTGCATCGTCGAGCAGAAGTCCGGCCCGCTGCTGCGCGGTCAGGCTGACGGCGTCGCTTGCCGCACAATGGAAATGTTTCAGGCTTTTGGCTTTAGTGAGCGCGTGCTGAAGGAAGCCTATTGGGTCAACGAGACGGCGTTCTGGAAGCCTGATGACGTTCAACGCGACAAGATCGTTCGCCAGGGCAAGGTGCAGGACGTCGAAGACGGGCTCTCCGAGTTTCCCCATGTCATTCTGAATCAGGCGCGCGTGCATGATTTCCTGCTGGACGTCATGCGCAAATCGCCGGCGCGGCTGGCGCCCCACTATGCGCGGCGCCTGCTCGACCTCCAGACGCATCCGGTGGCAAACGGCAATGGCGCCTCTCCCGAGAGAGTGACCGTCAGTCTCGAGCGACTCGATCCCGAGCACGAGGGACAGATCGAGACGATCAGGGCCCGCTATGTGGTCGGCTGCGACGGGGCGCACAGTGCCGTGCGCAAATCCATCGGGCGCGCCCTCCACGGCGACTCCGCCAATCACGCCTGGGGCGTGATGGATGTTCTCGCCGTCACCGACTTCCCCGACATTCGCCTCAAGGCGCTGATGCAATCCGCCAACGATGGCAGCATCGTCCTCATTCCGCGCGAAGGCGGCTATCTGGCGCGCATCTATGTCGAACTCGACAAGCTCAGAGAAAACGAGCGGGCCGCGAACCGCAACATCACCATCGACCATCTGATCGCGGCGGCGCAACGGATCTTCCATCCCCACACGCTCGACGTGAAGGAGGTTGCATGGTGGTCGGTCTATGACATCGGACAACGGCTTTGCGACAAGTTCGACGACGTGCCGGAAGAGCAGGTTGAACACCGTTTGCCCCGTGTGTTCATCGCCGGCGATGCCTGCCACACCCACAGCCCGAAGGCTGGTCAGGGCATGAACGTCTCCATGCAGGATGCCTTCAATCTCGGATGGAAACTGGCGGCGGTTCTGCGAGGACGCTGTCCGCCAAGCCTCCTGCATACCTATTCGGCGGAACGTCAGGCCATTGCCAAGGAACTGATCGACTTCGATCGCGAATGGGCCGACATGCTCAGCATATCCGCAAAGTCTGGCGAGGACGTCGATCCGGCCGAGACCCAGAGGTATTTCGTCCAGCACGGACGCTATACCGCAGGAACGGCGGCCCACTACCGTCCTTCGATCCTCACCGCCGAACCGACCCATCAGCATCTGGCAAAAGGGTTGGAGATCGGCATGCGGTTTCATTCGGCGCCGGTGATCCGTTTGGCGGATGCCAAGCCGGTTCAACTCGGCCACACGTTCACGGCGGATGGCCGTTGGCGCATCTACGTCTTCGCCGGAGCGGAAGATCCTGCCGCGCCATCCTCGCGCCTGCGCGACCTGTGCAGCTTCCTCGCGGACTCCCCGGCGTCACCTCTCAAGACGTATACGCCGGCGGGTGAGGACATCGACTCGGTGATCGATGTCCGTGCGATCTTCCAGCAAGGCCATCGCGAACTCGCCGTCGAGGCGATGCCTTCCTTTTTCCTGCCAAGGAAGGGGCGGTACGGGCTTTGCGACTACGAGAAGATGTTCTGCCCTGATCTGAAAGGCGGCCATGACATTTTCGACATGCGTGGCATCGACCGGGAACGGGGGTGCATGGTCGTCGTGCGGCCGGATCAATACGTCGCGCACGTTCTTCCACTCGATGCGCATCCGCAGCTTGCCGCATTCTTCGATGCTTTCATGACGAAATAAAAGGGGGATTGGCCCGCAGCGGGTGGGCTCCCGCCGGATCCCGCCCGGGGAATTCGTCCTCCCCGCCCCATGTCATGGGCCATGGATCCCCCGCGACGGGCCGGTTTCACCGGTTAACCGCGGTGAGATGCGCAAGCCGCGTCCCTTGACGCCGGCGCGCTTCGCACGCCATGTCACATCATCATTCGCGGGAGCGGGGGCGTTTGCATGTCTCAGGCAATGCTGAGTGGCCGGCTGGACCGTCCCGTGGACGACCTGTCCGACCACGTGCTTGGCAGCTCCAGCGCGCCGATCACGCTCGTGGAATACGGCAGCTACGCCTGTCCTCATTGCCGGGCCGCCAATGAGCGGATCGCGGAGGTGCGCGATCAGTTCGGTGACCGGCTGCGTTACGTCTTCCGTCATCGGCCGGTGACCGGCAGCGATATCGCCCTCCGTGCAGCGGAGCTTGTGGAGCGCAGCCGGACGGCTGAACAGTTCTGGAAGGCGCATCTCGCACTGATGACCCGTTCGGAAATCCTGACCGAAGAGGATCTGCGCGCTGTCGGTGAGGACCTGGAAACCGCCCGGCCGGAGGATGTGGAGCGTGCAGATGCGCGCGTGCGGGCGGATATTGAAAGTGCGCGCGCAAGCGGCGTGATGATCACGCCGACCTTCTTTGTCAACGGCCGCCGTTACGACGGGCCTTGGGACGAAAGCTCATTTGCTGACGCGATCCAGCAGCCGCTGGGCCATCGCGTGCGGTCGGCCGCACTCGACTTCGCGAGCTGGGCGCCGTCCACGGGCGTGCTCCTGTTGATTGCCTCGCTGCTTGCCGTTGCCCTGACCAATTCTGCGCTGGGCCCCTATTTCGATGCGCTCTGGGATCAATATTTCGGTTTGACGCTGGGCGATGTCGCTTTTCGCATGTCGCTGCGGCATTGGGTCAACGACGGTCTGCTGACGATCTTCTTTCTTGTTGTGGGTCTTGAGATCAAACGTGAATTCACGGTGGGGCATCTTGCCAGCCGCCGTTCGGCGGCATTGCCGATCGCCGGCGCACTGGGTGGAATGGCGGTGCCGGCGCTTCTCTATCTCCTGGTGATCCCGAGCGGGCCCTGGGCGCAGGGTTGGGGCGTGCCGATGGCAACGGACACGGCCTTCGCCGTGGCGCTGATCGTCATGCTCGGGCATCGTGTGCCGATCGAGCTGCGCATCTTCCTCACCGCCGCTGCGATTGTCGATGACATCGGCGCGATCATTGTTGTCGCAATCTTTTACTCAAGCGAGTTGCATGTCGGTTATCTTGCTGGTGCGGCAGCCGTCACCGTCTTGCTGGCGGTGCTGAATAACTCCAGCGTGTATCGCGTGCTGCCTTACCTTCTGCTTGGCGTGGTGCTCTGGGCCTGTGTTCATGCGGGAGGGCTGCATGCGACCCTCGCGGGGGTCGTACTGGCGTTGTTCATTCCGACCCGCCCCCCGGCGAACCTCAATGCATTGATCACCCAGGCGAACACCATCATCGTTGCCGAGTCCCGGCATGGCGACGAGGTCCTGCGTCACGGGCCGTCAATCCCGGCATTGCGGGCGCTGGACGCAATTCATGACCGTCTGGAATCTCCTGCCGATCGCACGCTGAGACATGTCGAGCCCTGGTCCAGCTATGTCGTGCTGCCGATATTCGCCCTGGCCAATGCAGGAGTCGTGCTTGCAACCGACGTCTTCAGTGGCCGGGAGCCGCTCATGCTGGCGATCCTGGTTGGATTGGTGATTGGCAAACCGCTCGGACTGGTGTGCGCCTCGGCGCTGGCGGTGCGGCTCAAGCTCGCGGCCAAGCCCGACGAATATTCATGGATGCAACTCGGGGGTGCCGGCGCTCTGGCGGGCATCGGCTTTACAATGTCATTGTTTATTGCCGGCCAGGCTTTCCCGCTCGCCGCCGATTTTGCAGCCGCCAAGATCGCCGTGTTCGCCGCGTCCGTTCTGTCGGCGCTGTTCGGCACCATCGTGCTTTTGATGGCTCCCCGGGCCGCCAAGGAATAGCCGCTGATCAAAAAGAGGCAGCCTCCGCAGAGGGCGATCAGCCGTCCCTGTCACGAAGGCATGCGGCGTGCCGTGCAGGCTGACAGTTCTAGCGACCCGGAATAGGGCGCCTCGCGATTCAATCTGATCGCGAAGCGCTCCCGGGCTTTCCCGCTGATTACTGCATGAACCAGCCGTGGCTGACGACCAGCGACTGGCCGGTCAGCACATTGGACTTGGAGGCGGCGAAATACAGCACCGCGTCGGCAACGTCGTCGGTGGTGGTGAATTCGCCGTCGACCGTCTCAGCCAGCATGATGGTCTTGATCACCTGGTCTTCAGTGATGCCAAATTCCTTTGCCTGCTCGGGAATCTGCTTGTCGACGAGCGGCGTGCGCACAAAGCCGGGGCAGACCACGTTGGCGGTCACGTTGTGCTCGGCGCCTTCCTTGGCCAGCACCTTGGCGAGGCCGATCAGGCCGTGCTTGGCCGTGACGTAAGGCGCCTTGAGTTTCGACGCTTCCTTGGAATGCACCGATCCCATGTAGACGACGCGGCCGTAGTTGGCCTCATACATGTATTTGAGGCAGGCCTTGGTGGTGAGGAAGGCGCCGTCGAGATGGATCGACAGCAGCTTCTTCCAGTCCGAGTATGGAAAATCCACCAGCGGCTTGACGATCTGGATGCCGGCGTTGCTGACCAGGATGTCGATCTTGCCGTATTTGGCGATGACCTCGGCCACGCCTTTATTCACCGCGTCTTCGTCGGTCACGTTCATTGCCACTGCAAAGGCATCCTGACCCTTGCCTGTGGCCTTGATTTCCGCTGCCGTGGCATTCGCGGCTTCAAGATTGAGATCGGCGATGACCGGAATGCCGCCTTCCGCCGCGAAGCGGATTGCGATTTCCTTGCCGATGCCGCTGGCCGCTCCGGTGACGATGGCGACCCGTCCGTCAAAACGAGACATTGCTTGACCTTTCAGCTGTGTTGAATCACTTGTCCTTCAGATAGTCGAACACGACTTCACCAAGACCGAGAGTGAGGTCGGCGATATAGTGAGTGGCTGAAACCACCTCGCGGACCGGCAGACGCGCCACGTCGCACATCGCGTGTTCGAAAAGCTGGATTGCCGCTGGGCCGGACCAGGCGCCCTTGAGCGTGACGTCTTCCATATAGTAGCGGACCAGTTCGCAGATCCGCGGCGTGCAGTCGACGTGCGGGATGATCTTGATCATGAAAGCCGGCTTGGCCATTGCCTTGGCCATCGGCGCCAGTTCGATTTCGCGATGCTTGTAGCCCATCGTCGCCGTCACGCACAGCACGGATCCATAATGCAGCGTGCCGACGAGCGTCTCCTGTTCGTGCGACAGCTTGGGCGTCGCCAGCTTTTTGGGAAAGCCCCAGATCTCGCGTCCGCCGGCGATCGGCGAGTTGTCATCGAGATACATCGCGTGGACATAGCCGCCTTCCTGAACCTCGCCCGACGGTGTGGTGAAGCGCACCGGGATCACCTGTCCGGTCTCGGTGTAGTCGCCGAAGCCGGTGGAGTCCGGCATGCGGATGAATTCATACGCCACGGTGTCGCCGACGACTTCCAGCGGCTCAGGCACGACAGCGCGCAGGATGTCCGGATCGGTCCTGTAGGTGATGACGACGAATTCCCGATTGTAGAACCTGTAAGGTGGCTTCGGATAAGCCGGGTCGTTCAGCGGCATTGCAAATGCCTTGGCGCGGACGTCGGCGATCTTCATGGGCAGGTTCTCACTGTATCGTGGCGGATGTGAATGGCCTCACGCAAGGTCGAAAGTCACGACGCCATCAGGTGTCGTCGGCCGATCAAGAATTTCAGGATGACTCAGCGTATGGCGCGTGTCGTTGTAGCCACAGGCCCAGTGGTCCTCCATGGTCGTCCGCGAGAACTCATAGTCCTTCGAGCTGCTCTCGTAGGCCTTCGCGCGATAGATCAGATGCACGATGTTGTAGACCTTCTGGTCGGCTTCACCCTGCAGTAGTTTCATCTCGAGGTCGTCGTCGGAAATCGTGCCTTCGGGCACCATCTGAAAGAGCCGGTCAAGGGCGCGCCGCAGGCGCTGCGTCCTCTTGAATCCATCCGTGTTGGCGCGGGTCCGGCTGGAGAACCGGATGTCCTTCTGGCGCAGGTCGAGACCCGGAAGGTCACCCGGCAACTCGCCCTTGGCGCTCCAGAGGTCCACCTGGAACGCCAGGGTATCCTCGCGCGGCTTGCTATCGAGGATCCATTGCAGTGGCGTGTTGGAAACGAGGCCGCCATCCCAGTAATACTCGCCATCGATCTCGACGGCCGGGAAGCCGGGCGGCAGCGCGCCGCTGGCCATGATGTGCTCAGGGCGGATCGTGTGGGTCGTCGTGTCGAAATATTCAAAATTGCCGGAGCGCACGTTCACGGCGCCAACGCTGAATCTCATCTCGCCGGAGTTCAGGCGGTCAAAATCTACCATCCGGTCCAGCGTTTCTCTCAGCGGGCTGACATCATAGAAACTTTTCTTCTCGATCCGGCCGTTGGGATAGAGAAATGGAGGCATATGACGCGGCGTGAAGAAGCCAAGCGCGCCGCCAACCATTGTCGCGAAGGCATAGGTCTGGTTGATCATGCCGCGGCTGAAGTCGTCGTTGCAGGATTGTGCATCGATCATGTAGGGCAGTAGCGATGCCAATCCCAGCGGCGTGGTGATCTGCTCCCAGAATGCCCGGAGCGCCTCCACGCGCCGCTCCGGCGCGTTGCCGGCGATGATGGCGGCATTGATGGCGCCGATCGAAATGCCGGCGATGCAGGTCGGGTGAATATCGGCCTCGGCCAGTGCCTGATAGACACCGCCTTGATACGCTCCCAGCGCGCCGCCGCCTTGCAATAGCAACGCGATCCGCTCGAATTCCGGAC
>Ga0180223_1002016_pt1 | contig 13368 bp, 9 predicted proteins | sample eDN5th30CKraftOP_FD_151337 | JGI IMG/M metagenome (GOLD analysis project Ga0180223, IMG submission 151337) | Enriched Organic Plus compost microbial communities from Emeryville, California, USA - eDNA 5th pass 30_C Kraft OP (version 2) (version 2) ...
TAGCAATGCGCAGTGCGTATCCCTTCAAGGATCGCTGCGTGCCAAGCCGGACACTGCTGTGATTCGCCGGAGTGCAACAATTAGCCAGTGCCGAAATCGTGGTGACGAATCCACGAGTGTGGCGGTGAGGCAACGTGGAGTGGTGCGCTCCGGCATGAAACCGCTCCCGTCGGGGCCCTTCGGGATGAACGGCCTTGTCTTCCCGGGTAGGTCGAAAACGTGTGGTGGTCAACGGTTTGCGGCGGAAATCACCGCTATTCACGCGTCGGATGCGTGGGCCGATGGGGCGTGAACGCACATAGTCGCTTATGCGGCACGATCTGGCGGCCAAGTCGGGCGGCCAAGTGTTGGGGATGTGCTGTGGATATCTGCCGGGAGATAGCTTGCCAGCCATTGCCACTCGAAATGCGCCTTCGATTGCGCCGACAACCAGAAATTCGGCCCGCGTCTTTTCGTGCATCCGGGGATGGCGGTGCCAGTAGCGGGCTGCGCGCGAACGCTTCTTTCGTGTGGCAAGCGGGCAAATAGAAAGGAAGCCGCCCGGTGGGACGGCTTCCTCTATCTATGGTGCTTTGACCTATAGTGAGTGGCCGATCAGAAGTTGATCACGGCGCCGGTCATGAGAACCTGGAAGTTCTCAAGCGGGGCCGACTGAGACACCACGCCGTTGCGTGCCAGTTCGAGATCGAACTCATAGTTGCGGAAGAGGGCGTAGAGCTTCATGTCGGCGGCGTCGATCTTCTGCATGACACCGAGGCCCCACATGTCAACCTCGCTGCTGAAGATCTGGGCGGTGCCACCGGACAGATTGATCGGATCGAGATTGTTGACGTTCTGCGTGATGCCGCCGCCGGTGTAGCTGTAGTACTGGCCGAACACGGTCGTTTTGCCGAGATCGTTCCACTTGCGCTGGATGCCGACTTCGGCGGCCCAGAACTTGGAGGTCTCGCTGACGCCGGTGCCAGCGAAGTGTGCAGCGGACCGGACGGTGTCATCCCACATCTGGCCGGCAGCGAAGTTGCCGTAGACGCCGGACTGCGTGTCGAGGATGCTGATGGACCCGCCGACGCCGTGGCAATCGGAGTCGTTGTTGACGTTAGCATTACGAGCCGCGCAGCCGTGGAACGCCGAGTTGTCGTTGTTGTCCGTGTTGCGGCTGTAGGCGATACCGGCCTCGACCTTGACGTGCCCGAATTCTTTCTCGAACCGCAGGCCGGCATCCCAGGTATCGTCACCGCCCCAGGCGGCACTGACGTAGAAGCCGGCGAACTCCGGCGATTCATAGAGCACGGCGGGACGACGATCGCCCTCACCCGGCTGCGCGCCGGTGCGGGAGATCAGGCGACGCCACTGGAGGCCCGATGAAGAGGCCGCGTGCCCCTTGGCGACGAGGAAGAAACCGCCGCCACTGTCCTCGACGTCCGAGTACTTGCCAACGTCACCGGTGCCGGCGAGGTTGATCTCGGTGATCTCCTGCGAGGCGCCGGGTGTGTGGCCGACCTGGATCGTGCCAAAGCGCTTGCTCTTAAGGTTCCACCAGGCGTGGCGGATGTCGAAGCCGTTCTCGCCGATGGAATCGAACTGGCTGTTACGCTTGGAATTGGCGGTGCGCACGCCGATCTCGATGCGGAAGTTCGCAGATAGATCGTCGTTGATCTTGGCGCCGCCCTTGAAGCCGAAGCGCGAGCGCGATGCGTCGTTGGTCACGACGTAGGCGTTGCTCTCGTCGCCGTCGTCCCAGAACATCACGGCTTCGTTGACCTTGCCGTAGATGCTCAGCTTGACTTTTGTGTTGCCTTTGCGGGCCGTCGTCGCCTCGAGCTCAGCGACCCGCTCTTCCAGATCCGCGCAGCAATCGCCGCCGAGATCCGCCGACTGGGCCGAGATGCTGGAGCCCAGCACCATTCCGCCCGCTACGAGGATGGTTGCCCACCCCGCCTTACCTACTCCCCCGAACATATACGCAACTCCCACGAAGGTACGCCTCAAACCCGGCCTTCGATCGACGCAACTGCACACTTACAAACGCACACCTACGCGACCACGGTGCTCAACCGCGCCGCCGGAACACCGGGGCGGGGCCTCGCTGAGGGGAGAGTTAGGGGAGTGTGCTGTCACAATAAATCGGAAAGACCATTGTGACAGTTCATGACAAAAGTGCTGTGGCTGGGTGGCGATCCGACCATTGCGGCGGCCCTTGAATGCATGGGTTTCTTGCGTGCGCGCACGTTGCCTGTTGCGGCGACGCCGCGGCCTGCCGGAGGCGGAACGGAGCGGCGTGAAGCATGGCGATGGCAGACCACTCCTGCAGAGGCGTGTTGGAGACGCCGCTCTCGATTGGGCGCGCCGCCGCTCCCTAGGCCGGGCCGTACATCGCGCAGGCGTGTGTATCTGCCTCGCGGGATTGAGCCGCGCAGGTGTGTGAGCGGGGTGCGGAATGGTGCGCGGTGGCCGCCGGCTTTCCGTGGTGCCTGCGCCGTACGCGCGCCTAGGCCGCTTTGGAAAGAGGCAACATCATAAGAGGCGCGGGCAGATCGGCGGTGCACTGGCCCGTAGCCAGATCAGGGCGCCGGAGGATTTGCCGTGCGATCCATCGCTCGCCCGGTAATGTGGGTCCAGCACCGCACTTCGGATCGCGGACCGCCGAAAAGCAAGAAGCCGCCCGGGTGGGCGGCTTCCGCTATCTTCAGGTGAGTGTCGGGGCTCAGAAGTTGATGAGCGCGCCGGCCTTCACGTACTGGAAGTCTTCGAAGTCAACACCAGCGCCGTTAAAGACGGAGTCGTCCTGGCTGATGTGGCGGTAGGACACCCAGAGCGACATGGCGGCGGCGTCGATCTCCTGGACCACACCGAGGCCCCAGAGCTGCATCTTGGAACTGCTGCCAATGATGTCGCCGTAGTTATTCGGCGTCGTAGCTGCGGTGCTGGCGAGCGAGAAGCCACCGTCGCCCTTGGACTGCTCATACTCACCGTAGAGAACGGTGTGGCCGAGCGGGGTCCAACGCTCACGCAGACCGGCCTTGACGTAGTAGGTGTCGCTGTCGCCGGAGAGCAGGTCGGACTGGTTGTGGCCGTAGGCGCCGTAGGCGAAGAGGCCGGTCGGCACGTGCTCGATGTAGCCACCGATCTGGAAGTACTGATAGGTGTCACCGGCAACGCCGAGGTTACCGCCGCTGATCTCGTTGTAGGCAGCGGCGACGGCAACCTTGAAGCCACCGTGCTCACCCGCATAACGACCGGCGACGTCCCACATGTCGTCCTCGCCCCAAGAGGCCGAGACCGAGAAGCCGCCGAAGGTGGGCGAGTCATAGCGGACGACGTGCTGCGTGGCGCCGTTGCAGTCACCGACCGCGCCGCCGCCGACGCAGCGGCTGTTCATGCCGTAGGTAGCAGTGGTGAGGGCGCCCGAGTTCTTATCGCGCAGGAAGAAGCCGGCGTACTCGAACGCCACCCAGTTGGCCGGAACGAGCGAGCCCGAACCGTCGACGAGGATGGCGGTGTTGTCCGACGCCTGCGACTGCAGACCGACCGAGACCTTACCGAGGTGGTCGCTCTTGATGAACCAGAACGACTGCAGAAGCTGCGTCTGGTAGCCCGCAGTCTGGCCGGGTGCGGACGCCAGTGCCGCTGGGCCGATCGACCTGTCCTGGCTGATCGTCAGCGAGTCGCTGGAGATCGCTTCGACGTGGACCACGTAACCGGCATACCAGCCGGGAGAGATCGTGGCCTGGCCGGTGAACTTGAAGTGCGAAGACAGCGTGGAACCAAGGCCAACGACATAGGTGTTGGACTCAGCGCCGTCGTCCCACCACATGACCTGCTCGCCAACCCAGCCGGAGACCGTGAGCGAGACTTTGCGGTTGCCCTTGCGGGCGGTGGTGGCCTCGAGTTCGGCGATGCGCTCCTCGAGATCGGCGCAGCAGTTGCCCCCCAAGTCGGCGGCGGAGGCGCTACCGGCGGAAAGTCCGCCAGCCAGCAGGCCTGCTGCCACCAGGGCGCCTAGACTATTCTTTCTCATTGACCTACTCCCGTCTGCTTACTTTTTGATGGCGACGCCACGCACAAGTGCCGCCTACTCCCTACGAAACCCAACGCAACCTCTGTTCACTTGCACGGTGGAGGCCAACCAGCCGAATCACCGCTCGGGGTGAAACATTAAGCAGAGATTGACGGCCTAGGGAACGGCTGGGGCGCCGAAAGCCGCTGAATCCCCCAGCCTTGTGTCCCGAAAGCAACGTGAGCAAAACCAACCTTAGGTCTTTGATAAAACGTATGTTTTTTCAAATTTGACGGCATCGTGGCAGCCAAGTTACCCCCAGCCTGTATTACCCTATGTTCGTTTCGCCACGCTCTGCGGCCCGGCGCGAAAGGGGTGTTGTTCTTGGACAGCCGCCTGCTTTCCGGCGACCGGGACGAATTCCCGTCCGGACCTATGCCGGCCGGATGGCGATCGAGGACAGCCCGTTTGGCCGACCGGTAAAGCTCTGATGGAGCTCTGTTGAAGAGACGTCTCCGCCGAGGCCTGCCGGAGTGGGGTGCTGATCGGGAGCGCCCGGCCACGGATCCGGCTGCGCGCGCCGGCACGGATGCTCGGGGTGATTGCCGCTCACGTGGACAGGCATGCAGATGGCTCGGCCTCCTCGAGGCGAACCGTGAACGATGGTGCCGCCAAATGCAGATGCGAGGGGCGACAGGAATGAGCGACGACATTGACGTAGGCCGAAGCATCGCCCTGGTGGGTGCACTATCTTCGATCACCATCACTTACCCGCCGTCCGCCTTTCAGCGCCGCCACGCATGCTCTGCGATCCGCCGCACGCCGCCGACGGCCGCCTGTCCGCACCTTGGCCGGTGAAATGTCTAGCGGCGGGATGCGCGATCTTTGTGATGCGACGGGGGATGCGCTGCGGGGTCGCATGGGGAGTGCTGAGCCTTGCCGCGGTCTGTCACTCGCTTGCCCAAATACGGTGGCTACATTATCGTGCTGCAGCGCAGAAAGCAGCGCCGAACGATGCGTATTCGCGCTGGGGAAAGTTCCCAAGCGGTGCGGAGAGCAAGGCGAAGACCCGCCGGAAGGAAACACCACATCGGGCTATTAAGCCCCTGCAAGGTATGCTCGCGCCAGGACGAATTCTTGGCGTGACGCTTCGGCAGGGGTGAACGCTGAGGGTGGGGTGTGCGTTTCGGCCGGCAAGGGCGCCACAGAGCACGGAAAGCAGACGGAATAGATGGAAGCGACGCGGGTGGACCGGCGATCGGTCCTAATGTCGGCGAGTGCACTGGCAGCGGTGCTCGGTCTCGGCATGCGTGTGAACGGTACTTCTCAAGCGATTGCCGAACCGGCGATCGACGCGACGGCAGCCTTTACCGGCGATCTCGTCAAGAACCTCGCGCGCGATCTTGCTCAGAGCGACTTCGACAGCCCGTCGCTGACGTTGCCGAAAGCATTCAGCCAGCTCTCCTACGATCAATTTCGCGACGTGCGGTTCCGCACCGATCAGGCTATCTGGCGCGGTGAGCCGATCGATTTTGAGCTGCAACTTCTTCCGATGGGCTGGCTCTACACGACGCCGGTCGAGATCTGGCTCGTTGATGGCGGGATGGCGCGGCGGCTGAAGGCCGACGGCAACCTGTTCTCCGTCGGGCCCCTCATCAAGGAGGCGGACCCGGCGGCGCCGTATGGATTCTCCGGTTTCCGCGTGCACGGGCCGATCAATCGACCCGACTACTTTGACGAGTACGTGGTGTTCCAGGGCGCGAGCTACTTCCGCGCCGTGGGCCGCGGGCATCTCTATGGCCTTTCGGCGCGGGGCCTCGCGGTCAATACCGCGCGTCCGGGTGGAGAAGAGTTTCCCCTGTTCCGCGCCTTCTGGATCGAGAGGCCTGCGGCCGGCGCGCGCGACATTACTATCCATGCGCTACTCGACAGCGAATCCGTCACGGGTGCCTACCGCTTCAAGGCGGAGCCGGGGGAGGCGACGGTCGTCGACGTTGAGGCAACTCTCTTCCCGCGCCGCCCGCTGAAGCATGTCGGTCTTGGGCCGCTCACCAGCATGTACCTGCACGGGCCGGGTCATCACCGGATCGACGACGATTTCCGCCCCGCAGTCCACGATAGCGACGGGCTCGCCATCCTCAATGGTAACAACGAGTGCATCTGGAGACCGCTGACAAATCCGCGGACGCTGCAGACGAGCGCTTTCCTCGATAAGAACGTGAAGGGCTTCGGGCTGTGTCAGCGCGCGCGCTCGTTTCATTCATTCGAGGATCTCGAGGCACGGTACGAGAAGCGCCCGACCGTCTGGATCGAACCTAAGGGTACGTGGGGCTCGGGCTACGTCGAGCTGATCGAGATCCCCACGGGTGAAGAAATTCACGACAACATCGTCGCCTATTGGAAGCCGGCGAAGAGTCTCGAGGCGGGCGTCCCATTCTCGTTCGGCTATCGCATGTTCTGGACAAGTACGTTGCCAATCGCGTGGAGCGGAGCCTCGACGGTTGCGACGCGTGTCGGCCGGGGCAAGCGAGAGGAGACAGTCAAGTTCGTCGTCGACTTCGTGGGGCCCGCGGTGAGCGGCAAGCAGCAAGTGCCCGTTGCAGTGGTCACTGCCAATCCCGGAACCATCTTCGACGTGTCGGTGCACGATAACCCGGAAGTGAATGGCGTGCGTGTGAGCTTCGAACTCGATCCGGGCGGAACCGAATTGTGTGAGCTTCGTTTGGCATTAAGGCTTGGGGATCAACAGATTTCCGAGACGTGGCTCTATCGATGGACCAAATCATGAGCGACATCCCTGTGGCCGGAGAGAAGATCGGCCGCATACCGGATGCGAGCAGCCCGGAACTGCTCCCGACGGAATCCCCGCTCGAAATGCCCGATCACGACTTCAAGGTGCGCGGTGCGAAACCACGCCGCCGCAAAGGCTATTGGATTCCGCGGGCTGCCGTTTTCACGGGCGCGCTGCTGCTTACAGCCGCCTTCGCGCACGAGCTCTACCGGGTTCTGGCGGTGGAACAGGCAACGCCGCTCCAGTTTCTGTTTCTCATCCTGTCGACGATTGCGTTTGGCTGGATTGCGCTCGGCTCGCTCAACGCGGCGCTGGGCTTCATTCCGCTGTTCGGTGGAGAGAAGGCCGATACGATCGACTTGCCGCCGCCCGGAGCTGCGCTGGCCGGCCGTACAGCGCTTCTGTTCCCCGTCTATCACGAGGATCCCGCACGCATCGCAGGCACGGTGCAGGCTATTGCGCTGGAACTGGATGCGATGGGCGCAGCCAGCGCCTTCGACGTCTTCATTCTCTCTGACACGCGCGATGAGACCGGGAGCGGCGTCGGTGCGGCCGAGGAAAGCGCCTATCGCGCATTGCGCCATCGGCTAAAGGACATCATTCCGGTGAACTACCGGCGCCGACGCGAGAACCGCGGGCGCAAGGCCGGAAACATCAAAGACTGGGTGCGCCGTTTCGGCGGTGCATACGAGCACTTCGTTATTCTCGACGGCGATAGCGTGATGTCGGGGACGACGCTGGTGCGTCTTGCGCTTGCTATGCAGCGGGACGAGACCGCGGGTCTCATCCAGACCGTGCCGCGTCTCACCGGCGCGACGACGCTGCTCCAGTATCTCACGCAGTTCGCTTCGAACGTGTATGGACCGCTCGTTGCTGCGGGACTCGCCTTCTGGCACCGCGACCAGGGCAATTACTGGGGTCATAACGCTATCATTCGCACGGTTGCGTTCGCCTCGGCGGCCGGCTTGCCGACGCTGCCGGGTCGCGCGCCGTTCGGCGGCGACATCCAGAGCCACGACTTTGTGGAGGCGGTCCTGCTCGCCAAGGCCGACTGGGGCGTGCACATGGTGCCGACAATCGAAGGCAGCTACGAAGGCCAGCCGCCGACGCTGCCCGACGTTGTCGCCCGCGACCGGCGCTGGGCGCAGGGTAACCTGCAGCATCTCGGCATCGTCTTCACATCGAACATCACCACGATGGGCCGCTTGCATCTCTTGATGGGAGCTACGTCGTATCTGATGTCGCTCGTCTGGGCCTCCTCGCTCGTTGTCGGTATCGTGCTTGCCCTCCAGGGTCAGCAGATGATCCCGAGCTACTTCATCGACGAGAAAACGCTCTTCCCCGTCTGGCCGGTGACGGATCCGGGCGCGGCCTTGCGGCTCTTCTTTGCCACCATGGCCATCGTGCTGATGCCGAAGTTCCTCGGCCTAGCGCTCGAAATCAAACGGGTGCACCAGGCGCGCGAGCAGCTCGGCATCACGCGCACCGTGCTCGGCGTGCTGACGGAGACACTATTCTCCATTCTCCTGTCGCCGATCCTGATGGTGACGCAGACGGTCGCGGTGTTTCAGGTGCTGCTGGGTCTCGATTCCGGCTGGCGCTCGCAGAGCCGCGACGGCGAGGGCATCCCGTTCTCCGAGGCCGTGCGCTACCACCGCTGGCATATGTTGATCGGCGTGGTGATGGGCATCGCCTGCTACGAGGCTTCGGCGCTCGTACTGGCGTGGATGTCGCCGGTGATCGTCGGCCTCGTGCTATCGGCGCCGATGAGCTGGCTCACGTCGCGCCGCGCCGCGCGGCCGTTCCGTGCGCTGCTTTCCACGCGCGATTGCCGCAGCGAGCCCGCCATCGTCGAAAGCGCGCGGCGAGCGAGCGGGGAATGGGCCGATCACATCGCGGGCCGTTCCCTGGCGCCTTCAAACGTAGTCGAGATCACACGGGCTGCTTGATTTTAGGTGACACGAGCGGGCGGAAGCTTTGTCTGCGGCTACCGTTGAACGAGTTGAGGGCCGCGCCTAAGGCGCGGGGCCCTTGCGCCCATGCCCGCTCCGCGGGCGAAGTGAGATCTCGCTAGCTTCGGTGTCGCTCGTCGTACGCCATGCTGCCGCTAGCTTGCCTCACGAACCGAAGTCGCGCTGCGCCGGAAAGCTTCCGCAAGCATATCGCGTGCTCGTACCGGCGGCGCGGAGATGAACGGCAGCGGGCGGCAGACTTCAACCGCCGCGGCACCGACCCGGGCGGTGAGTGCGCCGTTGAACGCGCCTTCCCCTAGCCGCCGCGACAGACGGCGCAAGAGGTCCTGCCCCAGGAATTGCCCGAGGAGATCGTCGGTGAACGCGACGCCGCCGGTGGCGATGATGTGCCCGACGACGAGGCGCGCGAGCCGCAGCGCGCCGAGTGGACCCGGACGGCCGCCATACAACCCGGCGATGGCGCGCAGCATGCGCAGGTTTTCGATCATCACATACAGCATCGCGATCCACGGCATCGGGCTGATCGCCGTCACCATGCCGATGCGCTTGGCGGCGGCGAGAACTGTGCGCCGTGCTTCCTGATCCAGAGGCATCATCAGCTCGCGGTCAGCGAGGGAGAGGAGATCGCCCGCTGTCATTACTGCACGCTCGTGCTCGGAAAAGCGCGCGAGCTGCCACTTCATACCCGCGCGGCCGGAAAGGATGCGCTTGAGGTGACCGATGGCGCGGCGCTCTGCGGCGAGGTCTTTGTCGTGCAGGGCGTGCGTCACCTCCTGGCGCAGGGCTCCCAGGCGGGCGAGGCGGAACATGCCGATGATTTCGCGCAGGATGAGCACGAGTGCTGAAAAGCCGACAATGCAGAGCAGGGCAAAGGCGATCCAGCCGACCCAATCCTGGCGCGCGAGGGCGATCTCCACATAGCGCGTGAACCAAAGCGTCGTTGCGAGCGCGATGAGACCGGCGATGCCGGAGAGCAGCATCGAGCCCCAGCGAATGCCACGCTTGAGGTGATCGGCAGTTGGGCGCGCACTCGTTGGCTGCGCAGCCTGCCGCCCGCGTCGCGTGCGCGATGATGTGGGGGCCTCAGTGGCAGGCGATTCCGCGTCGGGCGCGGTGCGCAGTGCCGGATCGGCCGGGTCGAAGGCGCGGGGGCGCCGGTTGTCGGTGCCTGACGTCATGCGAGCCAGTCCGAGAGCAAGAAATCCAGGGCGCGGTCGAGCCGGATGTTGGGCAGCGGCGGCGATTCACCGTCGCCCCCCGGGGGCAGTAGCCGCGGTGGGCGGAAGCGCACGAAGTGCAATCCAGCGGGAGCGGCGTCGCGCTTCAGCGCATCGCGCGGATTTGCAGGTAGATCGCCGGGGAACACTGCGGCTTGCGCGCGTCCGTCAAAAACTTTGCCCGCGATCCGCTCGCCCGGCATCGGAACGCCGACGATGCACGGCAGCAGCTCGCCATCGACTTTCGCCTCCGCTTCGCGCGTTGCCCGCAGTGCGGCGAGAGCCTGTACGCCGACTTCGGCGCCCGTCTCTGCCGCCCGTCCCATGGCGCGGTCGGTGATGACCCGCAGGATTGCCTCCAGTCGATCGTGGCTCGATGAGTGAATATGGTCGGCCTTGGTCGCGGCGAACAGGAGCTTGTCGATGCGGCGGGTGAAGAGCGCGCTAAACCAGTTGGCGGAACCGGTGCGAAATACGCTCAGTACCGCTTCGAGCGCGCGTTCGAGATCAACGATGGCATCGCCGCCCTCGTTGAGCGGCCCCAGCACGTCGACGAGCACGATCTGCCGGTCGAGGCGACTGAAGTGATCGCGGAAGAACGGCTTTACGACATGAGACTTATAGCTCTCGAAGCGCCGCGCCATCATTGCCGCGAGCGAGCCGCGGCCGTAGCGGGCGTCGCCGAGCGCGAGCGGGCAGAAGGTGAGTAGCGGCGAGCCTTCGAGATCGCCGGGAAGAAGGAAGCGCCCTGGGCCCGTCGTGTGCAGCACGTGATCATCGGCGCGGGCGGCGCGGAGATAGTCGCCGAAGAGCTGTGCGCCTCTGAGGGCAATCTGCTCATCCTGCGGTGCGTTCGGATTGGCGGTTTCGAGGAATGTGCGCCACGCGGTCGAATGGGCCTGCCGGCGCGGTGCAGTCGCCTGAGCGACCGCTTCGGCGCACCAGGCGTCGTAGCTCATATTGAGGAGCGGCAGATCGATGAGCCACTCGCCGGGATAGTCGACCACGTCGAGGTGCAGGCGCGAGATGCCGAACGCGCGGCGCAGCGCACTCTCCGAGCGGTATTCGATCGTGACACGGAGCTGGCTGAGGCGCCGCGTGCTCTCCGGCCAGTCTGGCGGATCGCGCGACAGCGCCGCGAGGTGGCCCTCATAGTCGAAGCGCGGCACCGCATCGTCGGGCTGCGGCTCGAGGTAGGCGCGTTCGATGCGTCCCTCCGCTTCGGGCAGAAAGAAGGGAAGTCGTCCGCCGGAGACGAGGTTGCGGATCAGTGCGGTGATGAAGATCGTCTTGCCGGCGCGCGAGAGGCCGGTCACGCCGAGGCGCAGCGTCGGCGTCATCATGTCGGTGAACATGGCGCCGGCGGCGTGGTGCCAAGCGGGCGCGGACGCGGTTGCGGAAGGTGGCTCGGACGTGGGCAAAGGGGACCTCACAGGGCCCCCTTAGCTAGTGCGAAGCGGTCGTGCCGGCAAGTCGCGGCACGCCGGTGGCCGTGTCAGCCGTAAAAGATGACGAGTATGCCGGCGACCATCACCGTCATTCCCATGAGGATGATCAGGCCGCTGCGAATGAACTCGGACATGGAGCCTCCACCTGCTTCGGGGTGATTTTCTTCAAGTTTAGCCAGTGTCTTTGAACGATCACTGAAGCCGAACGTCAGGTTGCGTTCATGTTGGGGTGCTCGCATGGCTGGTGCGGAAGCTCGTATGTCCGCAGTGTCGTGAGCTCCGGCATCACGGGCGTCCGATGGCGCCGACGTTGGTGCGGTTCGCCGATTCGGTTTGTCTCCGCACCGATGATGAGCTCGCGCCCCCCACGATTTCGGTGCTCCCGGCGGACGCTTCTCCGCTGATCTCTTTCCGGCGCCGTGATCCGTGCAGCCAAATTCGGCAGCTGCGGGGCGACGCAGATCAGGCTATGTAACAATGCAGCAGCCGAGGGAAACACATAGAAGGGGACCTCCGCCATGCACGGGCAAAGCCACCCGCAGGCGCCGAAACCAAGGTTAGCGACCTCTGGGCAGGTCGGTTTTGCGGTGCGGCGGGTGACCCTCGATTCCCCTTGGGAATGGCTGGCCGCCGGGTGGCGCGATCTGCGCGCAGTGCCCGCCATCAGCCTCGGTTACGGCATCGTTTTCACGCTTGGCGGCTGGCTTCTTGTCACCGCGCTCAACCGGCTCGAAGCCGCCTCGCTGATCCCCATATTCGCGGCGGGGTTCGTGCTGGTAGCGCCGCTCCTCGCGGCGGGGCTCTACGAGGTGAGCCGCCGCCTTGAAAAGGGGCAGCCCGTCACGGTCGGCGGGGTGTTCTCGGGGGTCGCGCCCGCGACAGGACGGCTGGCACTTTTTGGCGTGGCGCTGTTCCTCGGTTTTTTTGCCTGGATCGAGGTGGCCTTCCTGCTGCTCTCTCTATTTCTCGGTGAGAGGGCCGTTCCCGATCCCACCCAATTCGCGCACACGTTGCTCTTCACGAATGCGGGCGTTGCGCTGCTGTTTGCAGGCACCATCTGTGGCGGCGTGCTGGCGGCCATGGTGTTCTCCCTATCGAGCATTGCTGCGCCGCTGTTGCTGGCGAAGGATGTCGATGCGGTAACGGCAATGGCGACGAGCGTCCGAGCCGTCAGCATCAATCTCGCGCCCATGCTTCTTTGGGCGGCGCTGATCGCCGGTCTCATGGTGATCGGACTGCTGACGCTCTTTCTCGGACTAGTAATTGTCTTGCCGCTGCTCGGGTATGCCACGTGGCATGCTTTTCGCGAGCTTGTCGTCATCCACCGCGTCTGAGCGCGCATAACGGAGTACTCAGCGGCGCTGTAAGCGGGAACCGCTCCTGTCGGGGGGCTACTCGCCGCCGCGCCTACGGGCCATGAAGGCGATGCGCTCGAACAGATGAACATCCTGCTCGTTTTTCAGTAGAGCGCCTGCGAGCGGCGGAATGACCTTGCGATTGTCCGCTTCGCGCAATGCCTCCGGAGCAATGTCCTCGTTCAAGAGCAGCTTCAGCCAATCGAGCAGCTCGGAGGTCGAAGGCTTCTTCTTGATTCCGGGTAGCTCACGCAACTCGTAGAAGATGCGCATCGCCTCCGAAACGAGCCGCCCCTTGAGCCCGGGGAAGTGCACGTCGACGATCTGCTGCATCGTCTCGGCATCGGGGAACTTGATGTAGTGGAAGAAGCAGCGGCGCAGGAAGGCGTCGGGCAGCTCCTTCTCGTTGTTCGAAGTGATAATGACGATCGGCCGGTTCTTCGCCTTCACCGTCTCGCCAGTCTCGTAGACGAAGAACTCCATGCGATCGAGCTCCTGCAACAGGTCGTTGGGGAACTCGATGTCGGCCTTGTCGATCTCGTCGATCAGCAGGACGGGACGGCCCTCGTGCGCGAACGCTTCCCAGA
>Ga0180223_1002018_pt1 | contig 13362 bp, 10 predicted proteins | sample eDN5th30CKraftOP_FD_151337 | JGI IMG/M metagenome (GOLD analysis project Ga0180223, IMG submission 151337) | Enriched Organic Plus compost microbial communities from Emeryville, California, USA - eDNA 5th pass 30_C Kraft OP (version 2) (version 2) ...
GTTGCGGCCGATCAGGATCGGGTCCGGCATGACACGGTCGCCATTGGGCAGCACAACACCGCCCTGCTGGCGAATGGCCACGATCGAGCGCACCAGATGCTGGTTGAGCCCCATGCGTCCCGTGACGCCATTCATAACGATGCCGAGCCTGCGGGTCGCCACGCGCTTCCTCCGAAATGTTTTAACCGGCATCCGATGCCGCCGGCTTTTAAGTAACCAGACAGTTACTATCGGGCCGAAACCGGTCCGCCGTCAAGAGGCTCGGGAAGTCATTTCTTCTCGGCGGGTTTCAGATAAGCGAGGACAACCTCGACGATATGCTCGCCGCGTTTGTCGAGCCGCTTGGGCGCACTCAGGTCTTCGTCAAAAATCACCGACAAGGTGTGCCGGTTCTGCATGTAGAAAAAGCCTAGACCGGCGATGGTGATGTAAAGCTCGACCGGGTCGACGCCCTTGCGGAACAGGCCCTGCTTCACGCCGCGCTGCAACAGCACCTCGATCATGCCGGTCAGCGGCCGGTGCAATGGCCGGATGCTCTGCGACTTCTTCAGATAGGCTGCCCGGTTCATGTTCTCGGTGGCGAGCAGGCTGAGGAATTCCGGGTGATCGATGAAATACTGCCAGGTGAACAGCACCAGCTTGCGCATGCCGGCAACCGGATCCAATTCGGTCAGATGCAAATCCTGCTCGGCATGACGAATCGCCGAATAGGTTTCCTCCAGAACGGCAAGATAGAGCCCCTGCTTGTCGCCGAAATAATGGTAGAGCATGCGCTTGTTGATACCGGCGCGCTCGGCGATGGCATCGACCCGGGCGCCGGTGAGCCCCTTGGCGGTGATCTCATCGGTGGCGGCTCGCAGGATGGCCGCGCGCGTGCGCTCGGGATCGCGAGTCGCTCCATTGGCGCGCAGGGCAGCCCGGCTTTTCGGCGTCGAACCTTCCATAGTGCCCTCGGCCGCATGTGCGGCTTCCCTATCTAGCGTAACGCCAAGGGAAGTCCTAGCGCGGCCTAAAATGCAGGGAAACGCCAGCTCCAGCCGAACACGGCCGCGAGCGGCGCCGGCAGCGGCAGGGCCTGGGCCAGCCCGTCGATACTGATCGACAGGGCAACGGCGCCAAACAGGGAAATCACCGTACCGGCGATGATCCGGCCGCCGAAGACCTCGTGGTGCGGATTGAGGATGGCGCCGAAATAGATCCGGAAGATCATCGACAGGCGCTGAATCGGCGACACGACCGAGACGGGTGCGACGGCAAGCGCCATATAACGTGTCATCTGCGAGATCCCGACCGCGATGCCGGAGATGATGAACCATCGGGCCGTTGCCGGATCGACGGAGCGGAAGCTCTTCCACTGGCCGGGCAGCAGCAGCGGCAATGCGATGGCGACCGTCGCCGCCAGGTAGGAGATGAAGCCCCCGGCAATGCCGGCAGCGAGGCCCCTATTGGCGAAGGCCATGCCAACCAGGATCGGGCTGATGCCAAAACCGACCGCCGACAGCAGCGCGAACAGATAGCCTTCGCCGTAGGCGGGCTCGAACGACTTGCCCGCTGCCGGCGTGGCGGCAGTTTTCTTGCCGGGCCCCAGAGTCACTGCCGGCCCGGCCACGACACAAATGATGCCGAGGATACGCATCACCGTCAGCGCCTCGCCGAGCCAGACGATCGCCAGCACCAGCGTAATAATGAGACTGTATTGCTGGATCGGCGCCACCAGATTGGCGCCCATCGCCTTGGTCGCCCGGTAGTTGCAGTACCGTGCCACCGCGAAATGGACGACGCCGGCGACAACCAGCAGCACGACGGCGCGCGTGTCAAATTGGGCGAGCGCCGCAAAGCCACCGGTCGGCCACATCGCCAGCAGGAAAAGCGGCAGAGCGACCGGCAGACTGATCGCCACAGCCTGCAGCACGGTACCGGTGAGGACCCCTCGCCGAACCGTGGCGTTCGCATAGGCGAAGGTGACTGCCGAGAGAAGTGCGAGAAGGCCGCCGATCATGACGGCCTTCTCTTAGGACACGGATCGATGTTGCGCACGCAAAAAACGCCACCGCGTCACGAACAGCACCGGCAATTCATGGCGAACACCATGCGCTCTTCTTCCGTCAGCTTTTCCGGAATCTCGTTACGCTGTGGCTGCTGGATCACCAGCTGCTCCGGGAACACCGGCGCCGGCGCGATCGGCTCGTCGATCGGCAGGCCGGCTTTCTTCATCTCGGCGCGTCGTTTTTCAGTGGCGGCCGCGTCGATCGAGCCGTTGGCCTTGAACACCGCGCCGTAATGGGTCTCCGCCTGCTCAGGCGTCACGTAACCGCAACGCACGTCGCGCTCGACGCTGGCGATGTCGCGCTCCAGCGGCGAGCCGTAGCCGCCGCCGCCGCCCGAGCGAAGGATATAGGCATCGCCCGGCTTGAGCACTTGGTTGAACGCCTTGCCGTTCGGGAACAACGTTTCCTCGCTGGCGCCGCCCCGATGAATGGCGACCGAATTGCCGAAGCCGGACAGGCCTTCGAACAGGCCCCACGGCTTGCACTTCACGCGATCCATCTGCGAGGAGAAGTTGATCTGGTTGATCGCCTGCATCACCTGCTCGGTCCCGAGGCCGCCGCGGAACCTGCCGGCGCCACCGGAGTCCGGCCGCAGGCAATAGCGCTCGACCAGCAGCGGGTACTTGGCCTCGACCTGCTCGGACGGCCCATTATGCGTATCGCCATCGTTCATGGCGATGGTGGCGTTCATGCCGTCGCTATTGTGCTTGGCGCCCCAGCCGCCGCCGATCAGACCGCCAAGATAGATGTAGAACGAGTTGTCCGACGCCTTGCGGCCATTGACACGCCCGACGACGAGATCGGCGTGGTGTCCGGCAGCAACCTGGTCCGGCATCGCCGGCGCCACGGCCTTGAAGATCGTATCGACCACGGTCATCGGATAGGTCATCCACATGCGCATCGCGGCCGGCTTCACCGCCGACACCACGCTGCCCGGCGGCAAAATAATGTCGAGCGCGCGGAACTGGCCCTCGTTGATCGGCATGTCGAGTGGCGAGGTCAGGCACTTGAACGCCACCTGACAGCAGGACATGCCCGCCGTGGCGCCGGAATTGTAGAAGCCGCCGACCTGCTTGGAGACTTCCGAGAGATCGACCGACATGCGGTCGCCTTTGATCTCAACCTTGACGCGGATCGGCACGCGCACGCCGACCGAAATGCCGTCATCGTCCATGAACGACTCGGCCTCGTAGACCCCGTCCGGCATCGCCGCGACGCGCTCGCGCGCGAGACGCTCGCTCTGGTCCATGATGGCATCGATGGCGCCCAGCACGTCGTCACGGCCGTATTTGCGCAGCAGTTCGAGGAAGCGCTTCTCGCCGGTCTTCACCGCCGCGACCTGCGCCCGAAAATCGCCCATGGCGCGATCCGCCAGGCGCACATTGGTCTTGATGATCGAGACCAGTTCGTCGCTGATCACACCCTTGCGGTAGATCTTTACGATCGGCATCTGCAGGCCTTCGGAATAGATATCCGTGGTCGAGCCCGACAGAGTGCCGCCGACATCCGGCCAGTGCGCCATGCAGCAGGAGAAGCCGACAAGGTCGCCGTCATGGAAGATCGGCACCGTGAAAGTCATGTGATTGAGATGCGAGCCGGTGATGTAGGCATCGTTGGTCAGCAGGATGTCGCCCGGATCGATGTCGCCCTGGAAATGCGCAATCTTGGCCTTCACCGTTTCGCTCATGCCGCGGATGAACATCGGCAGGCCGAGGCCGATCGAGACCGTGTTGCCCTCGGCGTCGAACAGGCCGACCGTGAAGTCGAGCGCCTCGTAGATGATCATGTTGTAGGCAGTGCGCATCAGGTTGGTCTTCATCTCCTCGGTAGCCGCGATGAGACCATTGCGCACGATTTCTGTGACGACCGGATCGATCGTGGTGCGGGACGAGCCGTTCTTGTTGATGGCGTCCATAATCAGGCCCTTCCGATGTCGATATGCAGATTGCCGAAGGCGTCCACTTCGACCTTGTCCTGTGGGAACACCACGGTGGTCGAGGCATGCTCCTCGATCAGCGCCGGACCGTTGATGCGGTTCCCGGCCGCCAGCTTGGTGCGGTCATAGGTCGGCGTATCGACCGTGCCGACGCCTGAGAAATAGACCGGGCGATTGCCGCGGAATGCCGCGTCTGGTGACGCGCCGCCGCCGGGCAGCTTCTCGCGCTCCGGCTTCTTCATCAGGCCGACGGTGGCGGAGCGCAGCGATACTATTTCGGCCTTTTCCTCGGCGTTGTGATAGCCGTAACGGGTCTCGTGAACCTCGTCGAACAGCTTCTTGATGCCGTCGCGATCCTGGTTGCGGAACAGCTCCATCGGAATGTCGACGGTCACGGCGTGCTCCTGCCCGACATAACGCATGTCGGCGCCGCGCAGCGACACGGTATCCACAGTCATGCCGCGGCTGCGCTCGAGGTCTTCCGCACCCGCCTTTTCCATCGCTTGATAAAGCGATTCCATCTCGTCGAAGGAGACATCGGCGAACGGCTTGAACCAGGTGTTGACCAGATCACGCCGCAAATCGGCGAACAGCATGCCGTAAGCCGAGAAGTGCCCCGGCGCGAACGGGATGATGAGTTTGCCGATACGCAGTTCGCGCGCGATCATGGCGGCATGCAGCGGGCCGGCGCCGCCATAAGCGATCATCGCGAAGTCGGCGGCATCGAGGCCCCGCTCCGTCGTCACCCAGCGCACCATGTGCGCCATCTTGGTGACCGCAACGCGCAGGATGCCATCGGCTGCCTCAAGCGCGCCGAGCTCGAGCGGCTTGCCGATCTTCGCTTCGATCGCCTTCTTCGCGCCGTCGAGATCGAGCTTCATTTCGCCGCCGAGGAAGCGGTCCGGCGCGAGGCGACCGAGTGCGAGATTGCAGTCGGTCACGGTCGGCTCGGTGCCGCCGAGCCCGTAGCACACCGGGCCCGGCGACGAGCCGGCGCTCTCCGGGCCGACGCGCAGCGCGCCGGCTTCGATGCGCGCGATCGAGCCGCCGCCGGTGCCGACTTCCTGAATGTCGATCATGGGAATTTGCAGAGGCAGACCCGAAGCATAGCCTCCCACGATTTGTCCGCCGGTCATCAACACGTCGCCCTGGTAGATGACCCCGGCCTTCGCCGTGGTGCCGCCCATGTCGAAAGCAATGGCGTTTTTCAGGCCGATCTGGTCGCACAGCACCTTGGAGCCGATGACGCCGGCCGCCGGGCCGGACTCCAACATCCGGATGCAGGACTGCTGCGCCTCTTCAATATCGAAAAGGCCGCCGGTCGACTGCACCACCAGGAAGGTGCCGGTGAACCCGGTCTCCGCGAGATGCTCATCCATCTCGCCGAGATAGCGGCGCACGCGCGGCCCGACATAGGCGTTCGCGGCCGTGGTCGAGGTGCGCTCGTATTCGCGATATTCCTGCGACAGTTCGTGCGAGGCCGTGACGAACAGATCGGGGAACGCCTTCTCGACAATTTCCTTGGCGCGCTTCTCATGCGCCGGATTGCGATAGGAGTGCAGGAACAGGATGGCGACCGCCTTGACGCCCTTCTTGACCGCCTCGGCGACGGTGTTGAGCACCTGCTGCTCGTCGAGCGGGATCAACACGCGCCCTTGAGCATCGCAGCGCTCGCGGATGTCGAAACGCAAATCGCGGTCGATGAGCGGCTTGTGCTTTTGAAAGAACAGATTGTAGGCCTCGGGCCGGTTGACACGCCCGATCTCGTAGATGTCGCGGAAGCCCTGCGTCGTCAGCAGCGCGCAAGGCGCGCCCGTGCGCTCCAGGATGGTGTTGATCGCCACTGTGGTGCCATGCAGGAACAGCTGCGCCTGCGGAAACGACGCACCCGCCTTCTCGACGCCGGTCTCGATGCCGGTCACCAGTCGCTGATGCGTGGTCAGCGTCTTGCCGAGCATCAGCTTTCCGGTCGGCTCGTCGAACGCCGCCACGTCGGTAAAGGTGCCGCCGACGTCCGCCGACAGCCGCAACCGGTTCTGAACTAACTTCGCATCCACGTTAAGTCGCTCCACTTCGTCTTAAGGCGTCATCAGGCTTTCCGCCCGAAGATCGGTGATGAAACTGTGCGCGGCGGCGTGCACGATGAAGAGCGGCAGCTTCGCCGCCTCCGCCGCCGATTGCGGCGTCACGCCGCAAGCCCAGAACAGCGCGGTCTTGTCCTTCGGCATCGGACCGACCGGACCGCCGAACACGGGATTGGCGATATCGGCGCCGATGCCGGCCGGATCGCCGATGTGGATCGGCGCGCCGTGATTGAAGGGAAACCGCGCCGACACTTGCGTCGCGACAATCGCCTGCTGCGGCGTCATCCAGCGCATGGTGACGAACAGATCGCCCTTGAAGGGACCCGCCGGTTCGGTCGGCTGGTTGGTGCGCAGCACCCAGCGGTCCTTGTCCGTCGGCACGCCGGCGCGCTCGAAGGCGTCGTCGAAGGTAATGCCGGAGCCGATCAGAAACGACACCAGGTCGTCCCGCCAGATGTCCGAGATGTCGGTACGGTCGTCCTGACGGACGCCGTCCACGAAGACGGTGTAGCGCGCGAGGTCGGTGCGCAGGTCCGCGGTCGGCGCCAGCTTGCGCGGCACCGGATCGCCGGCCTCCAGCACCTCCAGTACCGGACAAGCGCGCTGATTGCGCTGGCAATACAGCATGAAATCGAAGGCATGGGCCTTCGGCATGATGGCGAGATTGCATTGCACGAAGCCATGCGCCTTGCCGCGGCTTGAGCCGGTATGGCGGCCGGCGCGAATATCGGCGCGCACGCGCTGGCTTTCGAGAAGCGCGTCAGTTTTCATGCCGCGCCTCCGTCGAGTTCGACCTCGTAGAGCTGCGCGAAGCCGGTCTTGTCGGAGGTGAACACCACGCGCGTGCCGTCCGGCGAGAAGCGCGGATGCGGATGGGTGTGCTGACGCGCTTCGACCGCGACCGGACCATCGTTATACGGGAACGGATGGGCCCAGTGTGCGCCTTCGGAGGTCGCCTTGCTGGCGCAGAGGAATTGCGGCTCGCCATCGAGCGGGATGACGTGCAGGCCCTTGTCGGGGAAATTGGTGTCGCAGACGAAGCGCGTGCCGCTCGCGGCCGGCGCGGCGTGCCAGGCCGGGAAGCGGTTCAGCCAGCTTGCCTCGCCGGTCGCGATGTCGATGAGGCGCATGCCGCGCGGCCAGTCGATGAAGGCGATAGCCTTGCGGCCGGGCAGCCAGACCTCGTGGGTCACCCACTGCATCTTGTCTTCGCGCTCGTAGACGCGCTTGTTGACGCCGTCGCGGGTCACGGTCCAGACGCGATCGGTCAGCGGGCCGGCATAGAGAATGAGGTTGTCGTCGTCCGGACAGAACTGCGGATGGCCGATGGTGTCGCGTTCGAGGATGACGCGGCTCGTGCCAGTCTCGGTGTCGATGAGCACGAAACGCGACACCTTGCCGGACTTCACCGGGATCGCCCACCAGCGGCCGTTGGCCGATAGCGCGGTGGTGCCCATGGCGGCGCCGACCATGCCCTTCTCGCGCATTTCGACAGCACCGAAATCGGCGAGTTGCGTTTCACTGAAATCGCCGAGATCGACGCGCCAGGCGCCGGTGCCGGCAACATAGAACACCGAACGGCCGTCCGGCGCGGGATAAATCGACCATTCGGCCAGATCGTCGCGGTCGGTGACCTGCACGATTTCGCCGGCGGCGCGGTCCTCATAATATATTTGCGGTTTGCCGGTGCGATGCGACACGAAGAACAGCTTCGCGCCCGCCCGGTCATAGGCCGGCACGAAGAAGAACGGATGGTGATGAATGCTCGGGTGATCGGTCACCTGACGCACCTTCCGCTTCGAGCGCGCGTCGACTTCGACGCGCGAGCCTGTTTTGTCGTGGCTCCCCTTCAAGGTCTCAGCCCTCGATCGACGTCGGCTGCGGCTCGCGCGGCTGCGGCGCGCCGCCGGGCATCAGCGAGCCGAAGCTGACGGCCGGATAGCGCCAATTGAGTGCGAGGAAGACAACGCCGACGGCGTTGCCGGCCAGCCACAGAGGCGAAGCGGTCGGGGCGATGATCGCGACAACGCCGCAGATCATCAGCAGGATGCGATCCGGCCAGGTCAGGTCGCGGCGGAAATAGCCGGTGAGCCCGACGGCCCAGAGCCCCGTCGGGATGAACAGCCCGAGTGACGCGATCAGCACCCCGCCAATCGGTCCCTGGAACAAGAGCGCGCTGTCAGCGACGAAAGCGAACGGGATCAGGAAGGCGACGAAGCTCATCTGGAATGCGATCCAGCCCGTCGTCCATGCGCTGGTGCGCGCGATGCCCGCGGCCGCATAAGCGGCCAGCGCCACCGGCGGTGTCACCATCGACAGCACGCAGTAATACATGACGAAGAAATGCGCGGTGAGCTGCGGCACGCCGAGCTTCTGCAGCGCCGGCGCGTAGAGCACGGCGCCAATGATGTAGGCCGCCACCGTCGGCAGGCCCATGCCCATGATGATGCAGCCGGCGATGATCAGCAGCAGCGAACCCGCCAGCGTTCCGCCGCCGACAGAGATCAGGCCGGAGGAGAACTTGAGCGCGAGGTTCGACTGGATGGCGATGGCAATGATGATGCCGATGGCGCCAATCGGCACCGCGATCTCGGCCGCCTGCCGGCCGGTGTCGCGGATCATCTCCAGCACCTGGCGCGGCGTGATCCAGTCCTGCCGGCGGATGAAGGCGACCGGGAAGCACGAAATGGTGGCGTACATGGCGGAGGTCTGCGCCGAATATCCCATCGTCATGCAGCCGATCAGTATGATCGGCGGCAGCAGCAGATGCAGGCGCGGCAATACCGAATCGACATTGTCGACCGTCTCGGCCGGCAACGTGCCGGTGCCGGTCTTGCGCGCGTTGAGATCGACCAGCATGTACAGCGCGACGTAATAGGCGACCGCGGGGATAACGCCGGCGAGCGCGATCTGCGCGTAAGGAATGCCGATCAGTTCCGCCATGACGAAGGCGGCGACGCCCATCACCGGCGGCATCAATTGTCCGCCGGTCGAAGCGATGGCTTCGGTCGCCGCGGCGCGGTTGCCCTCGACGCCGGACTTGCGCATCAGCGGAATGGTGAAGACGCCGACCGCGGCGACGTTGGCGACCGCGCTGCCGGAGATCGTGCCCATCAGGCTGGAGCCGACCACCGCTACCTTCTGGCTGCCGCCCGTGGCGCGGCCGACCATGCGGATGGCGAGATCGATGAACAATTTGCCGCCGCCGATGGCCGCGTAAACGACGCCGAAAGCGATGAAGTAGAAGACGAAAGTGACCGAGGTCTCAGTGGTGACGCCGAGGATGCCGCTGGTCGTCAACAAGAGTATCTCGACGTACTCCTCCAGGCCGAAGCCGCGGAAACCGCCGATCGGCAACACATAGGCGAAGGCGCCGTAGGCCAGGAAGCCGAGGATGACCCACACCAGGATCATGCCCGTGGTGCGGCGCACGCCTTCGATGAGCAGTACGACGAAGAGAATGCCGAAGAAGAGGTCCTGAAAGAAAACCGGATCGACGTTCTCGATGCGCTGCTCGATGCGCGGAAGCGACAGCCAGTAATAGACGGCGAAACCGATGGTGCCGGTAATCGCAATGAAATCGATGCCGCGGGTCAACCACCTCGGCAGCGCCGGCAGATCCAGCGGCCGCCACAGGAAAACCAGCAGTAACGCTAGCAGCAGATGGATGGGCCGCTGCACCAGCGGCGGCTGCGGATGCGTCAGGATGTAGTACTGGAACACGACGAGGACGAGACCAATCCAGAGGCGCACGTCGATCAGCGCGCGCCAGCCGGCCTGCATCGGTTGCGAGACGTTCATTTCGTCGTGTGAATTGTCCATGATGGCGTGTCCGGGTGCGGCCGCTCGAGCGTGCGTCGTATTGTCTAAGTCGAAGGGCCGCGTCTGGCGCCGGCCTGGTCTGGCTGGCGGCCGGCGAAGCGTCAGGCTTCGCCGGCCGCGCTTGTCGCAGCGTCAGCGCGCTACATCATGCCCTGTTCTTTGTAGTACTTGGCCGCGCCCGGATGCAGCGGGATGCCGTTGTTCTCCGGCTTGGCGGCGTCCTTGGCGATGAAGGCGCCGAAAGCGGGATAGGCCTTCACCAGATCGTCGCGCTTCTCGATGAAGGTCTTGACCACCTTGTAGGCGACGTCATCCGGCAGATCGGCACGCGCAATCAGGTGCGTACCGAAATCGGCGCCCCAGGTCGGCCCTTTCTGGCCCTTGAACCACTCCGGATACTTCGCCGCCTTCAAGCCATTCTCCGACAGCTTCTTCAGCGCCTTCTCCGACAGATCCATGAAGGTCACGTCGGCGGTAAGCGCGACTTCCGTGATCATCGGATGACCCTTGAGCACGGTGTCGAGCAGGATATCGGCGCGACCTTCGCGCATGATATCCGGCGTCTGCTCAGGATTGACCTGGATGATTTCTCCGCCCTGCGCCTTGATCTTGGCGCGGTCGAGACCGTAAGCGGCGAGGATCAGATCGACCGTCGGCGGCACGTTGGAGCCCTGCGGCTTCATGACGATGCGGATCGGCTTCCCCGAGGTAAAGATCTTGTCCATCGTGTCGAGGCCGGTCTTCTTGATGAAGTCGTTCTTCACGATCGCGGCCATATAGACGGGGTTCAGGCCGCCGACGAGCGAGCGGATGTTGGTGGCCTTCTTGCCCTGATAGAGTTCTTCGCCGTTCATCGCCCACACCGACGTGGCAACGTTCGACATGGCGATCTCCGCCTTGCCCTGCTCGACCACCATCGGATTGGCGACGCCGCCGCCGCGGGCGATGACTTCGACCGGCGTCGAGCCCATGACCGGCTTGAGCGCCTGTTCGATCGCCGCCGCGGCGACATACCAGCCCGAGCCGACCGGCATGGCGCCGATACGGATCGTATCCGCCGCGAACGCCGCGCCGGCCACGGCGAGCGTGGTGGCGAAGGCCACCGTTCCCATCAGTTTTTTCATCCGTGTTTCCTCCTGTTTGTGGTCTTCTTCGGCTTTTGTTGAACCGTTGCCTGCTCTCCCGATCGCTACGCGATCGCGGAGACCGAGCCGCTTGCCTGAATGGCGCGCGCGATGTCTTCGGTGGCGCGCTGCACAGCGCCCAGCGCGTGTTCGCGGAACTCTTTCGACGACATCTGGATTTGCGGCACGGCCACGCTGACCGCCGCGAGCGGATAGTTGTCGACATCGAGCACCGGCATGGCCAGTACGCGCAGGCCACTGCCGAAATAGGAATCACGCAGCGCGTAGCCGCATTCGCGCACGTTCTTCAGGCTGGCCTCGATCTCGTCGCGTTTCATCGGCTTGTGCGGAAATACGCCTGGACGCGGCGACAGCGCCAGCACTCGCTCGAGCTCGTTCGGCGGCAGGAAGGCGAGCATGGCTTCGCCGATCGTGCTCCAGAACGCCGGGATCGTGGTGCCGATGCGGATATCGACGCCGATGCGTGTCAGGCCGGCGCGGACGCGCTCGACATAAAGAATGTCGGCGCCGTCGAGCACGCCAAGCGACGCCGCCTCGTTCACCTCGCCGACCAGCGAGCGCAGGATCGGCCGCGCCAGTTCGCGCAGATCGGCGCGGGCAATGGCGTGGAATCCGAGATCGGTAACTTTCAATGTGAGGCGGAAGCGCTTGCTGTCCGGCACGCGTGCGACGTAACCGGCCATCACCAGTGTGTTGAGCATGCGGAACGCCGTGCCGGGATCGATCTTTGCCAGGCCCGCGACTTCGCTAAGCGTCAATTCCGGGCGCTCGGCAGTGAAGGATTCGAGAACCCGCAGCCCCTTGGCGAGCGAATTGACGAGATTGCGGGAATCCTCATCGGCCTCGGGACGGCTGTTGAGCGCGCGGCCCTGCACGACGGCTTTGATGCGTTTCTCTCCTGGCATGACCTGCCTTTTTACGTCGCTTCCGTTTTTTCGGAATGCGAAAATTCTTTGCAGAACTATTAAACGCATTTCCGCGCGCAGCGTCAATCGCGCAATGCACGAGGGACGTGCGCGTGCGCGATTGGCGAATGCGGAGAGGTACAATTAATAAAGAAGTTATGAGGCGACGCTTTGCGGCAGGCTTCCGCGGCGACGCGCGATGTCAGCGCCAAGCGGCTGTCCATCCTGCGCGCCGCTACCGGTCAGCGCGCCTTTCATGTTCTTATCGGATTCAGTCGAAATGACGCCGCCTTGACTGTTCTGATTGGTTTTTCTTATGTAACATCAGCGGGTTTTCGCCGTCATTGCACAGGCCAGAATGTCGTCAGCGTTGCGCATCATTCACGGGACTTTCGGACGTGTCGCGTTGCTCGACATGGACCGTTCGCTCGTGCGTCACGCTCACCCGCATTGCCATGTTCTCATCAAGGCGGATGGCGCGGATACGCAATTCGCGGTCGGCGACAATCTCGTGCAACTCACCGACTCCCAGGCGGTGCTCATCAACACCTGGGAACCGCACGCTTACGTTCATTATCCGGAGCGTCCGCGGACCATCATTCTCGCGCTCTATATCGAGCCCGATTGGCTCAAGGTGTTCCGGCCGAACTGGGCCGCAAGCGGCGCGCCGGGCTTCTTCGAAAGGCCGGCCGGCGAGGTGTCGCCGCGCATCAGGCGGCTGTCGATGGATCTGGCGGCGATGATGCTCGCGGATCCCGGCGCCGGGGCCGAGCAGGAACACCTGCTGTCTGACCTGATGATCTCGGTGATCGAGCGTTTCACGCCCTGGCGAACGTTGTCACGCAGCCTTGCCGATGTCGATCGCAATCGCGACCGCTTCGACTGGCGTATTCGCCGGGCGGTGACGCTGATGCGTGCCGAACCGGCGGTCGCCTGCGACATCGAGGCACTCGCAAAGGAAGCCGGGCTTTCCCGCGCCCACTTCTACCGGTTGTTCGAGCGCTCCACCCGCATGACGCCGCATGTCTATCTCAATTTGCTGCGCATGGAGCTGGCGGTGGAATCGGTCGTTCACAGCAACCACAGCTTCGCCGTGGTGAGCGACAAGCTCGGCTTCAGCGCGCCGGGACATTTTACCCGCTTCTTCCGCGACCATGCCGGCGTGACGCCGAGCGAGTTCCGCCAGGTCGCACGCATGGGTTCGCCCGTCAGCGCCTGACCGTCGTCAAATGAGATTCCTCGGTAAGCCGTGAGACGGCTCGGCATCGCCCGCCCCGGACGGCCGTGAAAGCTTGCCCCTTCGCGTCAGCTCAAGAGCGCGTCCGAGGGATCGTCCGGGAATGTCAGCAGTCAGCAGCACCCAGTGGTGCGGCCAGTCAGTCGAACGCGTCGAAGATGCCGCGCTCCTGACCGGCCGCGGGC
>Ga0180223_1002020_pt1 | contig 13359 bp, 8 predicted proteins | sample eDN5th30CKraftOP_FD_151337 | JGI IMG/M metagenome (GOLD analysis project Ga0180223, IMG submission 151337) | Enriched Organic Plus compost microbial communities from Emeryville, California, USA - eDNA 5th pass 30_C Kraft OP (version 2) (version 2) ...
GCATGCCGGCGCTGGTCTGGGTCGACAGCGCGGCGGACTGGTCGGCGGTGGCGCGGGCGTCCTGCACCGAGGATTTCACGTCGCGGATGATCGGCTGCAGCTTGTCGAGGAAGCGGTTGAACCAGCCAGCCAGCTCGCCCAGTTCGTCCTGGCCCTGGTACTTCAGGCGCTGGGTCAGGTCGCCCTCGCCGCTGGCGATGTCGCGCAGCATGCCGGCCACGCCGAGGATCGGGCGGGTCACGCCGCGGGCGGTCAGCCACAGCAGGACCAGCACCACCAGCGCCAGGCCGACGCCGAAGGCGGTTTCCCAGAGCGCGCCGCTGAGGTTGCGCGCATCCAGCTCGCCCTGCAGCTTCAGCGACGGCTCCAGCAGCACCGCGCGCGGCACTTCCAGCAGCACGCCCCAGTTCTTCGAATCGGGGATGGCCTGCAGCGGCTCGACCACCTGCAGCTTGTCCTCGCCCATCAGCGCCCTGGGCGTGCCGGCGGCCTGCACGGCGAGCAGTTCGGCGGCGTTGGCCAGGGACTTGCTCAGCGGCTGGCCGAGCTGATTGGCGTCCTGGCTGTCGCCGGCCAGCAGCCCGGCCGGGCTGAGGATGCGGATGGCGCCCTGGCCGTCGTAGAGCGCGCGATCGCCGTCCAGGGCCAGTTGCTGCAGGCGGCTGAGGCTGATGTCGGCGCCGACCACGGCCAGCAGCTTGCCGTTCTCCATCAGCGGGAACACCACGGTGGTCATCAGCACGCGCTGGCCGGAAGCGTCGTCGAAGTACGGGTTGAGCACGCAGGGCCGCAGGTTCTGCTTCGGGCACTGGTACCAGGTGTTGAACGGGGTGCCGTCGAGCATCGCGGTGGTGTCGGCGATCATCGCCTCGGTCACCGCCAGGCTGCTGTCGCCGCTGGCCTTCTGCGCCCAGTAGGCGCCGAAGCGGCCCTTCTCGTTGCTGCCCAGGGCTTCCTGGCCGGCGAAGCGGGCGTCCTGGCCGTCGAGGGCCTCGGGCTCGAACACCACGTACAGGCTGAGCAGCGTCGGGTTGGACTTCAGGCCGTCGTGCACCAGCTTCACCAGGTCTTCGCGCAGCACCTGCGCATCGACGCCGTGCCGGGCGCTCTGGGCACGCAGCTGGGCGACCTGGCGGCTGAACTGGTCGCCGAAGTGGTAGACGTCGGTGAAGAAGCGCTGGATGGTCTCCGCCTGCTGCTCGGCCCGCGCCTGCATGCGCGCCTGGGCGGCGTCCTCGAGCATCTGTGCGTTGGCCGTCTTCACCAGTTGCAGGTTGTGGTTCATGCGCAGCAGCGAGCTGCCCACCAGCAAAGCCACGGTGCACAACAGGCAGAGGCCGGCCAGCAGGGTGATCTTCCACTGGATCGAAAGGCGCGTCAGGAACATGGGCGGAGGTCCTTGGAACGTGGGAGTGCCCCAGGCTATCGGCCTGGCGGGGGATTTCTGCAGGCGTCGGGCCAGTCGTTTTCCTGCTGCATCAGCGCGCGGTACTGGCCGGGGGTGGAGCCGGTCCACTTGCGGAAGGCCTTGTAGAAGGCGCTGGTGTCGGCGAAGCCGAGTTCCTCGGCCAGTTCGGCGAAGTTGCCTTCGCCGGCGTCCAGGCGGGCGATGGCCAGGTCGCGGCGCAGCTGGTCCTTCAGCGCCTGGTACGACTGGCCCTCGGCGGCGAGCTTGCGGCGCAGCGTCGAGGACGCCATGTAGAAGTGGCTGCCCAGCGCCTCCAGGTCCGGCCAGCGCTCGCAGCGCTGGCTGCGCAGGTAGGCCTTGATGCGCGCCGCCAGGCTCTGCGGGTCGCGGTAGCGCACCAGGATGTTGGCCGGGGCGCCGACCAGGAAGCGCCGCAGCTCGCGCTCGTCGCGGCGCACCGGCAGGGCCAGGGCCTCGGCGTTGAACAGCAGGCGCGTCTGCCGGCGGGCGAAGCGCAGGTTGTCGCTGAACATCACCCGGTAGTCCTCGATGTAGTCCGGCTGCGGGCTGCGCAGGTCGATGGCGAGGATGGGGATGCGCCGGCCCACCAGCCAGCAGGCCAGGCCGTGGACCATCAGGTACAGGGTGAAGTAGCAGAAGGCCCGCTGCGGCGGCGCCGCGCCCTCGTCGAGCTGAATGGCGGCCACCCCGTCCTGGCTCACCAGGCGCGGCTGCAGGCCGTCGAAGACCAGCCCGAGGAAGGCCAGCGCGCGCTCCAGCGCGGCTTCCAGGGTCGCTTCGTGGATCGCCGTGCGGGCCATGAAGTTGAAACTGCCGGACTTCATCCGCCGCGGGTTCATGGCGAAGAACTCGTCGTCCAGCGCCTTCGCCAGGCGCAGCCAGAGCCGCGAATAGGCCTGGATCGGCACCCGCGCGTAGGGCTTGCCGACGAGTTCGCCGGCGATGCCCGCCGCGGCCAGCAGCGCGGACGCGTCGAGGCCCTGGCGAACGGGTTCGGCCAGGGCCTCGTTGACCAGGCGGATGGAGATGGTGCCCTTCTCTACCGGCATGGCGCCTCGCGTCCGTCAGCCACGCAGTTCCTCGATGCTGATCTCGCGCATGCGGAACTTCTGGATCTTGCCGGTCACCGTCATCGGGAACTCGTCGCAGAAGCGGAAGTAGCGCGGCACCTTGAAGTGGGCGATGCGCGCCTTGCAGAAGGCCCGCAGTTCCTCCTCGTCGACGCCGTGGCCGGGATGGAACTTGACCCAGGCCACCAGCTCCTCGCCGTACTTGTCGTCGGGGATGCCGATCACCTGGGCGTCGGCCACGGCGTGGTGGGTGTAGAGGAATTCCTCGATCTCGCGCGGATAGATGTTCTCGCCGCCGCGGATGATCATGTCCTTGCTGCGCCCGACGATGCGCACGTTGCCCGCCTCGTCCATCACCGCCAGGTCGCCGGTGAGCATCCAGCGCGCCGGGCTGATGGCCTCGGCCGTGGCCTGGGGGTTGTTCCAGTAGCCGAGCATCACGCTGTAGCCGCGGGTGCACAGCTCGCCGATGGTGCCGCGCGGGACGATGCGGCCGTCGCCGTCGATGATCTTGCTCTCCAGCTGCGGCTGGGTGCGGCCGACGGTGGTCACGCGGATTTCCAGCTCGTCGTCCGGGCCGGTCTGCAGCGACACCGGGCTGGTCTCGGTCATGCCGTAGGCGATCTGCACCTGCGCCATGTGCATCTCGCTGATGACCCGGCGCATCACCTCGATCGGGCAGGTGGCGCCGGCCATGATCCCGGTGCGCAGGCTGGACAGGTCGAATTCGGCGCGGCGCGGATGGTCCAGCTCGGCGATGAACATGGTGGGCACGCCGTACAGCGCGGTGGCGCGTTCCTCGGCCACGGCAGCGAGGGTCGCTTCCGGCTCGAAGCTGGGCGCCGGGTAGATCATGGTGGCGCCGTGGGTCATGCAGCCGAGGTTGCCCATCACCATGCCGAAGCAGTGGTACAGCGGCACCGGGATCACCAGGCGGTCGTGCTCGGTGAGGCCGATGCTCTCGCCGACCATGTAGCCGTTGTTGAGGATGTTGTAGTGGCTGAGGGTGGCGCCCTTGGGGAAGCCGGTGGTGCCGGAGGTGTACTGGATGTTGATCGGCTCGTCGAACTGCAGCAGCGCCTGGCGCTGCGCCAGTTCCTCGGCGGATACCGAGGCGCCTATGCCTTCCAGCTGGTCCCAGCGGAGGAACCCGGCCGGGGCCTGGGCGGCCAGGCTGACCACCCCGCTCAGCTCCGGCAGGCGCGCGCTGTTCAGCTCGCCCGGGCGGCAGTCGCGCAGCTCCGGCAGCAGCTCGGCGAGCATGCCGTGGTAGTCGGAGGTCTTGAAGGCGTCGGCGCACACCAGCCAGCGGCAGCCGGACTGCTTCAGCGCGTACTCCAGCTCGTTGGCGCGGTAGGCCGGGTTGATGTTGACCAGCACGGCGCCGATCTTGGCGCTGGCGAACTGGGTGATGCACCACTGCGCGCAGTTCGGCGCCCAGATGCCCAGGCGGTCGCCCTGGCGCAGGCCCAAGGCGAGGAAGGCGCGGGCCGTGGCGTTCACCACCTCGGCCAGCTGGGCCCAGGTGTAGCGCAGGTTCTGATGCCGCACCACCAGCGCTTCGCGGTCGGCGAAGCGGCTGGCGGTGTCGTCGAAGGCAGCGCCTATGGTCATGGCCAGCAGCGGCTTGTCCTGGCGGCCACGGGTATAGCTCGGGTGGTTCATGGCGTTCCCTTGTTGTGCTTGTTCTGGGACTGGGCTCACGACCGGGCCCACAGGCATGGGCATGACCGGCCGGTCGGCGGCTCGCCGAGCATCTTTACGTTAACGTAAAGGTAAACGCAAGCCCGCGATCCGCCTCGCTCTCTACAGCTTAGCCAGTCAAGCTTCATGCCACAGAATAAGAACACCTTGAGAATCAGATACTTGGAATAATCCGACAGCCGACACCCAGGCGCGGGTTTCGCATTTCGCAACACTTGGCGAGACACTTTCTCATTCCCGCCGCTGCGCTTTCAAAGTGATACACGCACTTGTGCATGCAAGCCCTTGAAATTCTTTCCCCTGGCCCGCTGCCAGGCTGATGCACGCTCACCGGTCATGGATTAGAATTCTGGGAAATTGCCTACATGGATGTAGCCCCTCCCACTTGTGCGAATCACATCCATGAACACTCGTCGTTCGATCCTGGGCCTTTTCTTCACCTGTACCTTTGCCCTCGCCCTGCCCTCCCTCGCCGCTAGCAAGGCGGAAGTCACTCCCAGCCAGCTGGTCCTGGCCTCCGGCAGCGCCCTGGTGGTGGACCTGAACTCCGACAAGGTCGTGTATTCCAGCAACCCCGACGTGGTCCGCCCGATCGCCTCGGTGACCAAGCTGATGACCGCCATGGTGGTGCTCGACGCCAAGCTGCCGCTGGACGAGCAGATCGACGTGGACATCTCCGAGACCGCCGAGATGAAGGGCGTGTTCTCCCGCGTGCACCTGGGCAGCCGCATCGACCGCCGGCAGATGCTGCTGCTGGCGCTGATGTCCTCGGAAAACCGAGCCGCCGCCAGCCTGGCCCACCACTACCCGGGCGGCAGCGTGGCCTTCGTCAAGGCGATGAACGCCAAGGCGAAGTCCCTGGGCATGCTGCATACCCACTACGTGGAGCCCACTGGCCTGTCGATCGACAACACCTCCACCGCCCATGACCTGATCCGCCTGGTCAAGGCCGCCTACCAGTACCCGCTGATCCGCGAACTGAGCACCACCGCGACCAAGGATGCGCGCTTCAGCCACCCGAACTACGCGCTGAGCTTCTTCAACACCAACCCGCTGGTGCGCGCCGGCAAGTGGGACATCCGCCTGACCAAGACCGGCTTCACCAACCAGGCCGGGCATTGCCTGGTGATGGTCACGGTGATGAACGGCCGCCCGGTGGCCCTGGCCCTGCTCGACGCCTTCGGCAAGCGCACCCACGTGGCCGACGCCGCGCGCATCCGCCGCTGGGTGGAAACCGGCAAGGCCTCGCCGGTGCCGGCGGTGGCGCTGCGTTACAAGCAGGCGAAGCAGACGCAGGGGATGCAGGCGGCGGAGTGATGGTGTTTACCGGGGGCTTGGGTGTTCGGGGGTGAGAGCGCCCTCTCCCTAGCCCTCTCCCTGAAGGGAGAGGGGACCGTTCGGTGTGCTCGGGTATTTCGGAGTTCGCCGGCAACGCTGGAGGTTTCCGGCTGAAACCCTTTCTTCTCTCGGCACGGACTAGCCCCCTCTCCCTTCAGGGCGGGGCGCGCAGCCGAGGGCTGGGGAGAGGGTTGCGGACTCCCCCGCCACACCAGAACCCACCCCATACTCCACTCCCGCTTTCTCCCCCTTCCCTACTGACCCACCTCCCACATCCCGGTACAGTGCCCGCTCAAAGCCCCCAAGCACCAGGCCGCCCATGCACGACAACTCTCCCCTCACGGACTACCAGAGCGTCCGCCAGTTGGCGATCCGCTCGCTGTTCGAAATCTTCGAGCAGTTCAGCGAGGGCACCGTGATCGTCGACCGCGACGCCAATATCGTCTGGATCAACCAGCGCTACGCCCAGCGCTTCGGCTTGGACGAGGCCGAGCAGGCCGTCGGCCGGCCGGTGGAGAGCGTGATACCCGGCAGCCTCATGCGCGAGGTGGTGCGCAGCGGCCGGCCGATGCTGCTGGACATCCTCGACATGCCGCGCGACCCGCTGGTGGTGATGCGCATGCCGATCCGCGACGACGCCGGGCAGGTCATCGGCGCCATCGGCTTCGCCCTGTTCGACGAGCTGCGCTCGCTGTCGCCGCTGCTCAGCCGCTACCAGCGCATGCGCCAGGAACTGGCCTCCACCCGCTCGCTGCTGCAGGCGCGCCAGGCCAAGTACAGCCTGGCGCACTTCATCGGCAACGGCAGCGCCAGCCTGGAGGTCAAGCGCCGCGCCCGCCGCGCCGCCACCAGCGAGGCGCCGGTGCTGCTGCTGGGCGAGACCGGCACCGGCAAGGAGCTGCTCGCCCACGCCATCCACAGCGCCTCGACGCGGGCCGGCAAGGCCTTCGTCAGCATCAACGCCGCGGCCATTCCGGAAACCCTGCTGGAAGCGGAATTCTTCGGCACCGCGCCGGGCGCCTTCACCGGCGCCGACCGCAAGGGCCGCCCGGGCAAGCTGCAGATCGCCCAGGGCGGCACCCTGTTCCTCGACGAGATCGGCGACATGCCCCTGCCGCTGCAGAGCAAGCTGCTGCGCGTGCTGCAGGAGAAGGAATTCGAGCCGGTAGGCTCCAACGAAGTGCTGCGCAGCGACGTGCGGCTGATCGCGGCCACCTCTATCGACCTGGACAAGGCCGTGCGCGAGGGCCGCTTCCGCGCCGACCTGTACTACCGCATCAACGTGGTGCCCATCGGGATACCGCCGCTGCGCGAGCGCCTGGAGGACCTGCCGGCGCTGTGCGAGGCGATCCTCGACGACCTGCGCGAGGACAACCACGCCCTCTACGAGCTGGACGCCGACGCCCTCGCCCTGCTGCGCCGCCACGCCTGGCCGGGCAACGTGCGCGAACTGCGCAACCTGCTGGAACGCACCGTGCTGCTCAACGACCGGGCGCAACTGGACGCCCAGGCCCTGCGCGCCGCCCTCGGCCCGCTGCAGACGCCGCCGGCACAGGCGGACGGCAACCGCGCCAGCCTGGCCGAGGGCCAGGACTTCTACGCCGCCCGCGAGGCCTTCGAACGCGAGCTGATCGGCAACGTGCTGGCCGAACAGGCCGGCAACGTCGAGGCGGCCGCGCGGCGCCTGGGGCTGGGCCGCTCGACGCTGTACAAGAAGATGGCCGCCCTGGGCCTTTCGTCCTGAAACAGAGACTTTTCTACATTCAGAGACAGCCCGAATTCCAGGTGCCTTCAGACACATGGCAACCGCCTTTGTCCACGAATGGAGACAAAGCCCGGCGCATGCTTTCCGCAAATCCAAATAAATCCCTTTAAAATCAGCTAGTTAAACATCTGGCACGGTTCTCGCTATCCGGCCCGGGCGGCCATCCGCCGCACGCCGACATAACAACAACCAACGCCGTCCGCGCACGAACGTTACCCACGGGGCCCACGGCCCGCCCCGGTTCGCCGCCGCGCCGCGCCAGGAGTACTAGCAAACATGAGCAGAACCCCGCTCAACCATGCCGTCGCCCTCGCCACCCTGGGCTCCACCCTCGGCATCGCGCTCCCCGTCCAGGCCGATTTCCTCGCCGACAGCAAGGCCAGCCTCGAACTGCGCAACTTCTACTTCAACCGTGACTTCCGCCAGGACGCCGCCCCCCAGTCGAAACAGGAGGAATGGGCGCAGGGCTTCCTGCTGCGCTACGAGTCCGGTTTCACCGAGGGGACCATAGGCGTGGGCGTCGACGCCATCGGCCTGCTGGGCGTAAAGCTCGACTCCAGCCCCGACCGCGCCGGCTCCGGCCTGTTGCCGCGCGACCGCGAGAAGGTCCACGGCGCCCAGGACGACTACAGCGAGCTGGGCCTGACCGCCAAGCTGCGCGCCTCCCACAGCGTGCTCAAGGTCGGCACCCTGCTGCCCAAGCTGCCCAGCGTGCTGGCCAACGACTCGCGCCTGCTGCCGCAGACCTTCCAGGGCGCGCACCTGAATTCCGCCGAATTCGCCGGCCTGACCTTCGACGCCGGCCGCCTGCGCCAGGTCAGCCAGCGCGATTCCTCCGACAGCGAGGACATGACCCTCACCACCGGCAACGCCCGCGGCATCGTCGCCAGCGCCGACAGCGACCGCTTCGACTTCGCCGGCCTGAGCTACAAATGGACGCCGCAGCTGACCACCGGCTACAACTACGCCAGGCTCGACGGCCTGTACGACCAGCACATCGTCAACCTGCTGCACGTGCTGCCCATCGCCGACGGCCAATCGCTGAAGACCGACCTGCGCTTCGCCCGCTCCAAGGACGACGGCCACAGCAACGTCGACAACCGCGCCTTCGGCGCCATGCTCACCTACAGCCTCGGCGGCCATGCCTTCGGCGCCGGCTACCAGGTCATGAACGGCGACACCGGCTTCGCCTACATCGGCGGCACCGACGCCTTCCTGGTCAACTTCGTGCAGATCGGCGACTTCGCCAACCGCGACGAGAAGTCCTGGCAGCTACGCTACGACTATGACTTCGCCGCCCTGGGCGTGCCCGGCCTGACCTTCATGACGCGCTACCTGTTCGGCGACGACATCGAGCTGGGCGCCGGCAAGCCGGAGGGCAAGGAGTGGGAGCGCAACACGGACATCGGCTACGTGGTGCAGAGCGGCCCGCTGAAGAACTTCGGCGTCAAATGGCGCAACGCTACCGTGCGTTCCAGCCACTTCGGCAACGACCTGGACGAGAACCGGCTGATCCTCAGCTACGTGCTGCCGCTCTGGTAATCGCCGGCATTCGCGCCACCATCACAATAATCATGCGCGGCCACGGCGCCGCGCGGCTCCAGGAGAACTGCCCATGAGCGTGGTCATCGCCCTCGCCGCCCTCGCCCTGCTGATGCTGGCCGCCTACCGCGGCTACAGCGTCATCCTCTTCGCCCCTATCGCGGCGCTGCTCGCCGTGCTCCTCACCGACCCGTCGGCGGTGGCGCCGGCCTTCACCGGCGTGTTCATGGAGAAGATGGTCGGCTTCGTCAAACTGTACTTCCCGGTGTTCCTGCTCGGCGCCGTGTTCGGCAAGCTCATCGAGCTGTCGGGCTTCTCGCGCTCCATAGTCGCGGCGGCCATCCGCCTGCTCGGCACCCGCCAGGCCATGCTGGTGATAGTGCTGGTGTGCGCCCTGCTCACCTACGGCGGCGTGTCGCTGTTCGTGGTGGTGTTCGCGGTGTACCCCTTCGCCGCCGAGATGTTCCGCCAGAGCGACATCCCCAAGCGGCTGATCCCGGCGACCATCGCCCTGGGCGCCTTCAGCTTCACCATGGACGCCCTGCCCGGCACCCCGCAGATCCAGAACATCATCCCCACCGCCTTCTTCGGCACCAACGGCTGGGCCGCGCCCTGGCTGGGGCTGATCGGCAGCCTGTTCGTGTTCTTCGTCGGCATGCTGTTCCTGCGCCGCCAGGCCGGACGCGCCCGCGCCGCCGGCGAGGGCTACGGCCACGAGCTGCGCAACGAGCCGGAAACCGCCAGCGACATCGCCCTGCCCCACCCGCTGCTGGCGCTGTCGCCGCTGGTGCTGGTGGGCGTGGCCAACCTGCTGTTCACCCACTGGATTCCGCAGCTCTACGGCAAGACCCACAGCCTGCAGCTGGCCGGCATGGCCGCGCCGGTGGCCAGCGACGTGAGCAAGCTCACCGGCATCTGGGCGGTGCAGGCGGCGCTGCTGCTGGGCATCCTGCTGGTACTGGTCAGCAGCTACCGGGCGATCCGCAGCCGCCTCGCCGAAGGCAGCAAGACCGCGGTGTCCGGCGCCCTGCTGGCGGCCATGAACACCGCCTCGGAATACGGCTTCGGCGCGGTCATCGCCTCGCTGCCGGGCTTCCTGGTGCTGGCCGATGCGCTCAAGAGCATCCCCAACCCGCTGGTCAACGAGGCCATCACCGTCACCACCCTGGCCGGCATCACCGGCTCGGCCTCCGGTGGCATGAGCATCGCCCTGGCGGCCATGTCCGAGCAGTTCATCGCCGCCGCCCATGCCGCCAACATCCCCCTGGAGGTGCTGCACCGCGTCGCCGCCATGGCCAGCGGCGGGATGGACACGCTGCCGCACAACGGCGCGGTCATCACCCTGCTGGCGGTCACCGGGCTGACCCACCGCGAGGCCTACAAGGACATCTTCGCCATCACCCTGATCAAGACCCTGGCGGTCTTCGTGGTGATCGGTACCTTCTACGCAACCGGCATCGTCTGAGAACCCGTCCACGATCAGCTGCGCGTCGGCATAACTGCGTTAAAAACAGGCGAGTAATGCTCATTTAGCTGTCTAAACTGCGCTTCCTCGCCTGTTTTCGCCTTGTTCTGCTCTAGCTCGCAAGATCGTGAACAGGTTCTGATGCCACGCATTACCCAGTGGCCCGCTGAGGGCCGCCACAGGCAGGAGAAACGACCATGAACCTCAAAGGCAAGATCGCGCTGGTCACCGGCGCCACCAGCGGCATCGGCCTGGGCATCGCCCACAGCCTGGCCGCGGCCGGCGCCCAGGTGGTGATCAACGGCTTCGGCGATGTCGAGGGCGCCCTGACCGAGCTGGGCCGCCACGGCACGCGGATCGGCCACCACCCGGCGGACATGGCCGAGCCGGCGCAGATCGCCGAGATGATCGCCTACGTCGAGCGCGAGTTCGGCGCGCTGGACATCCTGGTCAACAACGCCGGCATCCAGCACGTGGACGCCGTGGAAGACTTCCCGGTGGAACGCTGGAACGCGATCATCGCCATCAACCTCTCCGCGGTGTTCCACAGCACCCGCCTGGCGCTGCCGGGCATGCGCCGGCGCAACTGGGGGCGCATCGTCAACGTCGCCTCCACCCACGGCCTGGTGGCCTCCGCCGGCAAGAGCGCCTACGTGGCCGCCAAGCACGGGGTGATCGGCCTGACCAAGAGCGTCGCCCTGGAAACCGCCACCACGCCCATCACCTGCAACGCCATCTGCCCCGGCTGGGTGCTGACGCCGCTGGTGCAGAAGCAGATAGACGCGCGCATAGCCGAGGGCGCCAGCCCCGAGCAGGCGCGCCACGACCTGCTGGCGGAAAAGCAGCCGTCGCTGGAGTTCGTCACCCCCGAACAACTGGGCGAGCTGGCGCTGTTCCTCTGCAGCGAGGCCGCCGCCCAGGTGCGCGGCGCCGCCTGGAACATGGACGGCGGCTGGGTCGCCCAGTGAGCGTCCGCCCCCGCCGCCAGCCGGCGGGGGCCAGCGCCGGATCGTCGCCGGGCGGAAGACGTCGCAATCCCGTGCCACACTTGCTGGACAAGCAGTGGATGGACGGACGCCCCCTATGAAGCCCTTGTGGACCCCTTCCGCCGAACGCATCGCCGCCAGCCGGATGGACGCCTTCCGCCGGCAGGTCAACCAGCGCCATGGCCTGGCGCTAGCCGACTACCCCGCCCTGCACGCCTGGAGCATCGAGCACCGCGAGGCCTTCTGGCAGGCCATCGTCGACAGCTTCGATGTGCGCTTCCACAGCCCGCCGCGCACGGTGCTGGAGGAAGGCCCGCGGATGCCCGACGCGCGCTGGTTCCCCGGCGCCACCCTGAACTTCGCCGAACACCTGCTGCGCCGCCGCGACGAGGCCACGGCGGTGGTGGCCATAGGCGAAGACGGCAGCCGCGAAAGCCTCAGCCATGCCGAGCTGGCCGCCCAGGTCGCCGGCCTGCAACGCAGCCTGCGCGCTGCCGGGGTGGGCGTGGGCGACCGCGTGGCGGCCTTCATGCCCAATACCTGGCAGACCCTGGTGGGCATGCTCGCCGCCACCAGCCTGGGCGCCACCTGGTCGAGCTGCTCGCCGGACTTCGGAACCCAGGGGGTGATCGACCGCTTCGGCCAGATCGAGCCCAAGGTGCTGATCGCCTGCGCCGGCTACCGCTACGCCGGCAAGGTGCTGGACCTGACCGGCAAGCTCAACGAGATACTGGAAAAGCTGCCATCGCTGCAGCAACTGCTGGTGGTGCCCTACGCGCGGCCAGAGGCTCGCCCAACTGATTACAAGTCAGTTGCTCTAACTACCCTGTGGAACGACTTCTACCAGAGCGGCGGCGAACCCGAATTCACCCCGGTGCCCTTCGCCCATCCGCTGTACATCCTCTACTCCAGCGGCACCACCGGCGTGCCCAAGTGCATCGTCCATTCCACCGGCGGCGTGCTGCTGCAGCACCTCAAGGAGCACGCGCTGCACACCGACCTGCACTCCGGCGACGTGCTGTTCTACTACACCACCTGCGGCTGGATGATGTGGAACTGGCTGGTCTCGGGCCTGGCGGTGGGCGCCAGCCTGGTGCTCTACGACGGCTCGCCCTTCCACCCCGGCCCGGAACGGCTGATGGACCTGGTCGACGCCGAGGCCATCAAGGTCTTCGGCACCAGCGCCAAGTACATCGCCGCGCTGGAAAAGGCCGGCGTGCAGCCAGCGCAGACGCATAGCCTGGAAAGCCTGCAGACGCTCCTCTCCACCGGCTCGCCGCTGGCCCACGAGAGCTTCGACTACGTCTACCGCGACATCAAGGCCGACCTGTGCCTGTCGTCCATCTCCGGCGGCACCGACATCGTCTCCTGCTTCGCCCTGGGCAACCCCACGGCGCCGGTGTGGCGCGGCGAGCTGCAATGCAAGGGCCTGGGCATGGCGGTGGAGGTCTGGGACGACGACGGCAGGCGCCTGCGCAGCGGCAAGGGCGAGCTGGTCTGCACCCGGCATTTCCCGTCGATCCCGGTGGGTTTCTGGAACGATCCGCAGGGCGAGAAATTCCACGACGCCTACTTCGCCACCTTCCCCGGCATCTGGGCCCACGGCGACTACGCCGAGGAAACCGCCCACGGCGGCCTGGTGATCCACGGCCGCTCCGACGCCGTGCTCAACCCCGGCGGCGTGCGCATCGGCACGGCGGAAATCTACCGCCAGGTGGAAAAGGTCGACGAGGTGCTGGAATCCATCGCCATCGGCCAGGACTGGCAAGGCGACGTGCGCGTGGTGCTGTTCGTGCGCCTGCGCGAAGGCGTGCAGCTGGACGAGTCGCTAGAGGAGAAAATCCGCCGGACCATCCGCGCCAACACCACCCCGCGCCACGTGCCGGCGAAGATCATCGCGGTGGCCGACATCCCCCGCACGCTCAGCGGCAAGATAGTCGAGCTGGCGGTACGCAACGTGGTGCACGGCAGGCCGGTGAAGAACACCGACGCCCTGGCCAACCCGCAGGCGCTGGAGTTGTATCGGGAGCTGGAGGAGTTGAAATCCTGATGCGGGCAAT